>Ga0208693_1002895_pt1 | contig 10966 bp, 11 predicted proteins | sample AD_UKC071_MetaG_FD_184438 | JGI IMG/M metagenome (GOLD analysis project Ga0208693, IMG submission 184438) | Active sludge microbial communities of municipal wastewater-treating anaerobic digesters from USA - AD_UKC071_MetaG (SPAdes) (version 2) | ecosystem: Engineered > Bioreactor > Anaerobic >... | reverse complement strand
AAAGAGTATACCTATTCGGGAATCTGATGAAAAAAATCCTACCAATCCTTATGGTGAAACAAAACTTGCTATGGAAAAAATGATGAAGTGGTTTGATCAGGCTTATGGCATAAAGTATGTATCGCTAAGATATTTTAATGCTGCAGGAGCTTTTGAGACAGGTGAAATAGGTGAAGATCATTATCCGGAAACGCATCTTATTCCACTTGTTCTACAGGTTCCACTTGGAAAACGTGATATGATTTATATATTTGGAGAAGACTACCAAACTGAAGACGGTACTTGTGTAAGAGATTATATACATGTTATGGACCTTGCTTCAGCTCATTACAAAGCGCTCGAATATTTGAGGAAAGGAAAAGCAAGTAATGCTTTTAACCTTGGTAATGGAAATGGTTATTCAGTTAAAGAAGTAATTGAGACAGCAAGAGAAGTAACCGGCCATCCAATTCCAGTAGAAGTGAAAGAAAGGCGAGTAGGAGATCCTGCCATTTTAGTCGCTTCGTTTGAAAAAGCTACTAATATCTTAGGATGGAAACCACAATTTGATTCATTATATAAAATAATTGAGGATGCCTGGAACTGGCATAAGAATAATCCGGAGGGATACGTTGATTAATAGTTAAATGTATTGAAATACTTTATGCAGTAAACTTGATGGTTATGGATTGTTTGGGGAAAGACAGAACGTTTGATAAGTGGGTTTGAATAGTTTTGAGATTAGAAAACAAATTAATTTTATAAATAGACCAGCTTTAGTATTCATAATACTCAAGCTGGTTATTTTTTATGATATATTAGTCAAATAAAGGAACTTATTTATTAATGTAGAAATATACCATTAAAGGAATATGAGTGTTGCTTTATGTAAATGAAAAAGGGAGAGATTATTTATGGAATCTTTTGATTCTACCAAGCGCAGTTTATTTGAAATATTAAAAGATGTGGGTAGAGGGAAGATACAACTTCCTGATTTTCAGAGGGGTTGGGTCTGGGATGACAGCCGGATCAAAGGTATCCTCGCCAGTGTAGCCAAATCTTTTCCCATTGGTGCTATCATGTTACTGGAAACAGGTAATGAAAATGTACGTTTTAAGGCCAAGCCTGTTGAAGGGGTAAAATTAGAAGAAGAAGTAGAACCAGAGCTACTGATTCTGGATGGGCAGCAAAGAATTACTTCTCTCTATAAGACAATCATGAGTAATGAGATTGTCTCAACCAGGAATGAAAAAAATTATAAGATTCAACGCTGGTATTATATTGATATGAAAAAGGCAATGAATGGAAGCTATGATCTGGAAGAGGCTATAATTTCCCTTAATGAAAAGAAACAGATTACAGAAGACTTTGGTCGTGATATTATATTGGATTTATCTAAGAAGGAATATGAATATAAAAATCTAATGTATCCTGTCTCCATGATTAATGACTATAGTACATGGAGGAAGGAGTTTAATAGTTACTGGCAATATGATAGTGAAAAATTAGAATTCTGGGATAGGTTCGAAGAGAAAATCATCAATAGTTTTAAACAGTATATGCTCCCGGTAATTATAATGAAAAAGGAAAATCCCAAAGAAGCAGTCTGTCAGGTCTTTGAAAAGGTTAATACAGGGGGGATATCCCTGACAGTTTTTGAACTATTAACAGCTACCTTTGCTTCCGATGATTTTGATTTAAAACAGGACTGGCAGGAGATTAAGGAAAAGTTTAAAGATTACAAATTACTTGCTAATGTTAATAATACTGATTTTATTCAGGCAATTACTCTCCTGGCTTCCTATAAGCATAGAATAGAAAGAATAAAGGAAAATCTTGAAGATGATGATTTACCTGCTGTAAGTTGCAAGCGGAGAGATATGTTAAACCTATCTCTGGAAGATTATTTAAAATATAAAGATCTTATTGTACAGGGTTTTATGAAAGCCGCCAGGATTCTTTTTGAAAATCATATCTATACTGCCCGGGACCTCCCATATAATACCCAACTAATCCCTATGTCTGCTATACTGGCTGTATTGGGAGATGAAATAGATAATATCGCTAATAAGAAGAAACTAATGCAGTGGTTCTGGTGTGGTGTTTTTGGTGAACTATATGGTTCAGCAAATGAAACCAGGTATGCCCTCGATTTGCCGCAGGTGGTGGACTGGCTTAAAAATAATGGACCTGATCCTAAAACAATCTATGATGCTCATTTCTCTCCATCCCGGTTGCACACCTTAAGAACCAGAAACAGTGCTGCCTATAAGGGGATCTATGCTTTATTTATGGCCGATGGAGCCAGAGACTGGCTTTCTGCTGAAAATATTGATTTCAGTAATTATTTTTCCGAAGCAATCGATATACATCACATCTTTCCTATAGCCTGGTGTAAAAAGAATAATATCAGTAAAAATGACTATAATTCTATAATTAATAAAACGCCGTTATCCAGCCGGACAAACCGCATTGTAGGTGGTGATGCACCATCCAGGTATCTGCAAAGGATACAGAAAAGGGCCGGAGTAGATGTTGAAGAATTTGAGGAGATACTAAAGTCCCATCTTCTTTCACCGCAATATCTTTATGCCGATGATTTTGAAGGTTTCTTTAATCATCGTAAAGAGTTGATTCTGCAGAAAATAGAGGAAGCCATGAATAAGAAGATTCCGCGGGGAGAAGTCCAGATGGAAGAGGGGTTCTACGACTATGAAGAGGAGGAAGAACTGGATTAAAGACCTATGAAGAAAAAATGCTTATTTTTATTCCTGGGTATAGCTTTTATTTTTTCCCTGTTATTACTATCCGGCCAGAGTGAAGAGATTGAATCAGTTCCAGACTTTTTATTGGACCTGGAACAGGTCCGCATAAATTTTATCTATGATGGGGATACTGTCCGGACAGATACTGGGGAGAAGATTCGCCTGCTTGGTGTAGATGCCCCTGAGATGAACTGGGGGGAAGGAGAGCCGGACTTTTATGCCTGGGAGGCTTTTGAATATACAAAAGAAATATTACTGGGCCAGCTGGTTTACCTGGAATATGATGAAGTAAAGGAAGATAAATATGGTAGGACCCTGGCCTATCTTTTTTTAGCAGACGGTTCTTTCTTTAATGAAAAACTGCTGGAAGAGGGTTACGCCAGGCTTTTATTAATACCGCCTAATTTAAAATACAGTGATAAATTAAAAGAGGCGGAAGCAGAGGCAAGAAATGCTGGTCGGGGAATCTGGAGTACTGCGGATGAAGAGATACCTGATTATGTTCAATAACATAGCGGACAATCTAGATCAAAAAACAAAATGGGGGAGATAAAAATGATTAAAAAGAAGGGTATGAAGTGGATAGGTTTCGTATTTTTAGTAGTTATTCTGCTTGTAATATTAATAAAAATATATAATACTCCTGTTGTGGCAGATAAGGCCTGGACCTGTTATTATCCTGAAGGGTTAAACATCCTATCAACGGAATTCAGTACAGGTGGCGGGGACAAATTCATGGTTATCCTGGAGGTATTTGGTGAGAAGGATGGTAAATATGTTACTTATCTGGATAGTTCCATTAATGCTGGTGGTCTTTTTGGTTTAGGCAGGGTGACTATACCATCTAAGATAAATTATGTACCTTGGAAAAATGATTACATTAAATTGGAAAAATAGGAAAAATTACTTGCATAATACGAACAAATGTACTATAATGTATGTGGTAATATCATTTTCTTAATAAGATTATTTTAAGGAAGTGATTTAATGAAGAAAGTCTTTAGAGACCCCATCTATAATTTGATTGCTTTTGATAAAGAAAAAGATTTATTATTATTACGTTTAATAGATACAACTGAATTTCAACGTCTACGAAGGATTAGGCAATTGGGTGTTTCATGGATAACATATCCGACAGCGGAACATACCCGTTTTTCCCATTCTATTGGAACAGCCTTTCTGGCGGGGAAAATTTTTGATAAGCTGGAGCTAGAAGAGCAAATAACTTTTAACGATGAAGATGGAGAACATACTCTTTCCAGAGATCAATTAAAGTTATTATTACAAACCACAGCCTTATTACATGACATAGGCCATGGTCCTTTTTCCCATGCTTTTGAAACAGTTATGGATCAAAACCATGAAGAATGGTCAGTAAAGATTATTACTGATAAAAGTACTCACATTAATCAGGTTATTTTAGCTGATGATAAAGAGCTTGATGAAGTAATACCCTATAAAATACGGAAAAATTTCCCTAAGTGGATTTGTGATATACTGAATGGTGTTTTTGATTTACATTATATTAAAGAGATTATATCCAGCCAACTGGATGCGGATCGAATGGATTATTTGTTAAGGGATGCTTATATGTGTGGTGTGAAATATGCCCGTTTTGATCTGGATTGGATAATAAATAATCTTAATATCGGTGAGATAAAACATGAGAATAATCGTAAAGGAATTATTGTTAACGCTGAAAAGGGAATATATTCACTGGAATCATTCATAATTTCAAGGTATCATATGTATGAACAGGTATATTTTCATAAAACAACCAGGGCAGCAGAGAAATTAATTCAGGCAATATTTATGCGCTTAAAATACCTTGTTGATAATAAAGAAGAAGAAAAAATAATTCCGCGGGAGGATACGATTTTAGCTTTACTTAACAAGGATAGTATTTCCGTACAGGAATATTTGAAACTGGATGATTTTCTTTTGATAACATATATCAAGAAATGGAGCGAGGAAAGCGAAGATAAAATTTTACGCCATTTATGTAGTAACTTTATAAATAGGAATCCTCATAAATTGGTTTCCGAAAGTGAAGATAATTTATTTACAGGAGAAGAGTGGGAATCTGTAATTAATTTTTTCAGAGAAAAACAACTTGATTATAAATATTTTTATGTAATAGACTATTATACAGATGTACCATATAAAAATGATTATTTATTTGGGAAAAAGACAAGTGAAGATGCTGGTCATATCTGGTTAAAAGATAATAAAGGTAAGTTGACTGAATTGGCAGAGGCATCTGACATAATTAAATCCTTGAGAAATAATATCAAAAAAAAGACCAGAGTATATTGTGATAGAAAATTTTATAAAGAGCTTAAAGAAATAATGGGAGGATGAAGAGGATGGGATTTTTAATGCTTAATGATTCTTTTAAGCGTTTATTGGAACTGGTTGCTGTGAATGGGAAGATCGAGGGACGTAAAAGATTCCAGAAGTTGGTTTATATTTTAAAACAAAAGGGTTTTGATTTTACAGAAAAATATACTTATCATTATTACGGTCCCTATTCAGCCACATTGCAAATGGAAATTGATTATTTAGTTGATTCGGGTTTGTTGAGAGAAGAACAGGTAGGCGAGACATATGAATACACACTCAGTGAAGAATATCATGAGTTAGAGGGTATATTTGATCATCATAAGGATTTAATTAAGATTTTGAATGATAAACCAGCCCGTATTCTTGAACTTATTTCCGTATTTTTCTATCTTGAAGATAAGGGTTATAAAGATGTTGATATAATTAAAAAGAAAACTGCGATACTGAAACCGGAATTAAGGGATGATATTGAACGGGCATTTAAAGAATACCTGAAAATAAAAAATTATAGTATAAATTAATCAATTTATCCTGGAAGAAATTCCAGGATAAGTTTTTTGTAAATGCTTGTCTTTGAATGCTTATGCAGGAATTAACTGCTTCGTGGAGAAATATAAAAAATATATGTACGAGCGATAACTCAGCTATTGCTGAGTTTTTCATTATATATCTCAAGGAGGAGTAAAGATGAGTGAAAAGCTGCTTAAAAGAAGCGAAGTAGAAGAGAAGTATACCTGGGATTTAACAGCACTTTTCCAGACAGAGGAAGAATATGAATCCGCCGTGGAGGAAGTCCAGAGAGAGGCTGCTGGAATCGAGGAAAGATTCAAGGGCAAGTTAAATACTGCGGAAACAATCAACCAATGCCTGGATGAATTAAGGGTCTTATATGAGAAAGTTATAAGGGTAGGAACCTATTCTACCCTGGCCATATCCGTAGATCAGACTGATGAAATAAACCAGATGAGGGAGGCCAGGTTGAGTAATATCCTATCGGTTATTTTCAGCCAGTTATCCTTCATAGAATCAGAGATTATTGAGCAGGATGAGGAAATTATCAATGAGGCTATTGCTACATCCAGTGAGAATAAAGGTTATCTGGAGGATATCAGGAGGAAGAAGGAGCATGCCCTGAATCCAGAGACAGAGAAGGCCCTGGCTGCCCTGTCCTCTGTTCTGGATGCCCCCTACCTAATCTATGAGCGGGCCAAGCTGGCTGACATGGATTTCCCTGCCTTTACAGTGGAGGGCAAGGATTATCCCCTATCCTTTATGCTCTTTGAGGAGGTCTGGGAATTTGAGACTGACCGGGAAGTACGCCATGCTGCCTTTGCTGCTTTTTCCAGCAAGTTAAGGGAATATCAGCATACCATTGCTGCTGCCTACCAGACCCAGGTACAGCAGGAGAAGGTCATGGCAACTCTAAGGGGTTTCGATTCTGTCTTTGATTACCTGCTCTTTGAGCAGAAAGTGGACAGGGAACTCTATGACCGGCAGATTGACCTGATCGTGGAACACCTGGCACCGCATATGAGGAGATATGCCGGCCTCTTGCAGAAGCTCTACAATCTGGAAGAGATGACCTTTGCCGATTTAAAACTGCCAGTTGATACTGAGCATGAGGCAGATCTCAGTATTGAGGAAGGAAGGGAATATATTGTAGAGGCCCTCTCCATCCTGGGGAATGATTACAGGGAGATGCTGGAGAAGGCCTATGCGGAGAGGTGGGTGGATTTCGTCCAGAATGTGGGTAAGAGTACCGGAGCCTTTTGTTCAAGCCCCTATGGCAGCCATCCCTATATCTTGATGTCCTGGACCGGGAAGATGGGAGACCTTTTCACCCTGGCCCATGAGCTGGGCCATGCCGGACACTTCTATCTCCATCCCTATATCTTGATGTCCTGGACCGGGAAGATGGGAGACCTTTTCACCCTGGCCCATGAGCTGGGCCATGCCGGACACTTCTATCTGGCCCACCAGGAGCAAAATATTTTCGATTCCCGGCCTTCCATGTACTTTGTAGAGGCTCCTTCTACCATGAATGAGTTGTTGCTGGTCAATTACCTGTTGGAGAAGACAGATAATCCGGGAATGAAACGCTGGGTATTGTCATCCATAGTCGGCCGTACCTATTATCATAACTTTGTTACCCATCTCCTGGAGGCCCATTACCAGCGGGAGGTATATCGGATTGTTGATGAGGGAGGCAGTCTCAGTGCACCCCTCTTGCACCAGCTGAAGAGGGAGACCCTGGAGAAATTCTGGGGTGATGAAGTACGGCTTAATGAAGGGGCAGAACTGACCTGGATGAGGCAGCCCCATTATTACATGGGCCTTTACCCCTATACCTATAGTGCCGGCCTGACCATAGCCACTGAAGTCAGCAGGCGGATTATGAATGAAGGTGAAAAAGCAGTGGAGGATTGGCGGCAGGTCCTTAAGGCAGGAGGGACAAAAACACCTCTGGAACTGGCCAGGATGGCCGGAGTGGATATCAGTACTGAGAAACCCCTGCTGAATACTATTGAATATATTGGTCAATTGATTGATGAGATAATCAGATTAAGTGATGTGTAGCACGAAAGAGATTAAAACGAGGAGGAATCCCATGAAAAGTGTAGTTTTAAAATCCGGTTATGAGATGCCTGTATTGGGCCTGGGTACCTGGCCCTTAAAGGGGAATGAATGTACAGAGGTAGTGAAAACAGCCCTGCAGCTGGGTTATCGCCATATTGATACAGCTGCAGATTATCAGAATCATGCAGATATTGGCCGGGCTCTGCAGGAAAGCGATATTGAACGGAGTGACTTATTCATTATCTGCAGGAAAGCGATATTGAACGGAGTGACTTATTCATTACTTCTAAAGTAAGCAGGGGTGACCTGCATTATGATGATTTCCTGCGGGCTACAGAGAGGATACTGGCAGAACTGGCAGTAGATTACCTGGATTTACTGCTGATCCACTGGCCCAATAAAGAGATACCCCTGGAAGAGACCTTAAGGGCTATGGCCAGGTTGCAGGAAGAGGGAAAAGTCAGAAGCCTGGGTGTCAGTAACTTTACTGAAGCCCACATAAGGCAGGCCATGAGGGCATTTCCTGACCTGATCAGTGTCAACCAGGTGGAGTTTCATCCCTATTTATACCAGAAGGAACTGCTGAATTTCTGCCGTGAACACCATATTGTCCTGACAGCCTACAGTCCCCTGGCCCAGGGCAGGATCTTTAAGGACCAGCGGGTTAAAGAACTGACTGATAAATATGGTTTCAGTCCATCCCAATTGGTCTTAAAATGGTTACTGGATAAAGGAATAGTGGTTATCCCCAAGGCCAGTTCTCCTGGACATTTAAAGGATAACCTGGATGTTCTGGATCTGGATATAGATGCTAAAGTACTGGGAGTACTGGATGGACTTAATGAAAATATGAGGCTGATTTTCCCTGATTTTCATGAATTTGATTTAGAATAATTACTAGGAGAAGGCCTAAGAACTGGGAAATACAGCAATATAAAAAATGAAGTTGATATTGGAGGGAATTCATAGAAGTGATTCAAGAAAAGACTGATATAAAGAAGAAAGCAGGAATTGCTCTGGTAGTACTCATCTTTGTGGCCTTTATATCTCTCGGCCTGCCTGATGGTTTATTGGGGGTAGCCTGGCCGGAGATGAGAAGGAGTTTTGGACTCCCTCTGGATGCCCTGGGGGTTCTTCTCATTGCTTCCACCACTGGTTATCTGATTTCCAGTTTTTTTAATGGTTATTTTATGGCAAAATTGGGAGTAGGCGGTTTACTGGCTGTAAGCTGTGCCCTGACAGCTACTGCTTTATTGGGCTATACCCTTACCCCTTTCTGGTATCTGATGCCCTTTTTTGCTATCCTGTCCGGCCTGGGTGCTGGTGCCATTGATGCCGGACTCAATGTTTATGTAGAGGCCAATTATGGGGAAGGCTTGATGCAATGGATGCATGCCAGCTTTGGTGTCGGGGTTACCCTGGGCCCTATTATCATGACCAGGGGTCTGGGGCTGACAGGAAGCTGGCGGACCGGTTATATAGTTGTGGGGGCTGCTCAGTTGATACTGGCCTTGATTTTCCTTTTGACTATTTCACTATGGGGAGATGGAGCTAAGCAGAAAAGTAAAGGAATTAGTGTTACAAAAGAGGAGGATGGGAGAGCGGCCTCCAATCCTGCTTTGCTGGAGACCTTCAAACATCTACCTTCCTGGATAAGTATACTCCTATTTTTTGTGTATACTGGTATTGAGTTTTCCTTTGGTCACTGGACTTATACCCTGTTAACTGAATCACGGGGTGTTAATCCAGAAATTGCTGGATTCCTGGCCGGGGGATACTGGGGCTTCTTTACCATTGGTAGAATCCTGGCAGGCTTTTTGGCTTATCGGGTGCGGAGTATGAGCCTGTTTAAGGCAGGAATATTATTTGGTTTAAGTGGTAGTGTGATCCTGGCCTTGAACCTGGGACAATGGATCTCTTTTCTGGGGGTGGCCCTGGCGGGCATGGCCATAGCTCCTATTTTCCCTGCCCTGGTTTCCAGTACCTCCTATCGGGTCGGGGAGGAACATACCACAAATACTATCGGTATGCAGATGGCTGCTGCCGGTCTGGGTGGCTCTTTCCTGCCTGGTCTGGCTGGAGTCCTGGCCAGGAATATTTCCCTGGAGACTATACCCTGGTTCCTGGTTGTCCTTTTTATTATCCTCCTGGGCCTGGACCTTTTTGCCAGGAGAATGGATTAATTGCTTAAAAATACGAAAATAGAACAGAAAAACAGGATTTTTTTTATGCTTGCAGAATATACATTATGATACAATATTTTCTCATCATTTATTTCTGGCAAACTGCCATTTGAGGACAGTTGCTTACAGGAAAGGAGAAAATTCTTGATGTTTATTCACAGGACTGCCATTATAGCCAGTGGTGCCCGCCTTGGTAAGGGGGTAAAGGTAGGTCCGTTTACTGTTATAGGAGAAAATGTGGAGATTGGGGATGGAACAGAAATCGGTGCCTTTGCCCACCTGGAAGGCTGGACCATCATTGGTAAGAACAATATCATTAAGGATCATGTTTCCATAGGACAGGCTCCCCAGTATTTGGGTTATGGTAATGAGAAAACCCATGTGGTTATTGGTAATAATAATACCATTGGTGAGTTTGTCACCATTCACCGGGGAACTATCGATGGCTTAGGGGAGACCAGGATTGGCCATAATAACTCAATTATGTCCCATTGCCATATTGCCCATGATTGTAACCTGGGAAACAATATCTTTATGGGTAGTTCCACTAATCTGGCCGGCCATGTAAATATCGAAAATGATGCCTGGCTGGAAGAACTGGTGGGTGTTCACCAGTTTGTAAATGTCGGCAAACTATCCCTGGTGGAGTTCCAGTCTAAAGTTACCAAGGATGTACCGCCTTATATCATGGTTAACGGCCATCCAGCCCGGGTAGAAGGTTTAAATTATAAGGGGATGAAGAAATACGGCCTGAAGGCTGCTACAATAGATGAGATTGTCAGGGCATTTAATATTCTTTATAACTCTGGTATGAATATCAGTGAAGCTGTGCAGCAGATGGACCAGGAGTTACTGGCCAGTAAAGAAGTAGAAGAGTTTATTAGATTTATCAAAAAGAGTACGAGAGGTATTTGTCGTTAAGGGGGATAGTTTTATGGCAAAACTAAGAGTTGGTGTTGTTGGTGTTGGCAGTATGGGGAGAAATCATGTCAGGGCTTATGCTGCCTTAAAACATGTCTGTGAACTGATAGGGGTTTTTGATATTAATGGTTCCCAGGCAGAAGAGGTGGCCCGCAGTTATGGGGTTAAGGCTTTTCCCAGCCTGGAATCCTTACTGGC
>Ga0208693_1002893_pt1 | contig 10970 bp, 6 predicted proteins | sample AD_UKC071_MetaG_FD_184438 | JGI IMG/M metagenome (GOLD analysis project Ga0208693, IMG submission 184438) | Active sludge microbial communities of municipal wastewater-treating anaerobic digesters from USA - AD_UKC071_MetaG (SPAdes) (version 2) | ecosystem: Engineered > Bioreactor > Anaerobic >... | reverse complement strand
AGGTGCTGGCCTATGTCTACCAGCTGCGCGCCGCGATGGCCGGCCGCGGCCCCGCGCCGGCCGACCTGCCCAGCATCGACGTGCCGCCGGACCTCGATCCGCACAACGAGGCCGCGCCCGCCTGAGCCCCTGAACCATGAATCCTCTGCTTCAACAGTTCAAGGCGCTGTTCGACGGCCTGGCCGGCCACCCCGCCGCCCAGCAGGCGGCCGCGAAGGTCGGCCTGAGCCTGCCCATCCTGCGCAGCCTGGGCGCGCCCATCTTCATCGTGCTGGTGCTGGCGATGATGGTGCTGCCGCTGCCGCCCTGGATGCTGGACCTGCTGTTCACCTTCAACATCGCGATGGCGCTGATGGTGATGATGGTGGCCTCGCAGATGGTGCGCCCGCTGGACTTCGCCGCCTTCCCGGCGGTGCTGCTGGTCACCACGCTGCTGCGCCTGAGCCTGAACGTGGCCTCCACCCGCGTGGTGCTGATGGAAGGCCACACCGGCGCCGGCGCCGCGGGCAAGGTGATCGAGAGCTTCGGCCACTTCCTGATCGGCGGCAACTTCGCGGTCGGCCTGATCGTCTTCGCCGTGCTGGTGGTGATCAACTTCATCGTCGTCACCAAGGGTGCCGAGCGCATCGCCGAGGTCGGCGCGCGCTTCACCCTGGATGCGATGCCCGGCAAGCAGATGGCGATCGACGCCGACCTGAACGCCGGCCTGATCGACGAGAAGGAGGCCAAGCGCCGCCGCGCCGAGGTGGGCGAGGAGGCGGAGTTCTTCGGCTCGATGGACGGTGCCAGCAAGTTCGTGCGCGGCGACGCCATCGCCGGCATGCTGATCCTGGTCATCAACATCGTCGGCGGCTTCCTGATCGGCGTCATCAGCCACAACCTGAGTGCCGGCGACGCCGCCAACCACTACGTGCTGCTGGCCGTGGGCGATGCCCTGGTGGCGCAGATCCCGGGCCTGCTGATCTCGGTGGCTGCGGCGATGGTCGTCAGCCGCGTGGGCAAGGAGCAGAACATCGGCAGCCAGATCGGCGCCCAGGTGTTCGGCAGCAGCAAGGCGCTGGGCATCACCGCGGGCATCGTCGGCACGCTGGGGCTGATCCCGGGCATGCCCAACCTGGTGTTCCTGTTGATCGCCGGTGCCCTGGGCGCCCTGGCCTGGGGCCTCAAGCGGCGCGACAAGCTGGCCGCCGAGGCGCCGCCCGCGCCGCCACCCGACGCCCAGCCCGCCAATGCCGAGGCCAACTGGGACGACCTGGTGCCGGTGGACACCCTGGGCCTGGAGGTGGGCTACCGGCTGATCGCCCTGGTCGACAAGACCCGCGTGTCCGGCGGCAGCGACCTGCTCAGCCGCATCAAGGGCGTGCGCAAGAAGTTCGCTGCCGAGGTGGGTTTCCTGCCGCCGGCGGTGCACATCCGCGACAACCTGGAGCTCAAGCCCAGCGCCTACCGCGTGCTGCTGCGCGGCGCCGTGGTGGGCGAGGGCGAGGCCTACCCGGGCATGCTGCTGGCCATCAACCCGGGCGGCGCCAGCATCAAGCTGCCGGGCACCGCCACCACCGATCCGGCCTTCGGCCTGCCCGCCACCTGGATTGAGGAGCGCCAGCGCGAAATGGCCCAAATGAATGGGTTCACCGTCGTTGATTGCGCGACCGTCGTGGCGACCCATCTTTCACACTTGATGCAAGTGAACGCAGCACGCCTGCTGGGCCGGGTGGAGACCCAGCAGCTCGTGGAGCACGTCACGAAGCAGGCCCCCAAGCTCATCGAGGACGTGATTCCCAAAATGGTCGGCATCGCCACATTGCAGAAGGTGCTGCAGCTGCTGCTCGACGAGGGCGTGCACATCCGCGACATGCGCTCCATCGTCGAGTGCGTGGCCGAGAACGCGGCCCAGGTCACCGACCCGGTCGAGCTGGCCCGCCGCATCCGCGTGCACCTGGCGCCGGTGATCGTGCAGCAGATCTACGGGCCGACCAAGGAGCTGGACGTGATCGCCCTGGAGCCCGAGCTGGAGCGCCTGGTCACCCAGGCCCTGACCAGCCCGCACGGCGCGGCGCTGGACCCCGGCGTGGCCGACACCCTCACCCGCGAGGCCGCCAACACCGCCAAGAAGCAGGAAGACCTGGGCCAGCCCGCCTGCCTGCTGGTGCCCGACCCGATCCGCGTCCCCATGGCGCGGCTGCTCAAGCGCGCAGCGCCCCGCCTGAAGGTGCTGGGCCACAGCGAGATTCCTGAGACCCATTCGATCCGCATCGGCAACATCATCGGGAGCGCCGCATGAACGTGAAACGGTTCACTGCAAGGACAGCGCGCGAAGCCCTGGCCCAGGTGCGCGAGGCGCTGGGCGAGGATGCGGTGGTGCTGTCGACCAAGCCCGCGGCCGACGGCGTGGAAGTGCTGGCGATGGCCCCCGAGGGACTGGCCCGCCTGGAGCAGGCCGCCGCCCAGGTGCCGGCCGCCCGGCCAGTGGCGCCGCCCGCGCCGCCGCTGGCCGCACCGGCAGCGGCCGTGCCTGCGGCCCCCGCCGCGCCGCGCCCGATGAGCCTGGCCGAGCGCATCGCCGCGCGCGGCGAGCGCCTGGAGGCACGCGCGCAGGAGCGCATCGAGCCCGGGCTGTTCAGTGACGGCGGCGCTGCCGGCCCGGCGCCGGACAACGCGGTCGAGCGCGACGTCGAGACCCTGGGCATGAGCACGCTGACCTTCCAGGACTATGTGCGCGAGCGCATGCTCAAGCGCCGCCAGGCCGAGCTGGCGCAGCAGCCGCCGGCCACGCTGCAGCAGCGGGTGGCCGCGCAGGCGGCGGCCCAGGCCGCAGCGGCCAAGCCTCCGCAGGCCACCGCCGAGCCCGCCGCGGCTTCGCTGCGCGTGGTGCCCCGGGCCGAGCGCCGCGCCGAGGCCGCTGCCGTGCCGCCGCTGCGCGAGCGCATCAACCCGGCCGCTGCCCGCCACGAGATCCCCGTGCTGCGCGACGAGCTGCGCCTGCCCGCCACGCCTGCCGCCGGCCGCCACGACCTGCTGGGCCCGGCCGGTGCCCGCGAGATCCGCGACATCCGCGATGCCCGCGTCGCCCGTGACGGCCGCGACGGTCGCACCCGCCCGGCGCTGGAGCTGGCCGACGACGGCGCCCGCGCTGCCGCCAGCGACGAGGCGCTGAGCGGCCTGCGCGACGAGATGCAGGCCATGCGCAGCCTGATCGACGAGCGCTTCGGCATGCTGGCCTTCATGGAGCGGCTGCAGCGCGACCCGCGCCAGGCCACGCTGTCGCAGGCGCTGTTCGACGCCGGCCTGTCGCCGGCCCTGGTGCGCCGCCTGGTGCAGGGCCTGCCCGCCACCGCCGCCGACCCGATGGCCTGGGCCGCCGACGTGCTGCAGCGCAACGTGCGCACCGACGAACAGGACGCCCCGCTGGAGGACCACGACGGCGTGCTCGCGCTGATCGGCCCCACCGGCGTGGGCAAGACCACCAGCACGGCCAAGCTGGCGGCGGCCTTCGCCATGAAGCATGGTGCCGCCAACCTGGGCCTGATCACGCTGGACGCCTACCGCGTGGCCGCCCACGAGCAGCTGCGCACCTACGGCCGCATCCTGGGCGTGCCGGTGCACACCGCGCACGACCGCGCCTCGCTGGAAGACCTGCTGGAGCTGCTGTCGGGCAAGAAGCTGGTGCTGATCGACACCGCCGGCATGGCCCAGCGCGACGCCCGCACCCGCGAGCTGCTGGACATGCTGCAGCACCCGGCGATCCGCAAGCTGCTGGTGATCAACGCCGCCGCCCAGGGCGAGACGGTGGAGGACGTGATGGTGGCCTACGGCGTGCAGCAGTGCCTGGGCGTCATCGTCAGCAAGCTCGACGAGGCGGTGAAGCTGGGCCCGGCGCTGGACGCGCTGATCCGCCACCGCGCCCGCGTGGTGGGCGTGGCCAACGGCCAGCGCGTGCCCGAGGACTGGCACCGCCTGGGCGCCCAGGCCCTGGTGCAGCGTGCCCTGCGCGGCGGCGGCAATGCCGCCTGGAAGCTCGACGCCGCCGAGGTGAACCTGGTGTTCGCCGCCATCCATGGCGCCGGCTACCCGGCCGCCGCGGGCCCGAGCGCCACCGAAGCCGGCCGGGGCGCCGCGCTGCCGGCCTGATCCCCGAACCGACCCCGACGCCCCGACCCTTGCACTTGCCCATGCCCGCCCAGCCCCACCGCCGCACCGCCGCGCCGCTCGACCAGGCCCATGGCCTGCGCCAGCGCTTTGCCGGCGCCCAGGCCCTCCAGGCGCGCTTCCTGCCGCTGGTGCACAACCCGCATGTGCCGGGCACCGGCGCGGTGATGGAGCGCCTGTGCGCCGCCCTGGCCGAGCAGGGCCTGCGCACCGTGGTGGTCGACGCTGCCGATTCGGCCTCGCCCGCGCACCAGCTGGCCACGGTGGACCTGGTGGCCTGCATCGAGCCGCTGTCCGCCCAGGTCAGCTACCTGGCCGCGGGCGGCCTGCCGATGCACTTCCTCGACAGCCGCGCCACGCTGGCGGCCTTCATCGAGGCGCTGCGCGGCGCAGCCGTGGCGGCGCAGGCCGACGTGGTGCTGCTGCATGCCGGTGCGCTGGACCTGCGCCGCATGTTCGCCGGCCAGGCGCCGCGCCCGCTGCTGCTGGCCGGCGCCCGGCCCGACAGCCTGACGCATGCCTACACCTCGATGAAGCTGCTGTCCCAGCGCCTGGGCGCGCTGGCCTACGACCTGGTGGTGGCCGGCGACGTCGGCCAGCGCCGTGCCCGCCGCATGGGCGACCGCCTGGCCGACTGTGCCGACCACTTCCTGGGCGCCGCGCTGCGCCAGGTGGCCGTGGTCGACCCGCAGGGCAGCGCGCAGGCGCCCCTGGGTGCCGACCTGCGCGGCCTGGTCGCCGACCGCCTGGCCGACCGCCTGGCGGGCACCGCCGTCAACCCGCTGGCCGCGGTGACCGCCATCGACGCGGCGGCCCCGCCTCCACCTCCCGTGCGCGCGTCCGCACGTCGGCCCGCGCCCGCCGGCCACCTGAACTGAGATCTGTCCGGAGCATGATGACCATGTACACCGCCAAGGGCCGCCTCGACGCCAACGCGCTGCTCAAGCAATACAGCCCGCTCGTGCGCCGCCTGGCCCACCAGATGATCGCCAAGCTGCCGGCCAACGTGGAGCTGGACGACCTGATCCAGGTCGGCATGATCGGCCTGTCCGACGCGCTGACCCGCTTCGATTCGGCCCATGGCGTGCAGTTCGAGACCTTCGCCACCCAGCGCATCCGCGGCGCCATGCTCGACGAGCTGCGCGGCAACGACTGGATGAGCCGCGGCGACCGGCGCCAGCAGCGCAGCATCGAGAGCGCGGTGCACAAGCTGGAGCAGAAGCTGGGCCGCGCGCCGCACGAGAGCGAGATCGCCGCCGAGATGGGCCTGGGCCTGGTCGAGTACCAGGAGCTGCTGGGCAAGGTGCGCGGCACCCAGCTGGTCTACCTGGAGGACATGACCGGCGACGAGGGCGACGACGACTACCTCGACCGCCACGTCGCCGACGACGAGGCCAACCCGCTGGCCATGCTGCAGGACCGCCGCATGCGCGAGGCCCTGGTCGCGGCGATCAAGAACCTGCCTGAACGCGAGCAGTACGTGATGAGCATGTACTACGAGCACGACATGAACCTCAAGGAGATCGCGGCGGTGCTCAAGGTCACCGAAAGCCGCGTCTGCCAGCTGCACAGCCAGAGCATCGCGCGCCTGCGCAGCAAGCTGCGGGCCTGGTGATTTCACCGCCGCGCCGCAGCCGGCGCGGCCTGCGGCAGGGCGTGCGTTTCGTCACGCAAGCCGCGCTCAAGTCCACCTGAGACCTGCCGAGCGCCTGCCCCGGCCGCGCCGGTCGTGACTTCCTCACGCGCAGAACCGCACGTTCAGTTCCACCACGTACACCGGGCTGGACGGCAAGGGCATCGGGATCGCCATCCTCGACTCGGGCGTGATGCCCGGCCACCAGCACTTCAGCACCGGCCCGCTGGGCAACCGCGTGGTGCGCTCGGTGAACATGGTGGGCCAGGGCTCGAACCTGTCGTATGCCGCCACGCTGGCTCCGGGCAGCCAGGAGCGTGAGCTGTACGAGAACAGCGTCAACTACAACACCACCTTCAACGATGCCTACGGCCACGGCACGCATGTCGCGGCGATTGCCGCCGGCAAGGGCAGCTACCGCGCGCTGGACACCACCGGCATCGCCCCTGGCGCGTCGATCGTCGACGTCAAGGTGCTGAACAACAACGGCAGCGGCAACGTGGCCGACGTCATCGCCGGCCTGGACTGGGTGCTCTACAACGCCAAGAAGTACAACATCCGCGTCGTCAACATGAGCCTGGCCGCCGGCTCCACCTCGTCCTGGGTGAACGACCCGCTGGCGCAGGCGGCGCGGGCGGTGGTGGCCTCGGGCATCGTGGTGGTGGCTTCGGCCGGCAACTACGGCACCATCAGCGGCAAGGTGACCTACGGCACCGTCGGCTCGCCCGGCCATGACCCGTCGGTCATCACCGTGGGATCGGCCAACTGGAAGGCCCCGACCGACCGCAGCGACGACGTGGTCAACAACTTCAGTTCGCGCGGCCCCAGCCGCGGCTCGATGGTGCTGACCAACGGCCAGCGCGTGGTCGACAACCTGCTCAAGCCTGACCTGGTGGCGCCGGGCAATGCGCTGGTCAGCGCCGGCTCGACCTCGGTGCTGGGCCAGTGGAACGCGCTGGCGGCCAAGAACACCGGCCTGCTGACCGGCCTGACCGGCCAGGTGCTGAACCAGACGCTGATGATGCTCAGCGGCACCTCGGTGGCCGCCCCGGTCGTCAGCGGCGCCGTCGCGCTGATCCTGCAGGCCAACCCCGGGCTGACGCCGCCGCTGGTCAAGGCCATCCTGCAGTACAGCGCCCAGGCCCTGCCCGACGCCAGCCTGGTCGACCAGGGCGCCGGCCTGCTGAACATCGAGGGTGCGGTGCGCCTGGCCAAGGCCATGCGCACCGACATCGCCAGCCGCGTGGCCGCCGGCACCATCACCGCCGGCCAGGCCATCAACCTGACCGCGCTGCCCACGCCCACCACCACCATCAACGGCAAGACCTTCAACTGGTCGCGCACGGTCTTCGTCGGCGGCCGCCACATCGCCACCGGCGACGCGCTGTTCACCCAGTACCAGCCGATCTGGAACCCGCGCATCAACTGGGTGGGCACCCAGGCGCGGCAGGTGACGGTGAACTACTGGCCCGCCAGCCTGACGGTGGCGGCCAACACCGTGCCCGGCTCGTTCAGCGAGGCGCCGGTGGCCTCGGGCTCGCTGCTGACCGCCGGCGTGCGCCTGGGCACGGCCCTGGTGGGTACCAGCTCGATGCTGGGCAAGACCGGCGTCTTCCTGCCCACCGCCACGCTGTCGCAGTGGCTGATCAGCGGCAGCGGCCAGACCCTGGCCAGCGGCATCGTGCTGAGCGAGGGCATCGTGCTGAGCGAAGGCATCGTGCTGAGCGAGGGCATCGTGCTGAGCGAGGGCATCGTGCTGAGCGAGGGCATCGTGCTCAGCGAGGGCATCGTGCTGAGCGAAGGCGTGGTGCTCAGCGAGAGCGTGGACGGCACCACCCGCGCCGCCGTTCCCCTGGCGCCGATGGCCGAGCCGTGACGCGCGCGGGCCTGGCCGGCGTGCGCGGCAGCGTGCACGGCGGCCGGCCCACCGTGCCGACGGTGCTCAAGTCGGCGCGGCCCATGCCGACAAATGGAGCAACTGCCCCGCAAGGCGGTGGAGGCCGGACGGCGGGTCCGGCCCCGCCGCCGGGACACATCCGATGTCGAGCACACCTGAAACGCGCCCCGTCCCAGCCGGCCCAGCCAGCCCCCTGCGGCGGCTGCATGCCGCCCTGATGCCCGACTACAACGCTGGCGCTGCCGTCTACTGGTGGGCCCTGGTGCTGCTGGGCGCAGGCCTGGTGCTGCGCGCGTTCGTCGAGCTGGCGCACCTGCCCCTGGGGCTGCTGCTCCAAGTGATCTTCGGCTGCGGCGTGGCGATGGTGGCCGGGCTGTTCCCGGTGCGCATTCCCGGCTCGAAGAACTCGTTCGCCGCCGGCGAGGTGTTCATCCTGCTGCTGCTGCTGCTGCAGGGGCCGCCGGCCGCCGCGGTGGCCGCCGCGGGCGAGGCTTTCATCGGCTCGGCCCGCACGTCCAAGCGCTGGACCAGCCGCCTGGTCAGCCCCGCTGCCGCGGCGGTGTCGATGACGGTGGTGGGCTCGGCCCTGCATGGCCTGATCAGCCGTCTGCACGACGGCAGCGCCTTCGGCGAGGCCATGGTGCTGCTGCTGGCGATGGGCTTCTCGGTCGGCCACTTCATGCTCAACACGCTGCTGATCACCGGCGTGATGCACCTCAAGCGCAAGGAGCCGCTGCGGCTGCAGGTCTTCGTGGCCAACTTCGGCTGGGTGGGCACCACCTACGCGGCCAGCGCCTTTGTGGCGGGCCTGCTGTACCTGGCCTTCAAGACCAGCGGCATCGGCGTGATGGCCGGCGCGGTGCCCATCATCGTGCTGCTGCTGGTGATGCTGCACTACCACTTCCGCCAGCGCGAGTCGGACGACCAGGCGCAGCTGGTGCGCATCGAGGCCGTCGAGCGCGAGGCCCAGCAGGCCGCCCGCCACCTGCGCGAGCTGCGCGAGAGCGAGCAGCGCTTCCACAGCGCGTTCTCGCACGCAGCCATCGGCATGGCCCTGGTCGACGCCAACGGCCAGGTGCTGCAGGCCAATGCGGCGCTGGGCAAGCTGCTGGGCTGCGCCGAGGGCGAGTTGGCCGGGCGCAACGTGATGGCCCACGTCCACCCCGAGGACGTGGACATGCTCACCCGCATCTGGCGCAACCTGCAGCAAGGCGACGGCCAGGACACGATGATGGAGCTGCGCTTCCAGCGCAGCGACGCCACCGTGGTCCACGTGGCCCTGCACAGCGGCTTCTTCAGCGACCGCAACGCCAGCGCGCCGCGGCTGATCCTGCAGGCGCAGGACATCACCGCCCGGCGCGAGGCCGAGACCAAGCTGCAGCACATCGCCTACCACGACAGCCTCACCTCGCTGGCCAACCGCATCCGCTTCGGCACCTGCCTGGCGCTGGCCATCGAGCGCTGCCGCATCGACCCCCGGCACCGCTTTGCGGTGATGTACCTGGACTTCGACCGCTTCAAGCTGATCAACGACACGTTGGGCCACACCGCGGGCGACCGCTTCCTGACCCTGGTGGCGCAGCGCATCCGCCAGCACGTGCGGCCCAGCGACACGGTGGGCCGGCTGGGCGGCGACGAGTTCGCGATCCTGGTCGAGCAGCTGGCCCGCGACGAGGACGTGATGCCCATGGCCGAGCGGCTGCAGAAGTCGCTGGCCCAGCCCTACAACCTGGACGGCACCGAGGTCACCAGCAGCGCCAGCATCGGCATCACCTTCTCCAGCATCGGCTACGAGACGCCGGGCGACGTGCTGCGCGATGCCGACATCGCCATGTACCGCGCCAAGGCCGCGGGCCGTGCGCGCATCGCCCTGTTCGACGCCAGCCTGCGGGCGCAGCTGGCGGCCCAGGTCGACCTGGAGCGCGACCTGCGCCGCGCCATCGAGGGCGAGCAGCTGGCGCTGGCCTTCCAGCCGATCTACAAGCTGTCCACCGGCCGCATCGACAGCTTCGAGGCGCTGGTGCGCTGGAACCACCCCGACCTGGGGCCGGTGTCGCCGGCCACCTTCATCCCCATCGCCGAGGAGTCGGCCCAGATCAGCGCGCTGACCGCCTGGGTGCTGAACACCTCCTGCGCGCAGATGCGGGCCTTCCAGCAGATGGGCATGGAGACGCAGAAGCCGCGGGTGCACGTCAACGTGTCGGGCACCGACATGTGCCGCGCCAGCTTCGTGCAGCAGGTGGCCGCCGCGCTGCTGGCCAATGGCCTGGAGCCGCGCCAGCTGTGCCTGGAGATCACCGAGAGCACACTGATGCACCGCCTGGACAGCGCGCTGGCCGTGATGGCCCAGCTGCGCGAGCTGGGCGTGGGCCTGAGCGTGGACGACTTCGGCACCGGCTACTCGTCGCTGGCCTACCTGAGCACGCTGCCCATCACCAGCTTGAAGATCGACCGCAGCGTCGTGCAGCGCCTGCAGGGTGGCGCCGCCGACACCAAGGACACCGAGGTGGTGCGCGCGGTGATCACCCTGGGCCAGGCGCTGGGCAAGTCGGTGATCGCCGAAGGCATCGAGACCCCCGAGCAGCTGGCGCAGCTGCGCAACCTGGGCTGCGAGTTCGGCCAGGGCTACCTGCTGGCGCGTCCGCTGACGCCCGAGATGGCCGCCGCCACCGCCCTGGTCGACCTGCGCCGCGCCGATGCTGGCGCGCCGCCCCTGCCCACGCCTGGCGGCCCCGTGCCGCAGGCGGCCGCGCCGGGCTGGACGCACACGGCGCCATCCCCGCTGGCCTTGCACTGAACGCATGGCGATGACGCTGCATGCCGGGGCCGGTGCCCATGGATGAACCCCACCCCAGCAGTGCGGCCGCCAGTGCCTGGGCGCTGGCCGCCGCCGAGCCGGCGCTGCCCGGCCTGCAGGCGCTGCGCCGCTGCGCGCTGTGCCAGCACCCGGTGGTGCTGACCGCCCAGCCCGATGCCCGCTGCCCCGCATGCCACAGCCCGCTGGCCGCACTGCCGGGCCACGACAGCGACGCGCACGAGCTGCTCGGCCGCCGTGGTTCGGTGCGGCGCGACCAGAGCCATGTCGCGCTGATCCACGTCGGCTGGCCGTCCCCAGCGGTGGCGGTGCGCTGGCGCGACCTGTCGCTGACCGGCCTCAGCCTGTACGTGCCGCAGCCGGTGGCCGCGGGCCGGCGCCTGCGCCTGATCGACGGCGCCATCGACGGCGTGGCCGAAGTGGTGCGCTGCCGGCCGCAGGGCCGGGTGCAGGTGCTGCACGCGCGCCTGCTGACGGCG
>Ga0208693_1002890_pt1 | contig 10979 bp, 8 predicted proteins | sample AD_UKC071_MetaG_FD_184438 | JGI IMG/M metagenome (GOLD analysis project Ga0208693, IMG submission 184438) | Active sludge microbial communities of municipal wastewater-treating anaerobic digesters from USA - AD_UKC071_MetaG (SPAdes) (version 2) | ecosystem: Engineered > Bioreactor > Anaerobic >... | reverse complement strand
TACTTGGAGATGACCACCGTTCCCGGAGCCGCGGCAAGGATGTAGGCGGGAGTCCCTTGATATCTGGAGCTGCCGGGCCAGTAGATATGGGACGGGGCGATGTCTATGCCCCGGTGCCAGTTGGGCTGGCCGTACAGGGTGCGCCATCCGAAGGGAGAACTGACGTAACGGGTTACGGGAACCGGCCAGCAAAAAACCTCCGGCGCCTCCCCGTCCTGCCACTCCTTGGAGTCGTAGTAGCGCTTGATATCCTGCTCCAGCTCAGCTTGCCTCTTGTCCAGTTCTCCCCGGGCTGCTTTGAGTTTGGCTACACTTTTCTCCAGTTGACTGCGCTTGTCCTGCTGGGCGGCAACCAGGGATGCCACCTTCTCTTCTTCGGCCTTGGCAGCTGCCCGGTCGGCTTCCAGCTTCTCTTTGCGGGCCACCAGGAGTTCCAGTTCTTCCTCCAGGGCAGCTTTTTCCCGGGTCAGCCAGTCCCTGGTTTCCTTGACTTCGTTAATGAGCCTGGCGTCGCTGTCGATGATAGCGCCCAAAAACTTCAGCCGGGACAGGAAATCCGGGAAGCTGGTGGCGGAAAACAGCACCTCCAGGTAGCTGACGGCGCCGTTTTTGTACATGATGCGCAGCCGCTGCTCCATGTATCCCGTCTGCTCCGCCAGATACGCCTCGGTTTCGGCAATTTCCTGTTCTTTGGCGGCAATGGCGTTCTCCTGCTCCTCGATCTGCACTTCCTGTTCCGCAATCTGCTCGTTGAGCCGGGCCAGTCTGTTCCGGGCGTCGTCCAGGATGAGTTTGAGCTTTTTCAGCTCCAGTTCCACCTTGGTCATCTCATCCTTGGCTTTCTTTTCCTGGGCCTCCAGCTCTCTTATCTGTTTCTGAATTTCCGTCAGTTCCTGCAAATATTCGTCTATGTTGGCCAGGGCCGGCGACATCGCCCCCGCAATGAACGCCAGCATCAACACCAAAGCGCCAATTTTTAACCAACTCTTCATACCCATTCCCCCTATGCTAGACCTATGCTAGACGTCCAAGAATCTGCGCACAGAAATCCCGCTGCCCAGGGCGCCTATCCCGGCGCCCAAAGCGAAGAGAAGTTTGAGCAGTTCCCTGCCCACCAGGGCGGGCGTAGCCAGTTTGACGGACAGGAAGTTTTGGTAGAACCAGGCGCTGGCCTTGGCGTACAAGTACCAGTACCCGTAAAACAAGACCAGGTAGGCCGTCAGGGCCCCCAGCAGGCCCAGGAAAATTCCTTCCAAAATGAAGGGCCAGCGGATAAACCAGTCGGTGGCGCCGACAAATTTCATAATGCCGATTTGCCTGCGCCGGGCAAAAACGGTGAGCTTAATGGTATTGGCAATCAGAAACAGCGCCATAACGGCCAGGACTGCAATGACGCCCATGCTGAACAGCCGCAGTATCCTGGTAAATTCAAAGAGTCTTTCCACAACCTTTTTGCCGTAGTCGACGCTCTCCACGCCAGCCATGGGCTCAATAGCGTCGGCCACCTCCCCGATGGTTTCGGGATCGTGCACCTGTATTTCAAAGCTGGCGGGCAAAGGATTCCTGCCCTCCAGGGCATCGGCAATGTCCTCTCCCAGCTCTTCCTGCATCCTGCGCAAAGCCTCTTCCTTGCTGACATAGGTGAGGCGGGCAATACCCGGTAGTTCCAGTATCTGCTGCCGCAAATACTGGTGGTCGGCTTCGTCTTCCAGGTAAACGATGAGCTCCACTTGTTCTTTTATTTCTTCGGTGATTTGCATTACGTTGAGATTGATAATGACAAAAATACCCAGCATCAGCAGGGTAAGGACCATTACGGTAACCGAGGCCACCGTCATCCAGCCGTTGCGCAACACTCCCTGGGCAGCTTCTTTGCAGTAGTGCACAAAGTTTTTAAGCTTCATGGGTATATGCTCCTTTGTGGTCGTCACGGACCAGTACGCCGTTGTTTAGCTCCAGCACCCGGCGGCCCATCCTGTTGACAATTTCTTTGTCGTGGGTGGCGATCAGCACCGTGGTGCCCAGTTGGTTGATGCGCTCCAGCAAGCACATGATTTGCCAGGAGGTGTTGGGATCCAAGTTGCCGGTGGGCTCGTCGCAGACCAACAGAGGCGGATTGTTGACCAGGGCTCTGGCCATGGCTACCCTTTGCTGCTCTCCGCCGGAAAGCTGGTGGGGGAAGCGGTCTTCCTTGCCCTTTAGGCCGACGATGCCCAATACCCTGGGCACCTGCCGTTTGATCTCGCTGGAACTGGCCTCAATCACTTCCAGGGCAAAAGCGACGTTTTCTGCCGCCGTCTTTTCGGGCAAAAGGCGAAAATCCTGATAGACGACGCCAATCTGGCGGCGCAGGTAGGGAATCTCCTTGCGTCTCAGCCGGCACAAATTGCGCTGCAACACCAAGACCTGGCCGGAATTGGCGACAATTTCCCGAAAAATAAGCTTTAATACCGAAGATTTGCCGGCGCCGCTGGGGCCGACTAAAAACACAAATTCTCCTTTGTCGATGTGGAAACTGACATTGTGCAAAGCGCTGGTACCATTCGGGTAGGCATAACTTACGTTTATAAACGAGATCAATTGGTTCATCTCCCTCTGTTAGTACTCAGCCCCTGTATCAATTCGACAATTTACCGGTCATTCCTGCTTGAAAACCGGACAATTGACAATTTAGGCTGTATTTTACTGCATAATCTCATTATATTAGTAAAGCGGCAACAGGGACAAGCCCCAATTTGCCGCTTGTATCAGCCAATTTTTCCCTTTCACTTTTTTAACGTTACCTCACCGCTGTGCAAGACATGGCGAATTCCGTCGCAATCCTCCACCACCAGAGCACCGTCGGCGCCAACGTCGACGGCAACGCCTTCAATGGCCTCCCCGCCGCGCAGGACGGTAACGCAGCGGCCGAGGATAACATCGTACCGCCGCCAGGCGCCGATTACCCGCTCAAATTCGCCTTCCTGCCACAGCCGGCACCAGTGCCAGATTTGCCCGGCCAGAGCCGCCAGCACCAGGTCCCGCCTCCAGCTGCGGCCGGTTGCCCGGCGCAGAGAAGTCGCCCGGAGATCCGGAGGAAAGTCTTCCTGGTTGACATTGACCCCTACCCCCACTGTCAGGCGCCCGTTCCCTGACTCCAGCAGGATGCCAGCCAGTTTTTCCCCCTCCAACAGGACGTCGTTGGGCCACTTTAACCTGGGCTGCAGGCTGAGTTCCGCCAGGCCCCGGGCCGCTCCGACGCCGGCGGCCAGGGAAAAACCTCCCCAGTGCTGGCGGGGCAGCGAGGGACAGAGGACCAGGCTGAAGTACAGGTTGAGCCCCGGCGGCGAGTGCCACGCCCTGCCCAGGCGTCCGCGCCCGGCACTCTGACTGTCGGCCGCGATGATTGTGCCTGCGGGCAAATGGGGTGCATTAAGGGCCAGGGTATTGGTGGAATCCAGCCGGTCGTACCAACGCAGGGCAAGGCCGGGGGGCAGGAGAGCGCCTGCCCTTTCCATGTCTTCGTTCCGGGACTGTGGGGACATGCTCTTACCTCCGCAATTGTGCCCTGCCCGGCCGGCTGCGGGCTTTGCCCGCTCCGGGGCTGGCAGGGCAACAAACAGTTAATCGTCGATGAACAGCTCAAAGCTGATGTCGACGGCGGGATACTGGCGCCAGTCGGCATCGTCAAAATGCCACCATTCGTTGCTGATGGTGGAAAAGCCGTTTCTCAACATGACCTCGGTAAGCAGTTCCATGTTCGCCCGGGCGGCGGCCGTCATGCCCAAATAATTGCGTGCCGCCCGCGGGCTGAATTCGTCAAAGAGCGTGGGCATCTCCAGTTCATTGCCCTCCCGGTCCACCAGGGTGACATCCACCGTGGTCCCCCGGTTGTGCCGGGAAGGATACCGGGGATCGGCTACGTAAGCCTTTTGGTCTGTGGCATGCCACAGTTCCCGCTCGGCCCAGGCAGGCCGGTAGGCATCCCAGACCTTGAGGGTGTAGCCCATTTCCCGAAACTCGGCATTGGCAGCTGCCAATTTGGCCGCCGTCTCGGGGCGCAGGATGGCCACCGCCCGGGGGTAAATCTGCCTGCCGGTGAAGTTGTCGGCGGTGGCATAGCGCAGGTCGATGACAATGGTGGGATCGATATCTTCAATGCGGACGAAACCGCAGACGGCCCGGGAAATCCGGCCGGCCAGGGCCTGGTTCTCCGCCTGCAATCTGGCCGTTTCCGCCTCCAGCTCCTGCACCCGGGCGGCTTCCCGCGCGCCTGCCGCAGCCAGGGCCGCCCTAAGCTCATCGACCTCCAGCACCACGGCCCGGTATTGGCCCAAAATGGTCAGCGCGGCGGCGCCCAAGGAGATGGCCAGCACCACGGCAATGGCCAACAAGCTGAACAAAGCCGTTCTGGACATCCAACCCCTCCCCTGGAAAGTGTTTCCGGACAACCCTATACTCTCTCGGTCCTGATTCCCGTCATGTGGTCGTTGAGGTTCTGCCGCTCCAGGCCGGGGTCTTTTACCCGTTCAATGCTCAGGGCCAGGGTTTCCCGCTGGATGTAATCCCGGAAAGCCTCGACGGCAGCGGCCACCTCGTCGTCGCCGTCGTAGTAGATGCGGATGTTGTCGGTCACCTGGTAGTCATTGCGCTTGCGCAGTTGCTGGACCTTGGACACAAATTCCCGGGCCAGCCCCTCGTCGATGAGTTCCCGGGTCAGGGTGGTATCCAGGATGACGAAGAGGTTGTTCTCCATTTCCACGGTAAAGCCTTCCCGGGCGGTGATGGTGACGTTGACCAGGTCTTTGGAAATCATGGTTTCCTGGCCGGCCAGGGTAACGGCGATTTCTTCCCCGGCCTCCAGTTTGGCAGCGGCCGCGGCGGCGTCCAGTTGGGCCAGGGCGCCGGCAAACTCCTTAATCCTTGCGCCCAGGGCGGGACCGGCTACGGGGTAGTTGGGTTTCAGCTGGTAATCCATATACCGGCTAAGGTCGGCCACAAACTCTACTTCCTTGACATTGAGCTCTTCCTGGATGAGGGGAACGAGGCCGGTCAGCAGCTCCCGGTACTTGCCGTCCACCAGGATCTTGCGCAAGGGCTGGCGAACCTTGATCTTCACCTGCTCCCGGGCGGCCCGACCCAGGCCCACCAGGCTGCGGGCCAGGTCCATGCGTTCCTCCACTTCGGGATCAATCAGAGCGGGGTCGGCCTGGGGATACATGGCCAGATGCACAGAGACCTCGCCGGGGCAAAGCTTGAGGTACAAATCCTCGGCGGTGAAGGGAGCAAAGGGTGCGATGAGCTTCGCCACCGTCACCAGCACCTCATAGGTGGTGTTGTAGACCGCCTGTTTGTCGGCATCCGGTTCCGACGCCCAGAACCGGCGCCGGGCCCGGCGGATGTACCAGTTGGACAGGTCCTCCACCACGAATTCCTGGATGGCGCGCACCGCCCGGGTGAGGTCATAATTGTCCATGGCCGTGCGAACGGCGGCGATGAGGTTGTTGAGCTTGGACAGAATCCAGCGGTCCAGCTCGGGACGTTGCCGGTAGGGGACAAAGAATTCCCGGGGATCCAGCTCGTCGGTGTTGGCATAGAGGGCAAAGAATGTGTAGACATTGCGCAGCGTTCCGAAGAACCTGTTCTGCACATCCAGCAGCCCGTCGGGGTCGAAGCGGGTAGGCGTCCACACCGGGGACACGTGGAGCAGGTACCAGCGCACGGCGTCGGCCCCGTGCTTTTCAAAAAGGGCAAAGGGGTCGACGGTGTTGCCCCGGGATTTGGACATCTTCTTGCCGTCTTTGTCCAGGATCAGGTCGTTGACCAGGACGCGCTTGTAGGGGGAAACCCCCTTGATAAAGGTGGAGATGGCCAGCAGCGAATAGAACCAGCCGCGGGTCTGGTCGATGGCTTCGCAGATGAAGTCGGCGGGGAACTGTTCGGCAAAGAGATCGTGGTTTTCAAAGGGGTAATGGTACTGGGCAAAGGGCATGGCGCCGCTGTCAAACCAGCAGTCGATGACCTCGCTGACCCGGGTCATTTCGCCCCGGCACCGGGGACAGCGGAGGTGAATTTCGTCGACATAGGGCCGGTGCAGGTCCAGGGAATCGTCCACTTCCTCGATGGCCAGCCGGCGCAGCTCCTCCCGGGAGCCCACCGTCGTGGTATGGCCGCACTGGCAACGCCAGATATTCAGAGGCGTGCCCCAATACCTGGTCCGGGACAGAGCCCAGTCGTTGACATTTTCCAGCCAGTTGCCAAAGCGCTTTTCACCCACATAGGCGGGGTACCATTGCACAGTATTGTTGGCGGCGATGAGTTGATCCCGCAGGCGGGTCATCTCGATGTACCAACCGGGTTTGGCATAGTACAGCAAGGGGGTGGTGCACCGCCAGCAGTGGGGATAATTGTGGGCGACCTTTTGCTTGGAATAAAGCTTGTTTTCGGCGGCCAGCCACTTGATGATGTCCACATCGGCATCCATGACAAAGCGGCCGGCCCATGGGGTTTCAAAGTACTTGCCCGTCTCGTCCACAGGATTGAGCACCGGGAGGTCGTACTTCTGCCCCACATTGAAGTCATCCTCGCCGAAGGCGGGGGCGATGTGGACAATGCCGGTGCCGTCCTCGGTGGTGACAAATTCGGCAACGGTGACATAGAAGGCCTTTTTGTCGGCTGTCAGGAAAGGCATGAGCTGATGGTATTCAATGCCCTCCAGGTCACGGCCCCGGGCAGTTTGCACCACTTCGTAATCTTCACCCAGCACCTGGCTGGCCAGGTCTTCGGCCACCCAGTAGAGCCTGCCCTGCTGGCGCGCCTTGACGTAGACGACGTCGGGATGCACCGCCAGGGCGACATTGGCGGCCAGGGTCCAGGGAGTGGTGGTCCAGACCAGGAAGTATTCCTCGGCATCTTTGCGCCGGAAGGTGACGATGACGGTGTCGGACTTGATTTCCTTGTAGCCCAGGGCCACCTCGTGGGAAGCCAGGCCGGTGCCGCACCGGGGACAGTAAGGCAGGATTTTGTGCCCTTCGTACATCAAGCCCTGCTTAAAGAACTGGTCCAGCAACCACCACACCGTTTCGATGTAGTCGTTGTCCAGGGTGATGTAGGGATTCTCGAGGTCGAGAAGATAACCCATCTTGCGGGTCATATCCCGCCAGGCCTTTTCATAGGCAAAAACCGACTCCCGGCACTTTTTGTTAAAGGCCTCGATGCCGTAACGCTCGATGTCCTGCTTGCTGGTCAGCTTCAGCTGTTTCTCCACCTCGATTTCCACCGGCAGACCGTGGGTGTCCCAGCCGGCCTTGCGCTTGACCATGTAACCTTCCATGGTCTTGTACCGGCAGACGGAATCCTTGAGGGTTCTGGAAATGACGTGGTGGATGCCGGGGCGACCATTGGCTGTAGGCGGCCCTTCATAAAAGACAAAGGGCCGGCAATTGGCGCGGGTGCTGATGCTTTTTTCCAGCAAATTGATGTCGTCCCAGTAGGCGGCCAGCTCTTCCTCCCGCTGCGCCACCGGCTGCCTTGAAAGTTCGGGGAATTTTTTCACTGCAATCACCCTCTTTTCCGCTTGTAATTTTGGAGCAATATGAAAAAACCCCGGGTCAACTGACCCAGGGACGATTTGCACCGCGGTACCACCCTGCTTACAGGCGCATGCCTGTCACTCCAATGCATGTAACGCATGCCTGCGGGTTGCCCTACTGGCGGTTCAGGCAACCGGCTCCGGGGTGATCTTCGCGCTCAGGGCAATCGCGTCCTCCCACCAATTGGCCGCGTCTCTGGCAATGCCCGGGGCGTTACTGTCCCCTTCCTCGCCTTTTTCGTTATTGTGTTCTATTTTATGCCCTGGAACGGGGAAAAGTCAAGTCCCGGAGCGATTTCCACCCAAATGATAACACCGAGCGGCATTGCCAAACTCTACTTTTATATTGGACCAAAATGCAACAGCACGGGGATTAATCCGGCATTGCTTCTTTCATCGTGACCAGCTCTTCCGCAGTCCTTTCATCTGTCACCAGGACATTGATTAAACCTGTGCGCAAGACCGCAAATATAGCCCGGGCCTTTGCTGTTCCCCCCGCTACTGCCAGACGCACTTTCGCTTTGCCAATTTGCTCGGGCGTCGCAGCAATCAGGCAGATATCTTTGGATGTCTTGGGAATTGTCCCGTCCGGCAAGACAAACCACAAACAGAGGTCGGAAACCGGCTGTTGCTTGACCTCCTGTACAAAAGCGCGAAGGCTGCGGTGGTAATCGGGGTCCGCCAACTGCCTTAAAGAGGGAATGGCGCCTATTCCCAACACAACCCAGTCCATCTTGTCCCATAATTGCACAACCTCTAAAGAGTGCGGTTCAGTTAAGACTGAGTCGCGGAATTTTTTGCTTGCGACCAAGGCCGGAGCGTATATAAACTTGCTTTTGCCATTGAGGGCGCTGGCCGTTCTGGTAATTATTTCGGTAATTGGAAAGCCCGCTTCCCCTTCGCCCAGCCCCCCGGACAGGGGGAGGACAACCGGCTGTTGCGTGCCTGGCGAAAGATAGCCGACGGTTTCATAGATTGTATACCCTCTCCCCAGCCCCAGGACTGCGTTTTCAGGCAAATTTGCATTTATATAACTGGCTGCAGCCTGGGCAATTTGGGGCACAATAACTTCTTGCCGATCGACTGTAATTGGCGTAACGATTGCATCGGCCAAACCAAAGGACTTGATGAGGGCATTTTGAACATCAGTATTGCGGGCAATGGGGTTTCGTATTTTTATCTCCACAATCCCATTCTTTCGCGCCTGACTTAACAGGCGAGAAACTTTGGGCCTGGATATATTCAGCACCTCGGCAACTTCTTCCTGGGTCATCTCTTTTTGATAACACAATTGTGCAGCTGCGACCATTAAGCTAATCTCGTCCCGGGTTAATGGCTTCATTTGTTTCATACTCAACCCCCCTTCCAATTTTTGTAACTGTCAATATTATATTTGCAACGGTCAGCACCCGCAAGTAAAAGGGGCAGCCGAACCGGCAGTGCCCCTATTACTGTTATTTTTTACAGCTCTGTTGCTGCCTCCTCAACAGTTGCATCCTCGTGCAGTATCCTGTAAATTGCCCGCGTGATTTTTTCCGGCTCCGGCTGTCTCCACACGTTGCGGCCTATGGCAACCCCGGCGCCGCCAGCTTGAACAGAGTCATAGACTTGTCTGAGCAAAGCAATGGGATCCTTTGCTTTGCCGCCGCCAAGGATTACTATGGGCGCAAAGGTCCCGCCAACCACTTGTTTAAAGCTCTCTATGTCACCCGTGTATTCAGTTTTTATGAAATCAGCCCCCAGCTCGGCGCCCATACGGCAGGCCAGGGCAATATTCTCGGGCGTGCGCGAGTCTTCGCCGCCTTCAAAGCCGCGCGGCAGCATTTCTGCCATCAGGGGCATCCCCCATTTATGACAGTCGCTGGCTAATTTGGAGAGGTAAGGCAGGGTTTCTGCCTCGAATTGAGAACCCGGAAATCCCATACACACGACACCATCTGCCCCTAAACGCAAGGCATCTTCCACTGAATATATCAAGCGTATGGGCTTACTGCTCTTTGCCATTTGGGAATACCCTCCGTCAACCCGGAGGATTAAACCTGCTGAGCCAATAGATTTGCTAAACTTGCTGGCAATGCCGAAGGTAGTCATGATAACGTCAGCACCTCCGGCTATAACCCGTTCAATTTTTTCGGCCGGATTTGCCAGTTCGGGCAGGACATTCATCCCGGAGCCATGATCCATGGCAACAATCAGGGTGCGGCCATTCTTGCGAAAAATGTTATTTAAGCGCTTGGTTTTCATTGTTTGCCTCCTTCCCAGATTACATGCTAAGGACTATCCGGAAATTTGTGGAACTGCTCGCCTTCTCAAGGGCTTCTTTTGCCTTTTCCAGGGGGTAAATCTCTTCAATCTGTTCTGCAGTGCTTATAACTCCGCCGGATATAAGCGCTGCTGCATCCCACATGTCGCGCAGATTTTTGCCCCTGACTCCAGTCAGGACCACACCAGTGTCGTGGATAAAGTTGGGATCAACGTCCAGGGGCTCGCTGGGATGCGCAGAAGCGAAGTACAGCACGCGGCCGCAAATATCCACCATCTTTATGGCGTCGGCATTGGCATGTTTGTTTCCGATGGCAATAATTACTGCATCAGCCTTTCGGCCGCCGTTTAGTTCCCTTATGCTGGATTCAACGTCTTGGCTGCCGGGGTCAATGACGGCATCGGCCCCCATTGCCAAGGCCTTTTTCCTGCGTGCCTCATCCAGTTCGCTGACAATAACCCTGGCGCCACAACTTTTTGCCGCCAGAACGTTGAGCATGCCCATGGTACCTGCCCCAATGACGACGACGGTCTCACCCAGTTTAAGCCTGATTTTCTTGATGCCCTGGAGCACACAGGCCAAAGGCTCTGTCAAAGCAGTCTGCGCAAAGGGGAGGTCATTGGCTGTTTTAAATGCGCGTTTGGACTCAACAATTGCATATTCCGCCATACCAAACAGCCCGACAACATCTTCAATCTTTCGGAAGCTTCCTTTCCGCACACAGTGTTCTTCCAAACCGCGACTGCAGTACACGCATTCTCCGCAAAAGGTGGGAGCCCCCAAAGCAACATGGTCGCCCACCTGCAGGTCAGTTTGACAATCCGGGCCGATCTTTTCAATAACCCCGGATACTTCATGCCCCCAACAACCGGGTGCAGGAAATTTTTTTATGCCTGTAAAGATACGCTGTTCGAGGGTGCAAAGGGCTACCGCGTGCTGGCGAACCAATACCTCGCCGGGTCCGGGCTCCGGCACCGGCAGTTCTCTGATTTCCACCTGGAAGGGAGCTGTAATTACTGCTGCTTTCATTTTTTTGATCATGTATTAAACCCTCCTCCTTTATCACAAAAGTGCTGCGTTTCACAAGCACTCCTGATTTCCGGCCAACTTTAGGGGAGCGGACAGGCGAAGCGGGTAAGCCTCCGC
>Ga0208693_1002879_pt1 | contig 11000 bp, 15 predicted proteins | sample AD_UKC071_MetaG_FD_184438 | JGI IMG/M metagenome (GOLD analysis project Ga0208693, IMG submission 184438) | Active sludge microbial communities of municipal wastewater-treating anaerobic digesters from USA - AD_UKC071_MetaG (SPAdes) (version 2) | ecosystem: Engineered > Bioreactor > Anaerobic >... | reverse complement strand
CTTGCCTGCAAGCAGCCTGCAAGCAGCCTGAGCGCAGCCTGAGCGCAGCCTGCGACCGTCAACAATGGGGGTTTTCAATGGTCAAGTTTTACGAGATTGCCAATCACCATGCCGCACCGGGCAACGAGAACATGGTGCATGTGGACGCCCGGTGCAACGCCGGGACCACGACGACCGTGTGGACGCCAGCCGCCGGGAAGCGCATCGTCCTCACGCACCTGACCTTCTACATCACGGCGGCGGGCCGGGTGACAGTCTGGCACACCGCCAATGAGGCAGGGAAGCGGATTCGAGACATCGACTTCCAGGCCGCAGGTGGGTTGGACCGTTCCTGGAATCCTGGAATCGTGCTGCCGGTGGATGCTGCACTGAAGGTGACCAGCACCGGAACTGGCACCGTGGACTTCCAGGCGGAAGGGTACGAAGTCTGACTCTAACGCTGCTTGGGGGGTGAGTTCATGCCATTCATTGGACCACATGGATTGAGCACGATGTTGCCTGCGACTGGTGCCGTATCGCCTGGGAATGGTGACGGCAACGGGACTGGCAAGCCGGCCTATGGGACGCTGCCCAATCCGGCACATCCGCTGAGTGCCAAGCTCAGATGCGCCTACCTGCTAAACGAAGGTAGCGGGGCGACCTTCCACAACAGCTCCCCGGCAGGTGCGGGCTTGGATGCGACGGTCCGTGTCCTCGAATCGCTCGACCCGCCGCCGGACAGCGCGTGGGAACCCGATGAGAACTACGGTTATGCCTACAACTTCGATGGTTCACGGATCGCAGAGGTAGACTGGAGCCAGGCCGGGGCTCCGTCGGAAGCGCCGCCGACGGTAGTGGTGGTCGTACCGTTGCCCGCGATTGGTGCAGGCTACGACCAGAAAATCCTCACCTGGTATGAGCATCCGTACACGGTGTTGGCGGAGAATGGCTGGCTGGACGGGTCTATCAGCGTCGACCGACAGCTGGATGGCAACCTGACGGTCGTCGGATACCGTGTGAGCTACGATTCGAGCGCGCCGGTGACTTTCCAGGCGGCGGTGGGTCAGGCGAACATCGCACCTGGGGACTCGGGCATGGTTGTGGTCGTGTGGCGGTGGATGCAGGATCAAACGGGTGACCTGTTCGTGAACGGACAACTCGTGGCCCAGACCCTCTCTGGGCGGTTCGACATCTATTACGAGTACGTGAATGCGAGGCTGGGGTTCTTCGTCAAAGAGGGCGACTCACTGGCTGGCTATACCGGGAAGCTCATCACCGCCTACGGGATGGACTGGCTAGCCGACGATGAGGTTGCGGAAATCTCTGCCGATCCGTGGTGCATGTACCGCAGAAGTTGACGAGGCCGGCATCGTGCGTGGTGGAAGGTGGTGGAAAGTGGTGGGGGTTGGCGGGGTGGGGGATGCACCCCAAGTCCAAGAAAAAGTGCGATTTCGACGCGAAAAAGGTAAAAAAGGGGGTTGATCTCGCCCCGTTGTTGAGGTACATATCTGAGTGTGCGAGATGGCGCGACCCGTAAGGGAGGTGTGTAGAACCTTTCCGAGTCCATCTCATCAAAGATCACTGAGGACCACTGAGGATCATCGAAGATCACTGAGGATCACTGAGGATCACTGAGGATCACCGCGGATCATCGAGGATCATCGCGGATCATCGAAGACCTGCGTGAGGGTGCCACTGTGCGTGTGGGGTGAATCCTTCCTGTGTGGAGGGGGGGCTTCTCCCAAAGACAGTCAGGGTGCGCCCACGCTGGGGGCCGTGGTTGCTAACGCCAATTTCCCAAACTTGATCGGTTAACCGGCGGGTTAACCGGCGGATCAGCGGCCCCGGGGCCCGGCTTGACCGACCGGCATAATGGTGGCAACCGGACGGCCCGGCCCCGCAGCGTCGTGTTGTGGAGGAGGTCGCCGTGACCCGTAACGAGAGGAGGTGTGTAGTGCCTGGATTGATCGTGGTGGTTCCTGAAACGGAGAGGGTGAACATGGAGTTCGACCGCAAGGAACTGGTAACACTGATCGCGGCGACCTGCGTGTATGGCTGGAGGCTGGAACGCGGCGATGATCGAAGCGGTCGTGCGACAGAACGCCTGATGAGGGCCAATGCGTTGTGTCGCCGGTTCCATGAGGCCCTCAACCAAATGGATGACCACCGGGAGGACTTCAGCACCGTGGATGTGGGTGTGGATGTGGGTATGGAGCTCGTGGTGGTCGGAGAGGAGGTGTCTTGTTGCAACAAACAAAGAGGTGATCAATGCATGGCTGAGGGGAGAACGTGCCAGTGCCAGGACGCTCACAACGGACGGGACCACACTGTTCTCGTACATGAGTGCCATTGCACGGCGGGGCATTCAAAGTGTGGAGCACGCGGAGGTGTTCCACAGCGTCACCACCAGTAGGCACCTCAACCTGGCGATCAGGGCGGCCAGGATGATGGGATACGAGGTACGGCCCTGGAAACATCCTCCCCCTTGAGGTGGAGGCGTTTGAGGAGGTGTGTAGGGCCAGTCCCCAAATGGACTGGCGGGAGTGGGTATGTGCCATCTTTCTGCATCAGACCTTGGGCAAACCTGCTTGGGTCTGAAGCAGGGGGCGGCCGGGGGGTGTGTGTGCCCCGGCCGTCCTGGAGTGTTCTCCTTCCTGGGTGTTCCAGGAGGGTTATGTTCAATCATCGTTTTTGTGAGGAGATGTGTAGTATGTCGCAGATCAAAGTGATCCTGGCGGATTCGTTCGACGCTGGCCGCAAGACCGAGTACACGATCAACGAAGGCGTGACGGTCGGGGACTTCCTGGCTGTCAACGTGTCCGTGCCCCGGACGAGCTACCAGACGTTCGTGAACCGTGCGCCGGCGGACGATAACGCGATCCTGCGGGATGGAGACCAGATCATGGTCATCCCCACCAAGCAGACCGGACAGAACGTCCAAGGCTGATCATCTTCCTGTGCCTCGGGAGGTTCCTCGTGCTCTATCGTGGAGCACGGGGGGCCTCCCCTTTTTTGTTTCCGCATCCACAGGACACGAGACTTTCACACAACACAACACAACACAACACAACGCAAAGAGGTGCATAGATGACCCCGACAATCACAAACACAGACACAAACACAGACACAACCACAAACACAACCACGAACACAATCGTAGACGACCTCGTGGGCAACCAGGAGCCCCCGGAGGCACCGGAAACCCCGGAAACCCCGGAGACCTCCAGTGAAGGCGGCGTAGTCATCAAGGCGGGACTGTCTGACCGGACCATCAACAGCCGGCTGGAGTCCCTCAAAAGCTGGATCATGAGCATGTACCCCGAGGCAGACACAACCATGTTGAGAAACATTCGGCTACATGCCGCCGCGGTCGCCAACTGGTTGAGCGCGGTGGAAGAGTTTAGCCTGGAGGAAACCTCCGAGAGCCGCCGGGAGGAGCTGAGAGGCCACCTGCTGAATTACAGTGACTTCTTGGTCACCCCCATATTGGGCATCCAAACCGAGGCACAGAAGTTTCTGGACCCGGGGAACCAGACGGTGAAGGTGGAGTGGCCAGAGGTGAAGGCGGACCTGGCGGCGCAGGCGAAGCGGCGGGGCCTGCGACAGGAGCTGGCCACGAACTCGCTGGTGTTTGGGCCGCTGGGTGACGTGATTCTCCGGTCGGAGGACGGGCAGGACATCAACCTGGGGCCGTTCGAGATTGGTCTGCCCATCCGGCCGGAGAAGAACTGGGACCTTCGCAAACCGTGGGCCAGGGCACTCAAGCCGAACCCGATGCGCAGGAATTCCCGGATCGTGCATCCCCATGTGCAGGGAACGCACATCTGCCTGGGAGACCCGGAGGATCGCCAGTCTCCGAGCAACCTCATCAAAAGCATGCTGTGGGCAGGGAGGCTGTTCGAGGCCGTGGAGCTGACCGAACGGGTGCTGCGGACATACAACCCACAGAGCCCCTATGGCCACCTTTTCGCGTGGTATAAACTGTCCTGCGACAACTGCGGGGCGCCAATCACTGAGGAGGATCGGATTGCCTGCCCGGTCGAAGGATGCGGGAGGACACGGTGCCCCTCCTGCATGCCGACTTGTGCCATCACGGGGCTGTGGGCCTGTTGCATTGGCGGCTGTATGTGCGCCACCTGCTACAGAGCCGTAAGTCTGCCATTCGTCAGGCTGTGCTCGGAGACTGGTAACTGGCACTGTGTGGACTGTCTCCAGGCGGCTGGATGTGCAGTGCCCGAGGTGGCCAGTTGGGACGGCCCACGAGCCAAGGCGGGGGAGATTGCCACGAAAGCCACCCCGGAGGTGGTCGCAGAGTGGCTGCCCCGTCTGATGGCGCTGCCACGAGGCTCGGGTATGGCTCCTGTCAGTGTTCCTGCGTGGGCACCGTCTGCGAGATCACCCTCACGGCCCTCGACAGGCTGGGAGTCAAACGTGTCGCGTCCACCTACTGTTGTTAGTGACGGACAACAATGTGCGCACTGCGCAGAGGACCTCACGGCGAGAGGTGGATTGTGGTGCGGCTGGTGCAATGCGTGGTGCTGCACAGCCTGCTGGGGACAGGGCGCGGGCCTTGTGTGCGGGACATGCTTGGAGGCATCGGCGGCATGTGACCGATGCGGTCGACGAGCTGCCATCGGGGACTGCACGCCCTGCGATCGCTGCGGGAGGACGGTGTGCACCGGCTGTTACGGCGGACATGGCCTCTGCCAAATATGCTTCGCTGAATCGCTATTCTGCAATGGCTGTTCATATCTGCTGGACCCTGAGTTCAGCAGCCATATGGTCTGCGATTCGTGTGAGGAGGCTTATTGTGACTCGTGCTGGGAGGGCAGCACCTGCACGGCCTGCGGGAGGTCATGTTGCGACGGCTGCTGGAACGGCACTCGCTGCGAGCACTGCGGGGACGACTACTGTGGCTCGTGCTGGAACGGCACTTACTGCGAGGGCTGCAGGAACGACTACTGTGACTCGTGCAGAGGCACCGGGATGCAGGCATGCTCCAACTGCGGTTACGAGAGATGCGGGGCTTGCTTCGACGGCGAAGAGGTCGACGGCGAGCTGTATTGTGAGGAGTGTGCCGCTGCACGGCGCGATGCGGAAGCTGCGGAGGCTGCAGAAGCTGCGGACGCGGAGACCCCGGAGGCCCCGGGTGAAGCTGACCCTTCTGGTCATAGGCCAACGTGCCCTCGGTGTGGACAGGGCTGCGAAAGCTATGAACTGGACGTAGCCTGTCCGGGGTGCATGGAGCATGCTTGTGACAGGTGTTATCCGGGGGATGCCAACCGGTGTCTTCGGTGTCAAGCTCGGCAGGCATAGCCGACGCTGGATTTCTAAGGGTTTCCAAGGGTTTCGAAGGGTTTCGAAGGGTTTCTAAGGGTTTCTAAGGGTTTTCAGCCATCAAGGCAAAGTGTGTTTGAGGAGATAAACAATGAGCGAACTGAATACGAGTACAAAGTTGTACTTCAGCCCCTATGCGTGGGCCAAGTTGTGCTACATGAGGGACCTGGGTGACACGGAGGTGGCCGGCTTCGGAATCTGTCCGAACAAGCCGCTGTGGGTGGAGGACTTCCGGCTGGTGGGCCAGGAGGCATCGGCGGCGGCCTTCGAGATGACCCAGGAGGGCCTGGCTGAGTTCTACCTGGAGATGGACGCCGCCGGTTTGGAGATGCACCAGTACAGCCGGGTGATGATCCACACCCATCCGGGGGACAGCGTGGTGCCGAGCGGGGAGGACGAAAAGAACTTCCGCGAGAACTACGGGAGGGCTGAATGGGCGGTCATGGTTATCCTGGGCAAGCGGAACAGCGTGTCCGCCAGGCTACACTTCGGGGTAGGGCCGGGCGGAGACCTGGAGATTCCCTGGGCGATCACTTACAGCAGCTCGAAAGGCTGGGACGACGAAGAGAAAAAGCTGTGGGACGCCGAGTACCGCAAGTGTGTTCGGAAGCAAGTCTGCCAGAGCGCCGGCTACCAAGGAGGGGCCGGCAGCATGGGGTTTTGTGGCTACTGGGACCACAACTCCAACGGGAGGACCTATGACCGCTTCGGGTACGGCTACTGCCACTGGGACAACGGGACAGACGATTACGTGTTCGACCCCGGCCGGCAAATCTGGGTCAAACGGGAGCAAGCTCAGCCGCAGGGAACGCAAGAGACTCCGGCGGCGGGAACGGAAGGCCAGGGAGAAGAGTCGGTGGGGCGGTCTGTGGCCGTGGATGAGGTAACCGCATGTGCCGCAGGCGACACCTTCCCGGAGCCCGGCACAACCGACCTGGACAGCAAGTGGGGTCCTATCGTGGACGGCTGGTTGTTCGACGAGGACGCCGGCGAATGGGGCCGGTGGCGGAACGGAGAATGGGAACTCGCCGACCTCGAGCAGGAGGCCGCCCTGGATAAGCGTTACGGCGAACTGCTGGAGATTGAGACCGCCGCCCAGTGGGCACAAGAGGCAGCCGAACGCGAACAGGAGCGGGAGGACCGCCTGGGCAACATCGACTGGGTGGATGGCCATGACTAGTCCCATGAAATGATGGGATGGTGAGATGGTGGGACGATGAGATGATGAGGTAAGGGGAGTCGGGGTCGGGAACGTCCTGGCCTGGGCTTTATTCCCCAGAAATACAACCAAGGAAAGAAACACAAACAAGGAAGGAAACACAAACAAGGAAAGTGGAGGTGTGTAATGAGCAGGACAACGAGATATGAGGGACTGCTGCCCGTGGAAGCGTTGAAAGGCAGCAAGGTGATGATTGTGGGCGTGGGAGCGGGTGGAAGGCAGGTGGCCGTGCAGTTGGCGGTCATGGGGGTGGGGGGGCTGTGCCTGGTGGACTACGACCAGGTGGAGGAGGTGAACCTGGGCACGCAGGGGTGGGGGGTCAACCAGGTGGGGCTGCCCAAGGTGGAGGCGTGCAGGGCCACCCTTCGGGGTATCAATCCACTGTGCCGCGTGACGGTGGAGAACAGGGCGTTTTGCGATCAGATTGCGCCCTGGCCGGTGCTGTTCTGCTGTGTGGACTCGATGCAAGCCCGAAAGCGGGTGTTCGAGGCATGGGCCTCCACGCACCTGGCCAGGAGCAGGCCCCGTGATGTCCTGTTCCTGGACGCAAGGATGGCGGCGGGGAGCTGCCGGGTGCTGAGCGTGGCCGATGAGGATGACGCCACGTACTACCGGAAGGAGGCCCTGTTCGGGGATGAGGAGGCCCTTCAGGAGGGGTGTACGACACGGGGCACCTTCTATGGGGCGTACATTGACGCGGGGCTGCTGGTGTCCGAGTGGGCACGATGGCTTCGAGGCAAGGAGCGGCTGCGAGACTTCCTGTTCTCGTTCGACATGGGCGTAAGCCAGGTCCTGCATCGCCAAGAGAAGGGTGCGAAGGAGAATTAAGGCGGGCTCTGCCAGTGGTGGAGTTTGATTGGCCGGCAGAAATGTCGGTCGAGGAGGTATTTGAAGGCCCGGTGCATGACAGCTGAGAGGTTGTTGTGCACCGGGCCATTCTTTGTACGCGCGGGCGAATTTCCATGTCCACGTCCGTGTTCATGGCCGTGCCCATGTCCACGTCCCATTTCTAATTTCGGGACATGCGGGGAACGGCAATGGAAATTTCCAGGGAGGAGGAGGAGATTCGCGAAATTCGCGAAGGCGTGGTGTGTGCCGGCGGGTCGGCTTGACAGGCCGGCATAATGGCTGCAGGGCTGGCGGCGGTCGCCAGCGGGGGATGACCAACGAGTACGTGAAGACCCAGTTGGGGATTCAGTGTGATGAGAGGAGGTGTGTAGTGGCTGTGCTGAGATGGACGGATTTGAGGAGACGGGAGAAGGGTGGGCCGTGGGTGTTGGATGAGTTCACGGTTGAGAGCTTCCGATTGGCATGTGACCTGGCAAGGGAGATGAGGTTCGAGTATCGGAGGTTCTGCAAGGTGGTGCGGCTGAAGAATGGAAGGTGGGGGTTGGCTGTGGGCCGGGAGAAGCGTGGGGGATGGCTCAAACACGAGGACCACGAGTAGCCCCAGGTGGGCAGAAAGGGTGTGTAGGATGTACCTGTTGACAGAACGACAGATGCAGAGGCTGGAAGAGGTGGCCAGGAGGCTGGAGGTGGATGAGATGCTGGGCAAGGCGGAACGGCACATGCTGGCCACGGAGATGGCCTGGGTGCTGGCGGGTGTGCTGTACAACCAGAGGCTGCCCGCCGACGAGCCGGCGGAGCCTGTAGAAGCTGTGGAGGCTGCGGTGGCTGCAGTGGATGGGTGTATCGGGGTCGGGAACTGAAGTGAAGTGAGTAAGTGAGTGAGTGGAGGCCCGTGCGATGTGGGCCAGAAAGGTGAGGTGTGTAGTATGGGAACGAACGGTGAATTCTTTAACTTCCCCACGACGAATGAGGAGTGGCAGAGGTGCTGGGAGGAGGCGATGGTGCTCAGTGACGACATGATCCCTGATTGGATGAGAGACAACAATCAGGTGGATGACGAGTGGCGCTATGTGGGCCATTCGACATGGGCGCATCTGAGCCGGGAGGAGCAGGAACGGTACTTCCAGGAGCTGGAGGACCTGTGGGACAACGACTACATTACGATGGACGGAGACGACGGAGACGGGTGTGTGACTCATTTCTACGTCCGCAAGCCGGACTGCGTGGAGGTGTGTGATGGTAGCAAGGAGTGAAGCGGCGGTTTATACTGCCAAAGACAAAATCGTTGATATCTTTAGGGAAGCTGGCTATGACTTCATCACCGCCAGCGAAATTGCTGAAGATACCATCCGCGAATTCAAAGCGAGCGGAAAGGAGCGACAGCGTTACTACCTCAAGAACGGAGTCTCTTTCGTTATTCAAATGGCCCGTCGACGACGGGCAGGGAGAAAAAGGAGAATGAAATGAGGAGCTGCGTCTACGTTGTGTATCGTCATGGCGCGAACGCCGCCAACCAGAGCGCGTGCAACAAGATGATTGTTGGCACGATCAAGGCGGGCAATCGCGGGGAGGCTTGCAGGCTCATGGCCCGCAAGGTGACGATCTATCGCAATCAATGGCTTTCGGCTGTGCCGGCTAGCAGGCTCGGGAAGGCTGAAAAGCGGATCGCCTTCGAGCGCGACCTTGAGCGGGTTGCCTTGGAGCGAGACCTTGATCTCTCGAACCTGGCGGAGGCCGAGCAGGCCCGCAAGATTTTGGCCGATCTTTATGACGCCGAGGTTACGCGGGAGGGGGGGAGGGAAGGCCACTAAGAACTGGCAATTAGAAGTGAATTGGTAACCACAAGGAGCACGAAATGAAAAAGCTGACAATCAAGCGGGACGAAAAAGGACGCTGTGACAAGTATGCATGGCCTGGAGGTTATCCGATCTACTACACCTGCGCCGATGATGGCGTTCTATGTCCTGATTGCGTGGATGCGGAGCGGGAGTTGATCGACGCTGCGGATGAGTCCGATAAGCAATGGTTGGTAGTCGCCCAGGGTATCAATTATGAAGATGACAGCCTGTATTGCGATCATTGCAACAAGCGGATCGAGCCCGCCTATGCCGATTGACGAAAGGAGGGTGGAGGCTACTGAGAACTAATCCGCCCCTCCCTCACCGCGCCCCGTAAGGCGCGGACCGGGAGAGGCGGCCGAGAGCTGGCCGAGCAACTTTGTGGCCTGGTGACGGCGGGCGAGGCCAATTTGGGCGTGGGCAATGACAATTTCCAGGAGGAGGAGAGGGGGGGAGGCTGGAGGCGGCTGGTGGACGGCGGCATGGTCGACTTGACAAGACGACATAATAAAGCTGTCGGCGGCCATCGGGGTTGCCGAAACTGCGTCTTTGGGCGGCTTAGCCGCAAGGAGTAGAGCAATGCAGAAGCTTTTCGTTGTCCATGCGGTCCGAAGCGACAATCGGGTCAAGGGTGTCTGGATTGTGCGAGCCGAAAGCGCTGAAGCGGCGGAGGAGGCTTTCAAGGCAAAGAATGCGGAGCAGTTGGCGGTCAATGATGAACCGTTAATTCCGGGCGGCGGCTACGTTACCGTAGAACCGCTGGAACTTGAAGATGGAATTCAGCAGATGTATTGATGAACCGCGGATGGTCTGCGGTCAAAGTGTTTGTGTGGTCATTGACCTAGTGGAGGTGTGCAATGATCAACGTCAAGGAATTGGTGGCGACAGTGAAGCAATTGGTCAAGGAGGAGGAGGAGCACGAAAACGAAAAGACGCGAAAAGCTGGATTGCCCGAAGTAGTCGCAGGAAGTCCAGCAGACTTAGTGCTGAAGCAAAACATGGACAGCATCTCGCCGGCGGCTTTTGTTAAAGCTTTTCGGCCGGTGGTCGAAGCCGCAGGAGTAAGCGGTGAAAAGCGGGTGTTGTTCGCGTGTTATCTGCTGTACATGGCTTCCCGGAAATTGTGGTCAGAACGTGAATTGGAACACAAAAAGAAAGATGGAACATGGACGCGTTATTTCGGTGTTCCCTGCGGCACGCGAAGGGGCAAAGACGGCAATATTAAGGAGGAGGGCTGGGATACAATCAAGCATCATGTTCTCGGCGAGGAAGACGGCTTCGACGAAGCCAACGCGATTATCAAGGCCTTGAAAAAAGCCAATCTGGTCAGGGAGGTTTTCCACGGCGCGATTGCGTTAGCAGGAACTGAAGCCGAGTCTCGCAAGACTAAAGCCAAGTCAAAGACGCGCGATGTTCCAAAGCCGTCTTTCTTGGATTGATGGTACGGGTTGAAGATAATGCTAGGGTAGTCTGGACCCTTCGAGGGTCTAGGCTACCCTTTTTTTTGCGCGCACTTCGGGAGCATGGTCCATGCTCCCTTTTTTTTCGCCCCCCCCTATCCTTCATGCCGGCAATGACACTCCCCATGTTCCAGAACGAAGCGTAACCCCCATGCTCCCGGACACTTGCCGCTCCCGTCGGCCCCCTGGCGGCCAACGCCTGGATAGTGCGAAGGTCTCAATTCTCCAGGTTCCCTTTACGCCCCAGAACCCCACCTTTTACCTCTAAATCCCACTAGCCTTCCCTCCTCATCCCCCAAACCCCCCAAAACCCCCCCT
>Ga0208693_1002873_pt1 | contig 11009 bp, 3 predicted proteins | sample AD_UKC071_MetaG_FD_184438 | JGI IMG/M metagenome (GOLD analysis project Ga0208693, IMG submission 184438) | Active sludge microbial communities of municipal wastewater-treating anaerobic digesters from USA - AD_UKC071_MetaG (SPAdes) (version 2) | ecosystem: Engineered > Bioreactor > Anaerobic >... | reverse complement strand
AATACGACTCAAGCTCTCAAACCACACAATCCATTTCACTTCAAAGAAATGAGATTGCCAATGAAATTGTAAAATCAGCAAAAACTCTTATTACAAAATCAATACCAATACCTTTCGTCTCTGACTTGGCAGGTTATGCATTTGGCAAGTTTGTTGACTGGATTGACCCAAACCCAGGAGCAGCAAATCCTTTCGATACAATTTATGCAAGTCTTGCAGCCATTGAAAACAAAATAAACTCCCTTACAAACAGGGCAGAAGAAATCGCACTGACCCAAGCCATCAACAGCATGATGATGAATTTCAGTGAATTTTCAAATTTAACGACAGACTTGGATAGATTAAATGAAAAAAACAATGCCGACCGACTGAATTTATATAAAAAAGCACTAATTGATTTGGGCAGCGATATAACTGGTGGCCCAAGAGACAAAACACTCATCGCACATCGCATGTTTGTTGGATGTATAGAATTTGAGCGGTCCGCAGTCATCGACCAACTAACTGAGGTCATAAAGAAGAAGAAATTCTACTCTCGCACATCCGAAAACAAGTACAAAAGCCACCTTGAGTTCTATTTGGCCAAGCAAGCGATGGCGCACATATTCCTTGGCGCAAGCTATATTATAAGAGCCAAAGAATACGGCGAAACAACAAACTCTGTTCAAGCAAAACTCGAGAGACTATCAGATGATTTTGAAAAAATAATCTTGAGCATCGAGGAGCTTGCCGTACCCACTCTTCCTGAACGCATCAATATAGATCACGAAAACAAATTGGCATGGGTTGGCATATGCCAATTCCTTTATGAACTAAAAGATTTATGGCCTTCAGATAGCGAAGTGACCTACAAAAAACCGTCAGGCCGTATTAATTGCGCTGGCGGATCTTGCCGCGTTGAAGAATTTACCTACTCAAAGGTACAAGGGGCAGGCATGAATGATTGGTCAGGCATCAACGTGCAATCAAACATGCAAGGCACCAGAAATTACTCCCACACCATCAATCAAGAAACCCTTAATTTTGGTAAATGGCGGACCCCCACACTCAGCGAAGTTAGGAAATCTTTTTATGATGAATCTTCGAGATTGAAATTGAAAGTGGATGTCTTTGCAGCGCTCAATGGCTTCTCCTCTTTCACAAACAATAGCTATTACGAACTAAAAGCCTTCAACAATCCAGCCACTGGCGGACTTGCTTGCATACCCGTTGACTTCCGACAAGCCGGAGGAACATTCTTTGTACGAGAAAAATACCTTGATCTTTCCAGCGTCAATTTTGAAAACATGGAGATCATAAAATCCGTCAAAGCAACCACTGCATATGACTGGGGACAAAAAAGAAATGTTTATGCATTCCTTCCAACCATGACTACAGATTCTTATATTTTGGAAAAATATCTTCCTTGGCTACATGTGGCTGCAGTTCGCAATAAAAATAAGAGCTTGATTTGCAAATAGCCTTAAATTTTATTCTTCACAACCCGGGCGGTCACAGCATCGCCTACAAAAAACCATCGCCTCTCATTTTCGCCAATATTTCAGAAAATAAATCTAGCGACAGCATCTAGCATCATTTCTTGCATAGATAAACCAATAAAAACGGCTGTTGTGAAATCAACAGCCGTTTTTGTTTTATGGGGTAGGTGGGCTACCCCTGTCGTCAGCGTCGCAGGCTGGGAGGCGGGATCCCACGCTTGAACTCTTCAATCAGCTCACGTGCCTTCTGTGGGTCTTTATAAACCTGCGAGGCACTGCTTGCGGGTTCTGGTGCGCTGGCGGTAGCCTGCGGCAAACCTTGTTGCACAACGCTGGACTTGGCTGCATCTTGCGTAAATGGATGCCCTTCGCAAACAGCCTCACGCTGTGTGAATGACTCACCCAGAAGATAGCTTGTCACCCGTGGGTCAACGCAGGAATCGGAATACGGGTAGAGGCCATGCTGAAAATCGCCAGACACATACACACGACGCGCCGCGGGCAACTGGGCAAAGAAATTATTAGCCCCTTCCGTATAAGTTGCCGAATCGTATTGCGACTGCACAAACAGGAGGTCTAGCGGTTTCAAGGCCGCCACCTCTGGTTTGCTGACACGCGGACCACCCCAAAATGCACAGCTGTGCATGTTCAGTAAACCCGAAAAAAACATAGGGGCTTTGGGAGCCAGGTTCCTCACAATCGATGCCCAGGTCGTGAGGTCCGTGGTGGCTGCGGTATCGTTGCAATGGACTGCAGTGAGCACAGCCTCTGATGCACCCAGAATGATGCTCGTTGAGGTGGGGTTTAGTCTGGCCAAGTAGATTAGGGCCAATTCCTCCGCAATGTCCCGGATGATAGCATTTCGGCTACGACTGGAAGCATCAAATACATGCTCACCAATGGCTTCTTCGAGTGCATCTTCGTCGGAGGGATCTGGCAGGGACTTGAGCACGGTGTCAAGACCTTGTGCGGCCGAGACAGCAAACAGATACTGGTCTGCGTCTTTACGCTGATAACCAAGCCCGCTCAACTTCATCCCCAACACATTTTGAACCTGTGGACTCAACCCAGGCGTGATGGCACGAACGAGCGCCTCACTGGCACCAAGCTGAAAGTAGTCAGGGTGGCGTGCTGCGTAGGGCGCCATCACATCATTCAGCAAGCGCTGACGTGCCGGCCCTTGGCTGGTCAAAATATTCTCCATCGAACTGCTGAAATCTGTCGAGCTGTCGAGCACCATCCGGCCTACCTTTTCAGGAAACAGCGCCGCGTACCATGCACCGAGCCATGTGCCATAGGAATAGCCCACGTAGTTCAGCTTTTGATCACCCAGCAAGCCACGCAACAGATCCATGTCGCGTGCTGTCGCCTCGGAGTTGATAAAGGGCGTGATGGGGTTCTTCAGGCAGGCTTCGGCTGTTTTGCTGCCGTTGTAATGGGTGTTGGCAATATTTGCAGGCGTATCCCAGCCTGACGCACTGACCTCCACAAAACGCGCATGTTCATTGGTTGCGCAATGCAGTTGCGTGCTGGCACCGGTACCGCGCGGCGAAAAGCCCACCATGTCGTATTCGTCAAGTAGGCGGAGTTGTTGGGCGCCCTGTGGGTTGTCTGGGTTGCTGCCTGCGAAAGCAATGAACAGGCTGAGGTTCGTAGCCAAGCCATCCTCACCCGGGCCACCAGGGTTAAAGAACATCGCGCCACGTCGTTTGTCGGGCTTTCCCGCAGCCATACGCAAAGCACTGACAACAATCTCCCCCCGCTCAGGATATGACCAATCCAGCGGAGCACGAACAGAGGCACAGCGCAGGCGGTCGCCCGCCTCTGCCCATAAACTATCGATTTTGGGGCTCGTACGGCCCAAAATGGTCGCATCACAGGCGGTCCATTGCACAGTTTGCTCACGGTATTTTTGCAAGGGGTCAGGATCCCCCGAGCCACCGCAGGCAACCAACCCGGCAGAAACGGCTGCGCACGAAAACCATGCGCCCGTTCGGAGAAATTTGTCAATCGATACCACTCTAGATCCTTAAGAAAAATGAAATGCGCATGTGGCCGTCTGTTTTTTATGGCGACTTATGGGCCTGCGCAAACACTGATCGCCTGTGTTAAATGCTATGAATTTCTGCAGACGCTGCCTATCACTGCAATCAGGTATTTTTCAAGGTGGGCTGTAAATTTCAGCCTTGTTGGCAGTGCGTTCGCTCAGACCACATTGACAAAAGCGAAAAGACTTTTGTGCACATACAACGATAGCTTTTTACTATCATCAGGTGAAAAATACACCCTTCAGACACCGCGATGTGCTGTGTGTACCGCTCCTGGGACGTATCCCCACGCTAAAGGAGGCCAGCCTGTACCCAGCAGGCCGGAGTCTCGCTCAAACTGGGGAGCGAATGCGGGTCTGCTGGCTACAGCTTGAATGCCAGGTAGTGGTAGATGCGCTGCCGCAGAGGCTCGCCCTCGCAGCTATCAATAGGTGAGCAAATCGGCTAACCTCAACCCACCCACTTGCGCGCATTGCGCCAGAGGTGCATCCAGGGGCTGAACTGGCTCTTGTCACCGCTGGTCCAGCTCATTTGGATATTGCGGAACACCCGCTCGGGGTGCGGCATCATGGCGGTGAAACGGCCATCCGCCGTGGTCACCGCAGTCAGCCCCCCCGGGCTGCCATTCGGGTTGAACGGATACTGCTCGGTGGCGGCCCCCTCATGGTCCACAAAACGCATGGCGGCAATCGCCTGTGCGGGGTTACCGCGGTACTTGAAGTTGGCATAACCCTCGCCATGCGCCACGGCGATCGGCAGGCGGCTGCCGGCCATGCCCTGCAGGAACAGGCTGGGTGACTCCAGCACCTCCACCAGCGACAGGCGGGCCTCGAAGCGTTCGCTCTGGTTGGTGGTGAAGCGGGGCCAGACCTCGGCACCCGGAATGATGTCGGCCAGCTCGGCGAACATCTGGCAGCCGTTGCATACGCCCAGGCCGAAGGTGTCCTGGCGGGCGAAGAAGCCCTGGAACTGGGCCGACAGCACCGGGTTGAAGGTGATGGAACGCGCCCAGCCGATGCCCGCGCCCAACGTGTCTCCGTAGCTGAAGCCACCACAGGCCACCACGCCCTGGAAGTCTGCCAGGTTGGCACGGCCGGTCTGCAGGTCGGTCATGTGCACGTCGAAAGCCTCGAAGCCGGCCTCGGTGAATGCATAGGCCATCTCGGTGTGCGAGTTCACGCCCTGCTCGCGCAGGATGGCGACCCTGGGCTTGGCCAGGTTCAGGAACGGCGCGGCCACATTGTCGGTCGGGTCGAACGTCAGGTGCACGTGCAGGCCGGGGTCGGTGGGTTCACCGGCGGCGGCGTGTTCGGCATCGGCGCACACGGGGTTGTCTCGCTGCAGGCAGATCTTCCAGCTCACGGCATCCCACACCTGGTGCAAGTCGGAGAGCGTTGCGCTGAACACGCTTTTGGCATCGCGCCAGACCTGCAGCTCACCCTTGCCCACGTCGATGCTGGACGACTGCGGACGGGTCTTGCCGACGAAGTGGCTCCACTTGGAGAGGCCGTGCTCACGCAGTGTCTGCATCACCTCGTTGCGCTCTGACGTGCGCACCTGCAGCAGCACGCCCAGCTCTTCGTTGAACAGGGCCTTGAGCGTCAACTCTTCGCGGCGCGCGCTGACCTGCTGCGCCCAGTTCTTGGCGTCGCCGGTTTCCATGCGGCTGTCGCTGATGCCGTCACCCTCCGTTACCAGCATGTCCACGTTCAGCGCCACACCCACATGGCCGGCAAAGGCCATTTCGGCTGCTGCCGCCAGCAGGCCGCCGTCGCTGCGGTCGTGGTAGGCCAGGATGCGACCCTGGGCGCGCAAGGCGTTCACGGCCTTGACCAGGTTCACCAGGTCTTGCGCGTCGTCCAGGTCGGGCGCCACGTCGCCGGGCTGGCCCAGCACCTGGCCCAGGATGGAGCCGCCCATGCGGCTCTGGCCCTTGCCCAGGTCGATCAGCACCAGGGTGGTGTCGTCCTCGGTGGCGTCGAGTTGCGGGGTGAGCGTGCCGCGCACGTCGGCCAGCGTGGCGAAGGCGCTCACGATCAGGCTGACGGGGGACGTCACCTTCTTCTGCGTGCCGGCTTCGTCTTTCCACTGGGTGCGCATGGACAGGCTGTCCTTGCCCACGGGGATCGAGATGCCCAGCGCCGGGCACAGCTCCATGCCCACCGCTTTCACGGTGGCATACAGGTCGGCGTCTTCTCCCGGCTCGCCGCAGGCGGCCATCCAGTTAGCGGACAGCTTCACGCGCGGCAGCTCGATGGGCGCAGCCAGCAGGTTGGTGATGGCCTCGGCCACGGCCATGCGGCCCGAAGCGGGCGCGTCGAGTGCGGCCAGCGGCGTGCGCTCGCCCATGCTCATGGCTTCGCCAGCGAAACCCTTGTAGTCGGCCAGGGTGACGGCGCAGTCGGCCACCGGCACCTGCCAGGGGCCGACCATCTGGTCGCGGTGGCTCAAGCCGCTCACGGTGCGGTCGCCGATGGTGATGAGAAAGCGTTTGCTGGCCACCGTAGGGTGCGCCAGCACCTCGATGACGGCCTTTTGCAGCGGCACACCCGTGAGGTCCATGGGTGCGGATTCGCGCTGCACGGTCTGCACGTCGCGGTGCATCTTGGGCGGCTTGCCCAGCAGCACGTTCATGGGCATATCCACGGGCAGTTTCTGGTCACCAGCCGCCAGGGCCGTGTCGTCCAGTACCAGCTGACGCTCTTCCGTGGCGGTGCCGATCACGGCAAACGGGCAACGTTCGCGTTCGCAGAAGGCGCGGAACTGGGCCAGCGACTCGGGCGCAATCGCCAGCACATAGCGTTCCTGGCTTTCGTTGGACCAGATTTCCTTCGGGCTCATGCCCGACTCTTCGAGCTGCACGGCGCGCAGGTCGAAGCGTGCGCCCCGGCCGGCGTCATTGGTCAGCTCGGGAAAGGCGTTGGACAGGCCGCCCGCGCCCACATCGTGGATGGCCAGGATGGGGTTGGCCGCGCCCTGCGCCCAGCAGTGGTTGATGACTTCCTGCGCCCGGCGCTCGATCTCGGGGTTGCCGCGCTGCACCGAGTCGAAGTCCAGCTCGGCGGCGTTGGTGCCGGTGGCCATGGAACTGGCGGCGCTGCCGCCCATGCCGATACGCATGCCGGGGCCGCCCAGCTGGATCAGCAGGGAGCCGGCAGGGAACTCGATCTTCTGCGTCTGCCCGGCATCGATCACGCCCACGCCGCCGGCGATCATGATGGGCTTGTGGTAGCCACGGTCCACACCGGCCACGGTCTGCTCGTATTCGCGGAAATAGCCCAGCAGGTTGGGCCGGCCAAACTCGTTGTTGAAGGCCGCGCCGCCCAGCGGGCCTTCGACCATGATCTGCAGCGGGCTGGCGATGTGCTCGGGCTTGCCGAATTCACCACCCCAGAGCTTGGACACGGTAAAACCGGTCAGGCCGGCCTTGGGCTTGGAGCCGCGCCCAGTGGCGCCTTCGTCGCGGATCTCGCCACCCGCGCCAGTGGACGCACCGGGGAAGGGCGAAATCGCGGTCGGGTGGTTGTGGGTTTCCACCTTCATCAGTACATGGCTGGTGGCGCTACTTTTTTCATAGCTAGGTGCGGAGGTGTTTCCTCCGCCTGCGGCCATTTTGGCCACAAAACGCTCGACCTGGGAGCCTTCCATGATGGAGGCGTTGTCCGAGTACGCCACCACCGTGTGCTGGGGCGCCAACTGGTGGGTGTTGCGGATCATGCCGAACAGGCTCTTGTCCTGCGCCACCCCGTCGATGGTGAACTGGGCGTTGAAGATCTTGTGGCGGCAGTGTTCGCTGTTGGCCTGGGCGAACATCATCAGTTCCACGTCGGTGGGGTTGCGCTGCAGCGTGGTGAAGGCGTTGACCAGGTAGTCGATCTCGTCTTCCGCCAGCGCCAGGCCCCACTGGGTGTTGGCGGCGGTCAGTGCCGCACGGCCGCCGCCGAGCACGTCCACGAAGGCCATCGGCTGGGCCTGCAGTTCGGTGAACAGGCGGTTCGCCTGGGCCGGGTCGAACAGCACCGACTCGGTCATGCGGTCGTGCAGCAGCGCGGCGATGCGCTGGCGCTGGGCGTCGTCCAGCGACGGCTTGCTCAGCAGCCCCGGCTTCAATGTGATGCGGTATTCCACGAAACGCTCGACCCGGCGCAGCATGATGCCGCAGTTGTGGGCAATGTCGGTGGCCTTGGACGCCCAGGGCGACACAGTGCCCAGGCGCGGGGTGACCACGATCACCTCGCCGTCCAGCGGGCCCTGGTAAGGGTCGCCATAGGTCAGCAGCGCGGCCAGGCGCTCCTGGGTGGCGGCGTCGGGCGCCGTCTCGCTGGACACCAGGTGCACAAAACGCCCGGCGATGCCGGTGATCTTGTCGTGGATGGCCTGCAGCTGGGGCAGCAGCTGACGCACGCGGAATTCGCTCAGGGCATTGGGCGCGGTGCCGCTGGCGGCGCCGTCGAACAGGGACACGTGTAAAGACGGGGTCTGGCTGGACAAGGTCACGGGCTGGGTCAGGTGAAGATGCCTGAAAAAGTGGGATGGAGCACAGGGCACAGGCAGTCTGCCAGGGCCGCCGCTGAATGGGGCAGCCCGGTGGCCACCCGGGGAACCGCATATTTTACGGTGCCCAGCAGATGGATTTCTCCAATGGGATAATCCCCGCCATGACGATTACCTATAAAAGCGCCGAAGACATCGAGGGCATGCGGCTGGCCTGCCGCCTCGCGTCCGAGGTGCTCGACTACCTGACCCCGTTCGTCAAGGCCGGCGTCACCACCCGCGAAATCGACCGCCTGGCGGGCGACTACATGGTCAACGTGCAGAACACCCGTTCGGCCACACTGAACTACCAGCCACCAGGCTACCCGCCCTACCCGGCTTCGCTGTGCACCTCGCTCAACCATGTGGTGTGCCACGGCATCCCGAATGACAAGCCCCTGAAGAAGGGCGACATCATGAACATCGATGTCACCGTCATCACCCAGGATGGCTGGTACGGCGACAACAGCCGCATGTATGTCATCGGCGACGGCTCCATCGCCGCCAAGCGCCTGTGCGCACTGACCTTCGACGCCATGTGGATCGGCATCCAGCAGGTCAAGCCCGGCGCCCACCTGGGCGATATTGGCCACGCCATCCAGAAGTTTGCCGAGGGGCATGGCTTCAGCGTGGTGCGCGAGTTCTGTGGCCACGGCATCGGCAAGGTCTTCCACGAGGAACCCCAGGTGCTGCACTACGGCCGCCCGGGCACGCTGGAAGAACTCAAGCCCGGCATGGTGTTCACCATCGAACCCATGATCAACGCCGGACGCCGCGAGATCAAGGAATTCGGCAACGACGGCTGGACCATCGTCACCAAGGACCACAGTCTGTCAGCCCAGTGGGAACACACGGTGCTGGTGACCGAGACCGGCTACGAAGTGCTGACGCTGTCGGCCGGTAGCCCGCCCCTGCCCTCCTTCGTGACTGCAACCCGCACTTGACCAGCATCCAGACCCTGCGCGAGGAATACCGCGCACAGAAAGCCGCCACCCTGCAGTCCGTACAGGACAGCGGCGCCTCGGCGCGAGGTATCCGCAAGTTCCTGCACCGCCTGGCTGGCCATGCCGACCGCGCCCTGCAGGGCCTGTGGCAGCAGGCGGGTTTCCCAGACAGCTTCGCGCTGCTGGCCGTGGGCGGTTTCGGTCGGGCCGAGCTGTTTCCACATTCGGACGTGGACGTGCTGGTGCTGCTGCCCGACGGCCAGGACCCGGACACCGACGCCGCCCTGAGGCAGCGCATCGAGGGCTTCATCGGCAGCTGCTGGGATGCGGGGCTGGAGATTGGCTCCAGCGTACGCACCGTCACCGAATGCGTGGACGAAGCGGCCAAGGACGTGACGGTGCAGACCTCGCTGCTGGAGGCCCGCCGCGTCACCGGCAACGCAGCCCTGTTTGGCCTGTTCGAGCAGCGCTTCCGCGCTGCGCTCGACCCGCACGCCTTCCTGGTGGCCAAGACACTGGAGCAGCGCCAGCGCCACCACAAGTTTGAAGACACCCCCTACTCGCTGGAGCCCAACTGCAAGGAATCCCCCGGCGGCCTGCGCGACCTGCAGACCATTCTGTGGGTGTCCAAGGCAGCGGGTTTCGGCCGCACCTGGGACGAACTGGCCGCCAACGGCCTGGCCACCAGCTACGAAGTGCGGCAGATCAAGCGCAACGAAGCCCTGCTGAGCCTGATCCGCGCGCGCCTGCACATCACAGCCCACCGCCGCGAAGACCGGCTGGTGTTCGACCTGCAGACCGCCGTGGCCGAGGCCTTCGGCTACCGCCAGGAGGAAGGCGCCCACCGGCTTGCCATGCGCGCCAGCGAGGTGCTGATGCGGCGCTATTACTGGGCGGCCAAGGCGGTGACCCAGCTCAACCAGATCCTGCTGCTCAACATCGCGGACCGGCTCAACCCATCCACCCATGTGCCCACGCCCATCAACGAGCGCTTCCTGGACAAGGCCGGCATGGTCGAGGTGGTGGACGACGAGCTCTACCTGCGCGAGCCGCACGCCATCCTGGAAACCTTCCTGCTCTACGAGACCACGCTGGGCCTCAAGGGCCTGTCGGCGCGCACCCAGCGGGCGCTGTACAACGCCCGCCATGTGATGAACGCGGCCTTCCGCCGTGACCCGGTCAACCGCGCCACCTTTCTGCGCATCCTGCAGCAGCCCTCCGGCATCACCCATGCGATGCGTCTGATGAACCAGACCTCGGTGCTGGGGCGCTACCTCTGGGTGTTCCGCAACATCGTGGGGCAGATGCAGCACGACCTGTTCCACGTCTACACGGTGGACCAGCACATCATCATGGTGCTGCGCAACGTGCGGCGCTTTTTCATGGCCGAGCATGCGCACGAATACCCCTTCTGCTCTCAGCTGGCCGCTGGCTGGGACAAGCCCTGGCTGCTGTTCGTGGCCGCCCTCTTCCACGACATCGCCAAGGGCCGTGGAGGTGACCATTCCGAGCTGGGCGCCAAGGAGGTGAAGCGCTTCTGCCGCGACCACGGCATCGCCCGCGAAGACGAGCAGCTCATCCAGTTCCTGGTGGCCGAGCACCTGGCCATGAGCCGCGTGGCCCAGAAGGCCGACCTGAGCGACCCGGCGGTGATTTCCGCCTTTGCCCAGCGCGTGGGCAACGAGCGTTACCTCACGGCGCTGTACCTGCTGACGGTGGCCGACATCCGCGGCACCAGCCCCAAAGTGTGGAACGCGTGGAAAGGCAAGCTGCTGGAAGACCTGTACCGCTACACCTTGCGCGTGTTGGGCGGCCGCGCCCCCGACGCCGATGCCGAGGTGGAAGCCCGCAAGCGCGAGGCCCTGGTGCAACTGGCCTTACACGCCATGCCCTTCGAGTCGCACAAGAAGCTGTGGAACACGCTGGACGTGGGCTACTTCATGCGCCACGACGCGGGCGACATCGCCTGGCACACCCGCCAGCTGTCACGCATCATCGAACACCGC
>Ga0208693_1002864_pt1 | contig 11034 bp, 10 predicted proteins | sample AD_UKC071_MetaG_FD_184438 | JGI IMG/M metagenome (GOLD analysis project Ga0208693, IMG submission 184438) | Active sludge microbial communities of municipal wastewater-treating anaerobic digesters from USA - AD_UKC071_MetaG (SPAdes) (version 2) | ecosystem: Engineered > Bioreactor > Anaerobic >... | reverse complement strand
CGCAGTCCAACCCAGGTAATGTGGCAAGAACTTCATCGATTCTTTGCATCATGGTTAGTGCCCGAGCGATGTCGCTACTTAGCTCCATGGCGTCACTTCTCTCCAGAGGTTTCTTCCAACGTACTCGCTCCAGCCCCAAATCGTATTTCTTCTGATATTCGTCTTCGGCTGGCTCTTTGCCGCCACTGTTTTTGTTTTTCTGCCATTTTTCTGTGAGTTTCTTAATTCTTTGCTGAGCCACAAAATTGTTTTCCACGGTGAGAGGACCACCCACACACCCGCCCACACATGCCATGGCTTCGAGGAAATCCAAGTCCTCCATTTTGCCCAATTCCACTTCTTCCAAAACCTTTATGACATTCTGTATGCCGTCCACGTAAATGGTGTTTTCGAGCAGTGTTCCTGAAGCTTCCCCACCGGATTTTGCCCAACCCACACCCACCATGGATGCCTTACTTAAAGGCAAAGGATGTACTTTCTTTACCTTATCCACGATGGCGCTGTAAACACTGGCCAGGGAGAACACGCCATCCACATCAGTCTTGTCTGTACCAATGGGCTTTCTGACGCTGGTGACCTTAGCACCACAGGGAGAGATAAAGAAAGCACCGATCTCCTCGCGTCTCAAGCCAGTCTTTCTCACTGCCTCGTCTTTTGCCAGGGTGGCAGCGGCCTCCATGGGCGTACATAAATCCAGCACGTTATCCAGAAGCGAGGGGAAACGGATCTGAATTAGTCTTACCACGGCTGGGCAGGAAGAAGAAATCACGGGTCGTCGCAATCTGTTTTCCATGAGCGCTTGACGTGTCAATCTTGAAATGATGTCAGCCCCTAAGGCTACTTCAAAAACATCGTCGAAACCGATCTCCAGAAGAGCTGTGAGAATACTGTCCACATCAACATTCTTGAACTGGCCATAAAGTGACGGAGCAGGCAAGGCTATGCGGTACTTGAATTTTTCCATGAGATCCCAACTATCTGTCACTGCCACTTTTGCATGATTAGGGCAGGCTCTGATACATTCACCGCAGTCAATACACAAGCGATCGATGATGCGTGCTTTACCATTCCTGACTCTGATAGCTTCAGCAGGACAACGCTTGATGCAGTTTGTGCATCCTTTACATTTTTCTTCGTCCAGTGTCACAGAATGGTAATACACACCTGCGTTATTGACCATCTTTTCCAAAGAACAGGACCTCCATAACCAGTTTTGTGCCTTCAGGACCCGTGGTTATGTCCAGGCGATCCGTATTAGCCTTGATGTTGGGTAAGCCCATACCAGCTCCGAAACCCATTTCCCTGGCTTCTTCGGGTGCAGTGCTGTATCCCTCCTCCATGGCTTTTTCCAAATCTTCAATACCGGGACCGTTGTCTTCAGCCACCATGATCAGCCTGTCAGGGTATATGTCCACCCGCAAGCGTCCACCAAAGGAGTGTATGATGATGTTCATCTCTGCCTCATAGCAAGCCACACAGCAGCGCCTAACCAGCTCTGGTGGCAAAGAAAGCTGTTTTAACACGGCCCTCAAGGCACTAGAAACTTCGCCACCCCTGACATAGTCTTTGGCTTTTACTTCATATTCCAGTCTATAGGATGCGGCTAATCTCTCCATATTCATCAGGAACTAAACCCCTCGAGAACAGCAGTCCGCATGCCACAAACATGGGGTATTTGCATCTCATTAACACGATGCCGGCTTCCTTCGCCAGCTCGACGGTCTCTGGACTGGGACACTTTCCTCGAACAAATACGATGCATTTCACATCACCCACCACTTCAGCAGTGCGAACTACTTGAGGATTGGTCAAGCCAGTCAGTAGAACGCCTTTGTCACCTTTCCAAGCCAGAACATCACTCATCAAATCAGCACCACAGGCACCAAAAACCTCTTGATCCAATCTGTCTTCGCCTGACAAAACCTCAGCATCAAGAATCTCTTTCACTTCATACAGCTTCATGCAGTTACTCCTTCATTCCACTAATGATTTCTTAAGTAGGCCCAGCACCAGCAACGCCAAAACGCCTCCCATGACAGCAGTTGCCAGCTGTGGGAACGTAAACATCTCTACCAAAGCAGCTGGAGCTTTCACACCAAACAGCGGAAGCATGTAATACACAGAAGCGCTAAGCCACAAAAACTTCACCAGAGAGCCCAAAACCATACCAATTGGTTTATTTCTCATCCCTGAGAATACAAGCACATACAAAGCGTTCCCAATCATGATAAAAGGAATCATGGGAGGGAACTTCATTATGCCAAAAAGAAAAGCCAAAACAGGGGTAAAGAGGCCAATGATCACACCAGACCACATCCCCACGTATCCAGCAGAAATAAGTAACATGCCATTTACTAAGGTGCCCGTAATTAGCTGTGGGGCACGAAAAGATTGGAATATAACCGTAAGGGCCAGAAGAATGGCGGTCCTGGTGATGAATCGTACGGACATGCTCTACACCCCTTTCCAATATGTGATAATTTTCCTTTTTTATTTTACCATACCAGCTTTTCCTTAACCAGGAATCCAAGCTCATCAGTTAAGTGTTCTGAGTAATTGTGAACTGCTGAATTACTTCACCATCCACGTTTTTGAACAAGAGCTCAGCTTCGTTTTGCTTTACTGTGACTTCCAAGTAGCCCCTGGAATCACCGTAAAACCACTTGGAGTAATCTGACTTGATCGGCCTTGGGCCCGTAGTATTTCCACCGGCTACTCCGTCCAGAACGTAGGTTACCCCATCCTTTTCCAGAAGCTCCATGTGATGGTTATGCCCTGATATGACCAAATCCACATTGTATTTCTCAAAAAGTGGCGAGATCAGTCTGGTGGTGTCTTCGTGGTCAGCCCAAACACGTCCGGTTTCTACGTCTCCTGAAGAATAATAGAAGCAGTGTGAAATTGGTATGACCCAGTCTTCCTGAGGTATGGAACTCAGCTGGTCCTCCAGCCATTTTTTCTGCTCTGGAGTAAATTCCTCAGTACCCCAGAGAACTTCCAGCACAAGGAAATGCACGTTTCCCACATCTATTCTGTGATAAAGTTCGTTTCCGCTGTCTATTTTGACTCCGTCAGCACCGTAGAAGTAATTCCTAAAGTGATACAAGCCTCCTATGAGAGTGTCATGGTTTCCCAAGACCAGGGCAACAGGTTTAGTCATGTTCTCACTTACATCAGAGAAAAACTCGCTCCAGTAGCCGTTAACCATGCCCAAGTCCACAATGTCGCCGTTCATAAAAAACAGGTTCACATTTGGGTCTTCGCTGATGTTACGTAGTATCTGCGTTCGCTCATCGCTATTAGCATCAGAACCTCCATAGTGAAAATCAGATGCCACAGCAAACGTCACCAACGTACCCGTTTTTGCCAAAGGTGGCGTACTAAAGGTTAGGCCCATCCTGTTATCAATTACGTAATGATACTCCGTTCCTGGCTGGAGATCCGTAAAGTGAAAGAGATGTTCCTTCACAGGCTTAGAATCGCCAAAACCTTGTAGGTTGTCTCCCGTGCCCCAGGCACCAACCACAACTGTTGGCGTTTCCGTGCGAAAATACACATACAGATTGGGTATGCCATAGATACCTGTGCTGGGCTCCACCAACAGTTTTGGCTCAGTACTACTAAGGAGAGAATACGCGGGCACTACTACGTAAAAAACAATACCAATGCAAACAACGATCACCACAACGGACACAATGTTAAGTATCCATGACCCTACTTTGAACCAAGTACGGCTTACAACGCCCCGTAGGAGCCAGAGAATAAGCGCCACCGCTGGCACCAGAAAACCAAGCCCGATAATGATATTCAGTAAGCGTCTGTAGTCGTGGTTCCAATTGTAAAGCCCCCATGTTCCATGTTGAGAAAAAGCCCATATTGCCAAAACAAGAAAGAACAAGAAACTTGTAAGTGACAATATGAGGGTACCCCTGCCGATCTTATTCTTACGTTGAGACATACTCATCGCACCTCCCTACTTGCTCTTAAGTTTACCATTGTGGAGGTTAATTAGCATGACTATAACCAATTGAGAATTCACCAAAAGAGTTCCGTGGTAAAATACAAATGGTGATGACATATGAGCGATTATTCAAATGAGCAATTGTTAAAAGATGAGATGCTTGTCTGCAATTTGGCTGACTTCTTTGATATTTTCGGTGATACGTCCCGCATCAAGATACTACTTGCTTTGCACGACAAATCCCTGCCTGTGTCCAGCATAGCCGAACTCACAGGACTTTCCGCTTCAGCTGTATCCCATCATCTTTCGCTACTTCGCGGAAGGCGCGTGGTAAAAGTTGAACGCAAAGGCAAGTACAGAGTGTATGAATTAGACGACGATCATGTGAGCTCCGTACTGAAAATGGCCATAAGCCACATCCAGGAGGTGAAATAGAGTGAGGACAACCCTCACTGCAACTCAGCTCAAGTGCCCAAAGTGTGCTGTTCACATTGAAGAAGAAATAAAGAAGAAAAACCTAGCCCGAGATCTGGTTATTGACGTGCCCACCGGCATCATAAGTGTGGAAGCTGATGAGGAACAACTAATCCAAATAAAGAGGCTACTTTCTCAAGCCGGCTTGTACCACGAGGAGCACGAAGAAAGAACAGAGCGTTTTATTACTATTTCTGGTCTTGTTTTGTTTGCAATCGGTTTTGCTGCCATTCGCCTTAGCCCACCTGTGGGTATTACTTTTTTGGTTGTGAGCTCCATAATAAACGGCTATCCACGTGTGCACGAGCTGGTTCACAACTTAAGTGTGGGTGTGCTGGACATTTTCGATGAAAACCTACTTATGCTTTTAGGCGGAACTGGAGGGTTCATAGCCGGTGCTTATGTGGAAGCAGCCATGGTTTTTAACCTGTATGCCTTAGCCGAGATCATAGAAGAGTCTGTGAAAAAGAAAGCACAAGAGGGATTAAGAAGCATATTAACTGACATACCTGACAGCGCCATGCTGATAAAAGAACAGCAACTCGTAGCGGTAGAGGTGGAACAACTTAAAGCTGGAGACCACATTCGCTTCACAGCAGGCGATACGGTACCAGTGGACGTCGTCTTGCTTTCTCCTGCCTTAGTCGATGAAAGCGTCATAACTGGTGAAAGTGCACCTGTAAACCATGAACCAGGTGACATGGTACTGTCAGGATCAAAGCTGCTTACTCCTTGTGATGCAGAAGTATTAAGACCCCTGCAGGAAAGCAACCTAGCACAAGTACAGAAAACCATCGCTCAAACGTTAAGTAGAAAGAGTGCTTTTAGATCTTGGATGGAGCGTTTTACAAACGTGTATTCGCCTTTGGTACTCATAAGCGCTGTGGCGGTTTTCTTGTTCGGCTTATTGTCTGGAAACGCGTTTTCTGTGGCTGTTTATCGTAGTTCAGTTTTACTTCTCATTGCTTGTCCTTGTTCTCTACTGCTGGCTTCACCTTCAGCTGTGTCAGCGGCTGTTTCTACGCTGGCACGCCAGGGCGTACTGGTTAGAAACACTGATGCCTTGGAGAAGCTTCCACAAGTGGGAACGGTGATTTTCGATAAAACCGGAACCATTACCACAGGCCGCATGAAGATCACCGAAGCTCAAATAAGCGATGAACATTTAGCCTTGGTTGCTTCAGTGGAATCCTACTTTAAGCATCCTGTAGCTGACGCTATCGTTGCTTATGCTGCAGAAAAGAACATTGTTTTGAAAGAAGCAAAAGTTAGACAAAATGGAAATGTCATTACCGGAGAGATAGAAAACCATCAAGTGGAGCTAACAATGAAAGACCTGCTGCAGGTGAAAGTTGATGGAATGGATGTTGGGTTTTTTAAGGTTGAAGAAGAACTCCGTGATGAGGCCCCTTGGGTTATACAGCGTCTTAAAGATCAGGGTTACAAAATAATCATACTAAGTGGAGATCAGCACGAGAAAGTGGAAACCCTGGCAAGACAACTGAAAGTCGATGAATACTACGCCAATATGACGCCCGAGGGCAAACAAGCCTTCGTCAAAGAACTTGAAAAGCGAGAACACTGCTTAATGGTAGGAGACGGTCTTAACGATGCCCTAGCGCTCTCTGAGGCTCACGTGTCTGTGGCACTGCCAGATAGACGGATTAAGACCATTGTAGAAACCGCTGATTTCATACTAAGCGGGACATTAACGCCGCTGGTTAATTTGCCCAGTTATGCCCAGTCGTACACAAGTACTGTAAAAACCAATGTGGGGTTGTCCCTGGGAATAAAAGTAGCCATCTTTACTACAAGCCTTTTGGGCTACGTAGCGCTGCCGTTGGCCGTTGTGGCTGACGAAGGCACTGCATTACTCGTACTGCTGAACAGTCTCAGATTAACAAGCAGAGCCTCCCATTAAGAAGGAGGCTCTGTTTGGCTGCACTTATCGTTACTGCTTATTTACAGCGTCCTTTGTGGTTCTCAAAGCTAGGACCCTTTCCTTGGTTCTCAAAACCAGGGCCTTTTCCTTTGTCAAAGTCCTTCTTAAGAGCGTGGGTTAGCCAACCTGGTACGGGTAGCCCCTGTTTCTTCAACTCAGAGCTAATCTTGTCTGCTAAAGCTTTCAGCGAAGCATAGAATTTATCTCGTGATACGCCAAAATTACTTAATGTCTGTGTCAGCGAGTGGTTCTTCATGTAGTTGAGTACCTCGTCCAAAGTAACACCAGTGGTAGAAGTAACAATAGCTTGAGCTCTTACTATTTCTACTAGTCCTACGTCATACTTCTCTTCCAGGTTTCTAAGGTTGCTGGTACTAGTTCCGAGCGACGAAGCAACTACTTGATAAACTTTACTCAGTTGCAAAGTACTCAGAGGTGTGGTGGTAGCTGTATTACGGTAACTCCACCTGTTGCCTAAACCAAGGCCTTTTCCCAAGCCGCGTAGACCTGGAATGTTTATTCCAGCATTCTTCAGCTCAGCTGTGATCTTGTCCGTTAGCGTTTCCAGAGAAGTTTTGAACTTGTCAAGATCCACGCCAAAGTAGTTAAGTCCTTCAATTAGCTTGTGCTCCGTCATGTAGCTTAGAACCTTGTCTAAAGTTACAGCAGTGGTAGCAGTGACCACAGCTTGAGCTTTGATTATTGCTCCTAACCCAATGTCATATTTCTCTTCCAAGTTTTTGAGATTTGTAGTGGTAGTGCTAAGCGCTGAAGCAACTATCTGGTAAGCCTTCTCAAGCTGCTCAGTACTTAGTGGTGTGGCAGTAAGTGGTGCACTTGCTGTTGTCATGCGATTGTTTAACTTTAAACCAACGCCATTTCCTTGAGCAGCCAATGTTACCGCTGGGAATATGGCAGCGAGAAGCACTATGACTGCTGCTATTGCGAGTAGCTTTTTCATTCTTGTCTCCCTCCTTTCCGCCGAGAGTTTAATCGGCTCTTGGCTAACCTGTATTTATATACGTTCAAAACCAGTAGAAAGTTTCATCAATTCACATTCACTAAGGAAGAGTTGTTTTAAACCCTCCTGCGGCCAGGGCTTCTTCAAGCTCTTGACGAATGGCTTCCAAGTCTTCTGGGTTCTTGGCTTCGTACCTGACAATGATCTCAGGGCCAGTGTTAGAAGCACGAACCAATCCCCATCCGCTCTTTATGTAGACACGTACTCCATCAACATCCACCAGTGGGTATCCTTTACCGGCGAAGTAACTCTTCACAAATTCCACCAGTTGGAACTTTTTCTCATCGCTGAATTCCAAGCGTATCTCAGGGCTGGCATGGTACACGGGTATGGTACTGACAAGATCAGAAAGCTTCTTCCCAGATTCTTTAATAAGCCTAAGGAGCCGCAAAGCGGAATAAAGCGCATCATCGTAACCGTAATACTCATCGGCAAAGAACATGTGGCCGGACATCTCACCAGCAAAAGGACTCCCCAACTCTCTCATTTTTGCTTTTATAAGACTGTGGCCAGTTTTGTACATGACCACTTCGGCACCCATTCTTTTGAGTTCTTCCACCAAGGCCTCGGAACATTTAACTTCCACAATGGCTTTTACAGTTTTGGGATCACGCTTGATTAGGATTTCACGCCAAAACAGAATCATGAGCACATCTCCAAAAAGTATGTTTCCTTTATCATCCACTACACCAAGTCTGTCACCATCGCCATCGAAACCCAAACCTAAGTCCAGCTTCTTATCCAGAACTAACTTCTTAAGATCTTGCATGTTTTCTGCTTTCACTGGGTCTGGCTGGTGATGAGGAAAATTGGGATCTGAATCGCAGTAAAGTGGCTCCACCTGTGCACCCGCACGCCCAAGCAACTGCGGAGCAAACAGGGAAGCAGTACCGTTACCGCAGTCTACACCCACATGTAGGGGAAGAGTGGTGCCTATCCTTTCAAGTAAGTCCTTGAAATAATCCTCTTTGTGGTCGTAGGGCTCAGCACATCCTTCACCGGCAACAAAATCGTCATTTTCTACCATGTCTGCAATTACTTGAATTTGGTCACCATAAAGCGTGCTTTCCCCCAAGAACAGCTTGAATCCATTGTATTGAGGTGGATTATGACTTGCCGTCACCATAACGCCAGCACCCACACGTTTTGTGACACAAGCATGGTAGAACAATGGCGTTATAACGGTTCCCAGATCATAAACGTGAATGCCTGACTTGGTTAATCCTTCGATGACCGCATCTCTTAGCTTCGGTGAACTCTTCCTATTGTCAGCGCCCACGAACATTTCTAAGTAACCACGTTCCCTTGCGTATTTGCCAAAAGCTCTGGCAATACCAAAAGCTGCTTCAGTTGTTAAATCCTGATCAGCCACTCCGCGAATATCGTATTCTCTGAACATTTCACGGTTTATTCTCATGATTCCCAACCTCCCTTGTTATTCTGAATACCGATCATTCACAAAAATCATATTCCGCACACACACCCAAATGCGCTCCGGCTACCTGAAAACTAAACTCTTCCTTAAGATTATTTTCTCATAACTGCATTGTATAATCACAGAGGAGGTGATTTGAATGAATCCAAGAAAAGTCACCGATAATGTGTTCTTCGTAGGCACACCAGATTGGGATAGGCGCCTCTTTGACGCTTTAATCCCGCTGCCCCAAGGCACAAGTTACAACGCCTATTTAATAACCGGGCAAGAAAAAACTGCCCTCATCGATACTGTGGATCCCACAAAGTGGGACGTTTTGAAAGCTTATTTGGAACAAATAAAAACCATCGACTACGTTATCATCCAACACGTGGAACAGGACCACAGCGGATCATTGCCCATGGTGCTTGAAAAGTACCCAAATGCTAAAGTGATCGCTAACAGCAAAGCCAAAGAGCTCATACTTACACACTTACACGTGCCTGAAGAAAAGATACAAGTCATTGAGGATGGAGAGAAGCTGGATCTGGGAGGACTCACGCTCCAGTTCATATTTGCTCCATGGGTGCACTGGCCTGAAACCATGCTTACCTACTTACCAGAAAGAAAACTCCTTTTCACTTGCGACTTTTTGGGCTCACATTTAGCCACATCCAGCCTGTTCATCGAAGATGAGCGCTTAGTTTATTTGGGAGCAAAAAGATATTACGCTGAAATCATGTCTCCGTTTAGAAACCTGATAAAGGGGCACTTAGAAAAAATCAAGAAACTGGACATAGATATGATTGCACCAAGCCATGGTCCCATTTACCAAAACCCACAATTCATCGTAGAAGCTTATGAAGAGTGGATTTCTGACCAGCCCAAGAACATTGTTCTGATGCCCTGGATTAGCATGCACGGCAGTACTCAAGCCATGGTGGAATACCTCAGTAGCAGACTCATTGAAAAAGGCGTGGAAGTGGAACCCTATGATATCTCAAAAGTGGACTTAGGTGAGCTAACCATGGCAACAGTGGATGCAGCTACCATTATATTGGCAGCGCCCACCATCCTTACGAATATGCACCCCATGGCTGAACTGGTAGCTTACTGGGTAAGCATACTCAGGCCCAAGGCAAAGGCATACGGTTTCATCGGTTCTTACGGTTGGGGTGGCAAAACTCTTGAAACAGTCAAATCACTGTTTAGTGGCATAAAAGCCGACTTCTTTGAGCCCGTGATGGTAAAGGGTCTTCCCACGCAAGCTGACTATGAAGCACTGGATAAACTGGCTGATGCCATAGTGGAAAAACACAGAGTACTAGGGCTTTTGCCCTAGTACTCGTATTTGCGCACCAAGCGCGGATATCTCTTTTGAAAAAAGGGCGAAGAAACCACAAAGTCAGCAGTGGCTTTATCTGAAACTACCACCACGTTCCAGACTACAGCGATCCTAAGCAAAGCTTTAACGTCTGGGTCGTGAGGCATGGGCTCTAAGGGATCCCAGAAGAAAACAAGTATGTCCACACCATTATTCGCTATGAGTGAGCCCACTTCCTGATCGCCGCCCAAGGGCCCTGGCTTGAACTTGGTTATTTCCAAACCCAGTTCCTCCTCGAGAAGCGTGCCTGTTCCCCAAGTGGCATACAGTTTGTGCTTTCTAAGGGTTTCAACGTTGTAAGATGCCCAGTCCAGCAGATCTTGTTTCCTGTTGTCATGTGCAATCAGCGCAATACGTTTGACCTCGCCCATTTCCACAATTTCTATTTCATCCATGACAAATCCCCTCCTTTCTTGCTTTTAGTACGCTGAAGCTTGTACCCCCACCTAAGTCGGTTGACGCTTCAAAGAAACCGACCAGACAATTGATATTACCATAATGAGCACCAAACTAAGCACACCGCTGATGCCGAACGCCCAATCCACTCCAAGGTTTTGAGTAACCCACCCTGAAAAGTAACTGCCAAAGGGAGCAACCCCAACAAACATGAGGGAGTACAAGCTCATTACCCTACCCCTAAACTCATCTTCGCTGTTTATTTGTATGGCCGTGTTGGACAAAGTGTTAAATGCTTGCATACAAATACCTGCCAGAAACAAAAACAGTTCTGCTAAAAACACACTCCTGCTTACAGACAAGGCAACTAAGGACAAGCTTAGACCGTAGGCCCCGAACCAATAGATGCGGTTTGTTCCTCCGCGAGATCCTGTGGCGGACA
>Ga0208693_1002856_pt1 | contig 11043 bp, 9 predicted proteins | sample AD_UKC071_MetaG_FD_184438 | JGI IMG/M metagenome (GOLD analysis project Ga0208693, IMG submission 184438) | Active sludge microbial communities of municipal wastewater-treating anaerobic digesters from USA - AD_UKC071_MetaG (SPAdes) (version 2) | ecosystem: Engineered > Bioreactor > Anaerobic >... | reverse complement strand
GGCGTGATGCTTGGCCTTGTAGTGGTCCAGGATGATCTCCTGGTACATGGCTTCGACGCTCATGCTGCCCCCCTGGTGAAGAAGTCGCGGGTATAGATCAGCGAGTCCGCGAGCCGGTCGATCTCGTCCGGCGTCGTGTAGAGATAGAAGGACGCCCGCGTCGAACTCTGGACGCCGAAGCGCTTGTGCAGCGGACGCGCGCAGTGATGCCCGCCGCGGACGGCGACCCCGCGCGAGTCGAGGAACTGCATGAGGTCGTGCGGGTGAACCTCGGCCCCGTCCGGGGTGGCCAGCGTGAAGGCGATGGCCCCGCCGCGATCGGCGATCTCGTTGGGCCCCAGGATGCGCAGCCCGTCGATGGCGTTGAGGCGCTCCAGCGCATAGGCCGTGATCGCCCGCTCGTGGGCCGCGACGTTGTCCATGCCGAGGGCGCTGAGGTAGTCGGCGGCGGCCCCGAGCCCGACCGCCTGCGCGATCGGGGGCGTCCCGGCTTCGAACCTGGCTGGCGGGGGCGCGAAGGTGGATCGCTCCATCTCGACGATCTCGATCATCTCGCCGCCGCCTAGGAACGGCGGCAGCTTCTCCAGCAGGTCGTAGCGGCCCGACAGGACGCCGATGCCGGTCGGCCCGACCATCTTGTGGCCGGTGAAGGCGACCAGGTCGGCCCCCAGGTCGCGGACGGCGGTCGGCAGTTGCGGGACGCCCTGGGAGGCGTCCAGCACGAAGACCGCGCCCACGGCATGGGCGCGCGCTGCCAGCTCGATGACGGGGTTGACCGTGCCGAGCACGTTCGAGACCCAGGCGGCGGTGACGATCTTGGTGCGCTCGTTGAGAAGGCCGTCGGCGTCCGCCTGGGCCAGGTCGAGGCGTCCGGACTCGGTGACGTCGTACCAGCGCAGCGTGGCGCCCGTGCGTTCGCACAGGAGCTGCCACGGGACGATGTTGCTGTGGTGCTCCATGACGGTCGTGACGACCTCGTCGCCCGGCCCCAGCTTGAGGTGCTGGCCAAGCGCGTGAGCGGCCAGGTTCAGGGCCTCCGAGGCGTTCTTGGTGAACACGATCTCCTCGGGGCGTCCGCCGATGAAGGACGCGACTTTGGCGCGTCCGCCCTCGAAGGCCTCCGTGGCTTCGGCGCCGAGGGCGTGCATCGCCCGGGCGACGTTGGCGTTGTGCTCGAGGTACTGGGCGGCGATCGCGTCTACGACCTGCCGGGGCTTCTGGGACGTGTTGCCCGAGTCCAGGTAGGTCAGCGGCCACTCCCCCACCCGGCGAGCCAGGATGGGGAAGTCGGGCCGGACGGCGTCCGCCAGCCAGAACGGCGAGCGATCAGGCATCCGCACGCGCCTCGAACTGCTCGTAGCCCTCGGCCTCCAGGCGGTCGGCGAGCTCGGGTCCGCCGGACGCGACGATGCGGCCGTCCATGTAGACGTGCACGACGGTCGGCTTGATGTACTGCAGCACCCGCGAGTAATGGGTGATCAGCAGGACGCCGTGGGTGCCGTCCGCGAGGTAGCGGTTCACGCCGTCGGCGACGACGCGCAGCGCGTCGATGTCGAGGCCGGAGTCGGTCTCGTCCAGGACGGCGTACTTCGGGCCGAGCAGGCCCAGCTGGGCGATGTCGGAGCGCTTCTTCTCGCCGCCCGAGAAGCCCTCGTTGACCGAGCGCGCCGAGAAGGACGGGTCGAGATCCAGCGAAGCCAGCGCGGCGTTGACCTCCTTGACCCAGGTGCGCACCTTCGGCGCCTCGCCCGAGAGGGCCGTCTTGGCCGTGCGCAGGAAGTTGGCCACCGAGACGCCGGGCACCTCGACCGGGTACTGCATGGCCAAGAACAGTCCGGCGCGAGCGCGCTCGTCGACCGCCAAGTGGGTCAGGTCAACGCCGTCGAGGACGACGGAGCCGGACGTGATCGTGTACTTCGGGTGGCCCATCAGCGCGTAGGCCAGGGTCGACTTGCCGGATCCGTTGGGGCCCATGATCGCGTGCACCTCGCCCGGGTTGATCGTCAGATCGACGCCCTTGAGGATCTCTTTGGGCCCGGACTCCGTCATGACGTCGACGTGCAGGTCGCGGATTTCGAGGGACATGTCAGGACTCCTGGATCGGGTTGTCGAGGTCGACGAGGACGTCGTCGCCCTCGATCGCGGTGGCGTAGATGGGGACCGGCGACGTGGCCGGCAGTTCGAGGGGGCGTCCGGTCTGCAGGTCGAACCGCGACCCGTGGCCGTAGCACTCCAGCGTGGGGCCGTCGGGGCCCTCGGGGTCGAAGTCGCCGACGGACAGCAGGATCTTGGCGTGGCTGCATTCGTCCTGAATGGCGTAGATGGCGTCCCCGGACCTCACCAGCGCGACGCGGACGTCGCCCAGTTGGACGCCGATCGGCCGGTCCTGTTTGAGGTCGGCCAGCGAGCAGGCGCGGACGAAGCTCATGACGCGTCCCCCACCGTGACCGCCAACTCGTCGCGGATGGCGTCCATCAGCTTCTCCTCCAACTCGGGGACGCCGATGCGGCGGATGATGTCGGCGAAAAAGCCCTCGACGACGAGGCGGCGCGCCTCGGCGGCCGGGATGCCACGGCTCATCAGATAGAACAGCTGCTCGTCGTCGAAGCGTCCGGTGGTGGAGCTGTGGCCGGCGCCCGCGATCTCGCCGGTCTCGATCTCGAGGTTGGGGATCGAGTCGGCGATGCAGCCGTCGGTCAGAACCAGGTTGCGGTTCTGCTCGTACGTCGTGACGCCGGTGGCGTTGGCCCGGATCAGCACGTTGCCCACCCACACCGAGTGCGCGCCCTCGCCCTGCAGTGCGCCGCGGTAGTCGACGTTAGATGACGTGTGCGGCTCGTTGTGGTCGACGAACAGGCGGTGTTCGAGGTGCTGGCCGGCGTCCGCGAAGTAGAGGCCGTACTGCTCGATGGACCCTCCGGGGCCGTCGAAGCGGGCCGTGTCGACCAGCCGGACGACCTTGCCGCCCAGGCTCACGGCGACGGTGCGCACCTGCGCGTCGCGTCCGACCAGGTAGGACGCCTGCCCGCCGTGCAGGGCGGTGTCGTCCCAGTCGGCGACGAGCACCATGTTCAGCGCGGCGCCCTCCCCGACGCGCACGTCGGTCTTCGCCATGAACTGGGCGTCACCGCGGTAGCGCAGCACGATCGTGGCCCGCGCGCGGCGTCCGACCTCGATGACGAGGTGCTCCTTGACGTGGTCGTCGCGTCCGGTGCCGGCGATGACGATGGGTGCGTCCAGTTCGAGGCCCTCGGGGATCGTCAACAGCGCGGCGTAGCCCGCGTTGTGGGCGGCCACGGCCGCGATCCGGTCGGCGGGCGGTTCGACGGACCGTTCGCGCGCCTCGTCCCGGCTGATGGGCTCGATCCGGACGCCGTCCGGCAGCGAGGTCTCCCAGGCCAGGTTGTCGCCGCTGAGAGCGTCCAGGAACAGGGGCTCGATGCGGTCGATCGGCGTGAAGCGCCAGACCTCCTCGCGTCCGGTCGGGGTCGGGTGGTCCGCGACGTCCCAGGACGCGCGCGGGTGGAGGTGGCTGGAGACCGCAGGTGCGGCGTCCAATGTCGTCGTCATTGATTCGTCTCTCGTCCGTGCCCGGTCAGCCGACCGAGCCCTCCATCTGCAACTCGATCAGGCGGTTCAGTTCGAGCGCGTACTCCATGGGCAGCTCGCGCGCGATGGGCTCAATGAAGCCACGCACGATCATCGCCATGGCCTCGTCCTCGGAGATGCCGCGGCTCATCAAGTAGAAGAGCTGCTCGTCGCTGACCTTCGACACGGTCGCCTCGTGCGCCATCGACACCTCGTCGTTGCGGACGTCCGCGTACGGGTAGGTGTCGGAGCGGCTGATCGTGTCGACCAGCAGGGCGTCACACTTCACCGAGGACGCCGAATGGTGCGATCCCTCGTCCACCTGGACCAGGCCGCGGTAGGAGGAGCGTCCGCCGTTGCGGGCCACCGACTTGGACACGATCGAGCTGGACGTGTGCGGCGCGGCGTGCACCATCTTGGAGCCGGTGTCCTGGTGCTGGCCCTCACCGGCAAAGGCGATCGACAGGGTCTCGCCGCGGGCGTGCTCGCCCAGCAGCCAGACGGCCGGGTACTTCATGGTGACCTTGGAGCCGATGTTGCCGTCGATCCACTCCATCGTCGCGCCCTCGTCGCACGTGGCGCGCTTGGTGACGAGGTTGTAGACGTTGGTCGACCAGTTCTGGATCGTCGTGTACCGGACGCGGGCGTTCTTGCGCACGATGATCTCGACCACGGCGGAGTGCAGCGAGTCGGACTTGTAGATCGGGGCCGTGCAGCCCTCGACGTAGTGCACGTAAGAGCCCTCGTCGGCGATGATCAGCGTCCGCTCGAACTGGCCCATGTTCTCGGTGTTGATCCGGAAGTAGGCCTGCAGCGGGATCGAGACATGGACGCCCTTGGGCACGTAGATGAACGAGCCGCCCGACCAGACCGCGGTGTTGAGCGCCGAGAACTTGTTGTCCCCGGCCGGGATGACCGTCGCGAAGTACTGCTCGAAGATCTCGGGGTACTCGCGCAGGCCCGTGTCGGTGTCGACGAAGATGACGCCCTGGCGCTCGAGCTCCTCGTTGATCTTGTGGTAAACGACCTCCGACTCGTACTGGGCCGCGACGCCGGCGACCAGGCGCATCTTCTCGGCCTCGGGGATGCCGAGGCGGTCGTAGGTGCGCTTGATGTCGTCGGGCAGGTCCTCCCACGTCTGGGCCTGCTTCTCGGTCGACTTCACGAAGTACTTGATGTTGTCGAAGTCGATGTCGCCGAGGTCCGCCCCCCAGGTCGGCATGGGCTTGCGCTCGAACAGCTTCAGGGCGCGCAGGCGGCGCTGCAGCATCCACTCGGGCTCGTTCTTGCGGGCGGAGATGTCGCGGACGACGTCCTCGTTGAGGCCTCGCTTGGCGGACGCCCCCGCGGCGTCGGCGTCGTGCCAGCCGTAGCGGTAGGCCCCGAGCGCGGAGAGATGCTCGTCCTGGGTGGCCCCGGTTCCGGGGGCCTGGGTGGTCGTGCTCATGAGCTCTTCCTTTCCTCGATGGCTACCGCGACCGGGTGCGGGATGTGCGTGGTGCACACCTCGTCGCCCGAGGCGATCGTGGCGAGCCGCTGGACGTGGCTGCCGAGCAGCTTGGACAGCAGCCTGGTCTCGGCCAGACAGATGGCGGGGTAGACCCTGGCGACGTGAGCGACCGGGCAGTGATGTTGGCAGAGTTGTTGTCCGGACGCCAGCGGCTTGAGCGTCGCCGCGTACCCGGCGTCGTTGAACGCCTCGACGACCCGCTCGGCGCGGTCGCCGTGGCCTTCCAGTTCGTCGAACCTTGCCTCGACGGGGGCAAGTGATTCTTCGGCGAAGTCGGCGATGGCGCCGGGTCCGACCCGGCGCGACAGGTAGTCGAGGGCGCGGATGGCGAGTTCGTCGTAGGCGGCGTCGAAGGTGCGGCGTCCGGCGTCGGTCAGGACGAAGACCCGAGCCGGACGCCCCCGCCCGCGCGCGCCGTAGACGCGCTGCTCGCGCGTCGTGAGTTCACCGGACAGTTCGAGGGCCGAGAGATGCCGGCGGACGGCCGCAGACGTGAGTCCCAGGCGGTCGGCAAGATCGGCGGCGGTGGAGGGTCCGTGCTGCAGGATGCTGCGGGCCACGCGGCGACGGGTGGCGTCCGCTTCGGGCTCGGTCGCGTCCGGGGCGCCGACCAGCGGACCGGCGGCTGAAGGCCGCTGTCCGGGCAGATCGATCCGGGCCATTTGCACGACGCCAGTATTTACGAAACGGAGTCCTTGCGCAAACCCAGACTCAAGCGACCCGCACCCTCTCCTCACCTCGCACCATCGGCGAAATGTTGACGGATCAATCAGTTCTAGCTGGTGTTGGAAACGTCTACCGGGCCGAGGTGCTGCATCGACTCGCACTGGATCCGCTGGTCCCTGGCTCGCACATTTCTCGTCAGCGCATTGGCGACATCTGGAACGACTTGGTTGAGATCATGAAGTGGGGAGTCGCCTCAGGACGCATCCTCACGACTCAGGCGGACCTGGATCGAGCGAAGCAGGCACAGGAGTCGACCGGGAAGGTTCCCCGCCTGCGACCCAGCTACGCCGTAAACCGAAGGGCAGGCCGCCCATGCCCCCGGTTCGGCTGCCCAGTGGCCAGGAGGTCCCTGGTCGGACGAACCTTGTACTGGTGCCCTCGTTGTCAATCTGGATCCTGAAGATGATGCGCCGACACCACCGACAAGGTTGAATGGAGCCCAGGCCAAGGTGGCCCAACCCGAACGGAGATCCCCATGGATCACACCGACGAGCGCGAGCACATCCGCTCCCTCATTGGTGATCACTCGATCGCGATGATGACCACCCACGACGTAGACGGAATGCTGGTCTCACGTCCCATGGCCCTGCAGCTGCTGGCCGACGACGACGTGATGTGGTTCTTCACCGACGATGGCGAGCCCAAGACCCAGCAACTCGAGGCGGACCCCCGCGTCGGGCTGACGTTCCACGGCGGTGCCTGGGTCTCGATCCAAGGCAAAGGCTCGGTCGTCAAGGACCCGGCCAAGCAGCGTGAGCTATGGAACCCCATGGTCGCGGCCTGGATGCCATGCGAGCCCGACGACCCCAAGGTGGCCCTCATCAAGGTGGCGGCAACCGGCGGGCAGTACTGGCGAGGAGCCATGAGCACGTTGCCCACCCTCATCAAGATGGTGGGAGCCAAGGTGACCGGATTCCAACCGGAAGACGAGCCCGGCACCGGCAAGGCCGACCTCGGATCATGAACCCTTTCGGCGAGGTCGCGCGCTTCATGCGCGCGGCCCTCGTCGACCCCGTACCGCGAGACCACCAGGACACACCCACCCAGCGAACCCGACGCCGTATCGTCGTTGGTATCACAATGCTCGCCGGGGCCGTCGCCTTGGGTGCCGCGCTAGCGATTCGGCCAGGCGACACCTGGTTCTACCCCGCAACGATGGGGGTGGGCGTTGTGTGGATGATCGGAGCGCTCCTCTCGGGAAAGCTCCACCTGGGACAAGCCTGGACGAGGACCGGCCAGCACAGCCGAGCCATCGTCCAGGGGCTCATCCTGGGCGGGCTACTCCTCGCGATCTTCTTAGCCGGCGCGCTCGTCGTCGACCGGATCCCAGCGCTGAGAGGTCCCGTCAGCGGCCTGTTGGACCATGCCCGCTACGGGTCACTGCCGATCGTGGCCATTATCACAGCCTTTAACGGCGTCGGCGAAGAGCTGTTCTTCCGCGGCGCCGTCTACGCCTCATTCCCGCGCCGCATCAACGCGATCGCCACCACCGTGTTGTATGCACTCTCCACCGTGCTGAGCGGGGTCCCGCTGCTAACCTTCGCCGCAGTGTGCTTGGGGCTCCTGACCGCCGCCCAAAGACGCGTGACCGGCGGAGTCGTGGGCCCGATCGTCTCCCACCTCACCTGGTCTCTCGGAATGCTGTTCCTGCTCCCCCTGCTCATCCGATAGGAGAACCATGTCCGGCACTGCGCTTGTCACCGGGGCGACCGGCTTCATCGGACGGGCCCTCATCCCCGCCCTGCTCGATGACGGCTGGAACGTCAGGCTCCTCGTCCGGGATCGCAGCCGCCTCAGCAGCGACGTCATCTCTAGGGTCGACATCATCGAAGGAGACGCCTGGTCCCCAGATGACGTCGGCGAAGCCCTCGACCAAGTAGACGTGGCGTACTACTTGCTGCACTCCATGGCCGCAGGAGCAGACTTCGCCACCCAAGATCGAGAGCTAGCGCAACGATTCGCGCACGCCGCCAAGGAGGCGGGCGTCTCGCGAATCGTCTACCTCAGCGGCCTCCATCCCAACGACCAACAACTGTCAGAGCACCTCGCCTCACGCGTCGAGGTCGGTGACATCCTCCTTGCCTCCGGGGTTCCCACCGCTGTGCTGCAAGCAGGAGTCGTCCTAGGACGCGACTCCGCCTCGTTCCAAATGCTCCGTCACCTCACCGAGCGTCTGCCCGCAGCCTTCGGACCCCGATGGTTAAACAGCCGCATCCAACCCATCGCTCTGGCCGACGTCATCTTTTACCTGGTCAAAGCCGCCTACCTCCCGGCTGACGTCAACCGCACCATCGACATCGGAATGCCCGAAACGATGACCTACTCCGACATGATGCGCCGCTACGCCCAAGTCGCTGGCCTCGCACGCCGCCGGGTCGGCACAGTGCCCGTCCTCACGCCAAGAATCGCCTCGCACTGGGTCGGCTTCATCACCCCTGTGTCCTCCAAAGTAGCCAAGCCGCTTGTGGGCAGCCTCATCCACGACGCCGTCTGCCACGAATCCGACGCGCCCACGCTCCTCGGCACACCCTCCGAGGGCCTCACCGACTTCGACCAAGCAGTCCGTCACGCGAACCAGGCCGACGACCCAAAGTTGTGGGGTCAAACCCTGTCGAAGGTCTCCGCCGCAGTTCTGGCGTGCGCCCTGGCGGGCGGTATCCTCACCACCCCAAACAGCTCCTGGTACCAAGCACTACGCAAGCCCCGCTGGCAACCACCGGCCCAAGCCTTCCCCATCGTATGGACGCCCCTCTTCACCGGCATCGCCATTGCCTCCTCAGCACACCTGCACGAACTCACCGAGCAAGGGAAGACCCAGGAGGCCACCGCCTTCAAGCGCGCCCTGACCGGAAACCTTCTTCTCAACGCAGGCTGGAGTGGCCTGTTCTTCCGAACACACAACCTCCCACTCGCCACCATCGGCGCAGCAGCGCTCGCAGCAAGCTCATGGGACCTGGCCAGACGATCCCGCTCCACCGGACGAGGCAAAGCCGCCACCCTGGGTACCTACGCCGCCTGGACAACATTCGCCACCGCGCTGACAGCCTCCGTGGCCGCCCTCAACCCAGTGCGAAAGCTAGACGGGCAAAGAGGAGACCAGACGGCGCGAACATGACTGCGATTTTGTGGCTCCGACGCGACCTCTGCAGAACCGACCTCCCTGCACGTGCAGCAGTCCCCCTCGGCAACAGATCAATAGAAGCGCCCATCACGGCTCCCCCCACCGGTTGGGCCCCCATGACGGGACCGATCGCAGACTGGACCCACGCACCCAACTGCGAGACAACCGGCGCAGAAACGGTACTTAGGTACTGCGAGAATCTCGGAGGCCGCGCGAGCTCTCCGTGACCTGTTCGTTACGAACTGGCGCGTTTACCCTCGGCGGCCCAACGTGCGGATTATGGTTGCCTAGACAGATATCGGCGAGATAACGACGGCGCTGTCGAAGGGCCCTGTGAGAGGGCCGGAGCTTGATCGAGGACCCACACTGATGACCACACATAACGACCTCGAGCCCCGCACGGCTCCGCGCCTGTCGCGGGCTCTGCCGCTCGTTCTCGGACTCCCCGCCCTCGCCCTCGCCGGCTGTACCGCGCCCGCGGCGTCCGAAGGCGGACACAAGGGTGGCGGCGAGGCGAACCTGCACCTGCCCGACCTGCACATCGCCACCTTCTTCGGTGGCATCGACGGCTGGACGCTCCTGCTGGTCGGTCTGCTGATCTGCCTGTTCGGCCTGGGCTTCGGCCTGTGGACGTACCGCGAGCTCAAGAACATGCCGGTGCACGCGTCCATGCTCGAGATGTCGGAGCTGATCTACGAGACCTGCAAGGCGTACCTGGTTCAGCAGGGCAAGTTCCTGATGCGCCTGTGGGGCGCCATCGCCGTCGTGATCGTGCTGTACTTCGCGATCTCCGGCTCCGCTCCCCTGCAGATCGGCGTCATCCTGCTGTTCTCGCTGATCGGCATGGCCGGCTCGTACGCCATCGCGTGGTACGGCATCCGCGTCAACACGTTCGCCAACAGCCGCACCGCGTTTGCCGCGCTGCGCGGGCGTCCCTACGACTGCCACAACATCCCGATGCGGTCCGGCATGAGCGTCGGCATGATGCTGATCTCGGTCGAACTGTTCTTCATGCTCGGCATCCTGCTGTTCGTCCCCGGCCAGATGGCCGGCTCCTGCTTCATCGGCTTCGCGGTCGGCGAGTCCCTCGGCGCCTCGGCCCTGCGCATCGCAGGCGGCATCTTCACCAAGATCGCCGACGTCGGCTCCGACCTCATGAAGATCGTCTTCAAGATCAAGGAAGACGACGCCCGTAACCCCGGCGTCATCGCCGACTGCACCGGTGACAACGCCGGCGACTCGGTCGGCCCGTCCGCCGACGGCTTCGAAACCTACGGCGTCACCGGCGTCGCGCTCGTGACCTTCATCATGCTGGCCGTCAAGGACCCCACCTTGCAGGCCACCCTGCTCGTCTGGATCTTCGCCATCCGCTCGATCATGGTGCTCGCCTCCGCGGCGTCCTACTTCTTCAACGCCGCCCGCACCAAGGCCCGCTACGGCACCGCCGACGCGATGGACTTCGAAGCTCCCCTCACCTCGCTCGTCTGGATCACCTCGATCGTCTCGATCGTGCTGTCCGGCCTCGTCAGCTGGGCCCTCATCCCGAACCTCGGCGGCGACCCGACCAACTGGGTCAAGCTGTGGCTGATCATCTCCTGCGGCACCCTGGCCGGCGCGCTCATCCCCGAACTCGTCAAGGTCTTCACCTCGGTCAAGAGCAAGCACGTCCAGGAAGTCGTGAAGTCGGCCCGCGAAGGCGGGGCGTCCCTCGACATCCTCTCCGGACTGGTCGCCGGCAACTTCTCCGGCTACTGGCTCGGAATGGCGATCATCGCCCTCATGGGCGTCGCCTACGGCATCTCGACCCTCGGCCTCGATCAGCTCATGGTCGCCCCCGCCGTCTTCGCCTTCGGCCTGGTGGCCTTCGGCTTCCTCGGCATGGGCCCCGTCACCATCGCCGTCGACTCCTACGGTCCGGTCACCGACAACGCCCAGTCCGTCTACGAGCTGTCCACCATCGAGACCATCGAAGGCGCGGACGCCGAGATCAAGGCCAAGTACGGCTTCGACGTCCAGTGGGACAAGGCCAAGCGCCTCCTCGAAGAGAACGACGGCGCCGGCAACACCTTCAAGGCCACGGCCAAGCCCGTCCTCATCG
>Ga0208693_1002850_pt1 | contig 11061 bp, 7 predicted proteins | sample AD_UKC071_MetaG_FD_184438 | JGI IMG/M metagenome (GOLD analysis project Ga0208693, IMG submission 184438) | Active sludge microbial communities of municipal wastewater-treating anaerobic digesters from USA - AD_UKC071_MetaG (SPAdes) (version 2) | ecosystem: Engineered > Bioreactor > Anaerobic >... | reverse complement strand
TCCACCACAAAGAGGGTTTCCACCGGATTCAGTGCTGCGTGCAGCTCCTTGATCTCCCGCATCAGCGCTTCGTCGATCGCCAGGCGGCCGGCCGTATCGACCAGCAAAACATCGAAAAAGTGTTTTTTGGCGTAATCCAGCGCCGCACGACCAATGTCCACCGGCTTCTGTTCAGGAGTACTCGGAAACCATTCAGCGCCAGCCTGCGCAGTCACTGTCTTGAGCTGCTCAATCGCCGCCGGGCGATACACGTCACCCGACACCGTCAGCACCTTCTTCTTGCGCTTGTCGATCAGGTGTTTGGCCAGCTTGGCCGTCGTAGTGGTCTTACCCGCACCCTGCAAACCGGCCATCAAAATCACGGCGGGGGGCTGCACCGACAGGTTGAGGTCGCTGACACCCTCGCCCATGGTCGCGGCCAACTCCCTATTGACGATGCTCACCAGCACCTGGCCGGGCTGCAGGGAAGCCAGTACTTCCTGCCCCAGTGCTTTTTCCTTCACCCGGGCAATGAAATCGCGCACCACCGGCAGGGCTACGTCGGCCTCCAGCAGGGCCATGCGCACCTCACGCAGCATGTCGGTCACATTGCTTTCGGTAATGCGCCCCTGACCGCGGAGGTCCTTGACGAGTCGGGAAAGTTTGTCGGAAAGAGCGGAGGCCATAGAACGTATTCCGGCGAACGGAACCTTGTGTGAACGCTGGCCGGAGCCAGCGGAGTGCAAAACGCTAAACTGTGCACATGATTTTAGCCAGTGCATCCCCGGTTCAACTGATTCTTTCGGTTTTGGCGGCCTCTGCCTACGCTTGGCCTGCCTTGCGTGCAACCCGAATGAGCTTGCGTACGTCGCATCTGTGGGTGGCCGTCGCCTGGCTGCTGCATGGACTGGTACTGGCCATGGGATTGATGGGCGATCCCGCCCATTTTGGATTTGCCCCGGCACTGTCGGTCACCGCATGGCTGGTCGCGGCGGTCTATGCCGTAGAAAGCCTTGTCTACCCGCAACTATCCACCCGTTGGACCCTGTGTGCACTCGGCGCGGCGGCGGTACTGCTGGCCTACGCTTTTCCAGGCAACACACTGCCAGCCACAGCGTCTGTATGGCTACCTGTCCATCTCGCCTTTGCGATTGCCTGCTACGGCCTGTTTGGCATGGCAGTGGTGCATGCCCTGTTCATGAACCACGCCGAAAAGCGCATCCGCATGGCAGAGGACTCCCACAGTGGCCTGCCCCTGCTGACGCTGGAGCGATTGACCTACCGCTTTGTAGCTGCAGGTTTTGCGTTGCTGAGCCTGACCCTGCTGGTAGGTATGCTGTTTGGTGAAGTGGTCTACGGCCACGCGTGGCGCTGGGATCATAAAACGGTATTTTCCCTATTGTCCTGGGTGACATTCGCCGTACTTTTGGCTGGGCGCTGGCTGGCTGGGTGGCGTGGCAAGCGCGCAGCCATGGTGTTGTATATCGGGACGGCATTCCTTTTGCTCGCCTATGTGGGCTCACGGTTCGTCATGGAAATTTTTCTGGGACGGACCGCGTGAAATACCTGCTGATCTTCCTGGTGATCTTCCTCGTTGCCTGGAAGTGGAGGTCTGCACGTACCGCAGACCAAATAGCGACGCGCCAACAACGCGAACGTGCCAAGGCGACGCCGACACAAATGGTGCAGTGCGCGCATTGTGATATTCACATTCCGGACGGAGAGGCGGTGCCAGGTGCGCGGGGTGTGTACTGTTGCAACGCACACAGAAAGATTGCGGAGTCCTGAATGGACGACGACGCCACGCAACACTCCTGGTTTGGCCCCCCAGATATAGCGGCCGTCCTGGAGAGTACGGAAGAGTCCAGAGAGTACGTGCGTCAGTGGCAGGGCTTCATGACCGCCAGGCTCGCACTCAGTGTAGTGATGGTTGCCCTGCAAGGCTCGCTCTACTTCACAGGGTTTGCACAAAGCCGCCTGCTGGTTGCGATCTGTGTCGCCTACTTTGTGGCCACGCTGGCATCCAGGCTACTGGAAAAGCCCCACGCTCTGGGAACTTCGTTCAACAAATCCTGGCTCAGCCTGGTCGGTGTGGATGTTGTGGCGTTCTCTGCATTGCAAATCGTCCAGGGCAACAACATCAACTACACCCCCTTGTTTGCGTTACCCGTCCTTCTTTCTGCCGTATTGGGGCCGCTACGCCTCGCCCTGGGTACGGCGGCGGGAGTCACCGTGCTGCTTCTGGTCAATACAACATGGACGCATTTGACCAGCCTCGCAGATGCAACTGCATACTTTGTTCAATCTGCACTCAGTGGCGTTGGGTACTTCGTTATCGCACTGCTGGCCAATCAGCTGTCCACCCGTCTGGCCAATGCAGGGCAACGCGCCCGCCTCAATCAGGCTGCCGCCAATATTCAACGCCACGTCAATGAACTGGTGATTGAATCGCTTCAGGACGGGGTCGTGATTGTTGATGCAAGTGGCCGGGTTCTGGCAGCCAATCCTGCTGCCCGGCGCTTACTGGGGGTGGCCCACGCACAGCCGCATCTGCTGGACCTGAAAGCACATGCGGGTTGGGCGCCCCTGTGGAACCTGACACGCGTATGTATCGGAACAGGCGAGGGCCTTGAGGAAGACGTTACGTTGCGTCAGGGTGCGCTTGGCGTTCAGCGTATCAAGGTACGTACCCGACTGGCCGCCCCACAAGGTGGTGGAGCAGATAGTCTCTGCGTGCTCTTTCTGCAAGACCTTCGGGCACTCGAAGCCCGCATGCGCACAGAAAAGTTGGCCAGTATGGGCCGCATGTCGACGGCCGTAGCGCACGAGATACGCAATCCGCTGGCGGCCATCAGCCAAGCCAATGCCCTGCTGGAAGAGGATCTGGGAGACCCTAGACAGATTCGGCTCACCGACATGATCGGACAAAATGCCAAACGGCTGGGAAAGATTGTCGATGACATCCTGCACGCGGCACAGGTAGGGCCTCATGCGAAAGAGACGTCGAACCTGTCACTGGCTTTGAACGAACACACCCATCGCATCTGCCACGAATGGGCTCAGCAAAATGGGGAAGCTCCCAGATTGGTGACCCTGTTGTCTGGACCGGCACTGCTGGTTCAATTTGAAATCGAGCACCTTCGACGGGTTTTGGTCAACCTGCTTGATAACGCCCGCCGCTATGCGACGTCCCAAGCCGAGGCCATTCAGGTTTCCAGCCGTGTACTGGATGAACGGCATGCGATGCTGTCCGTCTGGAGCGACGGGCAGCCCATGGAGCAGTCCGTAGAGCGGCATCTGTTTGAGCCATTCTTTTCCTCGGAAAGCCGATCCAGCGGTCTGGGGCTCTACATTTGCAGGGAACTCTGCGAACGGCATGGCGCGACCATTGTCTACCAACGGACGTCCAGAATCGCACGGGGACAGAGCACAGATGGCAATGAATTTGTCATTACCTTGGCACAAGCCAGTACGCCAGCATCCGCCAACGAAGCCACCGCCAAAACCAGCCCATGGCAACCAACACTTTATTAAGCAACATACACATTCTGGTCATCGATGACGAGCCAGACCTGCGTACCTTGTATGAACTGACACTGTTGCGTGAGGGATACCAGGTCACCACCGCCGGCACCGTCGAACAGGCACGGGAGGCCCTCCATGCCGGACGATTTGACCTCGTGATTACAGATATGTGCCTGCCCGATGGCATGGGAACAGAACTTCTCAAGGATCTGCGCAACCAGCAACGCTCCGAACGTTGCATTGTCATTACTGCCTATGGCTCGGCAGAGAATGCCGTGGAATCTCTCAAGGCAGGTGCATTTGACTACCTGACAAAGCCGGTTGACCTGAAGCAATTTCGCTCCGTTGTGGCAGCGGCGATTCACGGCACTAACACGGCGGACAGGCCCAAGGAAGTGTCATCCGCGTCCGACACCCGGGCAACACGTCGTACGGGGCGCACCACGGGAGGCGAGGCCGCGCTTTCTTTGCTCGCAGGCGACTCGCCCGCGATGCGCTTTGTCAAAGACCGGATTGTCAAGGTGGCTCGCAGCATGGCTCCGGTGCTAGTGTGCGGGGAATCCGGAACCGGCAAGGAATTGGTAGCCAACGCACTGCACGCCAACAGCCACCGCAGCGAAGGTCCATGGGTGGCGGTCAATTGCGGAGCCATACCCGAGAACCTGCTGGAAGCGGAGTTCTTCGGATCCAAAAAAGGCTCCTACACCGGTGCCAGCCAGGATCGAGAGGGCTTCTTCAAGGCGGCGAATGGTGGAACGCTCTTTCTGGACGAAATCGGGGATCTCCCTATCGCCATGCAGGCCAAGTTATTGCGGGCAATCCAGGAGCGGTGCATTCGCCCTATAGGCGGCAGCCAGGAAGAGCCAGTAGACGTACGTATCGTGAGTGCAACACACAAAGATTTGCCCGCAGAGGTCGCTGCAGGGCGTTTCCGCCAGGATCTTTTTTACCGGCTCAACGTGATCGATATTCATATTCCGCCCTTGCGGGATCGCATCGAGGATCTGCCGGCATTGTGTCAGTCGCTGATCCAGCGCATTGCCGCCGAATCCGGACAAAGTCCGCCCAAACTGGCTGAGATTGCGCTTGGGCAGTTGTCCCAGCTACCTCTCAACGGCAATGTGCGCGAACTGGAAAACCTGCTACACCGCGCCATGGCATTGACCGATGGCGACGAGCTGCAGTTGGATGACTGCATGTCGATCGCAACGCGGCCGGCGCCAATAGAAGCAACAACGACTCCAGCACCTCTGTCCGCTCCCCGCGCTGAGGACATTCCATCGGATCTGCAGACCCATCTGGACCAGCAGGAGCGGGATATTCTGGTTCGCACCCTGAAGGAAACCGGCTTCAATCGCACTTTGGCGGCAACGCGCCTGGGGTTGAGCCTGCGGCAGATTCGATACCGCATCGCCCGGTTGAAAATAGATACGCCACAATCTGCGGAGGACGAGGCTGATGCCTGAAACACCCGTCTTGGCATCCCGCCTCTGGAAGGGTGGGTGGTATCAATTCGCCAGACCGCGCCCTTCTCCCAACTTCGGTCCGCGCCCTGCCCTGGCGCACATTGACCTCATCGTGCTGCACTCGATCAGCTTGCCGCCTGGCGAGTATGGCGGCAGCGGAGTGCTGGAGTTGTTCACCAACCAGTTGAACTGGGATAGCCACCCTTACTTCAAAACCATTGAAGGCTTGCAAGTGTCGGCGCACTTCTTCATCCGGCGCACAGGGGAGATCTGGCAGTTTGTGAGTTGTGATGACCGCGCCTGGCATGCAGGGGCTTCTCACTACCGTGGTCGAGACAACTGCAACGACGACTCCATTGGCATTGAACTCGAAGGGCTGGAAGGTGAGCCCTTCGAGGCTGAACAATACGAAGCACTACAAGCACTATGCCCGGCAATCGCCCAGCGCTACCCCATAGCGCACATCGCTGGGCATGAACATATTGCACCAGGCAGAAAAGCAGATCCGGGCGCAGGAATGCAGTGGGCGTTTTTGCAACAGACGCTGGGATTTCCTTCTCAGTGTTTTCCCGATGGCGTTCGGGAATAATTTTCTTTTTAAGCTTGGAATCCGGGGTGTGGCTCTGCACCACTCGATGCGCCCGACATAAGCCCGCCTCTCGCCAGTCCAATAACGATGCGGTCTTTCGCTGAAAAACATTCAGAGAGCCGCGCCAATACTGGAAATACAGATAAAAACGGCGTGGAATATGGCTGTGCGCGAGATTCCTGGAACCCGTCTTTTCCAGCGAATTTCGTGCATATTTCTGGCCAGCTTTCATCCACAGACAAAAGTAGCCGCATTCTTTCGATACACTACCGGTAGTGGCTTGTCACCACCCGACACCCCAGATATAGTGTGTTCTGTTCGCTTTGAGGCGCCAGGCATCCAGTGCAAAAACCGACAAACGCGCCATCACCCCCCAAAAAAAGATCACCGTTAAGACGAGGAAATCATGCAATCTGTCTCATCTGCAGCCCCCACACCGACGACAAGCTCCATAGCCGCGACCAATGTGCCGGCCTTCGCGGGCGAATCCACTAGTCCGCTGGCGCACTACCAGATCATTCGTCGTAATGGCGCAGTAGTGCCGTTCGAGCCCAACAAAATTGCCGTGGCCATGATGAAGGCCTTTCTGGCAGTGCATGGCACGCAGGGAGCCGCTTCCGCCAGCGTGCGCGAAACCGTGGACGGACTGACGCAACAGGTTATCCGTGCGTTGATGCGCTCACGCCCCGGTGGCGGCACATTTCATATCGAAGACGTTCAGGATCAGGTCGAACTCGGCCTGATGCGCGGCGGTCACCACGAAATCGCTCGCGCTTATGTTCTGTACCGCGAGCGGCGCACACAAGAACGCGCCAAGCAGGTAGCACAAGCCGCTCCGGCCGCCCCCACCCTGCACGTTCTGGAAGGTGGCCAGCGTATCGCTCTGGATCTGGAGCAACTCAAGACACGCATAGAAGTCGCATGCGCGGGTCTCAGTGCAGATGTCAAGGCGGACCCCATCGTGGCAGAAACCATGCGCAACCTGTACGACGGTGTGCCCATGGATGAGGTCTACAAGGCATCCATCCTGGCTGCACGCACGCTGATTGAAAAAGACCCGGACTACACCTATGCCACCGCCCGTCTGCTTTTCCACACGATCTCCCGCGAGGTTCTGGGACGTGACGTGGCACAAGCCGACATGGGCCAAGCCTATTGCGACTATTTCCCCGGTTTCATCAAGAAAGGCGTGGACGCTGAACTGCTGGACGAAAAGTTGCTGCAGTTTGACCTCAAGCGCCTCGGCGCTGCCCTGAAGGCAGACCGCGATCTCAATTTTGATTACCTGGGTCTGCAAACCCTGTATGACCGCTACTTCCTGCACGTGGGCAAGACACGCATTGAATTGCCACAGGCTTTCTTCATGCGTGTGGCGATGGGCCTGTCACTCAATGAGATTGACCGCGAAGCCCGCGCCATCGAGTTCTACGAGGTACTCTCCAGCTTCGACTTCATGTCCAGTACGCCTACCCTGTTCAATAGCGGCACGCTGCGCTCGCAGCTCTCCAGCTGCTACTTGACCACAGTGCCTGACGATCTGGATGGCATATATGAGTCCATCAAGGAGAACGCATTGCTGTCCAAGTTTGCCGGTGGTTTGGGCAACGACTGGACACGCGTACGTGCCCTGGGCTCCCACATCAAGGGGACCAATGGCGAATCGCAGGGTGTGGTGCCCTTCCTGAAGGTTGTTAATGACACCGCGGTGGCAGTGAACCAGGGCGGCAAGCGCAAAGGTGCCGTCTGCACTTATCTGGAAACATGGCACCTGGATATTGAAGAGTTCCTGGAGTTGCGCAAGAACACCGGCGACGACCGCCGCCGCACGCACGACATGAACACGGCCAACTGGATTCCCGACCTGTTCATGCGCCGCGTGATGGAAAAAGGAACCTGGACGCTCTTCTCCCCATCCAACGTGCCCGACCTGCATGACCTGTTTGGCGCCGACTTCGAAAAGGCCTATGTGGCCTACGAAGAGAAAGCCGCACGTGGTGATATCAAGCCCGCACGAACCATCCAGGCCGCCGACCTGTGGCGCAAGATGCTGACCATGCTGTTCGAAACCGGTCATCCCTGGATCACATTCAAGGACGCCTGCAATGTACGCAGCCCCCAGCAACACGCAGGGGTAGTGCACTCTTCCAATCTCTGCACCGAAATTACCCTCAACACCAGCGACACGGAAACTGCCGTGTGCAACCTGGGCTCGGTCAATCTGCTTCAGCACCTGAAAGACGGTGCCAACGGCAAGGAGCTGGACCACGACAAACTCAAGCGCACCATCATTACGGCCATGCGCATGCTGGACAACGTAATCGACATCAACTACTACGCCGTCAAGAAGGCGCGCGACTCCAACTTGCGCCACCGCCCGGTGGGCATGGGCATCATGGCCTTCCAGGACAGCCTGTACGCCCAACGTATTCCCTATGCGTCCGATGCGGCTGTAGCCTTTGCGGACACCTCCATGGAAGCCGTGTGCTACTACGCCTACTGGGCCTCCACTGAGCTGGCCCGTGAACGCGGCAAATACTCCAGCTACAAGGGGTCTCTGTGGGACAAGGGCGTGCTACCGCTCGACACGCTCGACATGTTGGCTTCTGCACGCGGTGGCTACGTTGAGGTGGACCGCTCTTCCACGCTGGACTGGGAAGCCCTGCGCAAGAAAATTGCACAGGATGGCATGCGCAACTCCAATTGCGTGGCCATTGCGCCTACAGCAACCATTTCCAACATCATTGGCGTGGATGCGTCCATCGAACCCTGCTTCGGCAACCTGTCCGTCAAGTCCAACCTGTCGGGCGAGTTCACCGTGATCAACAGCTACCTGGTCCGTGACCTCAAGCGTCTGGGCCTGTGGGACGATGTGATGGTGATGGATCTGAAACACTTCGACGGCTCTCTCAGCCCCATTGACCGCGTACCCGCCGAGATCAAGCAGCTCTATGCAACAGCATTCGAAGTGGAAACCCGCTGGTTGGTGGAGGCCGCAGCACGGCGACAGAAATGGATCGACCAGGCACAGTCCTTGAATATCTACATGGCTGGCGCCTCTGGCAAGAAGCTCGACGAAACCTACAAGCTCGCTTGGTTGCGTGGCCTCAAAACCACTTACTACCTGCGCACCATGTCGGCAACGCACGCAGAAAAATCTACCGTATCGGCAGGCCGTATGAATGCAGTGTCATCGGGCAGTGATGCGCAGGGTTCGACACGCACCTCCAGCGCACTGGAAGCCGCAGCAGCTGCCGCGCAAATGCAGATGGAAATGGCGACCAACGCAGCCACCGACATCAAATTCTGCGGAGTGGATGACCCAACGTGCGAGTCGTGCCAATGAAGTTGCGCGACCGCGCAGCTTCAATGCGATGCTATTGAACAACACAAATATGCAGCGAATGACATGATTGCTTTTCATTTCATTTCGCTGCTCTCATAATTCGCTGATTGGAAACATCTATGCTGACCTGGGACGACGAAGTTAAGCCCTCAACGCCGACAAATCTTGCACGTACGGCTGCTGTCAATGCACCTCTGGTGCAGGAGTCCTCTTCCTCTTTGAACTTGCGCACCTTGGACGATGGCGCGCTAGTTCCATCTTCTTCCAGCATCAATGCCTCGCCTACCGTAGCGCCACGTCGAGTGCGTGCTGCTGACAAACGCATCATCAATGGCCAGACCGACGTCAACCAGTTGGTGCCTTTCAAGTACAAGTGGGCGTGGGAGAAGTACCTCGCTACTTGCGCCAACCACTGGATGCCGCAGGAAGTCAATATGACCCGCGACATCGCGCTTTGGAAAGACCCCAACGGTCTGACCGAAGATGAGCGTCGTATCGTGAAGCGCAATCTGGGATTCTTTGTCACGGCGGACTCATTGGCTGCCAACAACATCGTTTTGGGAACCTACCGCCACATCACAGCACCTGAATGCCGCCAGTTTCTGCTGCGCCAGGCATTTGAGGAAGCCATTCACACGCATGCGTACCAGTACATCGTGGAATCGCTGGGGCTCGACGAAGGCGAGATTTTCAACGCCTACAACGAAGTCCAGTCCATCCGTGACAAGGATGAATTCCTGATCCCCTTCATTGAGGCGATCATGAACCCCAACTTCCACACAGGCACCCAGGAAACCGACCAGACGCTGCTCAAGTCGCTGATTGTGTTTGCGTGCCTGATGGAAGGTTTGTTCTTCTACGTTGGCTTCACACAGATTCTGGCATTGGGCCGCCAGAACAAGATGACGGGCGCTGCCGAGCAGTACCAGTACATCCTGCGTGACGAATCCATGCACTGCAACTTCGGCATCGACCTGATCAACCAGCTCAAAGCCGAGAACCCCAACCTCTGGACAGCAGAGTTCAAGGCAGAGATCAAGACCCTGTTTGAAAAAGCGGTGGAACTGGAGTACCGCTACGCAGAAGACACCATGCCCCGCGGCGTGCTGGGAATGAATGCGTCCATGTTCAAAGGCTACTTGCGCTACATCGCCAATCGCCGTGCCACGCAAATTGGCCTGGAAGCCTTGTTCCCCAATGAAGAAAATCCCTTCCCCTGGATGAGCGAGATGATTGACCTGAAGAAGGAACGTAACTTCTTCGAGACACGCGTCATTGAGTACCAGTCGGGTGGCGCGCTGTCTTGGGATTAACGCATCAACATGTTTTTAAAAATTTCACGCCACTCCACAAGACCGCAGCGATGGTCATTGGAGAGCGTGTCACCGAGTTCATTTCGCTGGGACCAAACCCAACGACATGAATCGCTTCTTGTATCCAACACGCAAGAAGTGCTCTTTGTAAATTGATCAAGGAGAAAATGATGGCAACTGCAAAAAAACCGGTCGCAAAAAAGGCCGCTCCCGCTAAGAAAGCTGCACCAGCGAAAAAAGCTGCACCAGCGAAAAAAGCTGCACCAGCGAAAAAAGTAGCAGCTAAGAAAGCTGCCCCCGCCAAGAAGGCAGCACCCGCTAAGAAAGCCGCTCCAGCCAAAAAAGCTGCTGCTGCCAAAAAGCCAGCCGCCAAGAAGGCAGCACCCGCTAAGAAAGCCGCTCCAGCCAAAAAAGCTGCTGCTGCCAAAAAGCCAGCTGCAAAGAAAGCTGCACCAGCGAAAAAAGTAGCCGCTAAAAAGGCTGCCCCGGCAAAGAAAGCCGCTGCTAAAAAGGCTCCAGCCAAAAAAGCTGCAGTAGCCAAAAAGCCAGCCGCGAAGAAGCCAGCAGCTAAAAAGGCAGCCAAAAAGCCGGCTGCGAAGAAAGCCGCGAAAGCACCCGCTGCCAAAGCAGCCCCTGCTGCACCTGCTGCTCAAACCACACTGAATCCCCAGGCTGCTTGGCCGTTTCCTACGTCCAGCAAACCCTGATCGATTCGTTGATTGGAGCCCAAAGCCCGGAACTTTTCAGTCCCGGGCTTTTTTTATGGATAGAAAGCGAGCATTCGGTAACCGGCAATACTCGCTGCACCGTCCGGCATTTTGACTTCAACTGGCACAGAGCCGGACC
>Ga0208693_1002838_pt1 | contig 11089 bp, 4 predicted proteins | sample AD_UKC071_MetaG_FD_184438 | JGI IMG/M metagenome (GOLD analysis project Ga0208693, IMG submission 184438) | Active sludge microbial communities of municipal wastewater-treating anaerobic digesters from USA - AD_UKC071_MetaG (SPAdes) (version 2) | ecosystem: Engineered > Bioreactor > Anaerobic >... | reverse complement strand
CAACAGACCTTCTGTTTTTAATGCTGTAATTACCCGGCCGCTCAGTGTATCTCCACTGCTGGCATGGCCCGCTCCCAGGTCTATGACCTTGAGCCAATCAGGCTCATTTTTATCCAGGATAACCGCGTAACGATAGCCGCCCCAGACCTCATCTTTGGCGGCTGTCTCCGCTTCGGCCACATTCCCTCGAATATCCACCAGGTCGGCTTGATCAAATTCACCGCCCAAAGTCCCTTCAGCAACCTCTTTTTGCACCCGTTTCCAGGCCAGCCATAGCTCCACCTTTTCCCGCAGCTCCCGTCCCGGCTTCTTCAGGCACCAAACTAGCGCTGCCGGGTAAAGCCTATCTGAATTTCCTCGCCTCCTGGTCCATTCAGCTATCTGTTCGCGAATCGGACCTTTACCAGTCCATTCAACTGCCGGATCAACGACAACCAGGGTTAACCTGGGTGTATCCTGCACCGCAGTACTATCGTCAGGAAACCATACCGGTGAAACAATCGCCCCCCGCTCGAACTCTTTCTTCACCAGGGAACGCATGGCTGGAATAATCTCTGTTTCTTCATCCAGGGAGGCTCTCCGGTCGTTTACCACTTTCTTAACAGTAGGCTGGTAGCCAATCCGGAAACCGTCCGTGCCAACCCGGCGAAAAAAGTACGATTTATTTTCCAGGGCAAAAGCTGCATTGTCTATAGAAGCTGTGTCTATTTGCGGTTCCCCGAGCGCAAAGCGAAGTTCGGGTAGATGAGCCACCCTGTCTACCTGTCCGCCCGAGGATTCAAAAAATATTGCCGTGCCAACCCGGCGATGAATATTGCGCAGCGGCCCGCTGGTATCCGCATCCAGGGCCCGGGCGTGAGCCTGAGCACCGGCAATATCCGAGTCTATAGCCGCCACCAACCGGGATTCACCCAACTGCCCCAGCACTACACTGCGAAACTCCGGCACCTCCAGTGGCGCAGAGCCGAGAGTAATCAGGGGCTCTCGGCGGGCCTCGGTAAAGCCCGTCCGGTAAGCCCAGGAGATCCACTGCGCCAGCATGGCCAATGTGCCCCTGGTCTGCTGGTACTGGGAAAGGGCTTGCCATTTGCGCTGAAAAACCGACAGCAACGCCGGATGGAATGGGTAACAGGCCTCGAAACGCCGGCGCAGGTATTCTCTCGCCTTGGCCTCGGTAACGGCACTGTCAACAGCGGTCCACTCAGGAGGCAGCTGTGCGCGGCGCTCAAAGCACCAGTCAGCGTATACTTTGGATACATTTTTACGTACCCGCTCGCTGCCAAGATCATCGAAAAGGCGTCGCCGCACAACCTCGCTAATTTCCGTCTCGTCATTGGCGATCAGATCTTTGGCCACGCGCCTGACCACCTTGGTGATCTTCTCCTGCCACTGCATGTCCCAGTCAGTCATCTCCACCTGGCTACGGGGCAAGCTGATCACGGCGGCACAATTGGTAGTGCCGGTTACGGCTACGGTAAGGTTTTGGATAAAAGAATGAAACTGCTCGGCCATCCCCCGGTGCCGGTTAAGAAAATTCAAAACTTCATCGAAAAGAATTAGTACAGCCCCGCCTGCAGCTCTAAACACGCGCCCCAGGGCTTCCGTGCCCGGTGGAGTACTTTGAGCCGCCGGGCCCAATTCTCTAACCCCGCTTTCTCCGGCCAGCTGCCAGGCAAGATCAATCCAGGGTGTCTCGCGTCCCTCTTGGGGATCCCAGGCATTTCCGACAAAAGCTGCAACTTTCGCTGCAGGCACCCGGCTTAAACCGGCATCCCTAATTAAATCGGCTACCCCCGGATACTCTATAGCAGACGGGCCTTCAGTAGCCAGGTGATATAATGCCGTCAGCGTATGAGTCTTGCCTCCTCCAAACTGGGTAATCAAGGTCATTACCGGAGCGGTATTCGAGGTCTCACCAGCCAGGCGCCGGAGCGCCATCCCGGCATGCTCACGCAGAGCCCGGGTAAAGAAGGTGCGGGCAAAGAACTGCCCCGGGTCCCGGTAGTCCTCGGGGGCGCTTCCGGCGATAACCTGCTCCAGGTGGATGGCAAATTCATCCGGGTTGAAAGAGCGTCCCTCCCGGACTTCTTTACGCGGTGTGGCTATTTTGTACCATGGTTCCATGTAGGGGATCACCTCGGTCCTGTTTCACTTTTATCTGGTCCCAAGAAAAGTCATTAACCTAAAATAATATTGTTCAACCAGCCAATGCTTCCACATACTTTTCCCGCTGTGACCACAACGCGGGAACAACCTTATAGGCCTCCAGCGCCTCTATCATGTCGCCGCCAATATCCTTATGCTGATCGTTAAGAAATGCATAAGCCTCGGATCCCTCACCTCTTATTTTTTGAGTATCTTCTAAAATAAAAAGGTAGGAAGAGATTGTATTTCTATCCGGAGCGTTGATCGCTTGAACTATTCGTTCAGGGCGTGTTCTTGATTTGGGAATTAAAAAGTCAACCGCGTGGTCATATCCTGAACGGCCTGAAATCTTAACACGGGAACTATAGCGTACCTCATGCTTATCTAAATAATCGCGGACATCTTCCCAAAAGAAGGAAGAGACACGCGGTTGGGCCATTACAAACATATCGTTGATGGAAATCATGGCCTGAATCAACGAGTGTATCTTTTGACCGAGGTTTCGAGAAGAAGCTTCAACAAAAAGACGTTTACCGTCTGTCTTAACACCAAACCCGTTTAAAATCGATTGCAACACGGCTTTACGTTTCGGTGTAACCACTTCTAACCCACTTGTGCGAAGATCTGCGAGAATGTAACCGTCATCGCTGAGAATAATTTTTCCATTTTTGTTTGAGGCATAGATTTGCAAGTGGTCGTTATGTCTATCCAAAAAAGGCGTCGTCAATTCACACGATTGGCCAAGATGTGCTAAACTAAGCCCCTCTCGCAACCATGTAAGGTAACTGTCAATCAACTGGCGGCATTCATGTAGATTCAAAATAACACCTCCTGATATGGAGGGATATTCTCTATATTACAAAAGCGACAGAAATCCTTAAATGCAGCTCCTGCATTCTCGACATCATGAAACTCTTCCGGATCAATTGGATATGCCCATTTGTCATCGAAGCTTTCCTTGTAAATGTGTAAATGAGTGTCATCAAGTATTTGCCCATCCGGATTCGTATGTGGCGCTCCGTTAATATCCAAGCGTACCAGTACGACAATTATACGCCCCCTGGTCTGCATTTTATACTTTGAAAGGCGCATTGTCCCGCGCCATAGATCAAGCAGAAAATGCTCGCGCTTATCTTCACCAATTAGTTCATGTGTTTCGTCAATTCCCGGCGGCATGGAAATAGAGCGCGGGGAGACAAAACGTTTCCGCATGTCGATTAAGGCGTCTGCTTCCGCTTGGGTTAACATTTCATTAATCTCTCCTATCGTGGTACGGCCAACAACATGGCATCGAGAAGCCTTTTCTCTTCGCTGCCCGTGGGATAAAGGGCGGAAAGAGCGTTGGCCAGGCGCAAAAAGTCAGGACCGCGTTCCATTTCTGACTTGACCAGCGCTCGCAAGGCATTGGTTTGACCGCCGGCCTGAAGGAGCATGGCGGCATGTACCCGGTCCAGGGTAGTCACCTCGTCCCTGCTAACATTCTCCAAGGCCGAGGGGTCTACGGCAATTTTACGGCGACCTCTTCCCCGGATTTTAGGCGAGCGCTCCCGTTGAAGTTCCGGGAAAAGCACCAGCTGAATATCTGTCTGCGGCGCGCTTTCAACCCATTCCGCAACAGATTCAGGTCCCTCTTCACCGAAAAGTTGTCTGGCCCTCTCCTTAACAGGCAGCAACCTGACCACACCTTTTTCGGTTTTGATGATCCGGTTTTCCCACCTGGAAAGATCAATCCCCAGAGGTTGAGCGAAGCGGCGTACCACGTCAAACACCAGGCTGTAACCTTTTGCAAAGGCAACCCTGGTATCCTCTTTTTCTGCATCATCGGGTTCATTATTTATATTGTGCTGGCCGTTGGTGCTCTGGATTGTCCAAAGAAATAGGGCAGTTAACCTGGCATCTTCCTCCAGGGCGCCTGCAGCGCTATTGCGGGCCCGGGCCTCGGCAGTGCCCAGCACCTGCTCCAGGGCGATGCGCCCGACCACCTCCCACACTTTTTCCAGGTACGCGGCAAGCTTAACTTCATCTCCCGCGGCGGTTTCAACCCTGGAATAACGGCTGTAAATTTCCAAAGCCGGCCCGATACAGGCAAAAATCAAGTCAGCTCCTCGAACACCCTGTTCTTGCAAGTATTCCATCCAGTTACCCACTTGCTGCGGCAATTCGTGCAAAACTACCTCCCAATCACCCACAGGCGCATCATCGGGCCGCGGGCGGCAGACGAGATGTACGCTGGTAGCGAGAGCCGCTGAATCTCGTGCTCTAAGTCGTGAACCCATCTCTGTAGCGATAGGCCATGACCCGGTTATCGTCCAACCACCCCGAATGAGCCCCGTAAGCAAAGCCTCCCAGCCTTCCGTAGTCTTGTGTGCAAAAACAACTGAACCAATGCCTTCATCGCTTAAGATACGACGCCCTTCGGCAAAAGCTTTGGCCATTGTGTTCTCAAACCATGCTTTGTCTTTAATCTGTCCGTTATCCTTTTTGGTCTCGTCCTGTACTGCTTCCTGGCGCTTAGGTGAGAGTATATTTTGGGGATCAAAGGGATCGCGTAACAATGAGTGGCCCGGCAATGCCCGCTTAAGCCATACGAGAAAAAATCCGAAAGATCGGCGTAGGGAATCGCATCATAGTATGGTGGATCAGTGAACCAAATGGCTGCAGTAGCATCAGGAAGTGGGTGTTGAGCAGAATCGGCAAGTTGGACCGAAGCACCAGCGCTTTGTTGATTAGTATCATCATCGAGATTAGGCCAAGCTTTTACAACCTTAGAAACCCAGTCAAGCTCTTGGGATATACTGCCCGATGTTTCACACAGAGGATTTGCCTCACAGTAGTCCCAAACAATTGGAAGGGCGGGTCTAGAAAAGGTATGTGTCCCCATATATTCAGCGGTTATCTTCCATCCACATAAAGTACTCTGCTTATCCGCGAGTTTATTTAAGATACATGCCCATTCTTGTTGGGTGCCAAGCGTGCTATATTTTATTAATCTAGTAAATGTTGTCAATGTTACCTTTTGACGTGCTGTAAACAGGTCGCCCCATTGAAACATACCGTATTTCTGTATACTGAAAGCACGACCTGCACCTGAGCCACCTCCTACAGGTGTCGGTTCATCCGGTACCGGGCATAATCCCTGTTTGCCACCCTGCATCCAATCTTCAAGTATTTGTGCTAGCCATTCCTTAGCTCTTCTCACTGCAGCGTAATCTTGTTCTTCCGGTAATCGATAATAGCGCCCCTGATCGCCGGGTTGCAAAGTAACCACCGCCAGCAGGCGTGCGCCGCCGATACGGCGACCAGCCTGGTCAAATATGACATCCGCCCCGCCGCGCTGCTCGGACAACTGTGCTCTCACCCGCTCAGGCGGTAGAATGGTACCACAGCAAAGGCAAGCTGCCTTAGCACGGGACACAGTTCCTTTAGCCACTTCTGAATCAGACTTCGGTTCAAATATTTCAAACTCGACAGTTGACGGCCCTTCAACGGCTTTGATTATCTTATACCGCAGCGCCATTTTCCGGTTATTCTTCTTGCAAAGCCAAAAGGACCTGACTAAAGGTATCTCCTCGCCGCAGTGCGGCGATTCGCATTTAACCGTGCGCGCCCAAAGGTAAGCAATCGGTATGGCTCCATCAGGATCCCGGGGATAAAGTTCAGCCAGTTCCTGCTCCGCCTTCTTTTTGATTTCTGCGCCGGCACGTCGAAGCTCTTCAACCAACTCCGGCCCATACCTTGGAATATCCTCAAGCATGACTTTTAAAATAAGACAGGCCACGGGATTCAGGTCGCTGGCAAAGGTTTCGCAGCCAAGCCTCAATGCCTCCAGGGGTATCGACCCCCCTCCGGCAAAGGGATCTGCTACCAGCGGATTTTCTTCAGGATAAGCTGCCTTAACCAACCCCCGCCCTATTTCAAGAAATACAGGGTTTCCGGCATTGTCCCAGTCGGCAAAATCCCCAATAAACTTTAGAATAGCTTTTCTTAAAGTTATATCGTCAGGGCCAACATTACCGGTCAACTGCTGCAGCAGCTTACGCGCTTTTGTCTTAAATTCCTCCGGGCAATGACGGTCACAGGGGTCAGGCAAAAGCAACGCCAGCAGCATCGCTCGGCAGGCCGCCAGAGGCCGCCGCGCCCACCATAGATGCAGCGTAGAAGGATGCCCATGGCGTATAGATTTTTCCCGGACTGAATGTTTAGAAACTACGGCAATGGGAAAATCAACTTCTGCAATTCGCTTACATTCCTTAGGTATCAAGTAATTGCACCTCATTTATTGTGGCTATTCGCGAAACACCTCGATAAAATCATTACGATCATTTAATCTCGTTAGTACTGGATCACGACACATAGATGCTCGACCAAATACAACAGCATGACGATCCTCTAATGTTGAAAGAACCCCCGCATAATCTTCGCCGATATAATTCTTAAGGAATTCCATCCCAGTTGCATCAAATACACGTAAAGCAAACACGGTGTTACATTGATTTAAAATGCTCTTTGTGACGTTTGCTGTTCTCTGTGTGACTACTATGCAACCTAAGCCGAACTTGCGCCCCTGTAGAATCGCTTTTGCGGTACCACTTGTAGCTGTTTTATCTCCTTCACTTGCTACCGCATTCCATTCAGGGATCAAGGAGTGTGCTTCTTCATAGACAATGCAGCAACGAGCTCGATCTGTTATTCCTTGTGTCTGAAGAATCTTTAACACAGCTTCAGTTATAATTCGAGTGATCTCAGTTGGTGTTAGTGTAGCCATAGCCGCTCTACCATCTGGATACTGTTTGCTGTCCTGCCGCCATACTTCAAACTGAGTGGGATTAAATATTCGTATCTTGCTTTCATTATTTGGATCTAAAAAAGCCTCAAGCTGCTCTTCAACTTCAATAGTGAATTCTTGAATACTGCCGCCCTCTTCAACATTTCTTTGAAAATTCAATTTGCCTTTCTGGCCAATATCCTTTAGCTTGTTATTAGCCTCATTTTCGGTATCATTATCAAAAAACAACGAGAGTTCTTCTGCATACTGGTTTGTCAAATCAAGGCAGACCACCTTAATCCCTGCATTAATCATTCGCTCAACCAGTTCAAGTGCTAGAAATGACTTGCCCACGCCTAAAATACCCAAAATCGCGGCATTGTGCGTTACTAGAAGATGCGGATCTATACATACTGGATAGGAGGTTCCCGGAAAGTGTCCAATCGCATCTTTTTCCACGATCTGTTGCTCCGGGCAAACAAGGAATACCATCTCATTTGGCTGAGGCAACCATGGTACAGGTTCAAAATTGCGTTCCTCGGCGTTCCAAGAGCCAATTTTCTTTGCATGCGCACAAACAAACCCACGAGTATTCTTTTGCTGAATTATTTCTTCCTGTGTTATTCCATCGATTATTTGATATAAAACCTTACGAGTTCCTATTACTACTTCTACAAGACTACCCGAAGTAATTGAAAGGTCGCTTTTTAATATTTCGATATTGAGACGTTCAATAGTTGTGCCTGAAGCAACTATACCTATAAGATAATTTTTTGCTTTTGCAACTAGATTTTTAGCATTTTGATCTAGCATACTTGGATCAATTAAAAATACCACATTATCTAACGACTTTGGTATTGCTAATGACTCTATTTTAGCACCCAATAAATGGACTGCTCTTAACCAACGACCTTCGGCAAATCCAACATGATCAAGCGCAAGTGCTAAGCCTGGCTGACCGTAATCTGTTCTCGCTAGTATTATGTCCCCAAACCTTGCCTGTCTTCCATCGTCTTCCCTTATCAATAAAATATTTGGTGTCTCATGGCCAACAATTTGGCCTAGTCGATTGTAAGTTTCTGTGATTGCCCAACTAATTTTAAAACGCTTAATAAAATATATTAGATATTCAAGTGGTTTGAAAACAACAAAAATAACCCAAGCAATGCTTATTGTCAAATATTCTCGAGGTACATTACGATGATATGTCAGGAGGGCAAAAATAAAAACGATAGAAAATATTGCTTTGGGCTGACCCATTCTATTACTTAGCTCAAAGAAAAGCCTGCCGAATCGCTGCCCAGTAAGGCTAACGGAGTCTTTTAGAACGATGGCTAATATTGACAATATCAACACTAAGATTGCATATCCTACTGCTAAAGACCATAATAGCCTATCAAAGCCAGATAAAGCAGGTGACAGCCATACATTTACTGCAAGAAGTGCAACAAAAGAGGAAACCGAGTATGAAATAGCATCAGCCGGTTTAGTAAAATAAGGTGTTACTATTAGATTCCCAAGCAACAAAGCAGCTAAAGCAGAATAAAACCAAACTCCTTTCTCGGCAGTCGGAGGCAACCACGTGCTTAGAGCAATCTTCGAGGTTCCCATAAGCCCCATTATGTAAAATACCAATATCCAAAGGCGTTGTTTTTGATTAATATTTTTATCAACAGTCATGTTCAATATCTACTAATCAATCCTCCTTCACTTGCATCGGCCTGGTCATGGCGTCCACTTCCAGCCAGTAGTGCTGCACTTTGGTTACTTCATGCCAGGGGAAGCGGGCCGGATCTTTGATTGGTTCCTGCAAGGTAGGCTGAGATGCACAGTTTGTGACCACGTAAAGCCAGTAGCAATCGCGGCGATCCTCGGCCACGCGACGCTCGTTGGGTGTAAGTAAAATAGTGCCCGAAGCGGCAGCCAGCCCCTTAACCTCGATCAGCCGCAGTTCGCCGGAATTCAGATCAAGGCTGGTTATGTCATAGCCGAGATTTTTCTCAGAAACATCGTACACCTGTCGTCCCATACTTCTTTCGTATTCCATGACCACCCGCATGGCGGTAGCTTCCGTTTCCAGGTCCGGCCGCATGCGGCGCACCTCCGGCGCCTCGCGCTCGGGATGAGGCAGCACAAGGACGGAAGAAATCCGTTCCACTCCTTGCAGGGTAAGAGAGCGCTGCTGTGCAAGCTCCGTGCGGCGGCGCTCGCGCCGGTTTAAAAGTTCCGCATGACGGTTCTCCGCCAAGGCCAGCCGGCCCTCGGCACCGGGAATTCCCCTTTCCTTATCCCCATATGCTTTGCCGATTTCTTCATCGGCTTTCTGTATCAGTTCGGTAAGAGAAAGCTCTACATGTGCCGCGACACGCTCGACCTCGGCAACGCGCTCGGCTCGCGTTTCTTCGAGAAAAGGCTGCAGCACTTTTTCGTGCAGCCAAGCCGAAGGCTCAGGTGCCCGGGCTACATCGGGAAGTGCACCAGGCCCCTCTGCCGGAGTAAAGTTTCCTAAAACATTGGGTTCTCGCTGGTAAAACTTTCCGGAACCGGTCTGCTCCACGGCAATGAGGCGTTCATGCACGGCTTTGCCCAGGCCGTCTACAACCCGGGCGCGGTAAAAATCGATACGAGATGGCTCTTCATGATTCAGTGAATAAAAAACAGCTCCCACTTCAAGGTCTTTGGAGGCCCTCTCCAGGGTATACCTGCGCACCGCCTCAAACAGGGGATGGCCGGGCGTAACCCACTCCAGGTTATGTTTCTCTGCCGTGTCCCGATCCATGGAGCAACGCGGATAACGGGTAGCAAGCGGCGGCAACTTCCAGCCCGGCATCTGCTCGATGCGCTTCAAAGCCGGTGGTGTTCGAAAAGCTTCAAAGGTGTGGGGCATGCCCTTTATATTTTTCAGCTCTAAGGGAATATACGCTGCCGCTTCATGTAAAAAGCGGGCAATTGTTTCCGGAACCACGCGCCGCTCCCGGGCCCGGGCCCTCCGCTCGACCAGCATCTCCAGGTTAAGCTTTTTCGAAGCCAGCCCTTCCAGGGCAGTTTGGCAGATCGCCCGGAAGCGGCTTTCATCAACATTTTCCAGCAACCTCGCTTCCAGATCCACATCGCTTAGCTTGCCGGAATAATAGTCGCGCAAAATACGCTCCATATGCGCGGAAGGCAGCACTTCACCCAGGACATTGAAAACAGCATCATCATCTAAAGCATCACGGATCTCCTGGAGCTTTTTAAGAAGGCGTTGCAAAACGCGTCCTTCGATGGTATTGGCAGCTACAAAGTTAAAGATCAAGCAGTCTTTTTGCTGGCCATAACGATGGATGCGTCCCATCCGCTGCTCCAGCCGGTTGGGGTTCCAGGGAATATCGTAGTTAAAGAGAATATTGCAAACCTGCAGGTTAATACCTTCTCCAGCCGCTTCAGTAGCTACCAGTACCTGGATGGCACCCTCACGAAAGAGCTGCTCGGTATAGAGACGGGTGCCGGGCTCATCACGAGACCCCGGGCTCATCCCCCCGTGGATATATCCGACACTGAACCCCCATCCTTTAAGCTTATCCACAAGGTAGTTGAGTGTATCTCTAAACTCCGTAAATATCAGAAGACGCTGCTTTGGATTGGCAAAGAAACCCTCCTTATGCAACAGTTCGTTTAGTTTGGAAAGCTTAGCCTCGGAGTTTGATTCTTCTACAGCACGGGCTTGTGCAGCCAGTTCTTTAAGCTCTTTAATCTCCTCAAGAATCTCTTCAGCATTGGTGGTTAAAGTAATCGCTTCAAGCAGCTCTTCCAGCTTCTCACGTTCGTTGTCCTCCATTTCCTCCAATTCATCCGAGGTAGGGAGGTCAGGCGGGGCTGTCATGACCAGCTTTTGGGCGCGTTTCAACCCCTCTTCAAGCCTGCGAGCCCGGTTTTCAAGGCTTTGGCGCAGGGCGTAGGTGCTGGAAGCCAGCCTGCGCTGGTAAAGAGACATGAGAAAGCCGACAGCGCGAGCCCGCGGATCATCCCCCCGAGCGGCTGCCCTGGCGCTTTGCCTCTTCACAAAACGGGTTATTTTCTGGTAGAGTTCAAATTCAGCACCGTCGATCTGAAAATTAACCGTATGGGGTATGCGTTTTGTGAAAATCTTCTTTGCCACCCAGGTTCCGTCAGCCTGACGTTCCGGGAAATAGACCATGG
>Ga0208693_1002835_pt1 | contig 11102 bp, 10 predicted proteins | sample AD_UKC071_MetaG_FD_184438 | JGI IMG/M metagenome (GOLD analysis project Ga0208693, IMG submission 184438) | Active sludge microbial communities of municipal wastewater-treating anaerobic digesters from USA - AD_UKC071_MetaG (SPAdes) (version 2) | ecosystem: Engineered > Bioreactor > Anaerobic >... | reverse complement strand
TCGGAACCGGTCACCGACGCGGCTGAAGCCGAGCCGCTCGTAGTACGGGCCGACCATCCCGGGCGGGGTCAGCACCTCGGTGAAGCCACGGTCCCGGAACAGCCCCGACTGCCGGAAGACGAACTCGCCCGGTGAGAAGTCACGCCATCTCGGGGTCACGTAGTCCAGTTCGACGTGCGCGGTGCCGTTGCCGGCATCCCGCACGACGATCACCCCAGCCGTCTCGTCGCCGTTCTGCACGAGGTAGGTCAGTCGGCCGTGCGGGACACCGCCGGTGAAGCCGGGGAAGTAGGCGTCGATGTCCGCCCGGTGAACGTGCAGGAAGTGCGTCAGGTAGGCGTCGTCCTCGCGCACCGGGAGCACGGCGTACGCCTGGTCGTCCGTGCGCTCGCGCAGGAGCTTGATGATGAAGTAGAGGTTGATCGCCGCCAGCACGACGTTCATCGCGACCATCGGCCACACGCCGATCATCAGGTTGAACACGATGAGGATCAGGCACGCCACCGTGTTGAGGATGCGCAACCGCAGGATGCGCGCCTGGAGCAGCGAGTAGATGAGCAGCGCCGAGCCGAACCACCCGAGTGCGTCGACCCACCCCACGGTGCTCAGCCCAGCCCGAAGCGGACCGCCACGGTGACGGTCACGGTGTTCTCGCCTGCCTCGATCGGCATGCCACCGACGGAGTCCATCGCCGCCATGGCGCGCATCTTGGGTGCCGGGCCCGGGCCGCTGCCACCCTCGATGACCTTGACCGCCTGCCCCAGGGGGCGCCCCGCGAGCTGCGCGTACTGCGTGGCCGTGCGGACGGCATCCGCGAACGCCGCGGCGCGCGCCTGCTCCACCAGCGGTGCCTTCTCCGCGACCTCGAGGCGCACGCCGTCCAGCCCGAAGGAGTCGCCGGCCGCCCGCGCCAAGGCGCTGATCAGGTCGCCGACCCCGTCGCGGTCACGCACGAGCAGGCGCAGGCTCTGGTACGCGCTGTAGCCGATGACCCCTCGGCCCTCGTGGTCCCACCGCGAGTTCACCCCCATGCCGGTGCTCTGCCGGTCGGCGGCGGCCACCCCGGCCTCGCTCGCGGCGGCGAGGGCTGCGGAGACTCGCTCCGACGCCTTCGCCAGCGCGCCCGCGACGTCCGGGGCATCACAGCTGACCCGTGCGTCGAGGACGACGACGTCGGGGACGGCGCTCGCCGAACCGGTTCCGGTCACTTCCACGTGGTCGAACATGGGCGTCACTGTAGGCCGACCGGATCGACATGGACGCAGATTCCGATCTACCTGTCGGTAGGAGGTTCAATCACCGGTATGCCGTCGAGCCCCTCCATCGCCAACTCCGTCACCGTCCGCCTCACCCTCCCGGCGCGCGCGACCGCCGTGAGCGAGATGACAGGCGTCATCGAGAAGGCCGGCGGGGTGGTCACCGGACTCGACGTCACGGCATCCGGCGCGACCAAGGTGCGCATCGACATGACGATGCTCACCCACGACCCCGAGCACGCCGACGCCATCATCGCCGTGATGCGCGAGGTCGAGGGTGTCGAGATCGGCCGGGTCTCGGACCGCACGTTCCTCATGCACCTCGGCGGCAAGCTGTCGGTGGAGTCCAAGGTACCGATCCGCACCCGCGACGACCTGTCGATGGTCTACACGCCGGGGGTGGCCCGGGTCTGCCTGGCCATCGCCGAGAACCCCGCCGACGCGCGCCGGCTGACCATCAAGCGCAACACCGTCGCCGTCGTCACCGACGGCACCGCCGTGCTGGGGCTCGGTGACATCGGCCCACTCGCCGCGCTGCCCGTCATGGAGGGCAAGGCCGCGCTGTTCAAGCGGTTCGCCGACATCGACGCCTTCCCGATCTGCCTCGACACCACCGACACCGAGGAGATCATCAGCATCGTCAAGGCCATCTCGCCCGCGTTCGCCGGGATCAACCTCGAGGACATCTCGGCGCCGCGCTGCTTCGAGATCGAGGCCCGGCTGCGCGCCGAGCTCGACATCCCGGCGTTCCACGACGACCAGCACGGCACGGCGATCGTGGCGCTGGCGGCGCTGCGCAACGCCCTGCGTGTCGTCGGCAAGCGCCTCGAGGACGTGCGCCTGGTCATGAGCGGGGCGGGCGCTGCCGGGACCGCGATCCTCAAGCTGTTCCTGCACGCCGGCGCCCAACACGTGGTCGTGGCCGACGTCGACGGGGTCGTCCACCGCGGTCGGGCCGACGTGCTCTCGGGGGAGCACCCCAACCACGCCTGGATCGCCGCGAACACCAACCCGGACGACGTCACCGGTACCCTCTCCGAGGCCATGCGGGGCGCCGACGTGTTCCTCGGTGTCTCCGCACCCGACGTCATCACCGAGGCCGACGTCGAGTCGATGGCGCCCGACAGCATCGTGTTCGCCATGGCCAACCCGGTCCCCGAGATCGACCCCGACATCGCCGCGCGGCACGCGGCCGTCGTCGCGACCGGCCGCTCGGACTTCGCGAACCAGATCAACAACGTGCTCGTCTTCCCCGGCGTGTTCCGCGGGCTCATCGACTCCGGGGTGTCACACGTCGACATGGACGTGCTGCTCGCCGCCGCCGACGCCCTGGCCGACGTCGTGCGCGACGACGAGCGCAACGCCACCTACATCATCCCGAGCGTGTTCCACCCTGACGTCAGCACCGTCGTGGCTGACGCGGTGGGCGCCGCCGTCGCCGCCCGCGAGGGTGCGTGACGCCGGCGCACAGGCGCAGGGTCCTGCTCGGACTGCTCGTCGCGGCGGTTTTCGCCCAGTTCGTCGTGCTCTACGCGCCCGCGCAACCCGGCGGTCTGCCGGTGTTCGCCCATGCCGACAAGGTCGTGCACGTGCTGGTGTTCCTCGTGCCGACGGCGCTGGCTCTCGTCGCCGGGCTGCCCGCGCGGGTGGTCGTGCCGCTGTTCGCAGCCCACGCGGTGGTGAGCGAGGTGGTGCAGGGGGCCTTGCTGCCGATGCGTGCCGGTGACCCCTTCGACGTGCTCGCCGACCTGTCCGGGGTGGTTCTCGGTGTCGTCGTCTGGCGGGCGGTGACGGGGCGGAGAACTTCCGCGCCATCACAGTGACGGCGCAGAAGTTCTGTCGTGGCGGAGATTTATCTCCGACAGCGTGAACCTACTCCGCCATCACCGTGACGGCGGAGAAGTTTCGACCCCGGTGACGGGGGGGCGTGGGGAGGCGGACGGCATCCGACGTGGTTTTTGGGATGCTGTGGCGCTGCTAGGATTGTCGTTCCACCGAGGTGCTCGGACGCATGGCCGCGTCCGCCGAGGTCGCAGAGTGCGATCGCGCCCCATCCCACCCGGTGCCGTCGGTGACACTCACGTCGAACCGGCCCCCACCGACCTGACGTCCCTGACGTCTGGTCGAGGCTCGTCTTGTTTCGCCGCGTTCGCCATCGGCTCGAAGACGTGTCTGTCTCCAGTCGTACGAACCATGAAACAGGTGAATCACCCATGCCCAAGAAGGCAACCGGGCCCAAGAAGGCCCGCTGGACCACTGCCCAGAAGTTCGAGGCCAAGAAGGCCCCGAAGAAGGCCCACCACCGCGGCCAGCCCGACGGCCCGAAGACCGCGCCCAAGCGTGCCGCGCGCGCCGAGTCCGGCGAGTACACCAAGCGTCCGCGCGCCGAGCGGTCCCCCCGTTGGGACCGCGAGGACCCGCGCCGCCAGGCCACCGCCGGGCGTCCCGACTCCCGAGGCGGCGACCCCCGAGGTGGCTCGCGTGGTGACACGCGCAGCGACTCCCGTGGCGGCGACCGCCCCTACCGCCGCGATGACCGCGGCCACGGCCGCGACGACCGCGGCAGCTCGACCCGTGGTGACAGCCGCGGCCAGCGCTACTCCTCCGGTCAGTCCGACCGGGGTTACACCTCGAACCGCGAAGACCGGAACGACCGACCGAAGCGTTGGGTCTCGGACTCGCGCGAGGAGCGACACGTGCACCGTCCCCATGATGAGCGACCCCGCCTCGAGCGTGGCGAGCGACCGGTGCGTGACCGCGCCCCCCGCGTGGCCGACCCGGCCCGACGCGATCGCCACGAGGGTCGGCGCGTCGAGCGCGATGCCGACCGTGGCGGCTACCAGGGTCGTGACGACCGTGGCGGTTCCCGCGGTGGCTACCAGGGTCGCGACGACCGTGGCGGCTACCAAGGTCGTGATGAAGGTGGTGGTTCGCGTGGTGGGTACCAGGGTCGTGATGACCGTGGTGGTTCGCGTGGTGGGTACCAGGGTCGTGATGACCGTGGTGGTTCGCGTGGTGGGTACCAGGGTCGTGATGACCGTGGTGGTTCGCGTGGTGGCTACCAGGGTCGTGATGACCGTGGTGGTTCGCGTGGTGGCTACCAGGGTCGCGATGACCGTGGCCACCGCGGCGCCCCCCAGGTCGATGACGACCGCCCCCTGTCGTTCGAGGAGGCCGAGGCCCAGCGCGCCGAGGCCGACACCTGGACGCACTACTCGTCGACCGCCGGTGCCGCCAAGGAGGTCACGGCCGACAACGGCTTCGCCGCCCTCGGTGTCCCCGCTGTGCTCGTCGAGCGCCTCGCTCGTGACGGCATCGCCGACCCGTTCCCCATCCAGGAGGCGACGATCCCCGACGCCATCGCAGGTCGCGACGTCCTCGGGCGTGGTCGCACCGGCTCGGGCAAGACGCTCGCCTTCGGTCTGTCGATGATCACCCGCCTGGCCGACGGCAGCCGGCCGCAGAGCAAGCGCCCGCGCTCGCTGATCCTCGTCCCGACCCGTGAGCTGGCCATGCAGGTCAGCGACGCCCTCGAGCCGTTCGTCCACGTGACCGGTCTGCGCCACAAGCTCGTCGCCGGCGGTCTGTCCTACGAGCCCCAGATCAAGGCGCTCGCCAAGGGTCTGGACATCCTCGTCGCGACCCCGGGCCGGCTCGCCGACCTCATGGAGCGTGGCGCTGTCGACCTCAGCGCGGTGGAGATCGCGGTGCTCGACGAGGCCGACCACATGGCCGACATGGGCTTCCTGCCCGAGGTCACGGCGATCCTCGACACCATCCCGCAGGGCGGTCAGCGGCTGCTCTTCTCCGCCACGCTCGACAAGGGCATCGACACCCTCGTCGACCGCTACCTCGTCGACCCGGTCACCCACTCGACCGACGACGCGCAGGCGTCCGTGACGACGATGAGCCACCACGTGCTCCTCATCGACCCCCAGGACAAGAAGGCCATGACGGCCGAGCTCGCCGGTCGCGGTGGGCGGGTCATCGTCTTCGCTCGCACCCAGCTCGGTTCCGACCGCATCGCCGGCGAGCTGCGCGAGCGGGGCGTGCTTGCGGCATCCCTGCACGGTGGTCTGTCGCAGGCCGTGCGCAACCGCGTGCTGGGCGCCTTCCGTGACGGCTCGATGAACGTCCTCGTCGCGACCGATGTCGCCGCGCGCGGCATCCACGTCGACGACGTCGGCATGGTCGTCCAGGTCGACCCGCCGACCGACCACAAGGACTACCTGCATCGTGCCGGGCGCACCGCCCGGGCTGGGGAGGAGGGCGCGGTCGTCATGCTCGCCCTGCCTCACCAGCGCAAGATGGTCACCCGGATCATCGAGGGTGCCGGCGCCGAGGCCAAGACCGCCAAGGTCGCCCCCGGTGACGCGACGGTCCAGGCCATGGGTGGTCGCGCACCGAGCGGTGTGCCGGTGCCGGATGCCGTGTGGCGACCGATCCTCGAAGGCGGCAAGAACGGTGGTCGCCGTGGCGGTGGTCGTCCGGGTGGACGCCCCGCAGGTCGCCCTGGTGGCCGTCCCGGTGGTCGCCCCTCGCACTCCGGTGGCGGGCACTCCCGTCACGGGTCCGGACGTCCGGCCGGTGGCCGGGGCAGAATGGACGGGTGAGCACGAGCGACACCACGGGCAAGCTCCTCGTCGCAACCCCGCAGATCGAGGAGGGCGTGTTCGCACGCTCCGTCGTCCTCGTGCTCCATCACGATGACGACGGCGCCCAGGGGTTGGTGCTCAACCGGCCCGTCGACGCCGACATCGACGCGGTGCTGCCCGGGTGGGAGGCCCACGCCAGTTCTCCGGCCAAGGTCTTCCAGGGCGGGCCCGTGCAGCTCGACTCGGCGCTCGGCCTGGCCGTCGTCCCCGGGGACGCGCCCGCTCCCTCGGGCGTTCGCCGGTTGTTCGGCTCGGTGGCGTTGGTCGACCTCGACGCCCAGCCATCGCTCGTCGTGCCGGCGGTCGCTGGTCTGCGGATCTTCGCCGGGTATGCCGGGTGGTCTCCGGGGCAGCTCGAGGACGAGATCAGGACCGGTTCGTGGTTCGTCGTCGACAGCGAGAGCGGCGACGTGTTCACCGACGAGCCGGCCGGTCTCTGGCAGCGCGTCCTGCGACGTCAGGGCGATCCGTTGCGCTGGGTCGCCTGGTACCCGCGTGACCCGTCGCTGAACTGACCCCGCTACTCGATGGCGTACGGATTCAGGATCTGCCGGCCCATGAGCCGGGAGGCCTCCTCCGTCGTCAAGCGCGCCTGATCCGCACAGTCGCGGTAGGAATTTCGGATGCCGTTCACGACCTCGTCGAGGATGTTGCGGGCCGCGCGCTGGCTGAGGAGGTAGGTGGGTGCTGACTCCAGCAGCAGGGTCAGTCTCGCCGCACGTTGCCCGTTCGGACCGAAGGCCATTGCCTGATTCGCTTCACGGCCCGATCGTGGCTGCGGGCAGAGGTCGTAGGCCGGCGTCAGCGCCAAGGTGTGGCCATCCCAGAACGCCGCGTGATTGCGGGCGTGGTCATCGGTGTTGCCGATGCAGATGTTGACCGCGATCCGGCGGAACAGTTCCGCGAGCGTGCCGGCGGGGTCGCTGAACCGTGCCCTCACGACATCGGCGACGTCGGTGTAGGTCGCGTATCGACCCATCATCTCGTCCAGGCCAAGGATGGTGAGAACCGACACCATCTGCCGTCGTTCGCCGGCCATCGTCGTGCGATCGAAGCGCTCCACGAGCAGCACGTCCCTGCCGAGGGACCGGGTGACGTCGACGTTCGGAACTCGAACGCCGGCGGCCCTGGCCAAGAGCATCCCGAGGGCCTCCGCCTTCACCACGGGGTATGTGTCGCTCGCGGACGAGAACTTCGCGACGAGGTGTCGTTTGCCGTCGCTGATCAGCGCCTTGGGTCGGGCCCCACCGATCGACGTTCCCCGGACCAAGGCCTCGCCGAGCTCCTCCGGGAGTGCCTCGCCGGCGTCCAGCGCTTGGGCAGCAGACACCAGCTGGTCGAGCGTCGCTTCACCTCCGCGGTGGACGTAGACGTCGGGGCGCGACTGGAAGTCCAAGGCGCCGATGCGGTTTGATCCCGACTCAAGCAGGTACGTCAACGGCCCGAGGTCGCCGGTGTCGGAGTGCCGCGTCAGATGTCCCGTGCGACGCGCCAGGATCACCCGCTGACCCCAGGAGTCGGGCCCCGCATCACGGATGGCGGAGGGCAGACTCAGGCCGGGCAGTGGCTCGATGCGGCCGGGGCGGAGGGGCAGCTCTGGGAGGTAGAGCGCAATGGCGTCGCTGCGGTTGAGGTAGGAACGCCCGTAGGTGAAGGTGACGATGCCGTTGCTCTGGGCCTCGAGCAGCCCTGCCACGACTGGATCCGTCGCGCCCGGAAGCCAAATCCAGACGTATGCCTCGCGCGGTTCAGAAGTCGTCACGGACCGGCTCCTCGCGTGGTCGGACTCTCGTGGGGAGCAACGCCAACGTCTCGCGCCCGTGACGCACCTCGGCCACGAGGGAAGGTTCGTCGCGCCCGAACAGGGTGACGCCGCACAGGACTGCGGCCTCCAACGCCGTGCCCAGTGCCACGGTTGGGGCGCCCCTCTCGATCTTGGTGATCGTCACGGGGTGTACCCCGACCCGCTCGGCCAACTCGGCGACCGTCCACCCTCTTTCGCGGCGTCCCTTGGCGACCTGCTGGCCGAGCAGCTCCGCTGCCAGCACGGTCGGGGCGCTGTAGGGCAGGGCGTGCTTTGCCACCGTAGCCTCCTTAAAAACACTCTTAGAGCGCTAAGAGTACCTTTAAATGTTTCGTATCGCCACGGGTGGGGCGGGTAGGGGCAGTGACATGGCCCGGCGGGCAGCCGCCTCAGCTCCCGACTCCGGACGGGTGGGCGCATACACTCGGCGCCATGAGCGAGACGATGCCGCCCCTTGACGACCCGAACGCTCCGGCCGGGCAGCCAGCGACCCGCACCGCCGTGCTCGAGCGCACCGAGGCCGTGCCCCAGGTCGCCGAACCCGGTGACCACGAGCGCTTCTCGCACTACGTGCGCAAGGAGAAGATCCTCGAGAGCGCCCTGTCCGGCGAGCCGGTCACCGCCCTGTGCGGGAAGGTCTGGGTGCCCGGGCGCGACCCGAAGAAGTTCCCGGTCTGCCCGACCTGCCAGGAGATCTACGACGGTCTGCGCGCCCCACAGGACGGCGACAAGTAGGCGGCACCCGCCCTCTCCCTCCCTGCGAGAAGCCGCCTCGACCACCAGAACACGGCGTGTCGCCCGGCCTGTCGCAGGGAATGTCGGGAAGGGCGGGGTGGTGCCAGCGGTGAGGCTGTCGAGCGGTTAGGGTTGCCGTCGCCCATGAGTACCTCTGCCGCCGGACACCTGTCACCCGCCTTCCCCGAGCGGGCGGCGTGGGGAACCGCTTCGAAGCTGCGCGCCTGGCAGGAAGAGGCGCTGGCCAGCTACCTGCGCAGCGAGAGCCGCGACTTCCTCGCCGTCGCCACCCCCGGCGCCGGCAAGACCACGTACGCCCTGCGGGTCGCGACCGAACTGCTCGACCGCGGCATCATCCGGGCGGTCACCGTCGTCGCCCCCACCGAGCACCTGAAGACCCAGTGGGCGGATGCCGCGGCGCGCGTGGGCGTCCACCTCAACCCCGCGTTCTCCAACTCCAGCGGGGTGCAGTCCCACGAGTACCACGGTGTCGCGCTCACCTATGCGCAGGTCGCCGCCAACCCGGCGTTGCACCGCCGCCGCACGATCGACACCCCGACCCTGGTGATCCTCGACGAGATCCACCACGGCGGGGACGCGAAGTCGTGGGGCGACGGCATCCGTGAGGCCTTCGAGCCAGCCACCCGCCGCCTGTCGCTGACCGGCACGCCGTTTCGTTCCGACACGAGCCCCATCCCGTTCGTGCGCTACGAGATGGGTGAGGACGGCATCCTGCGCTCGGCCTCGGACCACACCTACGGCTACGCGGAGGCGTTGCGCGACGGGGTCGTGCGGCCCGTGCTCTTCCTCGCCTACGGCGGCGCGATGCGGTGGCGCACCAAGGCCGGCGACGAGGTCTCGGCACGCCTGGGTGAGCCCCTCACCAAGGACCTCACCGCGCAGGCCTGGCGCACCGCGCTCGACCCCAAGGGGGAGTGGGTGCCCTCGGTGCTCGCTGCCGCCGACAAGCGCCTGAGCGAGGTGCGCCGCCACGTGCCGGATGCCGGTGGGCTGGTGATCGCGTCGAACCAGACGGCCGCTCGCGCGTACGCCAAGCTGCTCCAGGGCATCACCGGCGTGGCGCCCACCGTGGTGCTCTCCGACGATGCCGGGGCGAGCACCCGCATCGAGAAGTTCGCGGCCGACACCTCACGGTGGATGGTGGCCGTGCGGATGGTGTCCGAAGGTGTCGACGTGCCGCGCCTGTGCGTGGGCGTCTATGCCACGTCGACCTCGACGCCGCTGTACTTCGCGCAGGCCGTCGGACGCTTCGTGCGGGCCCGCAAGCGGGGTGAGACGGCCTCGGTGTTCCTGCCCTCGGTGCCGGTGATCCTCAGCCACGCAGCCGCGATGGAGGTCGAGCGCGACCACGCCCTCGATCGCAAGACCACCGCCGAGGGTGAGGCGTCGCTCTGGGCGGAGGAGCAGGGCCTGCTCGCCGCGGCGAACCGCACCGAGACCGAGGCCGAGCTCGAGGACAGCTCCTTCGAGGCGCTGGAGTCCGACGCGCACTTCGACCACGTGCTCTTCGACGCCCAGCAGTTCGGCCTGCACGCGGCCGTGGGCTCGCAGGAGGAGCAGGACTACCTCGGGCTCCCGGGCCTGCTGGAGCCCGAACAGGTGACGACCCTGCTCAACGAGCGGCAGGCACGCCAGTCCAAGTCGGCCACCCGCCGAGGTGGGGCGCCAGCGGGAGGTGCAGCGACGGCATCCGGCCCGTCGGTGGTCTCTGCGCACCGCGCGCTGGCCTCTCAGCGCAAGGAGCTGAACAAGCTCGTGGCGGCGTACTCGTCGAAGACGGGGGCGGCGCACGCGGCCATCCACATGGACCTGCGCCGCACGTGTGGCGGCCCCGAGCTCGCGTCGGCGACGAGTGAGCAGGTCACCGAGCGGATCGACCGGATCAGGCGCTGGTTCGTCGGCCGCCGCTAGGAGTCCTTGGATGCTGCCGCTGCCTCGACGAGGGGGCCGGTGCGGTGGTCCAGGTGGGTCACCAGGCAGATCGCCGTGTTCGCGCGCAGGACGTGCGTGTCGTCGATGATCTCGTCGATGACCCGGCCGAGGTCGGCGTTGTCGCGGGCGACGATGCGCACGATGAGGTCGCCGACGCCGGTGATCGAGTGGATCTCCAGCACCTCGGGGATGGCCGACAGGTGTGCGACGACCGGTGCGTGGCCCTGGCGCTGGCGGATCTCCAGGGTGCAGAACGCCGTCACGGGATAGCCCAGGGCCTCGGAACTGACGTGCGGCGCATAGGACGTGACGACCCCGCGTTCCTCGAGCCGGTCGAGCCGAGCCTGCACCGTGCCCCGCGCGACGCCCAACGTTCTCGAGGCGCCGAGCACGCCGACATGGGGTTGCTCGGTGAACAAGGCGATGAGGCGGGCGTCGAGATCGTCGATCCCTGTCTGGCGAGGCATGGTCACATTGTTCGGGTTGACCCTCGCTCAGGGCAACACCGTGCGCACCCTGACCAGCCAAGAGGGGCACCGTTGCACACCGCTGCCCACAGGCCCCACAGTGAGCGGATGACTGACACGACCATGACGCCTGCCAGCCACATCGACCTCACCGAGCAGGAGCGCCAGGCCGGCCTGGACCTGCAGCAGCTCAAGCAGCTCGTCGGCCTCGTCGACTACGACGAGCAGCAGG
>Ga0208693_1002825_pt1 | contig 11139 bp, 7 predicted proteins | sample AD_UKC071_MetaG_FD_184438 | JGI IMG/M metagenome (GOLD analysis project Ga0208693, IMG submission 184438) | Active sludge microbial communities of municipal wastewater-treating anaerobic digesters from USA - AD_UKC071_MetaG (SPAdes) (version 2) | ecosystem: Engineered > Bioreactor > Anaerobic >... | reverse complement strand
ATTTGAAGAACGTGTCATTAATAGGGGACTGTATTTTAGCACAGAAAAAGACCGGGTTTGAAAGTTTTTCCGAGGATAAAGTCCGCCAATTAATCAAATTGAATTTACTTACTCATGATCTTGGCAAGGCTACGTCATTTTTTCAGGATTATATAAGGGATGTGGATAACAGCCCGCTAAGAAATGATGAGAAGAAAAGGCACGGCCTTTTATCTGGGGTTTTGTCCTTCAAAATTGTAAGCAATGTTATGGGGGATGAATGCCTTGCCTTTTTATCTTATATGGTGGTTTCAAAGCATCACGGGGAACTGGATGACCTCATAAATTTTACATCGGTATTAAGCGGGGATGAAAATAATGTAAAACTCTTGAAGGAGCAATTTGAAAGTATTGATAAAAGTAAGCTGCAGGAAGTTATCTCCGGACTTGAAATTGATTTTGACATATCCGGTTATACCGTTGATGAGTTTATAGAAGACATCAACCGACTTATTTCCGTAAAGATGAGAAAGAAAGTAAAAGAATTATTGGGGGTTGAAACATTTTTATTAATTGATTATCTGTTTTCGGTTCTGATTTTTTCCGATAAGCTCGAAGCAATATACAACAGCGAAAACATGAGCATTGATGATTTTCTTGAAAAAACTACCCAAAGGCCTGTGTTAGCTTCGGATTGTGTTGAAAGATTCAAGGAAGGTCTTGAAATAAAGAATATCCGGATAGCCCAGTGGCGAGAAAGAGCATATGAAGATGTCCTGGAAAGTATTGAAAACCTACCTCCGGAGGAAAAAATTCTGTCCATTAACCTTCCCACTGGTGCCGGGAAAACCCTTACGGCACTCAAAGCGGCTTTAAGGCTAAAGGAGCGGTTAATTGAGGAGAAGGGCTACAATCCGAGAATAATTTATGTCCTCCCCTTTACTTCAATTATTGAACAAAACTTTGACGTATTTCAAAAGGTTTTAGGCACCACCGAATCCAATGTACTTTTAAAGCATCATTATTTATCCGAGAGGGTCTATCAATGGGAAAAGGAAGGACAGAAGGAAATTTACAGCGATACTGTATCCGAGCATCTTGTGGAGTCCTGGGATTCGGAAATAGTTGTGAGCACTTTTGTGCAGCTTTTGCACTCCATATTTACAAACAGAAACCGGAAGCTTAAAAAGTTTCACAACATTGTCAACTCCATAATAATACTGGATGAGGTACAGAGCATACCCCACAGGTATTGGAATCTGGTACGGGAAACCTTTATTGCCATGGCAAAGTATCTTAACTGCCATTTTATTTTCATGACTGCAACCATGCCGTTGATTTTTTCTGAAGAGAACAATGAGATATTTGAGCTGGCAAAGAACAAAAGGAAGTATTTTGAAGAGTTTAACCGCATAACCATTGATGCGGGAAGGCTATCGGAGAAGATGACATTGGACCAATACAAGGAGATGCTGTTAGAGGATATTTACCGATATGAAGAGGACGATTTTCTGATAGTAATGAATACCATCAGGACTTCCATTGAGATATATTCATTTATAAAGGCTGAGTTCCAAGGCGAGGCAGAGATTTATTACCTGTCCACCAATATTATTCCCAAAGAGAGGCTTGAAAGAATAAAGAAAATAAAAGAGAGCAAAAACCGGAAGATAATTGTATCAACCCAGATGATAGAGGCTGGAGTGGACATAGATATTGACCGGGTTTACAGGGATTTTGGTCCGATGGACAGCATAAACCAGACGGCAGGAAGGTGCAACCGTGAATGGGGTGACAAGAAGGGAGTTGTTACGCTGGTAAACCTGGTAAATGAAAATCATAACGACAAGCCCTATGCAGCATATATTTATGATAATGTGTTGATGGAGGAGACAAAAAACGCTCTTTCGGGGCTTGAAAGGATTGAAGAAAAAGAGATTTTTAACCTGGCAGAAAAATATTACAGGGGTTTGAAAAGCCATGGAAGTGACGAAAGCAGTAAACTTTTGAATTGCATTAGGGAGCTTCGATACAGGGAAGCTTTTGAATATGGAGATGACGGCAAGAATAAAGAAGTTTTTGAGCTTATTCGTCAAGAGTTCAGGACGGTGGATGTGTTTGTAGAAATTGATGAGGAGGCGTCAAAGGTTTGGCAGGAGTATCAGGAAATAAAGAATGTGAAGGATAGGTTTGATAGGAAAAGGAAGCTCAACAGGCTAAAAAAGGACTTGTATATGTATGTTCTGAGTCTTCCCGAGTTTGCTGTGAGAAAGCAGGTGGGTATTGACGAAAAGGACATAACTTTTATAAGCAGGGAAATGGTTTTTAATACTTATGATGAAGATACAGGCTTTATGAGAGACTTGGAAAAAGACTACATTTTTTAATGGGGGTATCAGCTTGGATATTAAGATGTTAACGGTAAGACTGGAAGGAAACAAAGTCGAAAGCAGGGATGTACCAAAGATAAGAGGGTATTTGGCCGGGAGGTTTCCTCAGTATCTTGAACTTCATAACCATATGGGAGAGGATAAATTCAACTATGGTTATCCGGTAATACAATATAAATCCATAGGTGGTGTGCCGAATATTATTGCCATCAATGAAGCTTCAAAAATATTGATAGATATATTCTATGATGTGAAGGAAATTGACATGAAGGATAAGGTTATGAGCATTTTGGAAAAGGGTTATGTGTTAAAGACCAAGGAGCTTGGGACAGCTGAAGGAATGGTGGAATATAAGTTTTTGACTCCATGGCTGGCTTTAAATCAGGAGAACTACGGAAGGTTTGCAAATGCAGGAACAGAGGAGAGAACGGAAATATTAAAGAAGATTCTCACAGGAAACATACTGTCTATGGCAAAAGGTCTGGGATATTGGGTGGACAAGCCTATCGATGTACTTATCAAGCTGCGCCCTGTCGAGGTTAATTATAAGGACAGAAAGATGGTTGGGTTTAAAGGCGGATTTATGACCAATTTTATGATACCGGACCACCTGGGACTGGGCAAGTCGGTGTCAAGGGGTTTTGGGACAGTGGAAAGGGTTAGAAGAGGTTTTGTATAGAAAAAGATTTTATAGTTATTGATATACTATGAAAAACAATACCATAATAGAGGGAGGAGACATAATGGGATTTCTAACTGTTATTGAGGTATCCAAAAAGCAAAGTTATATTTTTAAATCCAACAGACTAAGAGAGAACATAGGTGCATCGGAGATAATCGCATTTATAACACAAGAACTCCCTCAGGAGCTTTGTAACAAATATAACGGTAAACATATCAGCTCCGGAGGAGGTAGCAGCATTTTTTACTTTGAAAATAAAGATGATAGTAAGAATTTTTCAAATGCCTATTCTAAATCTATTCTCAAGAAATTCCCTTCATTGGAGTTTTTCCTTGCAAGCTTGGAATATGATTCCGAGAAAGATATCATTATCGATAAAATTAAAGCTTTATATGAAAAACTTGGGAAAAAGAAGGCAAAAAGGGATATGTATTCACGTATTATTGACTTTGGGGTGACAAAAAAGTGCAGTTCCACTAGATTACCTGCTGTCTATAAAGAAGAGCGAAGCGGAAACTATTATTCGGGAGAATCAAAATCAAAAATTGATATGTTTAATCAAAAAGAGAAAAGTACCAATCAATTTGCTTTAGAAATTAAGGATTTAGGCGTAAGCAAAAATGAAAAAAGCTATATAGCTATTACACATATTGACGGAAACAGAATGGGAAAGCGGATAAGTAGCTTAAGAGAAAGTTTTAGAAACAAGTATACCCCTGAAAATATAAAAGAAATAAATGAACAGTACATAAATGCATTAAATCAGTTTTCGACAGATATTGACCGGGCTTTTAAAACAGCTTTTAACAAAATGGTTGGAGTAATAGAAAACAAGCATGATTATTTGGAAAAGAGTGGAATGGAATTAAACGGTTCGGTTATTCCAATTAGAAAAGTTGTTTTAGCTGGTGACGATGTTTGTTATATAACTGATGCAAGAATTGCTTTGGAATGTGCTTATATTTTTTTACAAGAGTTAGAAAAGTATAGTATTATGGGAGAAAAGATTACAGCCTGTGCTGGTATAGCGATTGTGAAGGAAAAGTATCCATTTTTTAAAACATACGAATTATCCGAAGAGCTTTGCAAAAATGCAAAAGCAAGTATAGAAGAAGGTTTGATTGAATCCAGGATTGACTGGCATATAGTTCAAGGTGAATACAATAATAATCTGAATGAGATTAGAAATACGGTTTATAAAACCCTTGATGGCAAAGACCTTTCTATGAGACCTTTAGTGGTTTCGAAAGAATCAAATTTACCAAATCATTATTCTCTCTTTAGAAAAGATATAGAGGTTATTAAATCAAGAAAATTACCCAGGGGAAAAGTAAAAGGAATGCTGAGAGAAATGAAAAAAGGCGAGGTTCATCTTGATACCTATATTGAAATTAACCAGATTTACAGTGTGCTTGGAACACACCGTTTGGATTCTAAAAGTGGTTTTCTAAATGGAAAGTGTGTTTTGTTTGATGCGATAGAAGCTTTAGATTATTTTATACCGATTTGCGATGAGGAGGTGTAATTATGGAAGAATATACATTGAAAATAGAGCTATTGACGAATGCAATTTTTGGAAGCGGAAACTCGGTACCGGGATTTGTTGATACTGATGTTTTGCACGATAAATATGGATTTTTGTATATTAACGGTAAGACTTTAAAAGGCAAGTTAGGAGAAATGGCATCGTTATTTGTAAACATGATAAAGGATATGGATGGATACGAAGAAATAGCGGAAAGATTTAAGAAGAAGAAAGATGAACTTTTTGGTGTGGCTGAAAAATATAGTCATGACAAATTGAAGTTCTCTGACTGCGAGATTTCAAGAAATATTCGAAACTATTACAAGTATTATATGAAGGATTCAGATATTGAGCCTGAGGAAATCTTAGAATCCCTTACGCATATAGAAACACAGACATCCATAAATTACAACTCCGGTATTGCGAAGAAAAACTCTTTAAGAAATTATAGAGTTATAAATAGAGGAATTGTACTTTATTCATACATTTACTCACCTAAAAAGCTGGATGATGAAGATAAAGTTCTTTTAGCTTCTGCTTGTTCATTGCTTCGGCATTTAGGCTCTAGTGAAACTAAAGGAAAAGGTGAGGTCAAGGTTTCGCTTTGGTTTAATGAGAAAGAAGTGACCAACGAATATATAAGGCTTTTGGAAAGGAAGGTGAAATCAAATGTATAAATATATACAGTTTGATATTCAGGCATTGGAGCCTTTAAAACTTGGCAAATTTGAACGGGATTCAAATAATGAGTACAGCTATTCATATATTCCGGGTTCTGTAGTTAAAGGTGCTGTTGTTTGGGGATTAATTGAAGATAAAGGTTTTGTCCCAAAAGAAATATTGAACGGCAATTCAATATTTTATAATGCATATCCTTTAATAGATGACAACCTTGCAATACCAATGATGCAGGGGTATATCGGTGACAAGCAGGAGATACGTTCAAATAAAGACAATATTCGTGTGGTTCACTCATTTAACAAGAAAATAGAAAACAGTATTCCCTTGAATAATTATGAGTTTGCAATTAAAGATACGAATAGTGAAAAGATTCTGTTAGGATATAATCCTGAAAAAGTTGAGAATCTTCATATCAATAAAAAAGACACGCTGAATGATAATGGTAAATTAAAAATGTTCAGATATGAAGCTGTAAAAAAGGGAGAGTGTTTTAGGTCTTATATCCGGATTCCTGAGAAGTATTATGATGACATAGTAAAAACATTGAGCAATGATTACATTTATTTTGGAGGTTCACGAGGAAGCGGTTATGGGAAATGCAGAATAAACAACATAAAAGAGGTTTTATCAGCTTGTTTGTATGAATCGGATTTGGATATTAAAGACGATTTGTATATCTACTTTTTATCAGATGCAATATTGTATTATGATGGAAAAGTAAATTCATATATACCGGAAAATGAACTTAAAGAAATGCTAGGAATTAAAGGTAAATGTGAATATGTAGAGTCGTATTCCAGTCTTGGAGTTGCAGCATCTTACAATACTCTATATAGAACAAATACCGTTTGTTACAGCGCAGTGTTAAAGGGAAGTGTAATAAAGTACAGGGTTAAAGAAATGATTGATCCGAATAAAATAAAGAAATTGATAACTGAAGGTGTTGGGCTAAGAAGAGAAGATGGTTATGGACAAATTGCTATATTGAGTAAAATCCAAGATGATATGGTTGTTTCAAAATATGGTAAGAAAGAAAGTGTAAAAAAAGATGAAATTGAACTCACAGATGAGGACAAATGTGTTATTAACACAATTTTACGTAATATTTTTAAGAGCCGAACAAAACTTCAAATTGAAAAGATGGTACTGGAGCTGCTAAAAGATAAAAAAGCACCTCAAGGCAGTTTGCAGAGTCAGATAGGAAAATTGCTTAATATTTTTCAAAATGGATTTTATCAGACAGAAGACAGTTTTAAAAAATATTTGAACGAATATCTTGAACATATGAAGGGCAAAAAGGGAAAAACTGTGTGGCATAAATTATATGACTTTACTGTTTATGGTGCTCTCGAAAAATCTAAAGCAGAAAGGTTAAGTATTCAGGAGATGCTTGAGGATTTCGTGCAGGAAAAGTCCAATTATATTTTTTGTGAAATTGAAAATATCGTTAATAAAGGAATTACTTTAGGAGAATGCAAGTATCCTTTTGAGACTGACAAGGCTCAAGATCTATATAACCTAAAAATGAACTTTTTTATAAGCTTTTTTGAATACTGCCTAAGAATAAAAGAGAAAGAGGTGATATCATGATTTATAAAAATCGACTTCTCAAAACCATTAGATACAATGTTAAAGCAACAACTGTTTCACCTTTAGCTATAAGAGATGACGAGGATAATATAAAAATAGATGAATTTACCGGTAGAGTATATATACCGGGTTCGTCTGTTGCCGGTGCTTTTCGAAACTATTACCAGAATTACATTGATATGGACTCCGATGAAGATTTTAATGAGTTATTCGGCGGTAAAAAATCAGGAATGAGTCAAGTTGTTTTTTACGATAGTTATCTTATTAATGATTGTGTGGAAGAGATGATATCATCAAGACCAGGAATAAAGATGGATCCTAAAAGACTGACAGTTGAATCTGCTGGTGATGCTAAAAAATCCGGTAAGAAGTTTAAAAGACAGTTTTTAAATGAAGGACTGAGCTTTCAGTTTATATTTGAGTTAAATAATTATGAAGATGATGCGGGGAAGTTTGAAGAAAAGCAAAGAAAATTTGAAGATTTACTGAGAGCTTTATCGATAGGAGATATTTCATTAGGCAGCAATAAGATGGTAGGTTATGGAAGATTTAAAGTAGACTCAATATCAAAAAGTGTATTTGATTTTACCAATATCAATGACTTGTTGAAGTATTTATTAAGAGAAACCGAAGATAGTGAAATAACGCAAGATATATTATGTGTGAATCGTGAGACTTCCAAAGTTCGTTTTAGAATAAAAGGAAAAACCGTTACACCCATACTGGTAAAAGACGAAGTGATTCGTTTGTCAAACGAACCGGATGGCATTAACATAAAAGACAGTAAGGGTAATTACATTATTCCGGGAAGTTCGATAAAAGGTGTTATTAGGTCACGAGCTGAAAAACTGCATAGAACTTTTCCCTGTATTGATGAGAAAATCATAACAAGCATTTTTGGTATTGAGTCTAAAAAGGATGATGATGGACATATTTCAAGGCTTACTTGTTTTGATTCGCTAATTAAAAATCCCAAGAAAAGTATATACAACAAGATAAAGATTGACTATTTTACCGGAGGAGTCATGCAAGGAGCATTGACGGATGATGAGGTTGTTATGGGAGATGTTGAAATAGTGTGTACTTTTAACACATCAGGATTAAATGATTACAAAAAAGAGGTCGGACTTTTGCTTTTGGTATTAAGAGATTTGTGTAAGGAAGATTTAGGTATTGGAAGCGGTTATGCTGTAGGAAGAGGATATATCAGGGCAGATACTTTGGAATTATATGACGGTGAAAAATTCCTTTTTGACTTTGAGTCACCGGATAAAGAAGTTTTAAAAAATTTTGATTCCTACATATCAAGTTTAATGAACGTGGGGTGATGACATATGAAAATTGAGAAAATTCAAAGCGGAAATATAACTTCTTTGGTAAAAGAATTTGACAACTATATTATATACTACTTTGACAATTTGGAGTTTGGCAAGGGACAGGTAGAATTGGATACAGATAATGTTAATGAAGCTTTTTTCTTTAAAGAAGGAAAGTGTTTGCACATATACAGGGAAGACGGAATAAAAGGAATTATTTATATTGAAGAACCGGATAATGAATTTATTTCGGAGGAACAAATTTTAGAAGAGCGGATTTTAAAAGAACCTCTTAAAGCTTTGATTGTGAAAAAATATATTGAATATGATGATGATGGACAGGCTTATATATCAAGGACACTACCTTCAAAGTTCATATAGAGGAGGAATGAATTATGGGCAATAATGATAAAGTTGCTGTATATAAATCAAAGGCACCATATAATTTTATAGGATTAGAAGACTTTATTTTGGATAGATGCAGTGATATAGAAAAATTTTCAATGCACGACAGATATTATGAAAATTTGAAGTCAGGGAATATTCAATATGAAATTGAGGTAATAACGCCTCTTCATATATCTGCAGGTAAAAAAGAATCTAATAATGAGAAAGATGATGAAGAAGAAAATACCGGGAAAAATGAACTCTTTAAAAATCCTATTGGGCAGTATGTTATTCCGGGAAATACAATTCGTGGTCTCACAAGATATAATGCGTCAATATTTTCTTTCGCATCAGTGATAAATAAGCCAAAAGAAAAGAATGATATTGAAAACAGAAGATTTTATTACAGAACGTTTGCATCTAAAGATATTAATATAAAAAAGTGGTATTCCGATACAGTGGGGATAAAGCCACGTCTAAGGGAAGGTTTCAGGTACAGTATTCTGGAAAGAGTTCAGGCCGGTTATATACGTAAAAGGGGAGAAGAATACGTTATTATTCCTGCAGTTAAGATAGGAAACAAAGATGAAAACAGGATGCAATCGTACACATCTATTCATGAGTGGGAACTTAGAAAGTTAAATGTTGAAGGAATATATTATTTATATAAGGACAACATCAAAAAAGAGGATTACAAAGATGGCTCAAAGCTTAGTAAAAGTGAAAATAAAGATTATCGGCCATACTCTAAAGAGATAAGATATAATGTTGACAATGGGAAAGCTAAAATTGATATTAATGGAAAGTTCAAAGGAATGCTTGCCAATTCAAATTATATAAATGGCAAGAGACACCATTATTTAATATTTGAGGAGGATAAAAACAGTACAGAAATAATTGTGTCAAAAAATTTGGCGGAGCTTTACACAGAAGATTTGGAATACACACATAAATGCAATGCTGCAAGCAAAGAAATTTATGAAGGAAAAGAATACTACGCACTTCCCGAAGAAGGAGAAGTAAAACCGGTTTTCTTCGTAAAAGAAGGTGACAAGCTTATTTTTGGTTTTACACCATATCTTAGAATTCCGGCAGAAGGAGATATATATGGAGGAATTCCGGAGGTTCACAAAAATTATACCGGAACAGACTTTGTTGATGCTATGTTTGGATGGAAAAATTTTAGAACAAAGCTTTCGTTTTTAGACGCTGTTTGTGAGAACTCAAGTCCTGAGATAACAAAAGAGTATGAAATGATGTTGGCAGAGCCAAAACCGTCATGGTATAAAGGTTACCTTAAACAAAGAAAAGACACTTTGGAATCTTATTGTACTGAAGCTTATGAAATAAGAGGTCGGAAGTTCTACTGGATGAAAGAAAGTCTTGATATTCAAGGTATGGAAGAACAGGGTAATAACAAAAAACTTATCACTAAAATGAAATGCTATGCTGAAAATACTAAATTTTTAGGAAAAGTAAAATTTGAGAATTTGACAGATGAAGAATTGGGACTTTTGATATACTCATTAAAGCAAGGAGACACTGAAGGATACTTTAATTTGGGTAAAGGAAAACCTTATGGATTCGGTAAATGCAGGATACGAATTTTAGGACTTTTTGTTGAAGACATCAAAGAAAAATACACTTCTTTTGCTGCCGATTATCCAAGACAAGAAAAAACAGACAGTTATGTGGAAGCCTTTAAGAAATACATAATTGAACACTACAGAAAAAAGGTGAACAGTGTAAATGAAATTATAAGCTACAGAGAGTTTGAACTTAGTAAAAAGGTTTTGAAAAATTCAGAATGCAGATATATGAAAGTAAGTGAATTTGCCCAAAGAGCGGAGTTACCCACATTGGAAGATGCAGTCCAAGAAAGCGGAGATGTAGTATCCACAAAAATGAAAGGAACAAAGGGAAAGTATGATAATCATAATGCAAAGCATGATGAGCGGAAGAATTATGAGAAATCGAATAAGCAACACAACAATAAAGGTTATTTCAATAAACAAGGAAAGAACCGAGACAATAGCAATAGCACAAAGTCGGAAAATTTGAATACAGAAGCTTTTAGCAAGCTTAAAGATTTTAAATTCGATAATGATAGTAAATAAATCAATTGAGGGTATAACGGATAAGAAAGGGGGAAATTAATGGCTAAAAAACTGTTTGCTTTTTTAGGTGTGGGCAATAAAGATGGTAAGTATGAAGAGATAGAGTACTATTTTACCGGTAAACCTGAAAAAGGATATATAACTGAGTATATTCAAGAAGCTCTTGCTGAACTATTGAACGAGCCCAATCTACAAATTATAGTATTTGTAACCGAAAAGGCTAAAGATGTGAATTGGGAACCAAAAGACAAAATTGGGCTAAAAATAAAGCTGGAAAAGTTAAATGTTAATTATAAAGCTGTTGATATACCAGATGGAAAAACAAATAGAGAATATGGCAAATATTTACAAAGGTATATGATGAAATTGAATTACATGATGAAATATATGTTGATGTAACTCATTCTTTTAGAAGTATACCAATAATCTTTATGTCAGTTTTAAATTATGCAAAGGTTACAAAAAGATGCGA
>Ga0208693_1002823_pt1 | contig 11141 bp, 7 predicted proteins | sample AD_UKC071_MetaG_FD_184438 | JGI IMG/M metagenome (GOLD analysis project Ga0208693, IMG submission 184438) | Active sludge microbial communities of municipal wastewater-treating anaerobic digesters from USA - AD_UKC071_MetaG (SPAdes) (version 2) | ecosystem: Engineered > Bioreactor > Anaerobic >... | reverse complement strand
AGCTGTATCAAAGAATTCAGCCACACTATCTTTTGTTAGAAATACTTTTATCTTTTTGTCAATAGGATTGTTGTATTTTTTATTTATAATTAATGGCAAAAGGCGCATTAATATATTCATTTCTGCTAGATAAAGTGGAAATTCTTCTATATCAAGTCCAAAGATATTTTCATTAACAATCGTTTCTATTAATTTAGAGTTTTGCACATTACCATTGCCAAAAGCTTTGATAATCTGATTAACAGCAGCATAAAGGAATGCACCACTTCCGCATGATGGATCTATCAATGATATACTACCTTTATCTTTAACATATTTTTCCTTAATTACATCAGATGTATAGCCAATTTCATGAAGCATAAAGTTAACTATAGCAGGATCAGTGAAATATTGTCCACGTTTTTCATCAGAATAAAGTTCTTTAAGATAATTTTCGTAAATGTATCCAAAAATTTCATTCTCAATATTAGAAAAATTATATTTTTTAATAAAGATAAATATATCTAACCATGGTGAAACGTCTGATATTGTGTTTTGCAAACTCCTATAAATCTGCAAAATTTTTTGTGTGATGTACTCTTGCTCTTTTGAAAATGGCTTGTATATATTTTCTGATATTTGAGCAGATATACCATCTATTATACCCAATATTTCTTTATATTTATTTTCTTTCAGATTTTCATAAATTCTAACAACTCTATCGTCAAATTCATTTGCAAAATTGTCAAAATTATTGTCAACAAGTGTTTTATAAAGGATGAATTGGATGATATAAGCATAGGTGAGCTCCACAGCCTTTTTCTCTTTATCTTTTTGATTAGTTCCACTCACATATCCTGCAAGTTGAAGTTTATTTTTAAAATTCTTAATTAATCTTGTTATATCTTCAAAAAATATCTGTCGATTTTTTTCAACTGATAATGCTTTAGCATTTTGGAATAATGGATTTTTAGTTTTGTTTTCAAAAAAAGACAGATAATAATTTTCGGGTTTTATGTATTCATTCCAAAAAACCATGAAATTATCTACATTGCTAAAAATTTCATCTATAGTAAACTCTCTAAAAATATTATTATTGTAGAAACGCCATGTGTAGCCATCTGTGAGAATTCCGTATTGTTTTTCTAAATCATTTTGGTATGTAAATAATTGAATTTCACCGGCTTTAATATTACCATATTGTTCTACTTCAACTGGAATTATTATTTCAGAATTAATGTAAATTACAAAATCAGCTCTATTTCTAGTTTTAGTGTTTTGTTCTTGTATGTATTCGTTTTTTCTATTTTCTAATTTAGTTGATAATTTGCCTTCTTTTAAATTAAAAATATCTTCACTTTCAAGTATTTTTTTTACAAAATTTTGTACTCCAGTGCCAAGTTCTTTGCTTCTAAATTTATCTTTATCTTTTATCCATTCAGTATTTAATTCTTTTATATTCATATAATTAATTATTAAGCATTAAGTTTTTAAACAACGAATCTATAACATTAAAACTTCTATCTAAAATAGCATCCGTATTTACATAAACCTCATTTACCTCTATTCGTTATTATTTTTCATAACTTTTGTTTTTTAAAATTGTCATACAAATATACAAAAAATTTTTGACATGGCAAAATTTATTTTACTTTTAATGAATAAAAATAAAATTAATAAATATTAAATTTTAATATATAAGAAAATAAAAATTATGTATTTATTTTATTATATATTTTTTGAAATCGTTGCCATCTATCATCTAAACCATTATATCCACCATTTATTGCTCTAGTAACTTTTTTGCAGATTTCATATTGATTAGCATTATCTATAATAATATTATTTATTTTTCTATAATCCCAATAAAAAAATGCTGTTAATACTAGCAAATCATTGTCTTTTAATATTAAATCAGGATTATTTATTATATCTTTATTCTTTACCCAATTAGCAAATAATATATAATTATTTTTGCCAGTCAATTGTATAGGCCCTCGCCCCCTATATCTCCAGCCATCAGCACTAGCTTCATCCCCATTGCCCATGCGATTTGCATAAATTTTATTAGCAATTTTCTCGGGTTTATATTCATATTTTTTAGCTTCGTATATGTTTTTAAAGTATTTAGGAAATACTTGCAATAAACGTTTTGCTGAGTAATTTAAATTTTCTTCTATATATTTCATATCACTACTCTCATGATTTACTTGTGATAAAAAATAAGCTAGCCGCAAAGGAGTATTTATATTATATTTATCACAATATTTTGCGAAATATGAATAATATTTTGCATTTATAAAAGACGATGCTTTTACTAATAATTCATCTGTTGTCATAATAATTAAATTTTTTTTTATTTTACTTTAATGATATCACTTAATATATCATTATTTATATTACTAATAGGTGTTGATATAGGAATAGTTGCACTACCAGATATTGTATGCACATGTGAATTTATTAATCCTATTATAATATTTAATGCTTTTATTAAATCTTCACCTTTAACTAAATGTTTTATTAAATTATCACCACCAATATTTATGTCTTCACTATCTATTATTATCTTATCTCCTTTTATATTAATATCATTTTTAACATTAATATTACATTTGCCATCATTTGTTATTTCTATGATGTTACCATTATTATTTTCTATTTTTATATTGTCATCATTATCAATAGTTATTGTATTATTTTTTATGTTTATAATAAAACCATCTTTTTGTGTATAATATATTTTAATATTTTCATCAATGTCATAGCTATATATATGTGCATTTTCATAACTATCTTTTATATCATCTATTATTTCTTGTTGTATATTTTCAACACTATAATATTTAGGTGCATATATGTTATCATTGTCAAATTTAACATTTACTATAGTACCTACTTTAGGCACAGATATATTACCACACCCATCTCCAGCAAATTCTATATTACTTATAGGATATGCCCAAGGCAAGTCTTCAATATCTATATCATCAAATAATCCAAATACTCTTACTTTTGCCCTAAATTCATGCTTTGGATCATCAGCATCTTCTACTATACCCACCCATTCTCTATTTGATAAACTATTATTATTTAATATATCTTTAATTGTAACATTCATATTTATATATATTTTTAAATAGACGGATTTCCGCTAAATTCATAATTATTATTAAAAATATTACCTAAATTTTTGCGATCGTTTTCCTTTGCTTTACTAAAATCATCTTCACTTTGTCCGTTTATCAATAAATCTTCTTTTTGTTTCATTTTAATTGTATTTTTATTTATTTGTTGTTTGCCATATTCAACAATATTAGATACAGTATTTTCCATATTTGTTAATGATAATCCATATACATTGCCCATTAACATTTTTGATACATATGTATTAGTAATGTTTTTAAGTTTATTTTCTAATACTTTTTGCGCATCTACATAATCACCTCTGTCTAATTGACTATTTGATGCTGATTGATAATTACGTGTATCTTCAGATAAACTAATATCTAATAAATATGAACTACTATCTATATAAACTTTGCCTACTTTAATTTTTATATTTTGTGTAATCATATCATCATAATCACTATTAGATACTTCGTCAGCAAAAGGCATACTATCCTCATCTAATAACATAAATTCACATAAATTGCATTTAAACATAATTTGAGGATATTGTTCATTTAGCCATCCTATAGCTTCATTAACAGATAAATATTTATTTGATATACTACCAGCAACATTATCCATCATTAATTTTAAGCTTTTTTCTATATCTTTTTTATAATCTTCTAATGTCATATCATAATTATTAGTATTTATATTAGTTATCATTTTATTAGTTGATGACAATAAATCTGTTTGATTATATATATCTCTTTTATTATTATATAAACTAGTATTTATATTTCGTTTTAATTGTCTTAAATCACTTAATGTTATTATCATACTAAATTTTCGCATATTATCAGGTAGCATCCATCGTTGATATATGCCATCCCACACTACTTTTCTATAAAGTTCTTTTAGCATACTTATTTTTAAATCTATACCTTCTAATGTTTCTATTGTAATATAAGCGTCATTTTTTACTCTCATACCATCACTTATATTCATATCATATAATTTGTCTAATCCTGATAATTTTTGAAAATGCCACGGAGCTTCATTTGATATTATATTTAATATTTTTATGAATTCTATTAGTAAATTTGCCCTATTTTTTTCATTTATTGATAGTAAATAATGAACAGCAGAATTTATCTCACTGCCATCCATCAATAATCCACCAGGCGCCTTTTCATAATTAATATCTTGCATATATGTTTTTTCATCAAAATCAAATTTTATATCAAAACCGATATACGTAGGATCTTGATAATCTAATACATACAATTTGTTATCTATACTATTACAGCCCCCTAATAAAAAATTTTTCATTAGCAACCCATCACCACTGCTATCATAATTTTTCATAAATATTATATTAATTTATATTATTTATTTTTGGCCATTCACGTCTTGTTAATACTAATTTTTCAGTAAAATTAGATAAATTACTTATAGTAGTAGGCATATTATATTCTATACTAAATCCTTTTACTACATAAAAACCACTATAAAATCTATCAATTACCATCGTATTTGCATTATCAGATGTTAAGTCACCAGCATCTTCTATATCTATATCTTTATTCATTTTTTTCATTCTCATCAAATCTCCAGTAATGAAAAATAATGCTGGTATAGGCTCATATTTATATATATTTAAATTAAATTTATTTAAATCAGCTTCTATATATAATTTTTCTAATTCTATATTATTTATAAAATTATGTACGCTAGCATATATATAGTTAGTATGCATATTATCAGAATAATGTATGCCTAGATATTTATATAATTGCTGATTATTATAGTCATCATTACCATCACGCCCTCGTAATACTGTTTTATCATCAGATAAATTTTTTGTTATTAATGTAGTTGATTGTAGCATCCACTTTTTTCTGTTATCATGGTCATAAAATATAACATTAAAAGCATATCCATATTTTTTATTTATTGTAACAGAATTGTTTATTGGCCTAAATGATTTAATAAAAAAATTACTTTTGTCTTCAAAAATATGATTAGTTAAACATTTTTTTGTTAGAAATTTTGATATGCTTTCACCATAATCATTTTTTGACATAGTATTCTCAGCTAATGCATCTAGCACAATACCATTATCTTTTATCATCATATTAACATTAACAAAATTTAAGTTATAATATATATCAATAAAACAAGTATAAAAACTATCTATATCTTTCCATGCATGCTCACATACATTGTTAATAAATGTTAATTTATTATCATATGCACATATCCATTTCATATTATCATTAGTATAATCTTCATTAGTAGCAAATCCTAAATCTAACATTTTTGCTATATTTTCCATCACTTCATATGATGTACCATCAATAGCAAAATTTTCACAATCATATAAATGCGGTATATATAAAATGCCTTCTATATTTATTGTCATAAATCTGCCTTCTTGTGTTGCCCCACTAGAATTTGAATTTACACTTGTTATTAAATAATCATTACGTATAGGTTTAAATAAATTATCTCTACCTCTTATAAATATACTAACTATATCACCATCTTTTGGAAAACTATTAGATAAAAAGTCGGCAGTACTATTCATGATAATTTTTAAATAAAGTCTTGGTATAATATCATTTTGATCTATTGTCATCTTTATTATTTCAGCAGGCTGAAAAATATAATTGTTTATTTGCACATGCGGAAATACTACTCCTCTTTTTTCTATATCTTTACCAAAATTTTCATATCCACTAAAGCCACCATAATCATAATCTTTCATTTTAATTTCTTCTAACTTGATTTTAGGAGGGAATTTTACAGTAATAAAGTCAGACATAATTTTTAAATAAAATTTTTTATATATTATTTTAATTTTTTAATTTTTGATATTAATTTTTCTTTTGATAACGGCATATCATCATCAATAGTTTTTTCTGTTACATTAGGGCCTAGTATTATACCACCATCTTCAGTAAACATTAACTCAACATCACCTTCTTTTGCATAATTAGGCGGTAATTTACTTTGATTTTCATAATCACTAATAGTATCACCTTTATTTATTATATTACTTTTATTTGACATTTTATTATATTGCTTTCTTATTATATTTGAAGGATTTTCTTCCTTTTCTGATTTACTTATAAAATTATCAATATTATTAACATCAGGTAATATTAAAACATCACCACCTTCTATAGTAAAAGGATTTGATATCTCATTTGCTTTTAATAATATTTCTAATTTACTTATATCACCATATTTTACTTTAACTACTAAGTCAGGTCTCATTGTAAAATCATCTGGCACAACACATATATCATTTATAATAAAATCATCATTTTTTAATACTTGTGATGTCAAATCTATTATGCTATCACCATCTTTATCGATAATAGGTTTAGCATCAACTGTTTTAGGAAAGTTTATCATAACTATTTTTGTTTATTTGTTTTATAATATCCTAATTCCATATTTCTTGCTAAATTAGTGCCATTATCCATCCATGTATTATATGCTTTTACACCAGATTCTTTTATATCATTCCAGTCAGCTTCTTTTAAATATGATATATTTGATTTTTTTATTTCATCAGTGCGTTTGCCATCAATAATATTACCAGTATTCTTATCAACTTTGCTTTCTACATTACCAGCAAGATTTTTCTCTAATCCATCAGGCAATGTATATATTCTGCCTGCACCTTTATTAAACATTGACTCAACGCCATATCTATCTCTACTCATAGCATGTTTTAATTTAACAGTTATTGTCAATTCAGTAGGAAAATCATCAACGCCCATTTCCCCACCAAATTTAAAATCACAACCATCACATATTAAATTACCTATCATCATTATCGGATTGAGAGGATTGCCTATAACTAAATGCCAAGGGCCTGTAGGCTCACCTGTTAATAATGCTCTAAATCCATGAAACATAGGTGCATGACCACCAATTTGGGCTCTCATTGCGCCACTAAATCCTGCATTTGCTATTGATTTTAATGTACCTAATGGGTCTGATAGTAAATTATCAAATAAACTAGACAATCTATTGCCTATGCTAGCAAATGAATCTGTTAGTACTTCACCAAATTTAACAGGATTGCCAGAATACCAAGCTGCCATACCTCGCTTCCACGGGTATGAAGCACTGCCACCTAAATATCGTTGTGAACCACCCCAAAAAGCACCTACACCATATGTTAATAATAAAAAATTAGATATAATATCTAGCATTGCAGCCTTTGAATTAATGCCACCAATAGAACGCATAACATAATGAAAATTTAAACTTATTTCTTGATTAAATTCTAAGGGAGGTACTCTTCTATAAACACTGTCTATTCTATTAACAGGCCCTAGTATTCTATTTGCATAAGGCCCGTCTGCATAAGGATCGGGAGGAGCATCTGTGCGTAATGCACCACCTAGTTGAGCTTCTCCTGTTAGTACGCCCATTGATTTACCTAATTTACCTAATAGTCCTGGTATGTTATTGGCATTATTTGCGTCTCCATAATTTTCTGTATTAGGTTCAGTATTTGCTTTTAATTCTTCCCACGGCATATTAACACTAAAAGACATTATATTCTCAAAAGTATTACCTGTTTCTGCTCCCATCCATGTTACTGCTTGTGCAATAGGAGGTGCTTTAGTAAACTCATCCCTTTGGGGAGTATCGGGAAGGTTCATTACATCTTTATCATCTATAGTTTTATAATTTATCTTTTTTGTTTTTCCATTTTCTTTTATAGTATCTTGCACTGTTTGTAATTTATCACCTAGATCATCATTATAAAAAGGAAAATCTAATGAGTCATATGTAGGCACTGCATATCTTCTTAATGTTATTAAGTAATTATTTGGTATCTTACCAAAGTATTTACAATAAGCAAAGTCGCTATAGTAATATGGTGTAGTTCCTCTTTTATTTGCTTTGCCAAATTCTATTAATTTTTGCACTGTAGGTTCCTTTGATGGATTTATATTATTTCTACCCATCCATTCATTACCAGATAGTTCATGATTATAATCTTCGTACCATCTACGACGTCCTTCTTTATCTAGTAAACTATTCATTTTGCCATTATCATAAGCACCTTTTAATGTAACTATAGCAAATGAGTTCATAATAGAAGGTACTCCTTTAAAATTATCTTTATTAGGATCTAATTTTTCTTTTGGTGTATATATACCGACAGTACTGTCTGCTATTTGGTCTGAATTATAAGGGTCTATATATATAAATTCAGAATTGGTGGCATCGGTACTTACTGACTTTATTAATTTTGGGTCAGTTTGATGGTCTTCTGTCATAATTAAATTGCTTTTATTATATATATAAATTTTTTTAAATATAAAAAAACTCCTACATTTAATAAATGTAGGAGTTTTTAGTTGTTATTATTTAATACTTGACTACACTATAGAAATAGGATTACTTGCACTATCTCTTGGCACATCTACATAAAATGTAAAATATTGTGTTTGTGGATAGAATCCTGCTTCTACTAATGCGTATCTACTCTTAACAGCAAGTTTTGGTGACATTGTATTAGAATCAATAGTTTCTATACTTTCTGCTATCATATATACACAGAATTTAAGACCTGGCTCATCATCAGCACCTTTTCTACCTACTAATACTCTTGTATCATTCCAAGCCATATTAGGATCGATATATACTGTCATATCCATAAAAGTGCCTAATGGTGATAAGCCACTAGTTGTTTGGTTAATAGTATTTGGCAATGGTGCCATTTGAAATCCAGCTGAATCTTTTAATATACTACCAATTTGTAAGTTAGTAACTATGAAATTAGCAGGCCCTCTACGACCTCTCTGATATATAATACCAGCAGCTGCTAATATCCTAGACTGTAATCTTCTTTGTAAGGTAGTTTGATTTTCAAAATTACCATAATTTGTATAATAAGGAATATTCATAGTTATAACATTATCAGTCATACCTAATGCTTTAAATGTTCTATTACCACTAGTAATATAGTTGGGATCTAATGATAAGTTAAGATTTTGCCCTTCAGATTCACAAAATTCACTGTGATTGCTCCAACCTAAAGCAAATGCTCTATATAAGATATGTTTGTTAATACTTTGTGATAATTCATTAACACAAGCATTTTTTACCATTGATACAACATCATAGTTCCATTGACGACCTAAATCTTGTATCTGTTCAACAGTAACACCAGCATTCACTTGTACGGTAGCAGCATTAACAATTTTACTAAATGTTTGCAATCCTAATGTGCGTGGATATGTTTGCTCACCAACACCTCTATCCATAGGATTATAAGGTACTAATGGATTAACATAATTACCACTCCAATCATAATCATCATTAGGGCCTGCTCCTGAAAATCCTTGTATATGATTTTCATATGCACTAACTAATGATACATCAACACCTTTAGTAGGTTCTGATTCGCCAGGAGTTGCAGGAGTGCCATCACTCCAACTAATTGTAAATGTATTACTATCATCATTTTTAAATACATCAGCAATAGTAATACCTTGTGTTGTTTTAGATGTTATTTGTACAGGGCTATTAGTATTTCCTTTTGTGGTGACCACTTCATTATGTTTTAATACCCTAAATATAGGATATGCATTTATACGAGATTTTCCAACATATATTAAATGTAATATATTACCATTAGTATCTTTTGCTTCATAGTCATTGCCGACAACATAATCACCTTTTAAATTTGCTTTTATTAATATTGGATTTTCTGCGTAAGGGTCTGTAGGATTTGAAGGTATTTTACCCCCACTATATACATAGTCCATATACACAATAGACATCGTAGGGTTTGACATTGGTATTGTTGATACTATATCAAATCCGTGTGTTTGTGCTGCTGTTTGTATTGCGATAGGCAAGGTAGAAGGAAATTTATCACCTGATCCAGCCTTTGTCCTATCATAAAAATTGGCCATCCCGCCATTACCAGTCATTGCAGGTACTGCGTTACCCATGCCAGGCACATTTTGTAAACCTATCATTGGGTATGCTATACTAAGTGGATTATATGATTCATATAACATATGATTATGTGCATACAAACTTAACCATTTTAGTTTGTTTTTATCTGATATACCTGTTTTTTCTTGTAATCCGGGAGCCCATTCTTCATAAATTTTTTGTTCGTTTAAAAGTGCCATTTTTTTAAAATTATTTTTTTAAATAATCTAATCCTGATAAAGCATTATCTACCATATTTTTGTATTCAATATCAGAAGATTTAACATCATCATTATTGATATTATTTTTTACTGATTCATTAATATGTTGATTTTTGCTATAATTATTATTTAACAAGTCATATCTAGACACCCAGAAATTTCTAATTTGGTCATCTGTATTTAATACATAAAAATGGCTTTGCTTTCTAATTAATTCTTTAATATCAGGACTAGCATTTTCCCATAGTTTTTTAACAGACGCAGGCATTCTTTTGATATATTTATCTTCATCAATAGTTTTTTCATTCAAGTCAAATGAAGATATACCTTCATTTACTTTTTGGCTATAATTATCATCAAATGCCATATCCACTTTTTCTTTTTTAGTGTCTGCAGTACGCATATATTCTATCTTATTTGTTTCATCTAATAAATTTGGAATATAACTATTATTAATTATACTCCTATCTATTTTTTCTTTTTGAATAGCATTTATTAGATTTTCTATATTTTCATTTAATTTATCTATATCATTATATTTATTATAAATATCTTCTTTTATTGTTTGTTCAGAATATTTTGATTTTCTACGATATTTATTACGACCATCTTCTATATTAAATCTATTATTCTCATTAACAAGTTCATCATCTATATAATTACCAAGTTTATTAAGTTTTTCTACTAACTCATTGTCTATAAAATCTTGTGTTCTATTAACTTCATTAACAAGTTCATCATCTATATAATTACCAAGTTTATTAAGTTTTTCTACTAACTCATTGTCTATAAAATCTTGTGTTCTATTAACTTCATTAACAAGTTCATCATCTATATAATTACCAAGTT
>Ga0208693_1002822_pt1 | contig 11141 bp, 9 predicted proteins | sample AD_UKC071_MetaG_FD_184438 | JGI IMG/M metagenome (GOLD analysis project Ga0208693, IMG submission 184438) | Active sludge microbial communities of municipal wastewater-treating anaerobic digesters from USA - AD_UKC071_MetaG (SPAdes) (version 2) | ecosystem: Engineered > Bioreactor > Anaerobic >... | reverse complement strand
AGACGAGAAACCACGTCTGGGTTGCCCGCGCCAGCGTCGGGAAGGTCATCGTGACCCGATCAGGCGGTGACTTGGGGGAGTCGCTGATCCCCATGACGGCCCGGTCGGTCACCGACAGACTGCGGTTTCCGGGAAAGAGCGAGGCGACGTGCGCGTCGGGGCCGACGCCCAGCAGGAGGATGTCGAAGTCAGGCACCAACTGGCCCGGTGTGGCTGCGGCGGCGAGTTCACCGGCATACAGCTGGGCGCTCGCGTGCACCGAGCCGGTGCGATCCGGACCGGCCACGGGGTGCACCTTCGCGGGGTCGAGCGGGAGCGAGTCCAGGAGAGCGGCGCGGTTCTGGGTGTCGTTGCGATCCGGGTGCCCGGTCGGCAGATAGCGCTCGTCTCCCCACCACAGGTGCAGGCGGCTCCAGTCGACCAGTCCCAACAGGCCGCTGGCGCCCGCGCCCGCGAGGATCGCCGATCCCATGCTGCCGCCGGTGAGCACGAGGTGTGCGGTGCCGGATCGCGACTGTGCTTCCGAGAGGGCCAAGAGCAAGCGAGCTCCGGAGGCCGCGACGAGCAGGTCCCGGTCGCGGTGGACCAGGAGAATCGGATGCTGGTATGCCGTCACGAAACCGTCACGAACCGTCGGTGAGCACCGCGACCGACTCGGTGACCAATTGGGCGGCGCGATTGCGCTGGCGGCGTTCGTTGCGTCGGCGCGCCTCGCTGATCGTCGTCGTGCCGGGGGCGGCATCTGGGGCGGGTTGGACGCTTGTCAGCCCCGAGCTGAGCACCTCGTCGTAGATGTCGTCGGGGTCCAGGCGGCGCAACTCGTCGGCCAGGCATTCGGCATCGCGGCGGCGACGCAAGGAAATGCGTCGCTCCGGCTGACCGGGTTGGGTCATCGTGGCGAGGAAATCACCCGGGCGCACCAGCTCGATGGGGCCGCTGGGTCGATCAAGTCGCACGCTGCGGATGCCGCTGCCGTCGGGGGTATTGACTCGGGTCACGTCGACCCGAAGGGCGTGGGCGATCCAGGCAGCCAGCAGGTCCGTGGACGGTGAATCGGCGGCGCCGGAGACCGATGCGGAGGTGACCGGCTCGTAGGGCGGGCCGTCCAGGGCCGCAGCGAGCAGGCCACGCCACAAGGTGATGCGGGTCCAGGCCAGGTCGGTGTCGCCTGGGCGGTAGTGCTCCGCGCGCTGCGCCAACGCCTTGCGTGGCCGGCCGGCCTCCGCGGCATCGGTGATGCGTCGCGCAGCCAGGCGGGCGATGGGATCGTCGGACAGGTTGGCAGGAGCCTGCCGCGGCCACCACGCGACGATCGGGGAGTCGGGCAGCAGCAGCGGGATGATCACCGATGGGGCATGGCCCGCGAGCGGACCGAACAGCCGCAGCACGACGACCTCGCTGGCGCCGGCGTCGCCGCCGATGCGGATCTGCCCGTCGATGCGGCTCGCTCCACGTTTGGTGCCGGAGATCACCACGAGGAGCCGGCAGGGGTGCTGCCGGCTGGCCTCGGTGGCGATCTCGATGACATCCTCGGTGTCATCCGGTCCGACCACGACGACTAGGGTGAGCACCCGGCCCAAGGCCATGGCGCCGACCTCGTTGCGCAACTGGACGAGCTTCTTGGCCACCGCGGAGGTGGAGGTTCCCGGCAGGTCGATGATCACGGCATTCTCCACGTGCGTCCATCGCGGGCCATCATCGCGTCGCTGGACGCCGGACCCCACCCGCCCGCCTCGTAAGGCTCGGGCTGGCCACGCCGCGCCCAGGATTTCACGATGGGATCAAGGATCCGCCAGGACAACTCGACCTCTTCGTGTCGGGGAAACAAGGGTGGGTCGCCGAGCAGCACGTCGAGGATGAGGCGTTCGTAGGCCTCCGGCGAAGACTCGGTGAAGGCCGTGCCATAGCCGAAGTCCATGGTCACATCGCGAATGTCCATCTGACCTCCCGGCACCTTGGAGCCGAAGCGGATCGTCACGCCCTCGTCGGGTTGCACCCGGATGACGATGGCGTTCTGACCGAGTTCCTCGGTCGCGGTGGCCTCGAAGGGCAGGTGCGGAGCCCGCTTGAACACCACCGCGATCTCGGTGACCCGCTTGCCCAGCCGTTTGCCGGTGCGCAGGTAGAACGGCACTCCGGCCCACCGGCGGGTCGCGACGTCGAGGCGGATGGCGGCATACGTCTCGGTGGTGGAATCCGGGGCAACCCCCGATTCCTGGAGATAGCCGATGACCTCTTCGCCGCCCTGCCACCCGGCGGCATACTGCCCGTGAGCCGTATGCCGGCCGATGTCCTTCGGCACCCGAACGGCCGCGAGCACCTTCTCCTTCTCGGCGCGCAGAGCCGATGCGTCGAAGCAGGAGGGCTCTTCCATCGCGGTGAGCGCGAGCAGTTGGAGCAGGTGGTTCTGGATCACGTCTCGGGCGGCGCCGATGCCGTCGTAATAGCCGGCCCGGCCGCCGATGCCGATGTCCTCGGCCATGGTGATCTGCACATGGTCGACGTAGTTGTTGTTCCACACTGGCTCGAAGAGCTGGTTGGCGAACCGCAGGGCCAGGAGGTTTTGGACCGTCTCCTTGCCGAGGTAATGGTCGATTCGGAAGACCGCGTCGGACGGGAACACCGAGCTCACGACCCGCTCCAGCTCTTGGGCGGAGGCCAAGTCGTGGCCGAAGGGCTTCTCGATGACGACGCGGCGCCATCCGCCGGAGTCGCGTCGAGCCAGGCCGGAGCGTTCCAGCTGCTGGCAGACCTTGGCGAAGAAGGCGGGCGGGATGGACAGGTAGAACGCGAGATTGCCGCCCGTGCCGCGTTCCCGTTCGAGCCGGTGCACCGTCTCGGCGAGTTGGTCGAAGGCGGTGTCGTCGTCGAAACTGCCCGGCACGAATCGGAACCCCTCCGCGAGGTTGGCGTAGACGTCCTCGCGGAAGGGGGTGCGGGCATATTGGCGTACCGCGTCGTGGACGATCTGGCCGAAGTCCTGATCGGCCCAGTCGCGCCGCGCGAACCCGACCAGCGAGAAGCCCGGTGGGAGGAGCCCACGGTTGGCCAGGTCGTAGATCGCCGGCATGAGCTTCTTGCGAGCCAAGTCGCCGGTGACCCCGAACAGGACCAGAGCACACGGTCCGGCGATGCGGGAAAGCCGCTTGTCTCTGGGGTCGCGCAGCGGGTTGACCCCGGCGGCGATGCGGGCAGGCCTCATGAAGCGGACTTTAGCCCCGCCGCCACGTCCGCCAGCAACGACTCCCAGGCGGTCTCGAATTTGGCCACGCCCTCGCGCTCGAGAGTGTCGACGACCTGCGGGTAGGAGATCCCCAACTCCGCCAACCGATCGAGCACGGCCTGCGCCTCGGCGTACGCCGTTGTGACGGTGTCGCCCGTGATCACCCCATGGTCGGCCACGGCCCGGAGCGTCTTCTCGGGCATGGTGTTGACCGTAAGGGGGGCGACCAGTTCGGTGACATACAGCGTGTCCGGGTATGCCGGGTCCTTGACTCCCGTGGATGCCCACAACGGGCGCTGTGGGTGCGCGCCATCGTCGGCCAGGCTCTGCCAGCGGGGGGTCTGGACGACCTCCTGGAAGGCTTGGTAGGCCAACCGGGCGTTGGCCACCCCGGCTCGGCCGCGCATGGCCAACGCCTCAGGGCTGCCGATCTCCTGCAGCTGGCGGTCGATCTCGGTGTCGACGCGAGAGACGAAGAAGGACGCCACCGAGTTGATCCGGTCGAGGGCGTGCCCGGCGTCCCGGGCCCGTTCCATGCCGTCGAGGAAGGCGTGCATGACCGCGCGGTAGCGCTCCAAGGCGAAGATCAAGGTCACGTTGACGCTGATGCCCTCGGCCAGGACCGCGCTGATCGCCGGCAGGCCCGCCAAGGTCGCAGGGATCTTGATCATGACGTTATCTCGGCCCACGGCGGCATACAGCGCTCGCGCCTGAGCGATCGTCGCGGCGGTGTCGTGCGCGATGCGGGGGTCGACCTCGATGGAGACCCGACCGTCCAGGCCCTCGGTGCGGTCGTAGATCGGCCGCAGGACATCGCACGCGGCGCGCACATCGTCAGTCGTCATGGCGAAGACCGCCTCGTCGGCGCTGTGACCAGCCTGGGCATGCGCAGCTAGGTCGTCGGCGTAGTCGTCGCTGCCGGTGATCGCCGCCTGGAAGATCGACGGGTTGGACGTCACGCCGACGACGTGCCATTCCTCGGCCAGGTGCGCCAGCCCGCCCCGGACCAGCCGAGCGCGGGACAGATCGTCGAGCCAGATCGAGACACCGGCGGCGGTGAGGTCGGCCAGTGGCTGATGTGCGGTGCTCATCGGGTTCCTCCAGAAACGGTCAGCAGGGATTCCTCGGCGGCCGCGACGACGGCCTCGGGCGTGAATCCGAACTCACGGAACAGCGTGGCCGCGTCTGCGGACGCGCCGAAGTGGTCGATCGCGATGATGCGGCCGGCGTCGCCGACGATCTCGCGCCAGCCCTGGGAAGCGCCGGCTTCGATGCTCACCCGGGCCCGCACTGCCGGCGGCAGCACCTCGTCGCGGTAGCTGCGCGGCTGGTCGGCGAACCACTCGCGGCATGGCATCGACACGACGCGAGTGCCGATTCCCTTGTCCTGCAATGTCTTTCGAGCTTCCAACGCAAGGGAGACCTCGGACCCGGTCGCGACGATGACGACCTGCAGGGGGGTGTCGGCAGCGGCGTCGGCCAAGACATAGCCACCCCTGGCCACACCCTCGACCGAGCCGTATTCGTTCCGGTCGATGATGGGCAGGTTCTGGCGGCTCAGTGCCAACCCGGCTGGCCGGGCCAGGCGCAGGATGGTCAGCCACGCAGCGGCAGTCTCGTTGGCGTCGGCGGGCCGGACGACGTCCAGGCCGGGCATCGCGCGCAGGGCAGCAAGCTGCTCGATCGGCTGGTGGGTGGGGCCGTCCTCGCCCAGACCGATGGAGTCGTGGGTCCACACGAAGGTGACTGGCACCTGCTGGATCGCCGCCAGGCGCACAGCCGGGCGCATGTAGTCGGAGAAGACCAGGAAGGTGCCGCCATAGGGGCGGGTCAGCCCCTCCAGGGCGATGCCGTTGAGGATGCAGCCCATCCCGAACTCACGAATCCCGAAGTGCAGGGTGCGCCCGTAGGGTCCGCCGGCCCAGGTGCGCGTCTGCCGGTCCGAGGGAATGAAGGACGGCTCGCCCTTCATCGTCGTGTTGTTGCTCTCGGCCAGATCGGCCGACCCACCCCACAGCTCGGGCATGACACCGGCGAGCGCGGTGAGGACGGCTCCGGACGCGGCCCGGGTCGCGACACCCTTGGCGTCGGGCGTCCACGTCGGAAGGGCATCGGCGATGCCCTCGGGCAGCTCGCCTGACGAGATCCGGTCCAGCAGGGCGGCGCGCTCCGGGTATGCCGTGCGCCACCCGGCATACCGCTGCTGCCAGGCAGCGTGGGCCTGCTGACCCCGGTCGGCCACCGCGCGGGTGTGGGCGATGACCTCGGGGTCAACCTGGAAGCTGCGCTCGGGGTCGAATCCCAACAGCCGCTTCAGCGCCGCGACCTCCTCGGTGCCCAGGGCCGAACCATGCGCCCCGCCGGTGTCCTGCTTGGTCGGAGCGGGCCACGCGATGATCGTGCGCATCACGATGAGCGTGGGACGGTCCGTGACCGCCTTACCGGCCTCGAGGGCGGCGAACAGGGCATCGACATCCTCGATGTAGCCGTGGCCACCCGAGCCATCGGCGTGGTCTCCGCGCCAGTCGACGATCCGCACGTCCCAGCCGTAGGCGCGGTAGCGCTCGGCGACGTCCTCGGAGAAGGCGATGTCGGTGTCGTCCTCGATGGAGATCTGGTTCTGGTCGTAGATGACGACGAGGTTGCCGAGCTGCTGGTGACCGGCCAACGAACACGCCTCGTGGGACACGCCCTCCTGGACGTCACCGTCGCTGCACAGCACGTAGATGGTGTGGTCGAAGACGCTCTCGCCGACCGGGGCGTCGGGGTCGAACAGACCGCGCTGACGCCGCTGGGCCATCGCCATCCCCACGGCGGAGGCCAACCCGGAGCCGAGCGGACCGGTCGTGATCTCGACGCCGACGGTGTGGTGGACCTCAGGGTGGCCGGGGGTCTTGGCGCCCCACGTGCGCAGCGACTGGAGGTCCTCGAGCTCGAGTCCGATGCCGGCGAGGTAGAGCTGGATGTACTGCGTGAGGCTGGAGTGGCCGCAGGACAACACGAAGCGGTCACGGCCCAGCCACAACGGGTCGCTCGGGTCGTGGGTCATGACCTGCTGGTAGAGCAGGTAGGCGGCCGGGGCCAACGACATGGCGGTGCCGGGGTGGCCGTTGCCCACGCGCTGCACGGCATCGGCGGCGAGCACGCGCGCCGTGTCGACCGCGCGCACATCGAGGTCGGTCCAACCGGCCAGGCTCGCGCGGGGACGCTCCAGAGACCGGTCGCGCTCAGCGAGGGACGAGGTGAGGGTCGACGTGGGGCTGGACGGTTCGGATGTCACCGAAGGATCTCCTCGTTCGAAAACGGTGCGTGGCGACGGCTCGGGGGACGGCCTCGATGGCGGTCCCGTGAGGGTGGGTCGTCGCTGACTGGCGTCGGGATCGAGCCTAGTGGCCGGTGCGCCGAGCCCCAGGGCTCGTGCTGGATGTTGCCTTACCCCCAGGTAGACTCCCGAATCGTGACCGCTGTCGATCCGCGCGCCGAACTGGCCTCGACGCCTGGACCGACCGGGCGGGGGATCTGGTTCATGGTCGGGCAATACATCGCCCTCACCAAGCCCAGGATCATCGAGTTGCTGCTCATCACGACGGTGCCGGTGATGTTCCTGGCCCAGCGCGGCATCCCCTCCCTCGGACTCATCCTCGCGACCCTGGTTGGCGGCACCCTCTCGGCCGGCGCGGCCAACTCACTCAACTGCGTCATCGACCGTGACATCGACGCGCTGATGAACCGCACAGCGAGTCGTCCGCTGGTCACCGGCACGATCAGCACCCGTTCCGCGGTGATCTTCGGCGTTGCCCTGTGCGCCGCCGCGACGCTCGTCCTGGGGCTGCTGGTCAACTGGCTCAGCGCCTGGCTGGCACTGGCGGCCTTCGCCTTCTACGTCGGCATCTACAGCGTGGTGCTCAAGCGCCGCACGCCGCAGAACATCGTCTGGGGTGGCGCGGCCGGGTGTATGCCGGTCCTCATCGGCTGGTCGGCCGTGACGAACACGGTGTCCTGGTCAGCGTGGATCCTCTTCCTGGTGATTTTCTTCTGGACGCCGCCGCACTACTGGCCGCTGTCGATGAAGTTCAAGGACGACTACGCCGCAGCGTCGGTGCCGATGTTGCCCGTTGTGGCCAAGTTCGTCGTCGTGTCGCGGCAGATCCTGCTCTACTCCTGGGTGATGGTGCTCACGTCGCTGGCGTTGATCCCGGTCGCTCCGATGGGCTGGATCTACACCCTCGGCGCGGTCCTCTCGGGAGGCCTGTTCCTGGCCGAAGCGCACCGGCTGCACCATCACGCCGTGCTCGGTTCACCGCAGACGGTCTTGCGGCCGATGCGGCTGTTCCACCTGTCGATCACTTATCTCACGGTGCTTTTCGTCGCCGTCGCGATCGACCCGCTGGTCTACCTGCCGCTGCCCGGCCGCTGAATCGCCTCTGACCCGTATCTGTCCCTCCCCTGACCGGTCGGCTCAGCTGCGGCCCTGGCTGAAGTATTCGGCGTTGGGCACCATTCCGAGCGCCGAGCTCACCCGGTTGGTCATGTTGAACATTCCGACGATCTGTACCAGTTCGACGATCTCGTGGTCGCCGAGGCCCACCTCGCGCAGCGCTTCCAGGTCGGCCAGACCGACCTGTTCCGGATGCCGGGTGAGCAACTCGGCATACTGGGCCATCGCCTGATGCCGCGCGGACAGCGGAGCCTGGCGCCAGTTGACGGCGACGAGATCGGCGGTCTGCGCGTCCTCGAGGAAGACCCGCAGAGCGGCACCGTGGCTGACCGCGCAGTAGGTGCACCGATTGAGAGCGGACACCACGACCGCCAGCAGCTCACGCTCGGCGAGGCTGAGGTGGCCCTCCTTGTTGACCAACAGGTTGAAGTAGCGCCACCAGGCAAGGAACTGCTCGCCATTGACTGCCTGGGCCCGGAACACGTTGGGCACGAAGCCGAACGCCTCCTGCGCCTTGTTCCACAACGCACTTACTGCCTCGGGCACCTCGTCGGGTCCGGGTACGGGCAGGTAGGAGATCGGCAGGTTCTCGGCCATGCTCCAGTATGCCGTGAGGCAGGTTCCCGGCGGGGGCGGTGCGGGGATCCGGGTCGGTCAGACCGGGTTGCGATAGAGGTTGAGCGTGCCGCTGGTCAACGTCATGGCCAGCAGGCCGGCACCGAGCATGTGGGTGCCGACGATGACGATCGGCAATCCGGTGAAGTACTGCACATATCCGAGCAGCCCCTGCACCGCGGTGAGCACGAGCACCATGTGCCAGGCTCCGCGAGCCCTGGTCACTTCGCCCGCGGTGCCCTCGCTCTGACCCACCCGGATCGCCACGAGGGTGGCCAACGCCAGGCCGATGAAGAGCATGACGACGTCGGCGTGCAGCCACGACACCAGGCGCGGATCGAATCCGGTGCGCGCCGGTGTGTCGGCGTCGCCGGAGTGCGGGCCCGAGCCGGTGACGATCGTGCCGAGCACCATGACGACGAAGCCGACCGCGTATGCCGTCCACCCCAGGCGCACCGCCCAGGGGTGCACGGCCGGCTGGCGGGCTGCAGGGTCCGCGCCGTCGTCGGCCCCGCGCAGCAGGGCGGTCGCGGCCGCGACGAGGACCACGGAGGCCAGGAAGTGGAAGGCGACGATCGTCGGGTTGAGGCCGGTCCAGACCGTGATGCCCCCCACGACGGCCTGGGCGACGATGACGACGATGACGAACCACGCCAGCCGAACCATCCCGCGTCGCCGGGGGAAATGGGTGTAAACGGCCCACAGCGACAGGAGGGCAACGACGATGAGGACGCCGGTGAGCAGCCGGTTGCCGAACTCGATGAACTTGTGGAAACCCTCGGCCTGGGCGGCGACCGGCGTGAGCGATCCTTGCGCGCAGGTGGGCCAGTCGGGGCATCCCAACCCGCTGCCCGTGAGGCGCACGATGCCCCCGGTGACGATGATGAGGATCTGGGCGACGAGGTTGGCGACGAGGATGGGACGGACCCAGGTCGCACGCATCACGGGTAGAGCCACGGGCTCAAGGGTATGCCGTCCGAGAGAGCGTCTCGGCGGCGGGGCCGGGCTACCGAGGCAGTCAGTCCGACCAGCGGAAGGTGCGCGCGGCCACTGCCGCGGCGACGGCGCCCCAGGCCAGCAGGACGAGCAGCGCGGCACCGTCCAGTGCGCCGGTCCCGAGAGCGGCCCGCAGCCCATCGGCCAGGGCGGCCGAGGGCAGCACGCCAGCGACCGTAGCCAGTGCGCCCGGCATGGAGATCCGCGGGACGATGACGCCGCCGAGGACGAGCAGGAGCACCCAGACCAGGTTGGCGATGGCCAGGACGCCCTCGGCGCGCAGCAGGCCGGCCAGCAGCAGCGCGAGCGCGACGAAGGCCCAGGTGCCGGCGACGAGGAAGACCACGGCGATCGGCAGTCCTGGCAGGTGGGGTTGCCACCCGAGCGCCAGGCCGACGCCGCCGATGACCACCCATTGCAGGACTTCGACACCGAGGGTCGCCAAGGCCTTGCCCCACAGGAGGCCGTCACGGCCCAGGGGGGTGGTCCCGAGCAGGCGGAGCACGGCATACCGGCGGTCGAATCCCGTGGCGATCGCTTGCGCAGTGAAGGCGGCCGAGATGACGCAGAGGGCGAGGACACCGGGCACGGCGATGTCGATGCGGCGGCCCGCGCCGAGGGCTGGGGCGGTGGTGTAGGCCAGTCCGACGAGGGCGCCCAGCGGCAGGACGAGCGAGACGAGCAGTTGTTCGCCGTTGGCCAGCAGCGTGCCCAACTCGAAGCGAGCCTGGGAGAGCACCCGCGTGCGTGGGGTCGACGGAGCGCTCATCATCGCGCCTTTCGGGTGAGCTCGAAGTAGACGCTCTCCAAGGTGCGCTCACCGACCACGTCCGCTGGGGAGCCGCTGGCCACGGTGCGGCCGTCGCTGATGACGACCAGGTGGGTGGCCAAGGCCTGGGCCTCCTCGAACGAGTGGGTGGTGACGACCACCGTCGTCCCGCCGTCGGCGACCTGCTGCAACAGGTCGTAGACGTCGAGCCGTCCGTGCGGGTCCAGCCCGGCGGTCGGCTCGTCGAGGAAGAGCACCTCGGGGCCGCCGATGAGTGCGGCGGCCAGGGCGAGGCGTTGCTTCTGGCCGCCGGAGAGCCGACGCACGGTCGTGCCGGCAAAGGCATCGATCCCCAGCCGGCCGGCGAGCGAGGAGATGTCGGCCGGCGCGGAATACAGGCTGGCCAGATGCGCCAGCAGCCGCAGGGGCTTGCTGCCATTGGGCAGGCCACCGGACTGCAGCATGACGCCCACGCGGGCCCGGTGGTCAGCAGAGCTGAGCCATGGGTCGGTGCCGAGCACGCGGACCGCGCCGCCGTCCGGGCGCTGCAGGCCGACTGCGCACTCGACGGCGGTGGTCTTGCCCGCGCCATTGGGTCCGAGGACCGCAGTGATCCCCCCGCCCGGGGCGTGCCAGGTCATGTCGTCGCAGGCCCGCACCGCTCCGTAACGACGCTGCAAGGCCTCGACGGTCACGGCAGGAGTAGCTGCGCTCACGGTCGGCCAGTCTAGGCCGCGGCGGACGTAGTTGGACGCGACCGCGAATTACGGCATACTGATGTAGTGATTATCGGAAACGCGACCCGCCAGGGTGACACCGAAGGCCGCACTCGCGACCTCGTGCTCGCTGCTGTCACGGCGCGTGGGCCGATCAGCGCGTCCGCGCTCGGACGCGACCTCGGCCTCACTCCGGCAGCGGTCCGCCGGCATCTCGACGCCTTGGCCGAGGCCGGGACGATCGTCGAACGCGAGGCGCCGCTGAGCGCCTCGGTCACCCGAGGGCGTGGCCGCCCGGCCCGGCAGTGGGTCGTGGCAGCAGCGGGCCACGACGAACTGCCCTCTCACTACGACGATCTCGCGGCCCAAGCACTGCGCTATCTC
>Ga0208693_1002816_pt1 | contig 11155 bp, 12 predicted proteins | sample AD_UKC071_MetaG_FD_184438 | JGI IMG/M metagenome (GOLD analysis project Ga0208693, IMG submission 184438) | Active sludge microbial communities of municipal wastewater-treating anaerobic digesters from USA - AD_UKC071_MetaG (SPAdes) (version 2) | ecosystem: Engineered > Bioreactor > Anaerobic >... | reverse complement strand
TGTTATAACTGATGGAGGCAATGGCTGTGAAGATAATACTCCTTTTAACCCTGTCATATTTACGGGCGCCGTAATTATAGCCAATTACCGGCTGGGCACCATTGGTCAGGCCGCTGACTGGCATCGTGATGAATTCCCGTACAGAATTTATAACAGTCATAATCCCTATATAGAGGTCTCCTCCATAGAGTTGAAGGGTAGTATTGGAGATGACCTGGACAATGGAATTGGTAAAAGACATGACAAAGCCCGAGGTCCCCAGGGCAATAATCCTTTTCACCCTCTTAAGTTGTAATTGGAAAGTTTCCTTTCTCAGTTTCAAAATCGCCTTTTCACCAGTAAGAAATCTAAGTACCCAGCAGGCAGATAAGGCCTGGGAGATGACTGTTGCTATAGCAGCACCCCTAACCCCCATTTTTAGTTTAAAGATGAAAATAGGATCCAGGATTATGTTGGCCAGTGCCCCCAGAATTACAGTTATCATTCCTATCCGGCCAAAACCCTGGGCATTAATAAAAGGATTCATGCCCAGACTGATCATGACAAAAATGTTACCCAGGAGATAAATAGTAATATATTGGTTAGCGTAAGGATAGGTCATTTCACTGGCACCGAATAGATAGAGCACAGGTTTTTTAATTAATAAGCCTAATATGGTGAGGATAAATCCACTGCCGATTAACATAATAAAGGCATTGCCCATTATCTTTTCTGCTTCATCAATATTTTGGCGGCCCCGTTCAATAGAACATAGGGGGGCACCGCCGACTCCAAAGAGGTTGGCAAAGGCCATAACCATGGATATAATCGGCAGACAGATGCCGATACCGGTTAAGGCCAGAAAAGAATCACCCGGCATCCTGGCTATATAGATCCTGTCAACTATACTATAAAGGACATTAACTAACTGGGCCAGTATCATGGGGAAGGCCAGACTCATTATGTTTTTTGTAATACTACCTTTAGAAAAATCGTTTTCTATTTGCACAGTTTCGCCTCACTTTTGCCTTATAATATTTCGACTTGCTAAGCCAATTGCTTTCCTGTCTCTTTACATTGATGTATTGTAAACCTAAAAACCTGTTAAGTCAAGGATCAGGGGAAAGAGCTCACAACTGAGGAATTATAAATAATAAATTATTTCTTTTTATGTTCTTTAAGCAAATGGAACCACTCTAAATATTTATCTTCAAATATACTATTTTTTAAATATACAAAGTTAAACTCCCGGCTATAGTTAAAGTCTGTGATATCAATTTTACATAAAACTCCATTATCGATTTCTTTCTGTACAGCTACTTTGTACAAAAAGGCTATTCCCTTATTGTCAGCAACCAGTTTTTTTATTACATTCATATTGCCGATTTCAATGATATTTTTAAAGCTATCTAGACTCAGGTTTTTTTCATGCAGGATTTGCTCTAAAGTTTCACGGGTACCGGAGCCACTTTCCCTTAATATAAGCTGAGCTTTTAATAAATCTTCTAAATAAATTTTTCCCTTCTTAAATTCAGATTCTGGTGAACAGACCCCGATAAACTCTTCCTTCCTGAATGTTTTGTAACTATACCTGGACTTATCAAAATAACCTTCCAGCAAGACGAAATTTACCTCACCACTTTTGAGTTTTTCCAGCAGTGTCTGTGTGTTTTCTACTAACATATTAAAATGCAGATTATCCCTATCCCGTATTATTTTACTCAGGATATCAGGTATTATAAACTCTCCTATGGAAAGGGTTGCTCCAAAAGAAATACTGAGGTTATCTGTATTCCTTTGAAGCATTTCCTTAATCCGTTTGCTATCAGCAAACATTCTCTGTGTGTACTCATAAAGTTTTTGGCCTTTTTCTGTTAAGGTCAAGGTTTTACCACTATAATTAAAAAGTTTAGCACCATAAAGTTCTTCCAGATATTGAATATGTTGTGAAACAGCTGGTTGGGTCAAATGTAGCTCCTGGGCAGTTTTAGTATAGTTTTTTATTTTACATAAATGTAAAAAGGTTATATGTCTGAAATCTATCATAAAATCACCTATAAGTAAAAATTATAGAACTATAATTAATAATAATTTTATTTTATAGTAATTCTAATGTAAAATCAATTATGTTAGCAAAAAGTCATAATTAAATCAAGTATAAAATCAAATAAGGGGAGTCAAGATGAAAAACGTAAAAAAATACGCAGTAGGTATAGTATTAACAATTGTTTTAGCAGTACTTTCACAGTATATCAGTAGTTTTATTCCCAAAAATATCATCAGTCCAGGGGTCTTTGCCCTGATAATTGGGATGTTATTAAATCCAGTCATAAGAAAATATAGGAATTTTGAATGGGGCATTAATTTTGTGGCGAAAAGGGTATTAAAGACAGCCATAGTACTTATGGGTTTAACCCTCAGCTTTTCTCAGGTTTTATCGGTAGGGGCTTTCTCTATTGTTGTAATGTTTTTTACCCTTATAACTGCCTTTGGAGGAGGGTATCTATTGGGCAGATTATTCGGGATGAACTGGAAGTTATCCAGCCTGATTTCTGCCGGGACGGGGATATGCGGCGGTTCAGCAGTAGCTGCCATTGCGCCAGTAATCAAGGCCGAGGACAGGGATATTGCCTATGCAATTTCTGCAACCTTTATCTTTGATGTGCTGATGGTGATCCTTTTTCCCATTGCGGGGAGCTACCTGGGGATGAGTGATATCGGTTATGGCCTATGGACAGGGACAGCGGTCAATGATACTTCTTCAGTTGTTGCAGCCGGCTATGCCTTTTCTGATGCTGCAGGTGCCTTTGCCGTAGTGGTTAAGCTAACCAGGACACTCTCAATAGTCCCGATAGTAATGATGTTTTCCCTGATAAACGCCAGGCAGGAAGCGAAACTCCAGAATAGGGAGGTTAAAAGGGAAAAGGTTGCCATAAAGGAAATATTCCCGTATTTTATTTTGATGTTTCTGGCCATGGTGGCAATTAAGAGTACTGGCCTGGTTCCTGATTTTGTGAGTTCAAATATAGCTGTTATAAGTAAATTCATGATGGTTATGGCCCTGGCAGCAATCGGGCTGAGGACGAATTTTGAGGAAGTATCCAAATCAGGGATTAAACCGATGATCCATGGTTTTATAATCTCAGCATTAGTAGTAATCGTATCCTATGTAGTCCAGGTAGCCCTGGGCCAGGTGTGATGGAAGGACAATGACATAAGGACATTGGAAGGACACAGGGGGACGATTCCCTGTGTTTTTTTTATTTTCCGGCATACTTGTATATACTTAGCTTGAAGTGATTAGTTTATGGGGACGGTTATTCTATATATAGAAAAACCGCCCCTTTTTACTCATTGCTCAATCTGTGTTTTTTAAAAACTACTTGACAAAGTGTTTATAATGTTTATACTGTATATATAGGATATAAACAGTATAAACATTTCTTTCCCGCATGAGGAGAAAGGAGGTAGATTATCCAGTGGATATAATTATTTCTAATTCTGTAGACGAGCCCATCTATGAGCAAATAGTAAAACAGATAAAAAATTTAATAATTAATGGGGAACTGGAAGAGGGGGATGCCCTGCCTTCCATCAGAAATCTGGCCAAAGAGCTACAGATCAGTGTTATAACAACAAAAAGGGCTTATGAGGAATTGGAGAGAGATGGTTTTATAAATAAAGTGGCCGGAAAGGGTACTTTTGTTGCTCCTCAAAACCAGGCCTTACTAAAAGAGAGGAGGCTAAAAGTAGTAGAAGAAAAGCTGGCAGAAGCTGTTAATGCAGCCAGGATTATTAATCTTTCCTTAGGGGAGTTACAGGAAATGTTGAAAATATTATATGAGGAGGTTTGAAAATGTCTGCAATCCTTGAAGTGGATAATTTGCGCAAAGAATACAGAGATTTTAACTTAAATGTTTCATTCTCCCTGGAGAGGGGTTATCTGATGGGATTTATTGGCCCAAATGGAGCCGGAAAAAGTACAACCATAAAATTAATTATGAATTTGTTAAAAAAAGATAGTGGGGCGATTAAGGTTTTTGGCCTGGATAATGTTAAAAATGAAATCGAAATCAAGCAAAGGATTGGTTTTGTTTATGACCAGAACTATTATTATGATGAACTCACTGTAGAAGAGATGAAGGGGATAATTTCCCGTTTTTATGCAGACTGGGATGATGAACTTTATAGAAGTTATCTAAAAATATTTGATCTGGATCCCCGTAAAAAAATAAAGGAATTATCCAAGGGTATGCAGATGAAGTTTTCTCTGATCATGGCTTTATCCCACCATGCAGAATTGATAATCATGGATGAACCGACTTCCGGACTGGACCCGATAGTAAGGAGGGAATTACTGCAAATCCTGTCTGAAATATTACAGAATGAGAACAAGGGCATCCTATTATCAACACATATCACCTCTGATCTGGATAAGATTGCAGATTATATTACCTTTATTAATCAAGGCAGGATTGTGGAAACCACCACCAGGGATTTTCTGCTGGAAAACTATGGTGTAGTAAGGGGTAAAAAAGAATTATTAATGCAGACAGATAAAGGTCTTTTAATAGGGGTAAAAGAGAATGAATTCGGTTTTGAGGCTCTGGTCAAGGATAAAGCCAGAGCCCGGGAAATATTTGGTGATAAGATAATTATTGATAAGCCAACCCTGGAGGACATCATGTATTATCAAATAGATGGGAAGGTGGTATAAAGATGGCCCAGTTAATAATAAAAGATATGTTGTTACAGAGGAAAAGGCTCATTTATTTTACTTTATTTTATAATGTTTTCGCTATTTTAATCCTGCAGGATTTTTTTCTGCCTTATTTGGTGGCCGGTATAGTGGTTCCCTATATAATGTTGCAGACTGCCCTGGCTTATGAGGAGATGAATAAATCAGAAATAGTGATTAACAGCCTGCCAGTAAGAAAAGAAAAAATTGTCCTGGCCAGGTATTTAACGATATTTATCTACCTCTTAATCAGCATTTTATGTTATTCAATATTAACCTTTTTAATGAACCTATTTAATCTGCCCCTCGCCGGAGAGCCAGTAAGCCTGGCAGGAATTGTTGTAATTTTTGTAGGTATAGGTATAATTGTTTCCATCTATTTGCCCATTTTCTTTAGATATGGTTATATAAAGGGAAGGGTATTTCATACAGTATTTACAGTGGCTGCCCTTATACTGCCTACTGTTGCTGTAAAGATTATTGGAGAAAACCCGGAATTGCCTGGACGATTTGTTGTCGAGGATTTAGTAGGAGTTAGAACAGGTATTATACTCTTGTTATTAACCTTGCTGATTTTGACCATATCATTTAATTTATCGGTGTGGTTTTATAAGAAAAGAGAATTTTAACATTAAAGATAGGTAACATAACTAACGGCACCCGATACGACACAGGGGGAGGGTTCTCCTGTGTTTTTTATTTTTATAGATAAAACACAGGCAGATTATAGCACAGGCGAACCATCCCCTGTACTTTGTTTATTATAGTTGATATTAGTTGACAATAGTTGTCCGCTGTTATATAATGGAATAAAATAGAAGGAGGGGAGTTTCGATGTCCGGGAAAAAAGACCTGATAACTGCCCGGGATCTGGCAGAAAAGTTGGGCCTTTCTGTTGAAACTATTTGGCGGTATACCAGGGAAAATAAGATTCCATATTTGGAGCTTGGTAATAGGCAATACCGCTATGTATTGGATGATGTCATTAATGCATTATCCAGTCATCCTGAAAATGAAGTCGTTAAGGAAACAGGAGCCGATTATCAAAGTAAAAAGCCCTTTACATACGAGGATTATTTAAAACTCCCTGAGGAAACAGGTTACCAATTTGAGGTCCTGGAAGGCAATTTAACAAAGGAACCTTCACCAAATGTAATGCATCAACGGGTTTCCCGCCGTTTACAGCGTATTCTGGAGGATTATTTTATGGAAATTGATCCTGAGGGAGAGGTATTTGATGCTCCTTTAGATGTAACATTTTCTGATATAACCGTCGTCCAGCCAGATCTCCTGTATATAGCAGGCAGCCAGAAAGAGATAATAAAAGAAAATAGGATTGATGGTTCTCCTGAACTTGTTGTAGAGATTCTCTCTCCATATAATCCCAGGAAGGATAGGCTGCAGAAAATGAGGATTTATCAGAAAGCAGGGGTTAAGCATTACTGGATTGTAGATCCAATGGATAGAATTTTGCAATGCTATGCCCTTTATGGTGATAATTATGCAATAGTGGCTTCAGGTATGGATGAGGACACAGTAGAACACCCGGATTTTGTGAACTTAAGTATTCCATTGGGAAAATTATGGCCGGAAGCTGAATGACACAAAAGAACCGTACCCCTTTGTCATTATCGCTGGAACAAAATGAGCCATCTGTCGTCTAAATATATGAAGACAGATTAAAGGGGAGTGTGAAATGATGAGATATAAAAAGCTTACAATAATAATGATTATGCTTATATTGATCAATTCAGCATTTGTTGCAGCTGCCGGCGTTGGGCATTGGGCAGAAGTATATGTTGAGATATTGTCGGAAAATCATGGTGTTGAGAATCTATTCAGGAACAAAGATCTGAATCAGCCCATTACAGTGGAAAATTTTCAGGAACTGGTAAGGCTGGTTCTTGCTGAAGATTATAACGGGAGACCTGCAGCCGTAAGCAGGGAAGCCCTCGTCCATGAATTGGTCACAATATGGGCAGATATAACAGGCCAGGACCTGTACAGAATTCCAGTAATTAAAATGTTGATCTATGAAGATACTGCAGAGATTGAGTCAGAGTATTATCACAGCATTGTAATCGCCTATATGCAGGGTATCGCCAGGGGAAAGGAAAGGGGTAAATTCAGGCCTGCTGATGAACTCAGCTATGGTGAACTGGCTACAATAATCTATAATACAGATCTGGCCATTAAGAGGGAGTTAAAACTGAAAGAACAAAAAGCATCCGCAGGAAGATTTGAGACCAGAGCCAGCTATGAGTTAAAAGACGGTAAAGTAATATTTGATTTTGAGCTTGTAAACAATTTTCCAGTAGCGAAAGAACTGCAATTTGGCTCCGGCCAGCAGTTTGAGGTAGTCATCACAGATGAGAGAGGGGAAGAGGTCTACAGGTTCTCTGATGGTAAATTCTTTACAATGGCCCTGATTTATAAAACCATTCAGCCAGGCGAAACCCTCAAATGGCAGGATTCCTGGGATCTGACCAATAAAGATGGAGAGAAAGTTACTGCAGGAGAATATCAGGTTGAAATTATTATTCTTGCCAATCCCGTTGATGGTGGTGAGGAATTAGATAGAAGCCAGTTGAGGACCGTTATAAAATTCAACCTTAATGAAATAGTAAAAACAGATATTCTAGAATTATCATTTGGGGACAACAATCAGGCGAATGAACAGGGCATCATCAGTCCAGAATTGGCCAGAGAACTTATAGAAGAGATTACGGAAGAGCTGATACAGGCTATAAAAAATAGGGATGGAGAAAAAATCGCTGAATTCGTTCACCCGGTAAAGGGAGTAAGGTTCACGCCCTATACCTATGTTTCACTGGAACGGGATTTAGTTTTCAGCAGGGAAGCGATGAAAAATTTCTTTGCAGATACGGATCTCTATCTCTGGGGATATTATGATGGTATCGGCAGTGAAATCCAGCTGACACCAGCAGAATATTATGAGGAATTTATCTATTCCGCTGATTTTATTAACGCACCGGAGGTTGGCTATAATAAGGTTTTAAGCAGTGGAAATATGCTGGAAAACCAGTTTGATGTATATGATAATCCTATTATTGTTGAGTATTATTTCCCTGGTTTTAATCCTGAATACGACGGGATGGATTGGCGCAGCCTCCGCCTGGTCTTTGAGGAATACGAAGGCAACTGGAAACTGACCGGGATTATCCATAATCAATGGACTATATAGAATAAAAATATAAAGCAGCAGTATATTAAGGATGCATTTTGCATCCTTTTTAGTTTATAATCCAGTCTATTCTACAATATTTATGGTTGACAAAGGCAAGTTACTGTTTTATTATGTCGTTATAGCTGACTCAGATAAGTATTGTTTTTATTGTCTTCTATAGTCTACAGAAACGGTGTTGAATATAAATGACTCATAAATATATTTATCTTGTCTTTACCAGAACAGGAACCTGGCTTTCCAGATTAATTTGCCTTTTTTCAAAACTTACTTATCCTCATGTTTCCCTAAGTTTTGATGATAGTTTTACCAGGATGTATTCTTTTGGCCGGACTAATCCAGACAATCCTTTTTCCGGTGGCTTTGTTGAAGAAAACCTCTATGGTGGAGTCTTCAGGAAATTCCCTAATTGTAGATGCCTTATCTACAGGGTCAAAATTAACGAAGAGCAATTTGAGCTGCTCCAGGAACAGGTAAAAGCATTCCTGCAGGAAAAAGACAGATATAAGTATAATCTTCTTGGATTACTGGCTTTACGTGTTAATAGACCTTTAAAAAGGAAAGACCGCTTTTTTTGTTCCCAGTTTGTTTCACAGCTTTTAATCAATGCCGGTATTTTTGATACTGATAAAATTCCTGAAATGATTAGAACAGATGAGCTTTTTACTATAGAAAATAAGGAACTTATTTACGAAGGTATCGTCAACAGGGATTATATTGCATCTCTTTTTAAGGGGATACCGATAGTATAGATTAATATAGTGATTGATATTATACCTCCAGGATTGCCCACCTGGAGGTTTTTTATTGGAAGAAAAATAGCTATATGATGCTAATGGAAACTAGATCAAAGAAGGATATCTGGAGATTTTGTAGAATATAGCTATAACTATGAAAACAGCCTAATAAATACCAGGAATTTAGGCAGTAAAATATGAGGTGTTAACCTGTACAAATATGAAAAAGTAATATAACAATTAGAACCAATAAAATCTTAGTATCGAAAGTAGAACAAGACACCATGATTAGCTTATTCAAGCCAAGTATGGTGTCTTATACAACAGGAGTTGATAGTATGGCTTATACCATTGTTTATTTAGCTTTTTCTTTAACTATGCTTTATGCAGGTTATAAGTATCAAAAAGATTCAGAATTTGTTTTTTCTATATTTGGAGGGAAATCAGTAGTATCTATTTTAGAAATTTTATTGAGTATTATGTTTTTGCTTTCAGCTATATTAGAAATTGCAGGTTATAGTAATAATTCATTTATTTTTTTTAAATTCACTTGTAAATTTATGGCGTTTTTTGTAGCCCCAATATTTATTATTGATACAACATATTATAGAATCAAAAAAAAGAAAAAAGATTAAAAGTCCGGGTTTAATTATAGCGATAGCAGATAGGTATGAAAATGTGGTGGAGAGATATAGATATGATGCTTACGGCAATCCCTACGAGGGAAGATTTCTCCATATGCCGAAGAATAATCCCTATGGCTTTACCGGCCAGCGGTTCGAGGCGGAGTTGAGAGTGTACTCCTTTGCCTTCCGGGATTACAACCCGCAGAGCATGCGGTGGATGACGGTTGACCCGATTAAGGATGGATTGAACTGGTACCAGTATTGTGGTTCGGATCCGGTTAATTTTTGGGATCCTTTGGGATTAGAAGAGTATAATTTGATTATCTTTTATTATAATACAGAAACTGATCCTGATGAAAGTTTTAGAAGAGCCGCTATAACCAATGCACGTGAGACAGAAGCCAAAGATTATTTTTTAAGTGTAACAACTGAAACAGACTTTAAAGAAGGCTGGACTAGAACAAAAGAAATATTTGAAAGACGGGGAGACGAAGTAGCTAATATTTCTATTTTTACTCATGGGGGTATTGGAAGACTATATTTTGTACCTGATTCAAAAAATGATGGAACGCTCACATATAGTGAAATTGAAAAACTTCCCCAACTGCCGTATAAAGATGATGCAGAAATAACAATTCATGCCTGCAATAGTGGAGTGGGGCAATATTCTACAGCACAAGCTTTTGCAAATTCGCAACAAATACCTGCTTATGGCACACAAACCTATACAAATTTTTCTGAGAAGTATGAAGTGTTTGATAGAATTGATAGAAATTCAGAGAATGTTTATTTAGAAGCTTATGATAAAAACTTTATTTTTGGTGGTGAGTTAATACCAAAAGTAAAATTTTATCCTGAGGTTAATAATGATGATTTATGTGATTAGTAATATTAAAATTAAGGAGGTTATTATTATTAAAAAAATTATAGTATTATTTAGTTTTCTTATTTGTCTACTGTTCATCGTTTCTTGTGTCCATAAAGAAATTAATTTAATGCAATATGATTATGTTCGATATAATAACCAAGACATAGATTATGATACCATTAAAAAGCTAAATAATATGTTGAATAAACAAAAAAAAACTGCTCATACATTCTATGAATATCCAGATATGTTGTTGGAATGTTATAAAGGAAATGAAAAAACATATATTTCAATATATATAAAAGAAGGGTATTTGTTTAAAGGCTATTTTCTTAAGGCTTTTACAGAAAGAATGGAGGATAAAAAAACTAAATGTTACAAGTTGGACAATGCTACAATAAAGATATTAGAAGAAATAAAAGTTAAATATGATGTAAAATGAGAACTTAATTAACGAATTCAACCTTATGAAGTATTATAACCCCCGGTATAAAATTACCGGGGGATTTTGCAAATGGAGGGGCATTGGATACTTAAAAACAAAATTTGGTTTTTAATCCTTGTTGTATCGGTTTTCGTTGTAATCATAACTATCTTACAGACAAAAATTGGACTTAAAGATATTGAAAAGCAATTATTCAAAAATTTTGTTTATGTAGGTTATCTTGTTTCTGGTAATTATGTTCGCGAGTTATATATGGTTTATATTTTCCCATAAAAAAGTTAATTGGCGAAAATCCCCATTATACGGTGTTGTAGTAGTATTATTACTTTTGATGGAGGAGAAACGCTTGCCAGTATCTTGGTCACAACTTCAAATTTTTGTACGGATGAAGGCATTAAAGTTGGAAGCAGAGTGAATGATGTCTATGTGGTGGATAGGCTATACTAGATAGGACAGTTTTTCTCCGAACATGGTATAATGATTATAGGAGGAGAAAATCATGTCAAAAAGATATTATGAAGAAAACTTTAAAAAACAAATAGTAAAAATTTATAATC
>Ga0208693_1002798_pt1 | contig 11198 bp, 10 predicted proteins | sample AD_UKC071_MetaG_FD_184438 | JGI IMG/M metagenome (GOLD analysis project Ga0208693, IMG submission 184438) | Active sludge microbial communities of municipal wastewater-treating anaerobic digesters from USA - AD_UKC071_MetaG (SPAdes) (version 2) | ecosystem: Engineered > Bioreactor > Anaerobic >... | reverse complement strand
ATGAAGGCCGGCGCGCAGGGCAGCAGCAGCCGCTCGCACACGCTGACCACGGGTGACGACGCCGCGGGCCAGCGCACGCTGATCCGCACCAGCGACAACCACAACACCGAGCGCGGCTGGAACCTGGCGGCCAAGACCACCCAACCGCTGGGCGAGGCGCACACGCTGGCCCTGGGCTGGGAGGTCGAGCGCCGCAGCCGCACCGAGCAGCGCCGCATCGTGCAGAACGGTGCCGATCTGCTGGGCGTCTACGAAGGCCAGCCCTTCGACATGGCGGTGACGCGCAGCGCGCTGTTCGCGCAGGACGAGTGGGTGATCGATGCCCGCTGGTCGGCGCAGGTGGGCCTGCGTGCCGAGCAACTGCGCACCGCCGTCAGCGGCCTGGGCACGGTCGAGCGCCAGCGTCGCCAGGTGGTGTCACCGCTGCTGCACCTGACGCACAAGCTGCAGCCGGGCGGGCGCGACCTGCTGCGCCTGAGCCTGACCCGCAGCTACAAGGCGCCTGAGCTGAACCAGCTCAGCAGCCGGCCCAGCATCAACACCGCCTACGCGCTGAAGAATGAACCGAATGCGCAGATCGCGCCGGACAGCGTCGGCAACCCGGCACTGCAGCCGGAACTGGCCACCGGGCTGGACCTGGCCTTCGAGCACTACTTGCCCCAGGGCGGGGTGCTGAGCTTCGGCGGCTTCCACCGGCGCATCAGCGGACTGATCCGGTCGCGCACCGATCTGCTGGGCGTCGGCTGGTCCGGTGTGAAACGCTGGGTGGCGATGCCGGTGAACCTGGCGGCGGCGCGCAGCACCGGCATCGAGTTCGAGCTGAAGGGGCAGGGCGATGCGCTGTTGCCGGCGATGGCGGTGGACCGGCCGTGGCTGAAGGGCACCAGCCTGCGGCTGTCGGCCAGCGTCTACCGCTCGCATGTCGACGGCATTCCCGGTCCCGACGACCGGCTGGTGCAGCAGCAGCCCTGGCAGGCGGCGGCCGGCATCGACCAGGTGCTGGGCGCGTGGGCCGGCGGCTGGCCGCTCACCGTGGGTGCCAGCCTCGCCGTCACACCGGGCTACCGGACGCAGCAGACGCCGGAGCAAGCCGTCACCGCTGCGCGGCTGCGCAGCCTGGATGTGTATGCGCTGTGGACGGTGGACCGCCAGACCACGCTGCGCCTGGGTGGCGCCAACCTGCTGGCCGACGGCACGCGCAGCCTGACCGAATTGCAGCCGGCCAACGGCGGCCGCTGGCAGACCCAGTTCACCGAGCGTGCCAACCGGCGCTCGGTCAACCTGGGCCTGGCGATGAAGTTCTGATTGGAATCACCAGCATGGCTGCTTCACGCCCTCGCGCCCTGCAGGTCTACGCCGGCCCGCGGGCGTTGGCCCACCTGCGTGAACGCGGCCTGAAGCCCGCGGATGTCCGCGTGGTGCCTGCCGCCGCAGGGGGACCGAAAGGCCTGATCCTGAATCCGCTGGACCGCCTGCTGTTCGGCCACTGGCTGGCGGGCAGCCGCCACCCGGTGCACCTGCTGGGTGCGTCCATCGGCGCCTGGCGCATGGCCTGCGCGATGCAGCCCGGCCCCGACGCTGCGCTGGCCGAACTGGCCCACGGCTACATCCACCAGCAGTTCAACGTGCCCGATGGCGAGTGGCCCAGCGCGGCCAAGGTCAGCCGCGTGTTCGTCGACCTGCTGGCGCGGCAGTTCGGCGGGCGCGAGCAGCAGGTGCTCCACCACCCACGCTTGCGGCTGCATGTCTTCACCAGCCGCGGCCGGGGCGTGCTGCTGGGCCGCGAGGGCCGGGTGCGCACGCCGCTGGGCTACGCGGCGGCCTTCACCAGCAACCTCGCGAAGCGCCAGGCGCTGGGGCGCTGGCTGCAGCGGGTGGTGTTCTCCGACGCACGCGAGCCATTGCCGTTGCCGCTGAGCGACTTCCACAGCAAGACCGTGCCGCTGACCGCCGCCAACCTGGCGCCGGCGATGCAGGCCAGCGGCAGCATCCCGTTCGTGCTGCAGGCGGTGCACGACATCCCCGGCGGGCCGCCAGGCGCCTACTGGGACGGCGGCATCACCGACTACCACCTGCACCTGGACTACGCGGCGATGGACAGCGGCCTGGTGCTGTATCCGCACTTCCAGCAGCAGCTGGTGCCCGGCTGGCTGGACAAGGGCCTGAAGCGCCGCCACGGCGCATCGCCCAAGCTGGACAACGTGGTGGTGCTGGCGCCTCGGCCCGAGTGGATCGCCACGCTGCCCAATGCCAAGCTGCCCGACCGCAACGACTTCAAGGCCTACCGCTTCGACCGCCCCGGCCGCATCGCCGCCTGGACCGCTGCGGTGGCTGCCGCGCAGCAACTGGCCGACGAGGCGGCCGACTGGCTGGCCGCGCCCGTGCAGGACGCCCTGCCGCTGTAGCCGTCCAGCCGCTACACTTCGCGGGTTTTCACGCAACAAGAGCGAGAAGGGCACCCCGGTTATGACACCGCGAACTACCCCGGCCACCACCGTCGCCTGACCGGCCGCGCTGCCACGCCTGTTCGCCAGCTCTCTCCCCGAACAAACAAAGCGCGGCCACCCCGCGCTTTTTTGTTGCCCGAACGCTTTCCAAGGAGTTCACGATGATCACGATCACGCTGCCCGATGGGTCCCAGCGCCAGTTCCCCGAGCCCGTCACCGTCCACGGCGTCGCCGCATCCATCGGCACCGGCCTGGCCAAGGCTGCGCTGGGCGGCAAGGTCGACGGCAAGCTGGTGGACACCAGCCACCTGATCGACGCCGACGCCAGCCTGGCCATCGTGACCGACAAGGACGCCGACGGCCTGGAGATGATCCGCCACTCGACGGCCCACCTGCTGGCCTATGCGGTGAAGGAACTGTTCCCCGAGGCCCAGGTGACGATCGGCCCGGTGATCGACAACGGCTTCTACTACGACTTCGCCTACAAGCGGCCCTTCACGCCCGACGACCTGGCGGCGATCGAGAAGCGCATGGGTGAACTGGCGAAGAAGGACGAGAAGGTCGAGCGCCGCGTGCTGCCGCGCGACGAGGCTGTTCGACACTTCAAGGGCCTGGGCGAGCACTACAAGGCCGAGATCATCGAGAGCATCCCGGCCGACCAGGACGTGAGCCTGTACCGCGAGGGCGCCTTCGAGGACCTCTGCCGCGGCCCGCACGTGCCCAGCACCGGTCGACTCAAGCACTTCAAGCTGATGAAGGTGGCCGGCGCCTACTGGCGCGGCGACCAGAAGAACGAGCAGCTGCAGCGCATCTACGGCACCGCCTGGGCCAGCAAGGACGACCTGCAAAAGTACCTGACGATGCTGGAGGAGGCCGAGAAGCGCGACCACCGCCGCCTGGGCCGCGAACTCGACCTGTTCCACATGGACGAGCACAGCCCGGGCACGGTGTTCTGGCATCCCAAGGGCTGGTCGGTGTGGCAGGAGGTCGAGCAGTACATGCGCCGCGTGTACCGCGACAACGGCTACCTGGAGGTCAAGGGCCCGCAGATCCTGGACAAGAGCCTGTGGGAGAAGACCGGCCACTGGCAGAAGTACCGGGACAACATGTTCACGACCGAGAGCGAGAAGCGCGACTACGCGCTCAAGCCGATGAACTGCCCGGGCCACATCCTGATCTTCAAGCAGGGCATCAAGAGCTACCGCGACCTGCCGCTGCGCTTCGGCGAATTCGGCCAGTGCCACCGCAACGAGCCCACCGGCGGCCTGCACGGCATCATGCGGGTGCGCGGTTTCACGCAGGACGACGGCCACATCTTCTGCACCGAGGACATGATCCTCGGCGAGTGCGTGGCCTACACCGCGCTGTTGCAGAAGGTCTATGCCGACTTCGGCTTCACGGACATCCTCTACAAGGTGGCGACGCGACCCGAGGCACGCATCGGCAGCGACGAGAGCTGGGACAAGGCCGAGCACGCGCTGATGGAAAGCCTGCGCGCCAGCGGCTGCGACTTCGTCATCGCCCCGGGCGACGGCGCGTTCTACGGGCCGAAGATCGAGTACACGCTGAAGGACGCGCTGGGCCGCGAGTGGCAGTGCGGCACCATGCAGGTCGACTTCTTCATGGCCGAGCGCCTGGGCGCCGAGTACGTGGCCGAGGATTCCAGCCGCAAGACGCCGGTGATGCTGCACCGCGCCATCGTCGGCAGCCTGGAGCGCTTCATCGGCATCCTGATCGAGCAGCACGCCGGCGCACTGCCGGCCTGGCTGGCGCCGGTGCAGGTGGTGGTGGCCACGATCACCGATGCCCAGCACGACTACGCCACGGAAGTGGTGAAATCGCTGCAAAAACAAGGAGTTAGGGCGCAGGCCGATTTGCGCAATGAAAAAATCACGTATAAAATCCGCGAGCATTCATTGCAAAAGGTCCCGTACATCCTCGTCGCAGGCGACAAGGAGAAGGCAAGCGGGGCCGTTGCCGTGCGCGCCCGGGGCAATGTTGACTTGGGCGTGATGCCGCTGGCCGACTTCTCCGTGAGGCTCGCCGACGACATCGCGCGGAAGGTCTGACACTGCAACCGCAGCGCGCCGCCATTGTTTCTGCTGCCCTCCGGTGGTCGCCCATTGCTTGCCTTGGGGTGCGCCGCCGGTTGGTTTGAAGGGGTTTGAACCATCGCTACTTTCATGGACCGCCGTACGCCCAATGTGGAGCGCAAGCATCGGCTGAACCGCGAGATCATGGCGCCCACGGTGCGTCTGAACGGGGTCGAGAACGAACCCCTGGGCATCGTGAGCCTGCAAGAGGCGCTGCGGCTGTCCGGCGAGGCGGACGTCGATCTGGTCGAGATCGCCCCCACGGCCGATCCGCCGGTCTGCCGGCTGATGGACTACGGCAAGTTCAAGTACCAGGAGCAGAAGAAGGCCGCCGAAGCCAAGAGCAAGCAGAAGATCATCGAGGTCAAGGAAGTCAAGTTCCGCCCCGGCACCGATGACGGCGACTACAACATCAAGATGCGCAACCTGCGGCGCTTCATCGCCGAGGATGGCGACAAGGGCAAGGTCACGCTGCGCTTCCGCGGTCGCGAGATCACCCACCAGGACATCGGCATGCGCATGCTGGAGCGCATCCGCGACGAACTGGCCGACGTGGCCCTCGTCGAGCAGTTCCCCAAGCTCGAAGGCCGCCAGATGATCATGGTGCTGGCGCCCAAGAAGAAGCAGTGAGTTTTGTGGCCCGGGCGGCGTCGCCAGGGTCGTTCAAATTCCCCGCGCTGGTTTGGTCACCGGCGCAGCCAGGGGAACAGCCCTTGCAGGCAGTCAAAGCGCGCTCGCATCTGCGACGCCGCCTGCACAGGCAACTTAGAAGGAGCAGTCATGCCCAAGATGAAGACCAAGAGCAGCGCGAAGAAGCGCTTCCGGGTGCGCCCGGGCGGCACGGTGAAGCGGGGTCAGGCGTTCAAGCGCCACATCCTCACCAAGAAGTCGACGACCCGCAAGCGCCAGCTGCGTGGCACGGTGGCTGTGCATGAGACCAACATGGGTCACATGGCGCAAATGCTGCCGTTCGCCGGCCTGTAACCACTGACCGACTCAAGGAGCACACATGCCTCGCGTCAAACGTGGTGTCACCGCCCGCGCCCGCCACAAGAAGATCCTGGCCCTCGCCAAGGGTTACCGCGGCCGCCGCAAGAACGTCTTCCGCATCGCCAAGCAGGCGGTGATGAAGGCCGGCCAATATGCCTACCGTGACCGTCGCACCCGCAAGCGGGTGTTCCGGGCGCTGTGGATTGCCCGGATCAACGCCGCCGCGCGTGGCCTGGGCATCACCTACAGCAAGTTCATGGCCGGCATGAAGAAGGCATCGATCGAGATCGATCGCAAGATGCTGGCCGAACTCGCGGTCAACGACCCGGCTGCCTTCGGCAGCATCGTCGCCAAGGTGAAGGCCCAGCTCGCTTGATTCCGGCATCGTCGGCTGGCCCGCTGTCGTGCGGGCTGGCGCGGCGCCTGCCTTCAGGCATTCGAAGGCCGTCACCTGTGGACGGCCTTTTTTGTTTTCTGAATCCCTCATGAACGATCTCGACACGTTGGTGGCGTCGGCGCAATCCGACTTCGACGCCGCGCCTACGCCGGCTGAACTGGAGAACGCCAAGGCCCGCTTCCTGGGCAAGTCCGGGCGCGTGACCGAACTGCTCAAGGGCCTGGCCAGCGCCACGCCTGACGAGAAGAAGACCCGCGGCGCCGAGATCAACCAGGCCAAGCAGCGCATCGAGGCCTTGCTGAACGCCCGCCGTCAGGCACTGGCCGATGCCGAACTCGCCGCGCAACTGAAGGCCGAGGCCCTGGACGTCACGCTACCCGGCCGCCTGCGCGGCACCGGTGGCCTACACCCGATCTCGCGCACGCAGGAGCGCATCGAGGCGATCTTCGGCTCGATGGGCTTCGACGTCGCCGACGGTCCCGAGATCGAGACCGACTGGATGAGCTTCACCGCGCTGAACAACCCCGAGAACCACCCGGCGCGGTCGATGCAGGACACCTTCTACGTCGACATGAAGGACGAGGGCGGCCGCTGGTACAACCTGCGCCCGCACACCAGTCCGATGCAGGTGCGCTATGCCCGGGCCCATGCTGCGAAGTACGCGGGCAGCGAGCAGATGCCCGAGATCCGCGTCATCGCGCCGGGCCGCACCTACCGCGTCGACAGCGACGCCACGCACTCGCCGATGTTCCACCAGTGCGAAGGTCTGTGGATCGGCGACAACGTCAGCTTCAAGGACCTGAAGGTGGTGTTCACCGCCTTCTGCCGCCAGTTCTTCGAGAGCGACGAACTGCAGCTGCGTTTCCGGCCCAGCTTCTTCCCGTTCACCGAGCCGTCGGCCGAAATCGACATCGCCTTTGCCAGCGGGCCGCTGAAGGGCAAGTGGCTGGAAGTCGGCGGCTCGGGCCAGGTGCACCCGAACGTGGTGCGCAACTTCGGGCTCGACCCCGAGCGCCACATCGGCTTCGCCTTCGGCATGGGCATGGACCGCATGGCCATGCTGCGCTACGGCGTCAACGACCTTCGGCTGTTCTTCGAGAACGACCTGCGCTTCCTGCGGCAGTTCAACTGACGCGAACAAGCCAGCACGCCCACCGAAGATCCACCGAGTTCCCGCCATGCAATTCCCCGAATCCTGGTTGCGCAGCTTCTGCAATCCGCCCATCTCGACCGCCGAACTGGCTGACCTGCTGACCATGGCCGGCCTGGAGGTCGAGGACACGCACCCCGTCGCACCACCCTTCACCCGCGTCGTCGTCGCCGAGATCGTCGAGGCCGAGCAGCATCCGAACGCGGACCGTCTGCGCGTGTGCCGCGTCGACGCCGGCGTGCACAGCAAGGACGGCCCGCTGCAGATCGTCTGCGGTGCGCCGAACGCCCGCGTCGGCATCAAGGTGCCGCTGGCCCTGGTCGGCGCCGAACTGCCGCCGGCCGAGGAGGGCGCTGGGCCGTTCCAGATCAAGCTGGGCAAGCTGCGTGGCGTCGAGAGCCAGGGCATGCTGTGCTCGGCACGCGAGTTGAAGCTCAATGACGACCACGGCGGCCTGCTGGAACTGGACGCCGGCGCGCCTGTCGGCACCGACATCCGCAACCTGCTGCAGCTCGACGACACCATCTTCACCCTCAAGCTCACGCCCAACCTGGGTCGTGCGCTCAGCGTCTACGGCATTGCCCGCGAGGTGGCCGCGCTGACCGGCGCGCCCCTGGTCACGCCGGACTTCCCGCCGGTGCCCGCGCAACTGGGCGACGTGCTGCCGATCGACGTGCAGGCGCCCGACCTGTGCGGCCGTTTTTCGGGCCGCATCATCCGCAACGTCGACACCAAGGCCAGGACGCCGGCCTGGATGGTCGACCGGCTGGCGCGCTGCGGCCAGCGTTCGGTCACGGCCCTGGTCGACATCTCGAACTACGTGATGTTCGAGTACGGCCGGCCGTCGCACATCTTCGACCTGGACAAGATCCACGGTGGCCTGCAGGTGCGCTGGGGCCGGCCGGGCGAAACGCTGAAGCTGCTCAACGGCAACACGGTCGAGCTCGACGAGAAGGTGGGTGTCATTGCCGACGATCAGGCAGTCGAATCGCTGGCCGGCATCATGGGCGGCGACGCCACCGCGGTGTCCGACGACACCCGCCACGTCTACGTCGAGGCCGCCTTCTGGTGGCCCGAGGCGGTGGCCGGACGCGGTCGGCGGTACAACTTCTCCACCGACGCCGGCCACCGCTTCGAGCGGGGTGTCGACCCGGCGCTGACGGTCGAGCACATCGAGCACATCACGCGGTTGATCATCGACATCTGCGGCACGCCGGATACCGTCTGCGGCCCGGTCGACGACCGACAGCCGAACTTGCCGCTGCAGGCACCGGTGACCCTGCGCGTGGCACGCGCCGCCAAGGTCATCGGCATGCCGGTGACGCAGGCGCAGTGCGCTGAGGTCTTCCGGCGCCTGGGCCTGGCCTTCACCGAAGCGCCGGGCATGCTGACGGTGACGCCGCCGTCCTGGCGCTTCGATCTGCAGATCGAGGAAGACCTGATCGAGGAAGTCGCCCGGGTGATCGGCTATCACCAGCTGCCGACCACCGCGCCGCTGGCGCCGATCACGCCGCGCATCCGGCCTGAAGCCAGCCGCAGCACGTTTGCGGTGCGCCGTGCGGTGGCCGCGCTGGACTACCAGGAAACGATCAACTTCAGCTTCGTCGAGGCCCGCTGGGAAGCCGAACTGCACGGCAACCCCGACCCGGTGAAGGTGCTGAACCCCATTGCCGCGCCACTGGCGGTGATGCGCAGCAGCCTGATCGGCAGCCTGGTGCAGGTGCTGCGCCACAACCTGGCGCGCAAGGCAGGCCGCGTGCGGGTGTTCGAGGTGGGCCGCGTGGCCCGTCGTGACCCTGGCGCGGCCGCGGGTGACCTGGCAGTGGCAGGCATCGCCCAGCCGGTGCGCGTCGCCGGCCTGGCCTATGGCCCGGCCGATGCGGTGCAATGGTCGACTGCTGATCGTGCCGTGGACTTCTTCGACGCCAAGGGCGATGTGCAAGCGCTGCTGGCGCCGCTGCAGCCGCAGTTCGTGGCCGCCGAGCATCCGGCTTTCCATCCTGGCCGCAGTGCGCAGGTGTTGCTGGGCGGCGTGGTGGTGGGCTGCTTGGGTGAGCTCCATCCGCGCTGGCGCCAGGGCTACGAGTTGCCGCATGCGCCGGTGCTGTTCGAGCTCGACCTGTCGGCATTGCAGCAACGCCCCGTGCCGGCCTTCACGGCGATCGCACGTCACCAGGCGGCGCAACGCGACCTGGCCCTGGTGGTGCCTGAAACGGTCGGCCACGATGCACTGGTTTCCGCACTGCAGGCCGACGACGCCGGCCTGGTGCGCAGCGCCGTTCTGTTCGATGTGTACAAGCCAGCCCAGCCGACGGCCGACATGGCCGCCGGCGAGCGCAGCCTGGCCGTGCGGCTGGAACTGCTGGACGCCGACGCCACGCTGACCGAAGAACGCATCGATGCCGCCGTGGCCGCGGCCGTCGCCCGCGCTGCTGCGGTGGGTGCCCGGCTGCGCGGCTGAGGCCCACCGAACGATTGAAGGACCTGCATGAGTACCGAGGACACCCCGAGCGACCGCGTGATCCTGCCATCGCTGGAGACGCCCACCCTGACCAAGGCCGAGCTGTCGGAGCTGCTGTTCGAGCGCCTGGGCCTGAACAAGCGCGAATCGAAGGACATGGTCGAGGCCTTCTTCGAACTGGTCCACGCCAACCTGGTCAACGGCGAGGACGTGAAGCTGTCGGGCTTCGGCAACTTCAACATCCGCCGAAAGGCGCCCCGCCCGGGGCGCAATCCGCGCACGGGCGAGACCATCCCGATCAAGGCCCGCAACGTCGTCACCTTCCACGCCAGCCACAAGCTGAAGGCAATCGTGCAAGGCGATGCTCCGCTCGACGAGGACTTCGAGTAGAGTCTGAAGCTCTTCTTCCACCTTGTTGATTTGCATGGAGAAACCGCTGCCCGCCATCCCGGCCAAGCGTTACTTCACGATCGGTGAGGTGAGCGACCTGTGCGGCGTCAAGCCGTATGTGCTGCGCTACTGGGAGCAGGAGTTCACCCAGCTGCGGCCGATGAAGCGCAGGGGCAACCGGCGCTACTACCAGCATCACGAGGTGCTGCTGATCCGCCGCATCCGCGACCTGCTCTACGACCAGGGTTTCACGATCAGTGGCGCGCGCAACCAGTTGGGCGATCTGCTGGCCGGCACCCGCCCGGTTCCCTTGCCGGAACTGGTGGATCTGCCCGACGATCTGGAACCGGACACCGAGCCACTTGGCGTCGTGGCTGTCGGCGATGGCGCCACCGCACCTGAAGCCGTGTCCGTGCCGCTGCTGCCTGACGTGATCGAACTTGGCCCTGAACAACTGCGTGCCGAGCTCTTGTCGATCCGCGAGTTGCTGGCGCTCTGAAAACGGTGATTTTCAGGCTATACTGCGAGGCTCAGTCGGGGCGTAGCGCAGCCTGGTAGCGCACTTGCATGGGGTGCAAGGGGTCGCGAGTTCGAATCCCGCCGTCCCGACCATATGAATCAACGGGTTAGCTCTCACAAGGGGCTAACCCGTTTGGCTTTCTACGGTCCCACCGTCTCGCTGGTCACCGTTCGGTCACCGTTTGTGGATCGCTTCCGAGATCCTGACCGGCGGATTCAGCGGATCGGTGATCGCGCCCGGCGCATCACTGGCTCGTCGCGGCCGGTCCACCTGTAGCCAGCGTTGTAGTTCCGCCCGCTGTCGGCTGGGATCTTGAGCACGTCGCCGGTCGCCTGCAGCTTGGTCAGCACCGACCCGATCGCCATCTTGTCGTGGCCGGTGGCGTCGTGCAGGTCGGCCAGCTTGAGCGGTCGGTCTGAGGCGTAGAGCGTCCGCCGCACGTCGGCCGTGCAGCTCGTGATGTTGGAATGCCGGCGACTGCTCGCAACCGGCACCGCGCCCAGCAGACAGGTGCCCATCCATGCCTGTTGCAGCGCCGAGCCGGCGTCGTTGCTGGCCGGGCTGAAGTCGGTGTCCATCATCGCATCGACCCTCAAGGTATGCGGATTTTGCATGACCTTGCGAGTCAAGTGAGTAGGCACTGCCCCAATCAGCGTCGCGGCCTGGCTGATAGGCGCCGCTCGGTCGCAACGTAGGTCATGGGCGGATCAGCAGCGGATGGTGTTGAGAGTTCTTCGGCAGATACTCCCG
>Ga0208693_1002784_pt1 | contig 11234 bp, 9 predicted proteins | sample AD_UKC071_MetaG_FD_184438 | JGI IMG/M metagenome (GOLD analysis project Ga0208693, IMG submission 184438) | Active sludge microbial communities of municipal wastewater-treating anaerobic digesters from USA - AD_UKC071_MetaG (SPAdes) (version 2) | ecosystem: Engineered > Bioreactor > Anaerobic >... | reverse complement strand
ATCTGGATCAATTTAAGCGCATGAAGGAAGAGCTGGCCGAGCTTGGGGTGGAATACCCCTACTAGGGCACAGCCGGCGGAAGGTCGCCATCTCCCACGGGGCCTTCCGCCTTCGTCAAGCACAAAAAAATGGAGGATTGTTATTGATGAACAAGATAGTTGAGTATATTAACGCTCTTGGCAGGACACCCGTGATTCCCCTCCTTGGCTTTCCAGGCCTAAAATTTGGGGGAAACACCATTCGCCAAGGCCTGACGGATGCCGAGATTCAGTATAGGGCAATAGAGGAGCTTGCTAACCACTTCGAGGTGGATGCCTTGATCCATCTCATGGATTTGACGGTAGAGGCGGAAGCCTTGGGAGCCGAGATTCACTTTCCCGAGGATGCATCGCCATCGGTCAAGGTTCACCCCCTCAAAAGCGTCGAGCAGCTGAAGGACCTTAGCGTTCCCGATCCCGAAAAGGATGGGCGCATGCCGATTTTCATCGAAACGGTCAGGCGAATGAAGGAAAACTTATCCATTCCGGTGGGTGCATACGTCATTGGACCCTACACCCTCGCAGGGGAGATGATGAAGGTCGAAAATACGCTTAAGGCCACCATTAAAGACCCTGATCCGCTCAAGGAAATTTTAGCCTTCATGGCCGAAGTCATAAAAGTATATGCAATGGCTCTCGTGCAAGCCGGCGCGGATATATTGACGATCTTGGAGCCAACTGCTTCCATGCTTTCACCCAAGCAATTTGATGAATTTTCCGGCGCCTACATAAAAGAAATATATGACAGCCTCCCAGAGTGTATGACCGTCTTGCACATCTGTGGTAACACAACGTACATCTTGAAGGCGATGGCCGCCACCGGAGCAGAGGGCTTAAGCTTGGACACTCCCGTCAAACTGCACGAAGTCATCGATATGATACCTGATGTAGTCCTCATAGGAAACGTCGATCCTGTGCGAGTCATGCTACAGGGAAGCCCTGAAAAAGTCTACGAGAACACGCTGGATTTGCGGAGGAAGATGAAGGGACATAAAAACTTCATACTGAGCACCGGCTGCGATCTCCCGCCGGAAACTCCCTTCGAAAACATCGAAGCCTTCGTGAAAGCGGGAAGGGCGAACCTTTAAATAACCTGAAGCAAACTTTGCTTCCAAGGAAAGCCAGACATGATTTTACAGCCAGCCCGAAGTAAAATATGATGGGCTGGCTGTAAAAGATCCATCGAGCTCGTGGTTTGCGCACCAACTGGCAATCAAATTGGAATATGAAGGTGATTGACGATGATTGATAAACTGAGAAGGAATGCATGACATTGAGCAAGAAGATAACTTTTTTGCCCATGAAAGAAGTTGTCCTTGCCCCTCCAGAGGATGCAACTTTGGGAGAATTGGCAGCTCGCCTTGGGCTTCCACTCGATCAGTCCTGCGGTGGCGTGGGAAGATGTGGTAAATGTCGAGTCATCGTGAGGAAGGCAAGATCCATGCCAAACGAGATCGAGCGAAAGATGCTCACGCCCGAAGAACTGATGGCGGGATATCGCCTTGCTTGCCAGTGCCCCCTCGAGGACGGCCTTGTGGTTTTGCTTCCCTGTGCCGAAAAAGGAGAAATGCAGATTTTAGACGGCGAGGCAGAGCTTTTTATCATCAAGGGACGGGATCACCTCGTAAGAAAGAGGGCGACGAGGCTAACCATGCCAGAGGTGGATGATGACATCACGTCCCTCGGGGAGATCGTCTTAGAAGATCTCGGCCTAAAAAATACCATCTCCCTCAACTTGTTGAAGGAGATGGGCAGCCTCTTTTTAAATCACGAGCTGGCTACCATGGTCTTTACGGAGACGGATTTAATCGCCATTGAGAGGGGAGACACATCCCACAGCCTTTATGGCGTCGCCATCGATATCGGGACGACCTCTCTGGTCGTGTGGCTGGTGGATCTCAACACAGGTATTGTGATAGATCGTTGCTTGGAAGTTAACCCCCAGATTTCCTTCGGTGCAGACGTTCTTTCAAGGATAAGCTATCTGCAGAAACACCCAAAGGGGCTAGAGACGTTGAGGAATGCAATTTTAGTATCGCTAAATGAAATGATAGCCAACATCGCTTCTTGCAACAATCTTCCAGAGGAAGAGATATATGCCGCAGTCATCGTGGGAAATACCTGCATGGAACATATAGCCCTCGGGATTGATCCCCTGACCATTGGACGGAGCCCGTTTATACCGGTTTCGCGCTTCTTTCCCATGCTAGATGCATCTTCCCTGGGATTGGCCGTTAACCCTGAGGGAAGGGTGTTGGTGATGCCCTGCATCTCTGGCTATGTTGGAGGCGATATCGCGGCCGGCGTCATGGCCTCGGGAATGTTCAAGGATGGAAAGATAACCCTTTTAATTGACATAGGCACGAATGGCGAGATCGTGCTCGGCAACAAGGAATTTTTAATCGCTTGCTCTGCAGCAGCTGGACCTGCCTTTGAGGGGGGCCAGATTTCATGTGGCATGTGCGCCAAGGAAGGGGCAATAGAAAAGGTCCGCTTCGAGGATGGGAATATAGAGCTCGAAGTAATTGGAAAATGCGACCCCCTTGGGATATGTGGATCGGGGCTCATCGACCTTATCGCCGAAATGCTTCGCCATGGGCTCATCGATGAATCCGGAAAGCTCAATGAATCGGGATCCAAAGATCTTGGCTATCGTATCTTTAGGGATGAGTCCGGCATACTTGGTTTTCGGTTTTGTAATTTATCCCCCATAGAAGGCACTGGACTGGCCATTACCCAAAGAGACGTCAGGCAGGTACAACTGGCGAAAGCAGCAATTGCGACGGGCATAGAAGTTCTTCTTGAAAAAACTTGCATTTCCATGGAAGATATCGACCGCGTCATCGTGGCAGGAGCTTTTGGAAATTACTTGAACAGCGAAAATGCCATGACGATAGGTATCTTGCCAAAAGTTCCCCTTGAAAAAATACACTACATAGGCAACTCCGCTATAAGGGGGGCATATTGCGCTCTCATGTCACAGGACGCTCTACAGGAAGTAAATGCAATTGTTGACCGTACAAAAGTTGTGGAGCTCTCGACACTCAAGGATTTCACGAATATTTTTCTCAAAAATCTTGTTTTTAAAATTGATTAAAGGGATATTAAGGGTTGTTAACAGATGAAAGAATTCGTAGTTTATATCCAGTATGAAAATCATGTTAAGAACAATAACGATATCGAGCGAGGGTATTATGAGAAAGTCTTTATTGATGACATAAACCTTAACCTGGATTCGCTGGAAAGATATTATAAAAAACAAGGTGATCGATTGCATGAGGCATTCACTGACTTTTACGCATCTTGGCAAAGTAGCCTATGCCAAGATGTCCTTCAACCCAGGGCAGTAATCACATTTATGCCAACAAGGAGACTCATTAATGTACTAAATGACCAGTCTCCTCAAGAAATAGAAACGAATCTAGCAGACACTCTCGAAAAGTCTTCCACGGTAGCCCTGACGGTGCTTACCCTGGGCGTTGCCATTGATGAGCTGTTTATAAAACTGCGTACCAGAGCCAAATTCATTATCTGTCTTCTCGTCGATACAGCGTCTTCCTTATTGCTCTATGAAATGCACGTCAGGCTGAGAAAGCTGATAGGCGAAATAGCTGAGTCAAGGTTTAGTTTATATCCAATGTATGAATGCTATCCGGGTATCGGAGGACAAAGCTTAAAACTTATCCCTATTATCTTAAAACTATCCAATGCAGAGAGGATTATCGGCGTAAGAGTTAATGAAATGACAATGATGTATCCCAAAAAATCCGAATGCTCAATCATGTTATTGGGAAAAGAAAAAGCTAAAATGACTATACGGCCCTGCGCCCCTTGTCAAGGGAATAGATGCCTTTATTATCAATTAGGAGGGTGTCATCTTTTTACCCCTTGTCCCGGTTAACGTGCATTCTATATTTTGCGATGCAAACTGCCCTTCCCTCAACTAGAATAAGCAGCTCAATAAGAGCTATGTTAGTCACTCCTATTGAGCTGCCAGTTAGAAAATTTTATTCTTTCGGCTCTAACTCCTCTTTTCCAAATTCAACGGTCTCTAGCCACCACGTAGGATAACCTACGGATTCCTGTTTGCCATCAGGATAGGTGATGAACCCATCACAATACTTGCCGACAAGCTCGCGAGCTAAAGTCCACCATCTATTTACCACTTTGTTGATGTTTTTATTAACATACTCAGTCAAGTATGATTTAGCTTTTGCAGGATTTTCTCTGTAAAGAGCAAATGCTTCTTCCTCAATTACGGGTTGATACATGAAGAATTCGTCTTCGAATGCCTTTTGCGCTGCCTTTATATCTTGAATCATGTAGTTAAACTTCAAATCAGCCCAATTAGAAACAAAGTTAAATGCCCAATATGCAGAATCCCTATCAAACTCCGCTCGAGTGCACTCGGTAATGCTCTTGGGAAGAGACGTTACGCCGGCATAAATTGGCATATAAACCGTGGAATGGGGTGCGTCTTCTCCAAACCACAGCACTCCTCCCAGAGGATCTGGCAACCAGCTTCTAGCTTGGGCTACAAAACTATAGGAACAACGGAACATAGAAATGGCTCTAGTCCAGTCTACGTGTTTCCTGCCTTCAGGACGAACTTCTGCAGGAGTTGAATATCGGTTTGGTGTACCGAAAGGTCCTGCTGCAAGCCCCTTTGTGAGATCAAAACGCGTTCCCTCATGGTAGTCTCGATTTATTTTGATAAGGTCCTTGACGGATACCTTTTTGTCCGGCTTAACCATAAGAGGATACATTTCTGCGGCATTCTCTTTCAATTTCAAAGAGGGAGCTAATAAACTTAAAACTCTCCATTCCCTGCGTTGTTGATAGTAAGGAGTTCCGTATGGTTCAGGATTATAGATTTTGTGGAAAACGAAGGGCTCTCCAGGCTTCCACCATCCCATCTCTTGAGCAAAGCTTTTTATATTTGAAGAATACATAAAGTTTTCCTTGTCATCCCAGTCAATTGTCCCTATTCTTGTGCGGTTCGCAACGACGGTAATACAATCGTCGGGGACACGCTGTGCAACCCAGATAGCTCCCGGTTTCCTGCTTTCAGGAGTCCAAAGAGGACCCGGGCCGCATATATCGAATATCCAGCCTTCGTTTTTATCGATCACTAGAAGGGTTTCGCCCCCATCGCCGTATCCATATTTTTCTGCAAGCCCTGTCATGACTTTGATAGCCTCTCGAGCCGTCTTAGCCCGTTGAAGTCCAAAGACCTGAAGTTGCTCTATCATCATCCACCCATTCGGACAATAGTTTTCGTCTCGCCCCGTCCACGTTGCCTCGCCCATTATTACCTGATGTTCGTTCATAAAGGGATATGCTACATGGAAATAAGTGTAGGTTTCTTTAACTTGAGGAATTTCACCAACTTTTACCAGCGGCAGATCAGGTCTTGTACCATGACAAATCTCTTTGTAAACAGGTACCATCTCCCCTTCAGGATGATTCCCTCCGGGGATCACCCTCACCCTATTGTCATACCAGCCGTCACAGGTATGCGTTACCATAACCGATCCATCTACAGATGCTTTTTTGCCCACCAAAATAGTAGTGCAAGCTGAACCCATTGAGTTAAATAAGAAAACAGCTAGTATAGATACTGCTAATATTCTCGCCCATCTCTTGCTCATTTTTACCTCCTCCTTTTGCCTTGCTACCAGTTGCCCATCAAATGTAGAGGCAAACATTCTTGTCAGTTAAATGACGTAACCCACCCCCCCTTTTAACTAATCGTAGTAAACATTATCTTCCTTTGCTTCCTGAGGATTGTGGAGATAAGTTCCCAGCGAATTTGCAATAATTTCTTTATAGCCCGGTATCCCTGAAATGATTATCTGGTTATCTGGATACATTGATGAGAAGAATTGTAACATTGTTTGAAAAGTTGATGAATGGCGTCCAACTCGTACATCAATCGGCCATCCACGCTCGTCTATGGGAGAATAAAGCAATCCATGTTCTCCAGCCTTCATGACAAACTCGTCTTTACCGGTCATGAGCAAGTACTCGTCGGTAATTCCTCTTATTCGGTCGAGCATCGGCTCCGCTGATTCCAAAAGCAAAGACATAGCATCCGAGTGGTCTCCGATCTCTCTGTGCGATAATCCTCTAAGTGCCTTTGGAGAAAACTCCATACTTAAGGGCACATCAAAAAGCTCCGCCGTGAGGGTCATCGATGTCATGGCAGCTACCGCTTCCCCTTTTTCATGCGTCACTATAGTATTGATAACGGGATATTCTAATTCGGCTTCATGAAGGTCGACTACTATGTCTACATGCTCCTTGCGAATAAGCTCCATCATGGCCCACGTAGTACGTTCGGTTATGGCGCTATTGCTCCTCCCGGGCCAACATCTGTTGAGATTTCTAAAATCCATGTAAGCCAACATTTGCCTCGTGGGATAATGAATATACACCTCGGGATCCGGCCAAGAATCAAGAGGATTAGAAGATCTGTCCCCCATGCGAAAAACTTTAGTCCCCCAAGGGGTCTTAATGCGATAAAATGCCGGATAGGCTTCCCCCATCCTCGTGCATGTTGAGGCGCTTCTGTTCGCCCTGATTATCACGAATAAACGTCCTCTTTCTATCCTGACATTTTCCGCCACGAGAAGAGCTGTGAGATTTGCTGCAGGCTCCTCAGGATGAGTGCCGCCTATAAGTAAAGCGGTACCCCCAGGAATACCACTATCAAATACATATATGTTGCTATCATTAACGGTACCTTTAAGAGATGGTTCATAATCGGACAAATGCCTAACTTCTGTTAAAGCCGACGAGGGAACAACAGGCTCTTTAAAATGCCTGTGAATGTAAAAGTCATATCCGCTAATTACTGCAAAAATACCCATAAATAGTAAAGTTAAAATTTTTACATATTTTAATTTGTTTGACATAAAAAGCCTCCTATTGTTATTTAAGCCTGGCTATTCTTAAGACAAAAGGAAGCAAAACAATACCATATAAAACAATATCTTGAACGTTGGTCGATTTTATAAAGTTGCGCAAAATAGCTCCCATGAAAAAAAGAACAATACCGTAATACAACCACATGATGACAGTGTTTGCTATTATCATCTTAATTAAACCTCCAGGAACGACAGATTTGTACTAAAAATAAGAAACAACGTACCGATTAAAGCCACAAATCCCATGGGAATAAGACATGCCCTTACAAAATCACCATAATATCTACCTTTGTAGTCGAGCTCTATAACAGTGGCACGACCCACGATAGCTGTAGGGGGCAAACAATCGCCTATTGGCCACATCACAGCCATTGCCGATAAGGCAATAATTGGATCCATCCCTCGCATATTGAAAAGCATGATAAGAGGAACGCCTATTAAAGGAGCTACTGCGTATTGAAGGAACCCCTCAGATAGTGGCAATATGAAGAAAAGCGTTGCATACAACATCTTTAATGGAAGAGTGACTATTAACAACGAGATTAAACCTCTGGCACCGCTTAGAGCCATAATTTGAATCAATACCCCCACAACCACCATGATACCCACCAATGGCAACAGCGAATGCACAGTAGAACATGCAATTTGCCATATAGGAAGAGGTTTCGGGCTTAAAAGTACTACCGAAAAAGAGGCAATCATAAAAAGTAGGGGTAAACCTAATACTGGTATATTAAAAAACAATACTCTTCCAGCCAATATCAACGCTAGTAGCAAAATAAAGGGAAAACCTACCTTAAACCAATTTTGTCCACTTGGCACATCAGGAAGAATTTTCAAAGCTTCTTCTAACTCCAATTTTTTACTTTCCTTACCCGCCAACCAATAAGTAGAAAATAGGGCTCCCATCAAAGAAAGAATCAGCAATGGCTTAGCAAATCCCACATAGGGCATATTAGCGCCAGCAGCGGCCATCATGGCCCAAAGGTTTATGGGAGGCGCAGCCGCACTCATAACTGCTCCCATATAAATGATGCCTGCTCGCCTAGTTTCGTCTATTCCCATCGAAGAAAGCACCGAACTAACCAATGCCCCGACAGTAAGGACTGTAGTAGCCCCTGAACCCGTTATCGCTCCTGGAAGTAACAATACCAGCGTCAAGAAGAGCAAACACAGATTTCGCCTTGCATGAAAAGCAGTTGCTATCTTCCGCACTATAAATGCAACACCGCCACTGTCTCTAAAGAGCGCCATGAAAAACGTGGCTGATAAAAAAATTAAGCACACATCAAAGTAAGTAAAAGCGCCCTCTACAATATGGCGTATAGGAATAAGTGGTATGATATCCCTTGGTTCGGATGCTAATCGTAAAAGAAGGGAATGCGTGAAGGCAGCTACTATTGCTGAAAAAAACATGGACAGTTCCGTGGTAAATTTTGTCAACTTGAATACTACAAAGGCCGCAACGATAACTAACAGAATAACCCCAGAATGTACAAACATATAAACCTTCCCTTTCCAAAAGATCAAGTCCTACCCCCCCGGGGTAGGACTTGATCTTACTTCTCCACTTTGACATATTCCTTCAATTTCTTCCCGATCTCCAAAGCATCTTTAGCAATTATCAAGGGCTTGCCATATTCTTGAGCTAATTTAGTAAAATACCCATCGGAATCGCTTTCAGCTACAACCAGCATGACATCCCCCAGTGGCATGATCTCATCAATTGATTGTTGATCCGCGCTATCGGTACGACGCGCCATTCCCTCGACATGAGCGGTTATTACAATCATTCCTTCCTCCTTAGCAGCGGCTATAACCTCCTTACAACGTGCGATCTCTTTATTGATATTAGTTCCAGCGGCTCCCATTCCCTTCCCGCTAGTCCCGGTAGTAACAATTAACGTTTTATAACCCTTGCCTTTTAGCTCAGAAGCGATAATGGTGTTATTATTTTCCACAGGTACAATTTGCGCTTGCATAAGGGACATTTTGACCATCACAGCGCCCGGACTTTGACCACAAGTTGTGACGATAACAGGAGGCTCAATTGTCGGCACTTCACTTGATACAGCAGTCATCGGCAGGCAAAGTAAACCACAGATGCATACCAAACCTCCAAATGCCAAAATTTTGATAATTCTTTTCATGTTCCAAGACCTCCGTTCGATTAATTAATATAGTCGAGCTCTGCAAAATTTAGAGCAACCCGATCTTTTAATACGACCTGTTGATATTTTAAAGAATCATTTTTCTCTTCGCAGATCACCCGCAAAGCCCTCTTTCATGTCGCTTGACTCTTTTAATTATTGGCCCAAAAAATAACTTTCTAGAGGCCTTTGTACTATAACTGCGTTAATGTTATCGTATTAACTAATCTTTCATCAGGCGATCCTCATTAGAAGAGTCACTATCGCCGAGTTTGCTAAAACCCTTACAATATGCACGAGCAGTTTGTACTGGTCACGATTGATCGAGGCAAGAAGACACATATCTTGTTGTGCGGAAATCTGATAAGTTATCAAAATAACATGGTCGTATTAATTATACACCAAAATTTTTCGTCGTCAAATTTTAACATCAGTTTAGATTGCAATAAATATTTAGCTATAGATATACATTAGTGCTCAATCATATTATCGAAAAGAGGACAGCCTGCAAAATGATTTGGATACTTTAGAGGCAGGTTATTTGACCTTTAGAAAATGCATCATCAGTCATATATTAACTGGTCTGACCTATTGAGCACACGAGCCTTTTTCATCTTATCTGTTCATTAGAAAATAAACTTATGCTATACTTGCGCAAAATTGCAGTCGTAACACCGCTACCTTCACAGGTTTTTCCGGTAAAGGAGCCATCATATATGCGATACACTCCGCAGGAAGGGCTTTTATCCTTAAAAACTGCGTATCTTGCGCCTTCCCTTAGGGCGATATCCAAAACCTTGAAAGCTCCAATTAAAAAATGGGGCGTTACATCCTCGCCCCATTCGTTTAAAATCTTGGCGTGGCCAGACAAAACGTCATCTCCTGTCCCGCCAACTATCTCGGCTTTAGGCCTCGGAATGGAAAGCCCTCCTGATATTTCAGGGCATACAGCAACAGCTAAGCCTTTTCTCACTAAGGCTTTCAAGATTTCGTTCTCAAAAGCTCTTCCGTCATACCTGCAAGGACACCCAACAAGACAAGCGCTGACCAAAAGCTTCACTTTTTAGCCTTTACTTCCTCGATCCATTTGCCAAGCAATGATAAGTCTACGTTGCCACCGGACATCAGGGCCACTACCTTTTTGTTCTTTAAAGGTACCTTGCCATAAAGGAGCGCAGCCACTGGCACTGCACCCGATGGCTCTACGAGTAATTTTGCCCTTTCTAATAGCAAAACAACCGCATTTTTTATCTCTTCTTCCGATACCAAAAGGATATCATCGACATACTTCTGGACAACCGGAAAGGTAATCTTACCGGGATTTGCAGTCCTTAGGCCATCTGCGATCGTATTGATATCTGTCAGTTCGACTATGTGCCCTGCCTTAAAGGACAAATAAGTGCTATTGCTGCCCTCCGGTTCAACGCCGAAGACTTTTACCCCTTTCAGAGATTCCTTTAGCGCTGTGGCCACTCCAGAAATCAAGCCACAACCGCCACAAGGGACTAGTACGGCATCGACATCAGGCATATCTTCGACGATCTCCAGGCCAGCCGTTCCTTGGCCTGCCATAATCCAAGGATGATCAAAGGGAGGGACAAATGTCATGCCCTCAAGTTCAGCAATCTCCATTGCACGGGCTATTCGCTCCGTTGAGGAATGCCCACATCTTTCTATCGCAGCTCCATATCCTTCAATTGCTGCTAACTTAGCAGGAGAGACATCTTCTGGCACAACTACAACCGCCTTTACCCCTAAAATCTTGGCAGCACATGCCAGGGCTTGACCGTGATTACCCGAGGATCCCGTAACAACGCCCTTGCATCTTTCCTCCTCACTCATGGAAAGCATGAAGTTCATAGCCCCTCTGAACTTAAAGGCTCCGCTTTTTTGTAAATTTTCTGCTTTTAAATAAACTTCGTTTCCGGCAATTTGGCTAAAGGTTGCCGATGAAAATATTGGAGTTCTGTGAATCCATGCCTTTATGCGATCCTGCGCTTGCCTTATCTCCTCTAACGAAAGCATTTTTTCATCCCCTTCTTTTAAAGTTAAGATTGGCTCAGAAAACTTCTTCCTGCTCCTTGGCTTTTTTAAAATCTTCTTTGATGGCGCTCCTT
>Ga0208693_1002772_pt1 | contig 11284 bp, 13 predicted proteins | sample AD_UKC071_MetaG_FD_184438 | JGI IMG/M metagenome (GOLD analysis project Ga0208693, IMG submission 184438) | Active sludge microbial communities of municipal wastewater-treating anaerobic digesters from USA - AD_UKC071_MetaG (SPAdes) (version 2) | ecosystem: Engineered > Bioreactor > Anaerobic >... | reverse complement strand
CTGGGGATGATGTACTACTTCATTCCCAAGCAGGCAGGCCGCCCGGTGTACTCCTACCGGCTGTCCATCGTGCACTTCTGGGCGCTGATCTTCACTTACATGTGGGCCGGTCCGCACCACCTGCACTACACCGCCCTGCCCAACTGGACCCAATCCCTGGGCATGGCCTTCTCGATGATCCTGCTGGCCCCCAGCTGGGGCGGCATGATCAACGGCATCATGACCCTGTCGGGTGCCTGGCACAAGCTGCGCACCGACCCGATCCTGCGCTTCCTGATCGTCTCGCTGTCCTTCTACGGCATGTCCACCTTTGAAGGCCCGATGATGTCCATCAAGACCGTCAACGCCTTGTCGCACTACACCGACTGGACCGTGGGCCACGTGCACTCCGGCGCTCTGGGCTGGGTGGGTCTGATCACCATGGGTTCGCTCTACTACCTGATCCCGCGCCTGTTCGGCCAGAAGAAGATGCACAGCGTGGCGGCCATTGAGCTGCATTTCTGGATTGCCACCATTGGCATCGTGCTCTACATCTCCGCCATGTGGATCGCCGGTGTGATGCAAGGCCTGATGTGGCGCGGCATCAACGCCGACGGCACCCTGACCTACACCTTCGTGGAAAGCGTCAAGGCCACCTATCCGTTCTACGTCGTGCGCCTGCTGGGCGGCCTGATGTACCTGGGCGGCATGCTGGTGATGGCCTGGAACACCTGGATGACCGTGGCCAAGGGACGTGCCGTGAGCACCCCTATCCCCGCCGTGCAACACCATGACGCGGCCCACGCCTGAAAGGAATCGATCCATGTCCAACAACAATAGCGGAACCAGTTCGAGCGGTTTCTCCCACGAGAAGATCGAGACCAACAACTTCCTGATGATCGTGCTGATCCTGCTGGTGGTCGCCGTCGGCGGCATCGTGGAGATCGTGCCCCTGTTCTTCCAGAAGTCCACCACCCAGCCGGTAACGGGCCTCAAGCCCTACCCTGCGCTGCAGCTCTATGGCCGCGACATCTACCTGCGTGAAGGCTGCTACAACTGCCACTCGCAGATGATCCGTCCCTTCCGCGCCGAGACGCTGCGTTATGGCCACTACTCTGTGGCCGGCGAGTTCGTCTATGACCACCCCTTCCAGTGGGGCAGCAAGCGTACCGGCCCCGACCTGCATCGCGTGGGCGGCAAGTACAGCGACGAATGGCACCGCATCCACCTGAACAACCCGCGTGACGTGGTGCCCGAGTCGAACATGCCGGCCTACCCTTGGCTGGAGAAGAACCTGGTGGATCCCGGCGTGTTGGCTCCCCGCATGACGGCCCTGCGCCGCGTGGGTGTGCCCTACACGGATGAGGAAATCGCCGGCGCAGCTGAAGCCGTCAAGGGCAAGACCGAACAGGACGCCCTGGTGGCCTACCTGCAAGGCTTGGGCTTGGCACTCAAGTAAGAAGAAGGGAGCCGGATATGGACGTCACCAACCTGCGCATCATCGCAACCGTCGTGAGCTTCGTCACCTTCATCGGCATCATGGTGTGGGCCTTTTCCCGCCGCAATGCCAAGCGGTTCGAAGAGGCGGCCCGGCTGCCCTTCGAACAAGACTGAACGACCGACTGACTGGACACCACGATGAGCGACTTTACCCACAATTTCTGGTCCCTTTTTGTGACCATCGTCACGGTAGTGAGCATCTTGGCCTGCCTGATCCTGCTGATTGCATCAGGCCAGGTCAAGACCAACAACACTCCCGACAACACCACCGGACACGTCTGGGACGGTGACCTGCGCGAGATGAACAACCCCCTGCCCCGCTGGTGGAAGTGGATGTTCATCCTGACCATCGTCTTCGCCCTGGCCTATTTGGTAGCCTACCCCGGTTTCGGGTCCTACCCCGGCCAGCTCGGTTGGTCGCAGGAAGGCGCATACCAAAAGGAAACTGAAACCGCAAAAGCAGAGTTGGACCCGCTGTACGCCCGTTTCGTGGCTATGCCAACGGAGCAAATGGCTGGAAATACCCAGGCCATGGCCGTGGGCGAGCGCCTGTTCATGAACAACTGCGCCCAATGCCACGGCTCGGACGCACGCGGCAGCAAGAGCTTCCCCAACCTCACGGACAACGACTGGATCCATGGTGGCACCCCCGAAAAGATCCAGGAAACCATCACCAAGGGCCGCATCGGCGCCATGCCGCCCATGGCCCCCGCCGTGGGCTCGGGTGAGGACGTGAAGAACTTGGCCCACTATGTGTTGAGCCTCTCTGGCAGCCCCCATGACTCGGTACGCGCCGGCCTGGGCAAGAGCAAGTTCACGGTCTGCGCTGCCTGCCACGGCATGGACGGCAAGGGCAACCCTGCTCTGGGCGCACCCAACCTGACCGACGACATCTGGCTGCATGGCTGGGGCGAAAACGCCATCATCGCCATGATCAACAACGGCAAGACCAACCAGATGCCTGCCCAGGAAGGCAAGCTGACGGATGCCCAGATCCAGGTGCTGACGGCCTATGTGTGGGGTCTGTCCAACAAGCCCGGTGCAACTGCCGCCAAATAAGCAGTGATGCAGCAGGACCATGTCCTCGCCTGACGCCAGCAAGGTCATTCCCATCGTCCCGGTGGCGACGGGGAATGACGGCGACAACGTCGTCTCCCTCTACGCTGCGGCCAAGAAGGTCTATCCCCGGTCCGTCCAGGGCGTGTTCGCCCGCTGGAGATGGGCCATGGTCTTTCTGACGCAATTGGTCTTTTACGGCCTGCCGTGGCTCGAATGGGGCCAGCGGCAGGCTGTGTTGTTTGACCTGAACACGCGCCGCTTCTACATCTTCGGACTGGTGCTGTACCCGCAGGACTTCATCTACCTCACGGGCCTGCTCGTGATCTCGGCCCTGTCCCTGTTCCTCTTCACCGCAGTCGCCGGACGGCTGTGGTGCGGCTACACCTGCCCGCAAACGGTGTACAGCGAGATCTTCATGTGGGTTGAGCGCAAGATCGAAGGTGACCGCACCCTGCGCATGCGACTGGACGAGTCCCCGGCATCGCTGGAGAAGTTCGTCAAGAAAACCTTCAAACATGTGGTCTGGATCAGCATCGCGCTGTGGACCGGCTACACCTTCGTGGGCTACTTCACCCCCATCCGCGAGCTGGGCATGGCCTTCCTGCAGACGCAGATGGGCTCGTGGGAGGTGTTCTGGGTGCTGTTCTACGGTTTCGCCACCTACGGCAATGCCGGCTTCCTGCGCGAGCAGGTATGCAAGTACATGTGCCCCTACGCCCGTTTCCAGAGCGCCATGTTCGACCGGGACACCCTCATCGTCACCTACGACCCGGCACGCGGCGAACCCCGCGGCTCACGCTCGCGCAAGGCCGACCCCAAGGCCCTAAGGCTGGGTGCCTGCGTGGACTGCGGCCTGTGTGTGCAGGTGTGTCCCACAGGCATCGACATCCGCAAGGGCCTGCAGTACGAGTGCATCAGCTGCGCCGCCTGCATCGACGTATGCGATGGCGTGATGGACAAGATGAACTACCCCAGGGGCCTGATCCGCCAGACCACCCAGAACGGACTGGACGGCCAGTGGACCCAGTCCCAGATGTGGCGGCGCATCTTCCGTCCGCGCGTGCTGGTGTACAGCGGCGTGCTGCTGGCACTCACGGTCGGGCTGCTCACCAGCCTGGTGGTGCGCACACCCCTCAAGGTGGATGTGGTGCGTGACAGGGCTGCCCTCTCCCGCATCGTCGCGGGCGGCAGGCTGGAGAATGTGTACCGCATCCAGATCATGAATGCCACCGAGACCGAGCAGCAGTACCGCCTGAGCGCCACCGGGCTGGAAGGCCTGGAACTGGCCTCCGACACCGAAGTCACTGTGGGCCCCGCTGAATCGCGCTGGGTACCCGTGCGGCTGCAGATTCCGTACGGATCGGCAGCGCCCGGCTCGCATCCGGTCGAGATCCAAATCGGCGCGGTGCAAGGCAGCGCCCACATCGCCGAAAAATCCGTTTTTATAGTTCCCCGCTGAACCTGCACCAGGAGAGACCATGACAACGACCGATATATCCCCCTCCCACACCACCAGCACACCCTGGTGGCGCCACGGCCACGTCTGGCTGGTGATCTCGGGCCCCGCCATCGTGGTGGTTGCCGGCTTCATCACCCTCTGGCTCGCCATTCGCACGCCGGATCCGGTGGTGGACGAAAACTACTACCAGGCCGGGATCAACATCAACAAGACCCTGGCCGAACGGCAGCGGGCCCTGGCACCAGCCATGCAGGGGCGCAACCATTCGATGACACCTGCGGAAGATTTGCCAGCCACTCAACGCTGACGCAGCACTACCACGAACGGAGGAGACAGCACCATGAGAATCCGTCGCCTACTTTGGGTTATGTGGCCCGCCTTCTTGGCCGCCGGCCTGCTGACCATGCTGGTGTTCGCCATGGTGGATCCGCAGGATCTGCACTGGTTTGGCCATCCGCTGGCCATGTCGCGGGCAGGGGTGTATACCCTGGCTTTTTTTGCCTTCTGGGCCATCGTGATGGTGGCTGGCGGCATGACCGCGCTGCTGGCAACCCCCGACATCGAAATCGAAGATTGAACCCCTTTGACGAGGTCAGATGCAGGGTTGGGTATTGACGATGCGCTTGAGCGCATCGGTGTCCAGGATGCGCACATTCCGCTGGCGCACCTCGACGATGTTGTCTTCGGCAAACTTGGAGAAAGTGCGGCTGACAGTCTCCAGTTTCAGCCCAAGATAGCTGCCGATCTCTTCCCGCGTCATGCGCAGCACCAACTCAGACTGCGAAAACCCCCGCGCATGCAGGCGCTGCACCAAGTTCAACAGGAAGGCGGCCAAGCGCTCTTCGGCCCGCATGCTGCCCAGCAGCAGCATGACGCCATGCTCACGCACAATCTCGCGGCTCATGATGCGGTGCACATGGTGCTGTAGCGCATTCACCTCGCGCGATAGCTCTTCAATGCGGTCGAAGGGCATCACACACACTTCGGCGTCTTCCAGCGCCACAGCGTCACAGGTGTGATGGTCGTTCACGATGCCATCGAGTCCGATGATCTCACCGGCCATCTGGAAACCGGTCACCTGATCCCGACCATCCTCGGTCGCGGTGCAGGTCTTGAAAAAGCCGGTGCGGATGGCGTAGAGCGAGGTAAACGCCTCGCCGTTGCGGAACAGGGTTGCACCGCGCTTGACCTTGCGGCGCGTGGCCACCATATCGTCCAGGCGATCAAGTTCCTGAGTAGACACGCCCATGGGCATGCACAGCTCACGCAGGTTGCAGCTGGAGCAAGCAACTTTGATGGTTTTGATAGAGGCACTCACGGGGGCTAGCTTACCCGTTTTTGATCCACCGCAAACTCTCACCCCCACATGGCGCCAGGAAATCAAAATATCCCAAGTTAATTTTGCCTCTGCGGTTGCGGTAAGCATTGATCCAGGTCAAGACCCCTCCCCAGCTTGCACGGCACAGTGTGTGAACATAGAGAAGTACCACACCATGCATGTCATTTCGCCCAGCCTGCTGCAACGCTACGATGTTGCCGGGCCCCGCTATACCTCCTACCCGACGGCGGACCGCTTCGTGGAGGCATTTGGCGCTGACGAATATGGCGCAGCCCTCGCACATCGCCGCCACAGTGGCGCCAGCAATGGATCGCCGCTGTCGCTGTACGTACACATCCCGTTCTGCGAATCGCTCTGCTACTACTGCGCCTGCAACAAGATCATCACCAAACGCCACGAGCGCGCCGAGCCCTACCTGCGCTACCTGTCGCGCGAGATCGACCTGCACACCGCCCGGATGGGTCTGGACCAACCTGTCAGCCAGTTGCACCTGGGCGGCGGCACGCCCACCTTCCTGGATGACCGCCAACTCGCGGAGTTGATGGACATGCTGCGGCGCAACTTCACCCTGACACCCGGCGGTGAATACTCCATCGAGGTGGATCCGCGCACGGTGGACGCCCAGCGCCTGAGCCTGCTGCACGGCATGGGCTTCAACCGGCTCAGCTTCGGCGTGCAGGATTTCGACCCCGAAGTGCAGAAGGCCGTACACCGCATCCAGCCCGCCGAACAGGTCTTCGCCCTGGTCGAGGCGGCGCGTGGCATCGGCTTCGAATCGGTCAACGTGGACCTGATCTACGGCCTGCCCCGGCAAACACCCGAGTCGTTCCAGCGTACCCTGGCCCAGGTCACCGACCTGCGCCCGGACCGCATTGCGCTCTACGCCTACGCCCACCTGCCCGAGCGCTTCAAGCCCCAGCGCCGCATCATCCAGGCCGACCTGCCCAACGCCGCCGGCAAGATCAGCATGCTGTCGGACTCGCTCGACGCTTTCATCGCTGCGGGGTATGTGTACATCGGCATGGACCACTTCGCGCTGCCTACCGACGCGCTGGCCGTGGCCAAGCGCCAGGGCCGGCTGCACCGCAACTTCCAGGGCTATAGCACCCAGTCCGACTGCGACCTGATCGGCCTGGGCGTCTCCGCCATCGGCAAGGTGGGCGCCACCTACAGCCAGAATGCCAAGACGCTGGAGGAATACTGCGACCACCTCGACCAGGGCCGCCTGCCCGTGGTGCGGGGCCTGGCACTATCGCGCGACGACGTGATCCGCCGCGCGGTCATCATGGCCCTGATGTGTCAGGGTGAGGTTCTTTTCGAGTCCATGGAACTGGCGCACCTGATCGACTTCCGCAGCTATTTCGCATCCGAAATGGAAACGCTCGGAACCCTGCAAGACGAAGGCTTGGTGACCATCGGCTCCACCGGCATCACGGTGACCGAACGCGGCTGGTTCTTCGTGCGCGCTGTTGCCATGGTGTTCGACCGCTACCTCCAGGCCGACCGCAACCGCGCGCGCTTCTCAAAGATCATCTAGCCGAAAAAGACGCCATACTGCGCACATGACCAGCACCCTCGCACTCACGGCCCTCCTGATGGGCCTGGCGGGCGGGCCCCACTGCATAGCGATGTGTGGTGCAGCCTGCGGTGGCATCGCGCGTGCGCCGGCGGCAGCCGGCGGTGTACACAGCGTGGCAGCGGGTGCCGCACTGTTCCAGGCGGGCCGCCTCACCGGCTATGCGCTGGCCGGGGCCGCCGCCGCCGTGGCCATGCAAAGCCTGGCCTGGATGAGCAGCCAGACCGCCGTGCTGCGCCCGCTCTGGACGCTGCTGCATGTGGCCGTGCTGGCCTGGGGCATGCTGCTGGTGGTGTTTGCCCGCCCGCCGGTCTGGGCCGACCAGGCGGGCCGCTCGGTCTGGTCGCGGGTGCGCCCCCTGGCGGTGCGCCGGGGCGGCGTCTTCGTGATCGGCATGGCGTGGGCGCTGATGCCCTGCGGCCTGCTCTATTCGGCCCTGCTGGTGGCTGCCCTCAGTGGCGGGCCATTACAAGGCGCACTGTCCATGGCGCTTTTTGCCGTGGGCAGCAGCGTGGCACTGACAGCCGGCCCCTGGCTCTGGCAGCGCCTGCGCTCCGGGCTGAACAGCCGCCACCAGGACGCAGGCACCCGCGTGGCTGGACTGCTGCTGTGTGGTGTGGCCGGCTGGGCGTTGTGGATGGATCTGCAACCCCGCATCGCCGAGTGGTGCGCATAGGGCAATAAGGCACCCCCATGCCGCTGGTGTGGCCTGTCCCGCGGCCTTCTTTGGAGGGATGAGGCCCAGGCTCTGCATGCCAGAATGCAGCCATCACCTCACCCCCGAAGAGACAACCATGCTCATCAACTGCGTGGCCTACCAGAACGGCACCAAGCTGGCCGACATCACCGTTCCAGAGATCAGCGACTACATCTCCCGCCCCGACTGTTTCGTCTGGGTCGCGCTGCAGGATGCCGAACCTGCCGAGCTGGCCGAGATGCAGGAGGAGTTCGACCTGCACCCGCTCGCCGTGGAAGACGCCCAGCATGGCCACCAGCGGCCCAAGATCGAGGAATACGGCGACTCGCTGTTTGCCGTGATGCACCTGGTGGAACATGAGAACGGACGCACCGACGACCTGCATGTGGGTGAAGTGGACGTGTTCGTGGGCCGCAACTATGTGCTCTCAGTGCGCAACCGCAGCCGCCACGGCTTCCTGGGCGTGCGCGCCCGCTGCGAACGCGAGCCCGAGTTGCTGCGCCATGGTGCGGGCTTCGTGCTGTATGCGCTGATGGACGCCATCGTGGACCGCTACTTCCCCGTCATCGACGCCTTCGAGTGTGAGCTCGAGCAGATTGAAGAGCAGATCTTCAGCCCAGGCACCGGGCGCACCAACATCCAGCAGCTCTACGACCTCAAGCGCCGGGTGCTGGTACTCAAACACGCCGTGGCTCCGTTGCTCGAAGCCGTGGGCAAGCTGCACGGCGGCCGGGTACCTCAAACCTGTGCCGGTGCCCAGGACTACTTCCGTGACGTCGTGGACCACCTGGCCCGTATCAATGGCTCGATCGACTCCATCCGCGACACCATCGCCACAGCCATCCAGGTGAACTTGTCCATGGTGACCATCGAAGAGAGCGAGATCACCAAACGCCTGGCGGCCTGGGCCAGTATCTTTGCCATCTGCACCGCCTTCGCCGGCATCTGGGGCATGAACTTCGAGGCCATGCCCGAACTGAAATGGCGCTATGGCTACGCCATGGCCCTGCTGCTCATCATCAGCACCTGCCTGTTGCTGTACCGGCGCTTCCGCCGACTAGGCTGGCTATAGCCCCTCAGCGGCGGGGTTTTCACGGGTGCCCGCTGTGGCGTGATGCCGGTACAAACAGCGGCATGCTCCTGAGCCCACCTGCCCTGCGGATCGTCGACTCCATCACCGAACTACGCCCCACCGATGCCGGCTGCCTGGCCGTGAGCGGATCACACGGCGGCATGAGTTCGGCGCGTTATGCGCTAGCAGCGCGGCCCCTGCTCAGTGTATTCAACGATGCCGGCGTGGGCCTCGATAGCGCGGGCATCGCCGCCCTGCCCTGGCTACAGAGCCACCAGCTGGCCGCCTGCGCGGTAGCCCACACCAGCGCCCGCATCGGTGAAGCCGCCAGCACCCTGGCCCACGGAATGGTCAGCCATGCCAACCCCTTGGCCCAGGCCCTGGGTGTCCACCCAGGCCTGCCCTGCTCCGCCCTACCCGCATTGCTGGGCACCGGCCCACTGTGACCCGTCTGATCCCGCACGAAAGTCACCATGCTCCAGCCCCCACCCAGCGGATACGCATCGTGGCGCCCTTGGCACCGGGCGGCACACCATCAACACCTGGCCGCGCCACTGCCGCCGAACTGACCAAGGCTTTTGGCCAGCCCTACATGATGCTGATGAATGCCGACAAGGCCTGCAAAACCACCGTGCTGGCGTGGACCCGCACCGCACGCTCAGCGGCCCTGTCCGACGTACCCACGGTGGAGCAGGCCGGTGCTCAAGGGGTTCGAGGCCAGCGCTTGGCTCGGTCTGCCGGCCCCGGCCGGCACTCCGCCCGAGATTGCCAACGCCATCCAGCCCGAGGTGGCCAAGGTCATCGACAGCCCAGCGGTAACACGCCGCAGGAATTCGCCAAACTGATCGACTCGGGGCTGAAGAAATGGGCCCCGATCGTCAAAATTTCCGGGGCCACAGTGGACTGAGACCGGGCCTGACTTACTTGCCCTTCACAAACGCATCACGTGCCGCCACGCCCAGGTCGGGGTAGTTCGCAAACATGCCGTCTATACCCATGTCGAGGTACTTACGATACTCGGCGGCAGACAGGGTGGCATCCGCCTGGGCGAAAGTCCAGCCGTGCACCTTCAGGCCTGCCGCATGGACCTGTGCAATGTAGTCCTTGGTGATCGGGTAGGCAGCGGTATTGATGACGAGGCCCACCCCTTCAGAGAAGCTGGCCACGTCTTTCAGCGTCAAGACCTTCACCGAGGCACCGGAGATCACCCCCACGCTGGCTACGCCGTCCTTGTCGGTAACGGCAGCACCGAGCAGGATCAGCGGCATCTTGTTGTTTTGCGCGGTCTCTTTGGCACGCAGGCTGCGCAGGGTCACGTCGCTAAACGACTGGATGAAGACCTTGTCCTGGGGGCCGTAGCCGTTCTGCGTCAGGGTTTTGAGGATGCCATCCTCCATCACCGGATCGGCCTGCTTGGCCTCGGAGTAGAGGCCGACGCGGCGGCCTGCAGCGCTGCTCTGCACCTGCACAAGACTCACCACCTCCTGGAACGTAGGCACCTTGAACGGGTCTGCTGCGCTGGGGGTGAAGCCGGGGTAGCTGGTCTTGCCGGTGCCGGTGGGCAACACGGTCAGGGTTTTGATCTCGGCCAGCGTGAAGTCGGCTACCTTGTAGCCGCCGTTGCGCTGGGCAAACAGGCTGGCGATGTTGGTGGTGCGCTGCAGGGTGTCATCGTGCATGGCGACCAGAACACCGTCCTTGGAGATCTGCAGGTCGGGCTCGATGAAATCGGCGCCCATCCTGATGGCCAGCTCGTAACCGGCCAGCGTGTGCTCGGGCAGGTAGCCACTGGCGCCACGGTGGGCAATCACCTGGGGCTGGGCCATGTCATTCACACCGTCACCACCACCGCAGGCAGCCACGCCCAGCAAAGTCAATGACAACAACAGCGTAGCTCGGATTTTCATGCAGAGGTCCCTCGGATTTTTGAAAAACCGGAGTATTCCTGTAGGCAGTGACAGTGCCATGACATGCAGTCAAAAACCGTGAGAGCTTGCCCCCTGCAGGCGCACCCTAAACGCCCCAGACCACGTCCTTGCCCTCGGTTGCGCTGCGCTGCAGCAGGTCGATGAACGGGGCGGACCGCTGGCGCAGCGACACACTGGCACCCTTGGCGCCGTGTTCGTCTTCCTCGTCGCTGTCCACCCGTTGCCTGGATATGGCCTCCTCCGCTGCGATGGCTGCTTGCAGCGCCTGGATGGCAGCGGGGATCTGGGCGGCGGTGATGATGCCCTGCTTCGACGGGCCTTTGCCCACAGCATCGAGGATCTGGCGGGCGTTGACTTCCAGCATGATCACGTCAGCAGCGGCCTGGGACTTGAATTTGTAGAGCATGGTGGTGTCTCCGTGTATCCAGTGGATGGGCGCCTGGGTCAAGCGTTACGGTAAATATAGGCCCGCTGGAAAGGATACTCCGACTGCGCCCCCACCATACTGCCGCTGAGTACATGGCCATCAGGCCGGGTCGCCAGCATCTGGTGCAGGGCCAGCCAGCCCTGCTCGAAGCCCATAGCGCTGCCGGCCAGGTAGAGCTGGTAAGCCCGCAGGGTCTTGCCAGCACGCGTGGCACCGACATCACGCGCCAGCACCTCCAGCGCCTGGGC
>Ga0208693_1002771_pt1 | contig 11289 bp, 9 predicted proteins | sample AD_UKC071_MetaG_FD_184438 | JGI IMG/M metagenome (GOLD analysis project Ga0208693, IMG submission 184438) | Active sludge microbial communities of municipal wastewater-treating anaerobic digesters from USA - AD_UKC071_MetaG (SPAdes) (version 2) | ecosystem: Engineered > Bioreactor > Anaerobic >... | reverse complement strand
GCCGATGATCTCGCGCATCTTGGCCACCACTGCCCGGCCCCGGAACTGGCTCTGGCTACGGTGCACGATGATGGACAAGGCGTCCACCTTGTCCCCATTGAGCAGGATGTCTACCTTCACCACATCGGACGCACGATACTCCTTGAATTCGTAGTCCATGGAGGCATAGCCCCGGCTGACCGACTTCAGTTTGTCGAAGAAGTCGAGCACGATCTCACCCAGCGGCATCTCGTAGGTCAGCACCACCTGGCGGCCCTTGTAGGCCATGTTGATCTGCACACCACGCTTCTGGTTGGCCAGTGTCATGACCACACCTACGTACTCCTGTGGCATGTACAAGTGCACAGTGACGATGGGCTCGCGGATCTCTGCGGTGCGGCCCACATCGGGCATCTTGGAGGGGTTCTCCACCATCATCACTTCGCCGTCGTTCTTGACGACCTGGTACACCACGCTAGGCGCGGTGGTGATCAGGTCTTGGTCGAACTCGCGCTCCAACCGCTCCTGCACGATCTCCATATGCAGGAGGCCCAGGAACCCACAGCGAAAGCCAAAACCCAGCGCCTGGCTCACCTCGGGCTCGTAGTGCAGCGACGCATCGTTGAGCTTGAGCTTCTCCAACGCGTCACGCAACTGGTCGTATTCGCTGGCTTCGGTCGGGTAAAGGCCTGCAAACACTTGCGGCTGTATTTCCTTGAAACCGGGTAAGGCCTCGGTGGCAGGGCCAGCATTGTTGGGCAGTTTTTTCTCCAGCGTCACGGTGTCACCCACCTTGGCCGCCTGCAGCTCCTTGATGCCCGCGATGATGTAGCCCACCTCTCCGGCCTCCAGCGCTTCGCGTGGCTCGTTCGCTGGTGTGAAAACGCCCAGGTTGTCGGCGTTGTAGCTGGCACCCGTGGCCATCATCTTGAACCGCTCGCCCTTGCCCAGGCGACCGTCCACCACACGCACCAACATGACCACCCCCACGTAGGGATCGAACCAGCTGTCGATGATCATGGCGCGCAGCGGGGCGTCAGGGTTGCCCTTGGGCGGTGGGATCTTGGCCACCACGGCTTCGAGAATTTCGTCGATGCCCATACCGGTCTTGGCGGAGCAGGGAATGGCATCGGTGGCGTCGATGCCGATCACATCTTCGATCTCAGCCCGTGCGTTGTCAGGGTCCGCGTTGGGCAGGTCCATCTTGTTGAGCACCGGCAGCACTTCCACACCCAGTTCGAGTGCGGTATAGCAGTTGGCTACCGTCTGCGCCTCGACACCTTGCGAGGCATCCACTACCAGCAGTGCGCCTTCGCAGGCAGAGAGTGAACGGCTCACTTCATACGAGAAGTCCACATGGCCCGGTGTGTCGATCAGGTTGAGGTTGTAGACCTGCCCGTCTCGTGCCTTGTAGTGCAGCGCAGCGGTCTGCGCCTTGATGGTTATCCCACGCTCTTTTTCGATGTCCATCGAGTCGAGCACCTGTGCTTCCATTTCACGCTCGGCAAGGCCTCCGCAGCGTTGGATCAACCGGTCCGCAAGCGTGGATTTTCCATGGTCGATGTGCGCAATGATGGAGAAATTTCTGATGTGCTTCATCAAGGACTGGCTTCAAGTGATTGAAAAAATGGGGCGCCACAAGAAAAAAGGGCGCGTCCACTGGAGACGCGCCCTGAACCAACAATCTTTGGCAACTGCGATAGCTGGAACTTCATTGTAGGCAAAAAGCCTTGCGCGTACAGCCGCAACAGTGGGGGCACCATGGCGTTGCATTGCAGCAACGAGAGACTTATTCACATCTTGTTCACAAGCGCACAGGATTATTCTCTGAACAACTTGTGGGCGATCTGTGGATGCATTGTGAACAGGAAAAAACTTCCCGCAATGTGGATTACGGTGCTTTTGATATGCCAGGAATCAAGGGTCAGGGCTATAGATTCTAACCAAATTCAATACCTGATCCCTCTCACAAGTTAGCCAGCACATACAAACATCGGATCTAAAAGGCCACAGAATTTTTTCCGGTCGTGTTGCAAATGGCATCAAAGCCCCAAAACCCATTACGGAATCAGGGCATTCACCGGGCAATCGCCAGGCTCAGCGCGCCGGACGGATCAGCGCGTACTGCGCCCAGTCCCCCCGGCGGAACAGAATGCTGACGGGCTTGGATTTGTCCAGCCTGGCCACGGCGGCTTCGAATTCCTTGATATCCACCACCTTGGCATTAGCCACTGCGACGATCACGTCGCCTTCCTGCAAGCCTGCACGCGCAGCACCTTCGGTGGACGATTCCACCCGCACTCCGCCTGGAAGTTTCAGCTCTTTCTTCTGTGCCTCCGAGAGCGGACCCACCGTCAGGCCCAGTGACTGCGCTGCGCTGGACACCTTGGGCGCCTCGTCCTTGGCAGCGGCCTTCTTGACAGGTTGGTCCGGTTCGATTTCCGCAATCGTGACAGACAAGTCCTTCTGAGCACCGCGCCGGAAGACGCTCAGCGTGCTCTTGGTGCCCGGCTTGGTGTTGCCCACCAGACGCGGCAGGTCGCTGGTTTTTTCGATGGGTTTACCGTCGAAGCGCAGGATGATGTCACCCGCTTCCACGCCGGCCTTGGCGGCGGGAGAGTCGTCTTCCACCCCACCGACCAGGGCCCCCTGGGGCTTGCCCAGTCCGACGGCTTCGGCGATGTCTTTGGTGACGGTGCCGATCTGCACACCGATACGTCCACGGGACACCCGGCCCGAGGCACGCAACTGGTCGCTGACGCGGATGGCTTCGTCCATCGGAATGGCGAAGGAAATCCCCATAAACCCGCCGGAGCGCGAATAGATCTGGCTGTTGATGCCAATCACCTCGCCACGCATATTGATCAGCGGACCACCAGAATTGCCGGGATTGATAGCGACATCGGTCTGAATGAAAGGCAGGTAATCACCGGTGTCACGCCCCTTGGCACTGACAATCCCGGCGGTCACGGTGTTCTCCAGCCCGAACGGGGACCCAATGGCCATCACCCACTCCCCCACCTTCAGGCGGTTGACATCGCCCACCTTGATCGCGGGAAGGCCTGCGGCCTCGATTTTCACCACTGCCACATCGGTACGTTTGTCGGCACCAATGGTCCGGGCCTTGAATTCACGCTTGTCGGCCAGAGTGACCATGACTTCGTCGGCGCCGTCCACCACATGGGCGTTGGTCATGATGTAGCCATCGGCGGTGAGCACAAAGCCCGAACCCACACCACTGGCCTTGCCTCCATCGGGTTGCTGCGGCCGCTGGGGGCGCTGCTGCCGGGGCGCATTGGGCACAGGCACCCCGAAACGACGGAAGAACTCCAGCATCTCCTCGTCCATGCCATTAACGCCACCCGTTCGAGCGGTGACTTTTTCCACGGTACGGATATTGACGACCGAAGGCCCGACCTGCTCCACCAGATCGGTAAAGTCCGGCAACGCACGGACTGCTGCACCAGCCTGTGCCCATGCGGGTGCCACTGGCAGCAGTGTGGCCGCAGAACCAGCGGCAACCACCGCGACGACAGCCAGAGGGGCAAACACCTTACGGGGAAAATTAGACATCGGAACCTTTCTGTCTCAAACAAGGCGCGTTCAGCACGCACACCACATACGTCATTGGCCAGCAGCCATGGCAGACGCTGGCAGGCCTGTGTGCGGCATCAATTGGGGCCGGTTTTACGCCGCTCAAGCGACTGGGCAAACAAACGCAGGGTAGGCAGCGGCACTTCGCCAACAGCAGTCAGCCACCAATCGTTCCCGACGCGTTTCATGACCATCTGAGTAGCGCCCATCGTCATCTCACGCTCCTGGGTGTGGCGCTGGGCATCAAATGCTTCAACGAACAGCGACACCGTGGCCAGACCATCCGAGAAGGTCCATTGCATGTTGTCTGGTGCCGTGCTTTGCGGCAGGGTGCCCCCCGAAGGCAGCACCGTGCGCTTGTAGCAACCCGCAGGCTGGAAACCAGCCACTGCCGTCTTGAGCTGCCAGCCTTCGTGGATAGCGGTCGTGCGCACCAGCTCGGGCTTGACTACCTTGTAGCCGGTAGTCTTGGCCATGAGCTGCGCCAGCTTGTCCACCTTGACCGGTGCGTCCATGTCCAGCTCGGAAAATGCAGCCTGCTCCAGCACCTTTCCATCCGGCGCCAGGGTCTGCAGGGTGATGACCAGGCCCGTCTTCTTCTCACTCCAGACTTTGTAGCCAAAGCGCAGCGCATCACGCGGCTGGAGCAGCACGACATCGGCATCAAAACCGGCCACTCGCTCTTCACCCACCAGGCGCGCGGTGTAAAAGGCCGCAATATCGGATTTGCCAGAGCGCCCGAGGCTGGGGAACATGTCCAGAGAGTCCCGCTTCTCGATCTTGGCCACACGGCTCTGGGGCAGGAAGGTGATGACCTGGTCATTGCGCCGGAAGACCGACCGGGGCATGCCCGTCAGGGATTCGATCCGCTCTACCTGCTGCTCGCCGTCGCAGGCATGCCAGATACGGGAGCTGGCCATGTTGCCGTCGGCTGACGACACCACAAAAGTGCCCACATAGGAGCGCTTGCGTGACGCGTCATGCATCCGGGCCAGCCACTGGTGGATGTCCCGCTCACTCGCCTTGGTGTCGGGTGCGGCCTTATCTGCCCCTATAGCTACAGCACCTGCAGGCGCAGCAAAAGGCGTTTGCCCCACAGCAGGGGCAACCACTGCCCCCAGCAGGCCGATACATGCCCATAAGGCGCCTAGACGGCGATGAAGAAAAAACATCCGGTTCATGGAGGGTTTCAAACTAGGGGCTGACTGCACCACAGGTCAGCGCGTGCGCCCATCAAAGGTGGCATTACGCAAGAATCCCGCCGGCATCTGCAGGGCAGAGCTGTCCCCCTGCTGCTTGTGGGCAGCCAGAATGTCATCCAGTTGCGGGTCGCGAAGCATCACCGCACCACCGCCCTGCCCCATGGATGGAACGGCCACCGCCACCAGCGGCGATGCCACAGCCTGGGGTGCCTGTGCCAGTTGTGGAGCAGCCGCTGGCGCCCACACGGTGCTGGCGGAATTCCATCCAATGGCCACAACTGCAGCCAGGGAGGCAAAACCAGCGACCATCTTCCAGCGGAAGCTGTCGGTGTTGGCAGCCGGCTGCCGGGATGGCATGTGCTGGACCACGCCAGAGTCCGGCCGCTGGCTGATCACCTCTGCTGCTGGCGCTTTGGCAATGCCTTCCGCCTGCAGGCGGGTCTGGACCCGCGCTACAAAATCTGGAGCGGTATGGCCATGTGCTGCAGCGCCTGCCCGCAGCACATCGCCGATCAGGTGGTAGGTGTCCCAGGCTTCCTGGGCATCCGCATCATCACAGGCTGCCAGCACTGCGTGGGCGAACTCCTGCGAACGGAGTTGGCCGTCCATCAGGGCGGATACCCGCTCGCGGTTCAGTTCAATGGGGTTTGACATGGCTTACACCTGCAATCTGTCCTGGGCTTTGCTTTCTGCTACCAAATAGGGTCACCAGCGTTTTCCGGTCTGGTTGCTCAACAAGGGCTTGACCTTCGCGGAAATCGCTTCTCGTGCACGGAAAATACGCGAACGCACCGTACCAATCGGACACCCCATCACCTCGGCAATGTCCTCGTAACTCAGGCCTTCGATCTCGCGCAGCGTGACGGCCTGCCGCAAATCTTCCGGCAAGGCCTCCATGGCTACATTGACGGCAGCCGCAATTTCTTTGGCCGCCAGTACGGTCTCCGGCGTTTCTTCGCTGGTTAGTTCGTTTTCCATGACAGAAGTTTCATCCTCGTCCGCACCAGAGCGCAACGCGCTTTCGGTGATGACGGGGTTGCGCTTCATGTCCATCAGCGATTTCTTGGCTGTATTCACCGCAATACGGTACAGCCAGGTATAGAACTGGGCGTCACCCCGGAACTGGTGCAGGGCACGGTATGCCCGGATGAAGGTCTCCTGGGCAATGTCCTCGACGAGGTCCACGTCCCGCACCATGCGACCAATCAGGCGCTGGATCCGCCGTTCGTACTTGGCCACCAGCAGCCCGTAGGCCCGTTGGTCTCCGGCGACGGTGCGCTCAACGAGCATCAGGTCGCTATCGGTAGAGGCTGCGGGGGGATCGGTGGAGATGGTCATGGGCCGGGAGGGTGCACTGAGCCCGGTCGCGCGCCGCGCACGGGGGACGCCGTTGCGCCAGCGGGCGAATATACCGCACGCCGCAGATCCAGCCAGCGCTGTGGAAATGAGCTTTGCTCCAGATGCAGCCACACCATGCGAACACCGCTAACCTGTGCCCGCAACAGCACATAGCGCTGCAGATCCAGACACACCACTGGGGGTTCCAGCAATGCAAACACCGCGCCATTCCCCCAGTGCCACTGCTGACCGTCCCACTGCAGCACACCAACCGGAGAACGCCACCAGTGCCACCACGCGCACACCCCGACGACCACCATCAGGCCCAGCCCTGCCCAGTGCCGCCCACCCAGTGAAGGGGCTTGCGCCCACCAGATCAGCATCACCAAGGCAGTGAGGATATGGATACCCAGTACAAAAACACCCACACCAAAAGAACGCCCCACGGGGTACTGGACCGGTGGGGCGGTATGTCGGGACGTCACGATCCGTCAGCGCAGGTGGGGCACATGCAAGGCGCCCTCATCATGGTGCCCCAATGGACACACAGGCATGTGCGTCTTGTCACATGCGCTTGAAAACCAGGGTGCCGTTGGTGCCGCCAAAACCGAAGTTATTCTTGATGGCAACATCGATCTTCATGTCCCGCGCCGTATTGGCGCAGTAGTCCAGATCGCAGTCCGGATCCTGGTTGAAGATGTTGATGGTAGGGGGACTTTTCTGGTGATAAACCGCCAGTGCCGTGAACACCGACTCAATCCCCCCTGCACCACCCAGCAAGTGGCCCGTCATGGACTTGGTGGAATTGACAACCAGCTTCTTGGCATGATCACCAAAAGCCAGTTTGATGGCATTGGTCTCATTCGCGTCGCCCAGCGGCGTCGAAGTGCCGTGGGCGTTGAGGTAATGCACATCATCAGCATTGATACCTGCATTCTGCAAGGCCATCTGCATGGAGCGGCGCGGCCCGTCCACGTTAGGCGCAGTCATATGGTAGGCGTCGCCGGACAGCCCAAAGCCCGTGATCTCGGCATAGATCCGCGCACCACGCGCCTTGGCGTGTTCGTACTCTTCCAGCACCATCACGCCGGCCCCTTCACCCAGAACAAAACCATCGCGGTCCTTGTCCCAGGGACGGGAAGCGGTCGCAGGATCGTCGTTGCGGGTGGAAAGTGCCCGGGCCGCGGCAAAGCCCCCCATCCCCAGCGGAGACACCGTGGATTCGGCACCGCCAGCCACCATGACGTCACAGTCGCCGTACTCGATCATGCGGGCCGACTGCCCAATGGCATGCAGCCCGGTCGAGCAAGCCGTTGCCAGTGCAAGATTGGGCCCCTTGAAGCCAAACTTGATCGACACATGGCCCGAGATCATGTTGATGATCGATGACGGCACAAAAAACGGGGAAACACGGCGCGGCCCTCGGGACATCAGTTCACCGTGGGTCTGCTCGATCATGGGCAGGCCACCAATACCGGAGCCGATATTGCAGCCGATCCGGCAGGCCTCTTCCTCGCTGAGCGTTTCACCCACCTTCAAGCCCGCATCGGCCACTGCATCAATGGCGGCCGCCAATCCCAGATGGATGAAGCGGTCCATGTGGCGCGCTTCCTTCTCGGGGATATACCGGGTGATGTCGAAACCCTTGACCTCACCCGCGAAATGGCAGGACAGGATGCTGGCATCGAAACTGGTCACGGTTGCAATGCCGGATTGACCGGCGAGCAGGTTTGCCCAGGAATCAGCCGCCGTGTTACCCACAGGGCTGATGCATCCCAGGCCTGTCACGACAACGCGACGACGGCTCATGCGCTCACACCTTTCAAGACGGCCCAAGGCAGATCAGGTGCTGCACTTCGACCGGGAATATCTTTGGCAGGCGCGGCCTACCGTCCTCAGACAGCAGCCGCGCGCATTGCAACTCAGGCCTTTTGGTGGCCGGTCGCGTAGTCGATGGCGTTTTGCACCGTCGTGATCTTCTCGGCGTCTTCGTCCGGGATCTCGATGCCGAACTCGTCTTCCAGGGCCATCACAAGTTCCACAGTGTCAAGGGAGTCAGCACCGAGGTCAGCCACGAAGGCCTTTTCGCTGGTCACTTGGGACTCTTCCACTCCGAGTTGTTCGGCAATGATTTTCTTGACGCGTGCTTCGATATCGCTCATGTTGTCCCTCTGGGGGTTGAAAAAGAATCCGTGATTTTAGCCGGCTCGGGGTGGTTTTCCCGCACCAGCCGCCGGACGGACGTCCCGGCAGGCACAAGGCCCGGTTCTTACATATACATACCGCCGTTCACATGCAGCTCCTGGCCTGTGACATATCCAGCCTGTGGTGACGCCAGATAGGCCACTGCATGGGCGATGTCGGCGGGCTTGCCAAGGTGCCCCAGGGCAATCTGCCCCAGCAAGGCCTTCTGCTGCTCTTCGGGCAATCCGGCAGTCATGTCGGTTTCGATAAAGCCCGGGGCCACACAATTGACCGTGATGCCACGACTGCCCAGTTCCTGCGCCAGGGCCCGTGTCATACCTGCCACACCGGCCTTGGCGGCGGCGTAGTTGGCCTGCCCGGCATTGCCGGCAGCCCCGACGACGCTGGTGATACTGATGATGCGGCCGTAGCGTTGCTTCATCATGGGACGGATCACGGCACGGGACAACCGGAACACCGCCTTCAGGTTGGTGTCCAACACGGCATCCCAGTCCTCGTCCTTCATGCGCATGGCCAAGGTGTCGCGGGTGATGCCGGCGTTGTTCACCAGCACCTGAATGCCATCCGCTTTGGACAGGCTGTCAATCAGTGCATCCACAGCTGGTGCATCGTTGACATCCAGTCGCACGCCACGGCTGCCTGGGAATGCGTTCAGCGCCTGGGTGATCCTGGCGGCGCCTTCGTCGGTGGTGGCCGTGCCGACTACCTGATAGCCACGCCGACCGAGTTCCGCCGCGATGGCCGCGCCAATGCCGCGCGAGGCGCCGGTTACCAGGGCAGTTTGCCCTTCAATCTTGATCTCGCTCATGCCAGAAGTCCCTTCACGTCCTGCAGGCTCGCCGGGTCGAACAGGGCAACCCCGGTCAATCCCGCGTCAATCCGTTTGACCATGCCCGCCAGCACCTTGCCGGGCCCACATTCCACCACGGTATCCAGGCCACGGGCCTTAAGCGCCTGCACACACTCCACCCAACGCACTGGCCCGAAGGCCTGGCGGTACAGCGCGTCGCGGATACGCTCCGCGTCCGTTTCCACGGCGACATCGATGTTGTTCAGCACCGGGATACATGGCGCAGCCAATACCGTATCGGCTAGTTTGCTCCGCAGTTTCTCGGCAGCCGGCTTCATCAGGCTGGAGTGGAACGGTGCAGACACCGGCAGCGGCAAGGCGCGTTTGGCGCCCTGGCTCTTCAACACATCACAGGCACGCTCCACCGCCGCTTTGCTGCCCGCAATCACGGTCTGGGCCGGGTCATTGAAATTGACCGCCTCCACCACTTCGGTCGCACCTGCCCCGAATTCGGCCGTCACCTCAGCGCACCCGGCGATCACCTTGGCAGCATCCATGCCCAGGATGGCCGCCATGGCCCCTGTGCCGACCGGCACCGCCTCCTGCATGGCCGCTGCGCGGAAACGCACCAGCGGGGCGGCCTGCGCCAGGGTCAGCACCTCAGCCGCCACCAGCGCAGAGTATTCACCGAGCGAATGGCCGGCCACGATGGCAGGCGATGCCCCACCTTCTGCGCGCCACATACGGTAAGCGGCGACACCCGCCACCAGCATCACCGGCTGGGTGTTGGTGGTCAGCGCCAATGTTTCCTTGGGGCCTTCATGGATCAGTTGGCCCAGGTTTTCACCCAATGCGTCAGAGGCTTCGGCGAGGGTCTCCACCACCACCGGATGGTCACCCCAAGCGTCGAGCATACCGACCGACTGGGACCCCTGCCCCGGAAAGACAAATGCGAAAGATGCCATGGTTTTCAAGAGTAAAAACAGCGATATGCCCTGATTGAATCAGCGCAATTAGCTACAAATTCAGGAGTACCGCACCCCAGGTAAATCCACCACCCACGCCTTCGAGCATCAGGGTCTGGCCTTTCTGGATCTGACCACTTCGCACACCACTGTCCAGCGCCAGCGGAATGGATGCTGCAGAGGTGTTGCCATGCTGGTCCACCGTCACGATCACCTTGTCCATCGGCAGCTTCAGCCGCTTGGCCGTGCTTTGCATGATGCGGATATTGGCCTGGTGCGGGACCAGCCAGTCGATGTCGGCAGCCGTCTTGCCTGCCTTCGCCAAGGCCGCACGGGCTGCATCTTCCAGCACCCCGACCGCCAGCTTGAACACAGCCTGGCCATCCATCTTGAGCAAGGGATCTCCCAGCACCTGCCCACCCGATACGTTGCCGGGCACACACAAGATGCCGACATGTTTGCCATCGGCGTGCAAGTCGCTGGCGAGGATGCCCGGCTGATCGCTGGCTTCCAGCACCACCGCCCCAGCACCATCCCCAAACAGCACACAGGTCGTGCGGTCGCTGAAATCCAGAATCCGGGAAAACACTTCGGCGCCGATCACCAAGGCCTTGTGGGCTGCGCCCGTCTGGATCATGGCGTCGGCCACGCTGAGCGCATACACGAAACCACTGCAGACCGCCTGCATATCAAATGCAGGACAACCGGCAATCCCTGCAGCCTCCGGGGAGATTTGCGCCAGCTTGTGCTGAAGGATGCAGGCCGTCGACGGAAACACCATATCGGGTGTTGACGTGGCCACGATGATCAGATCAATGTCTTGGGGCGCCAGGCCGGCCGCTTCCAGTGCACGCCTGGCCGCTTCGAAGCCCAGGTCGCTGCTGGTTACGTCCGGGGCAGCAAAGTGCCGCGCACGGATACCCGTGCGTTCCACGATCCACTCATCGGAGGTTTCGACACCACGCTGGGCCAGCTCTGCAGCCAGGTCTTGGTTGGTCAGCCGCCGGGGGGGCAGATAACTGCCGGTGCCAGCAATACGGGAATAACGTCTCATGGATGTGTGGCCACCGCCACAGCCTCGGCTGGCCGAACTGCCGACGCCCCGAGCAGGGGTGCGACATGGGCGAGCCGGGCCTGCACACGGTCAAGCAGGTTGTTGCGGGCCGCATCATACGCCCGGTTCAGGGCCTGCTCAAAAGCCACTTCATCGGCAGAG
>Ga0208693_1002770_pt1 | contig 11290 bp, 8 predicted proteins | sample AD_UKC071_MetaG_FD_184438 | JGI IMG/M metagenome (GOLD analysis project Ga0208693, IMG submission 184438) | Active sludge microbial communities of municipal wastewater-treating anaerobic digesters from USA - AD_UKC071_MetaG (SPAdes) (version 2) | ecosystem: Engineered > Bioreactor > Anaerobic >... | reverse complement strand
AAGGGGCCGACGTTTCCTGTCATAGACATCCATGCCCACTTCGGTCCCCTGACCTTGGGGCCGAATTACGCAGAGAGATACGACACCAAAACTGAAGTGGAAAGACTCAAGCAGCTTGGTGTGCGGTATATCACTAATCTGGAGACTCTTTGGGGTGAGGAACTGGACAAAGCACTGGAAAAAACCCGCCCATATGATGACTTCATCCTCACCTTCGGTTCAGTGGACGTGAGCCGTTTGGATGACCCGGATTTCCCTCAGCATGTGGAGGAAACACTGAAATCCTACAAAGAAAAAGGGATCCGGGGCTTGAAACTGTGGAAGCAGATCAGTTTGGGCATGAAGGACAAGGATGGCAGATACATTCCCATCGACGACAAACGGCTGAAGCCCATCTGGGATTGGGCAGCAGAGCTTGACCTGCCCATCGTTATTCACATAGCCGATCCCGTTGCCTTTTTCAGACCGATTGACCAGTACAATGAACGCTGGGAAGAACTGCAGCGCAATCCCGATTGGTCCTTCTACAAGCCAGGGTTGTTTACTTTCGAAGAGCTTATGGAGCAGCAGGAAAACATGCTGGCCCAAAACCCTGATACTACCTTCATTATCGCCCACGGCGGTTCTTACTCAGAAAACCTGGGCTATGTGGCCGCGTGCTTGGACAAGTACCCCAACATGTACGTAGATACGGCGGCCCGTTTGGCCGAATTCGGCAGGCAGCCGTACACATCCAGAAAGTTCTTCACCAAATATCAAGAACGGGTTCTGTTCGGTACAGACTGCGGTCCGGGCTGGTATGAGCATCTGCGTTACTATGAGTTTTTCGAAACCTGGAACGAGTATTTTGACTACAGCAGTTCGGAAATCCCTGGTCAAGGCCGCTGGAAGATCTATGGGATCTGTCTTGACGGTGAAGCTCTCGGAAAGATTTACTATAAAAATGCAGCCAAGCTGCTGAAACTCGAGGTGTGATTGAGGCGTGCTGTTACAAGATTATATGCCCAGAAGCGAGCTTGTTGTGGAGAGGGTAGAGGTAACCCGACCGAAGTTTCCTGTCATTGACGCCCATATGCATTTTGGACCGCTTACCAACGGGCCCGATTTTGCCAGCAAATATGACACCCAGGCCGAGGTTGAAAAACTGAAGGAACATGGCATCGAAAAAGTCGTCACCCTTGAAGTGTCTTGGGGTGAAGAGCTCGATCGGATGCTGCGCAAACTGGAGCCGCATCTTGACTTCTTTGTAGTATTCGCTTCAGTGGACGTGAGCAGGTTGGATGAACCTGACTTTGAGAAGTCTGTCCGCCGGACACTGGAAGAACACAAAGCTAAAGGGATCCGCGGCCTGAAAATGTGGAAGAACATCAGCCTGGGGATGAAGGACAAAAACGGGAAGCATATCCCCATCGACGATGAGCGTTTGAAGCCCATTTGGGAAACCGCGGCCGAACTCGATCTTCCCATTTTGATTCACATTGCCGACCCTGCAGCCTTTTTCAGACCAATAGACCAGCACAATGAGCGGTACGAGAACCTCCTGCGGCATCCGGATTGGTCGTTCTGTGCACCGGAGTTCTTTGCCTTTGAAGAACTGATGGAGCAGCAGGAGCGGCTGATAGCCGAGAACCCGAAGACGACTTTCGTTGTGGCCCACGGCGGTTCATATTCGGAGAATCTGGGACAGGTAGCCGGGTGGCTTGAGCGTTACCCCAACATGCACATTGATATTGCAGCACGCCTAGCAGAATTTGGCCGCCAGCCCTATACATCGCGGAAGTTCTTCACTAGGTTCCAAGACCGGATTCTTTTCGGCACAGACTACGGACCTGGCTACTACGACCGCAGCAGGTACTACGAATTCTTGGAGACCTGGAACGAATACTTCGATTATTCCCGTGCCCGGATTCCCGGCCAAGGCCGCTGGAAGATCTACGGCATCGGTCTCGAAGACGAGATTCTAGAGAAGATTTACAACAAGAATGCCAAGCGGATCTTGAAGATCTGATTTGGGCTGAGTGGTGAGATAAATTTGGCTCTGGTAACGGTGAGAGAAATCCTGGCCCAAGTCTCGCCCGGGTGGGCAGTGGGAGCCTTTAACGTCCACAACCTAGATGACGTGCGGGCCGTGGTGGAAGCGGCAGAGGAGCTGAGATCGCCTGTGATCCTGATGGCGAGCCAAAGCGTCCTGGCCTATGCAGGAGTGCCCTATCTGGCCGGCCTAATGCGGGCCGCAGCCTTGTCTGCAGATGTGCCTGTCGCGGTGCAGCTTGACCACGGGCAGAGTTTTGAACTGGCCGTGGAATGCATGCTGCATGGCTTTTCAGCCATAATGTTTGACGGTTCGCACCTGCCCCTGGCTGATAATACTGCGTTGACCAAAAAGGTTGTGGAAGTGGCGAGGATTTTCGGTGTATCGGTTGAGGGGGAGCTGGGTGTCTTGGGCGGCAAGGAAGATGATCTGCTCATCGCTGAAGGGGCCTCCACCTTAACCGATCCCGCTGAAGCAGCACAATTTGTGGAAGAGACGGGCATCGATGTATTTGCGCCTTCCATCGGTACTGCCCACGGATTTTACAAACAGAAGCCCAACATTGATTTTGCGCGCCTGCACGCAATCCGCACCGCGGTGAAGGTTCCTCTGGCTCTGCACGGCTCGTCGGGACTCAGCGCAGAGGTGATCAAGCGGGTGATTCAGTCTGGTGTTGCCAAAGTGAACATCGGGACTGATCTGAAAAACACGTACACCGCTTCCCTGCGGCAGTTCTTAACGGAGCATCCTGACGAGCATGAACCGCGGAAGGTATTTGCCCACGCTCGGAAGGCCCTGCACAATGCGGTTAAGCAGTACCTGCAGCTGCTGGGCAGCGCCGGGAGGCGTAGTGCTCAGCAGGGAGAACGCTGTGGCAGTGGATGCTGCAGCAAGGCGATTCGCTGAGCGTGTGGGCTTGCAGAGGCACTTCCTCGGGCAGTTTGCTGTGCTGTGGGTTGTGGGGATGCTCACCTACATGGGCTTCGGTTTCGTTTCACCCCAGTTCTCCATATTGATTACAGGCCGGGGGTTTTCGCTGCAGCAGTTCGGGATTATCCAAGGAATGGCCACTTTCCTGTCCATCACTTCCCAAGTCAGTCTGGGCAAGCTCTCGGATAAGCTCGACAGGAGAAAGCCGATTCTGGCAGGAGCTCTGCTTCTCCTGATTCCTGTGACAGTTCTCTTTCCCCATGCTGCTCGTCTCGGCTCATTTGTGGCCTCTTGGCCGTCAACCAACTGGCCGCCAGCTTGTTCAACGCCTTTACCGCCAACTGGGTCACCCGCTTCGGCCTGCAGGAGCAGCTGGGGCGCCTGCATGGCTACTACCGGATCTCTTTTTCGGTAGGCTGGGTCCTGGCAGCGTGGCTGATGGGAGAAACTCTCGACAATTGGGGAGTAACCTCCACCTTTTATCTCGGTGCAGCCTGCCTTGCCGCAGCCCTGCTCTTGACCCTTATCTCTGCTCGGGAAGTGAAGAGCGGGGAGAGCCACGCGGTTGATCGCGCCCCCACCGCCAAAGGCGGTTTTGTGTGGCCGACCCAGTTAAAAGTGGTTTTGGCGGCTCTGGGAATGTTCACTTTGGCCCAGAGCATGGGCATGCAGATGAATTACATCTTCTTCAGAGACACCATGCAGGTAACTAACAAGCAGTTTGGTCTGCTTACTTCCGTTCAATCCTGGCCCGAGATCCCGTTGATGCTGGCCCTGGGCATTGTTTCGGATAGGGTGTCGAGCCATAGACTTGTTGCAGGGGGCATGTTTTTGGCCGGTCTGCGCTGGCTGGGAATGGCCGCTGTCCGCGGCATGACGTTCTTATACCTTATCCAGCCCCTGTATGCTGTGGGGATGACCATCACAGAAGTAGTCATTGTCGCCGTTATCTCAAAGCAGGTCCCCAGACAATACTTGGGTACCGTGATGGGCTGGCAGGTGACCGTGATCAGTCTGGCCAGGCTCCTGGCACCGGTGTTGGCGGGAATGATAGGCGAGCATTTCGGCATTAGGATGGTTTTCCTGATTTCAAGCATGGTGGCAGCAGCTGCGGCACTGTTGTTCCTGTCTTCAGGCTGGAACAAGGGAAAGGAGGCGGCAAGCGCTTCAGGCATCTAGGCGGCTGGATGGCAGGCTCACTGGGAGGTGAACTGCTGTTCCGCATCTCTCTACCTGGTGAACGGCACTGCCTGGTACCCAGGAATGAGCAAGCCGAAAATCATGGTGTGCCGCAAAGCCGGAGCAGCTGCATACGCAATAGAGACAATACAACAGCAAGGAGTGGTTTTGTGTTCCTAACTGAGAAAGAGATTTTCAGCCAATACGAAGCATTGAGGCGGACTTATGATTATATGCTGGAGAAAGCCGACTCTATCCGGGACCTAGTGACTCGCCACAACCCGAAGAGTTTGACCTTTATCGGATGCGGATCGAGTTACTGCCTCTGCCGCTCCGGCTCCATCTCGACCAAGATCAGAGTGGGTATGGCCGCCAATGCCATGGCCGCTGGGGACTTATTGGTTAATTTTGATCAGTATAAGGAAATGCTGGAAGGCACTGTTATTATTGCCCCATCCCGTTCGGGCGGAACAAGCGAAGTGATCCTCGCCGTTGAGAAAGCCCAGGTGCTGGGTGTCCCTGTCATCGGGATTTCGGCACGAGTAGACAGTCCCCTTGGCAAGATCGCCGATGTCAATCTGGAGATTCCCTGGGCCTTCGATGAGAGCGTCTGCCAAACCAGGACTGTAACCAACCTCTATGCCGCTAATCTGCTCTTGGTAGGCATAATCGCTGGGGACGATTCGCTCATCGAGGAAATCGATCAAGCCATTGCCAACGGCGATGAGTTCATGAACAAGTACAGTGACCTTGCCCGCGAGAACGCAGAGCAGGACTGGGAGAACGTGGTCATCTTGGCTGATGGGGAGTTAGAAGGAATCGCCAGTGAAGCGGCCATTGCCATGATTGAAATTCCCCAAATTCATGCCAGCTATTATCATGTTCTTGATGTAAGACACGGCCCCATGGTGCTGATCGATGACAAGACCTTGGTTATTGCCGCGCTGTCTCCGGCAGAAACCACGCTGCAGCAGAAGCTGGTGGAAGATCTGCGCGACAGGGGAGCACGGGTTTTGGCTATCAGCCAAGAAGGCCAAGGCCCCTGGAATGCCGATTGGGAAGCCTATCTGCCTGTTTACAAGAACGCTGCCGTAATGGGAATTCCCTTTATCTTCTTCCCCCAAGCAATTGGCTTGTTTAAAGCCCTGGCAAAGGGACTGAACCCCGATCTGCCTCCCGGCTTGGAAGCCATGATCGATCTGAATAAATGACGTTTTTCTTGACAAATAGGGAGGAAGTAAAAGAATTGTGTTGAATATTAGCATTCAGAGGATTGTTATATCGTTGTAACAACTGGGAGTTGTCCAAGGTGAAGACCACCGTTGTCGCTGGCAGCAAGCCCGTGGAGACGGGTGCTGAAAACCCACCCGCCCCCGAAGATAGGCGCAAACTGGAGCACAAGCTGGTTAGGGAGTTGAAATTCTATGACACCACAAATTCACAAATTCCTCAAAACTAAAGCCTGTCTGTGCGGGATACTGGTTTGGATCCTACTGTTTGCTGGGCTCATTTCGGCGCAGACTTACAGCGTTGAGATTGAATACAGGGACTATCTCCGCCTTCATGCGGACACTCCTCGCCCTGCAGCAGATATTGTTATTCCCGTGGACAGCTATATCAGCGCCGATCTGAATGTGGCTGTTGTCCAAGACCTGGCGGGCCTTCCCGGGAATGCGGTTGTAACCGGTGAGGATGGGTTTGTGGAATGGGAGTTTTACGTAGATCATGCCGGACTGTATAATATAGAGGTTCTTTATTATCCCCTCGCCGGGAAGAGCGGCGATATTCTGCGGGAAGTGCAGATCAACGGTGAAGTACCCTTCTTGGGTGCCCGGTTTATATCCTTTCCCAGGGTTTGGGCTGATGGAGAAAAGATACGCACTGATAATAGAGGTAATGAGCTGAGGCCCAGCCAAGTTGAAAGGCCGGTTTGGCTGTGGGCTAGTCTGCGCGATGACGTGGGCTATTACATGGAACCTTATAGCTTCTACCTCCAAGAGGGTTACAATACCATCCGCTTAGTCTCTCGCCGCGAACCCATGGCCATCGGTGCTCTGCGCGTTTACCAATATGAGCCTCCCCGGCCGTACGAAGCAGTAGCGGCAGAGTATGCGGAAAAGGGTTACAAACCTGTCGAAGATGTTTTCATTAAGCTGCAGGCTGAGGCCGCGGTTCTCAAGTCCGATCCCACACTGTATCCCGTGCAGGACCAGGGTGATCCTACCTTGGAACCCTATCATCCGGCCCTGATCCGCCTGAATTCCATTGGGGGCCACCGCTGGCAGACGCCCGGTCAGTGGATCTTGTGGGAGTTTGAGGTTCCGCAGTCGGGCCTGTACCAGATCACTTTGAAAAACAAGCAGAATTTACTGCGGGGTTCGTACTCCAACAGACGGATCCTCATCGATAATCAAGTTCCCTTTGCCGAACTGGATGCGGTGCGCTTCCGTTTTTCCAATCGCTACAACATGCACGTTCTAGGCGACGAGGAAAGCAGAGAACCTTATCTGTTCTATATGGAGGCCGGCAAACACACCCTCAAGATGGAAGTTGTCCTCGGCGATTTGGCTGAGCTGATCCGCAACGCCGAAGAGGTGCTTTATGAGCTGAACACCATGTATCGGCAGATTTTGATGATTACATCTGCCTCACCGGATCCGCTGCGTGACTATGAGTTGGAAAAGCGGATACCGCAGGTAATTGACAACCTCAGTGTCCAGAGCGAAGCCCTGTACACGCTGTCTGCACAGCTTGAGGCATACACGGGTGAAAAAGGAAGCCATATGGCCTTATTGGATGACCTGGCCCGTCAGCTTAAGGACATGGCCAGAAGGCCTAACACAATTCCGAAAAGGCTGGATGCTTACCGCGACAACATTTCTGCCTTGGGCGCTTGGATCCTTGAGTCTCGCAATCAACCGCTGCAGCTGGACTATATAATCATCTCCACACCGGGGGCAAAGCTGCCCACGGCAGCACCTAATCTCTGGGATGTGGTCAAGCATGAAGTGAGGGCTTTCATCGCTTCCTTCATCGTGGATTTCAACCTTGTTGGTGACGTTTACCCGGCGGACGGTAAGGCCCAGAAGGAGCCCTTGACCGTTTGGGTATCGACCGGTCGAGATCAGGCCCAGTTCCTAAAAGACATGATAGACGATTCCTTCACACCCCAGACGGGAATCCCTGTCAATCTCCAGCTGGTCAACATGGGTGTGCTCCTGCCGGCAACTCTGGCAGGCAGAGGTCCCGATGTTGCCCTGGGTGTACCTGCATCTGATCCGGTGAACTTCGCCATCAGAAACGCTGTGATCGACCTATCGGCGCTGCCTGGATTTGCAGAAGTGAAAGAACGCTTTATGCCCAGCGCTCTAGTTCCTTTCACTTTCCAAAACAAGGTCTACGCACTGCCTGAACAGCAGCCGTTCCCCATGATGTTTTACAGGAAAGACATCCTGGAAGAAATGGGTCTGGGTATACCGCAAACCTGGGAAGATGTCGTTAAAATCATACCGGAACTGCAGAAAGACCACATGAACTTCGGTCTGCCCGTCACCGACACGGCCGCTTCCCAGGCTGCGGCGGGTGATGTTGGTACTGCCACGGCAGGAGCCGGCAGCTTAGCTGCACATCAAGGTGTTATTCCGTTCCTGACCTTCCTGTTCCAGCAGGGTGGAGAACTGTACTTGGAAGACGGCATCGCCACAGCCCTCGACTCAGAAACAGCCATCAGTTCCTTTAGGCGCTGGACTGAGTTATATGAACTTTACAAATTACCGCTCGCCTACGATGCCGCAAACCGCTTTAGAATCGGTGAAATGCCGCTTTTGGTAGCGAACTACACGCTGTACAACACTCTATCGGTGTTTGCGCCGGAAATCCGCGGCAGGTGGGGATTCACATTGGTACCGGGGACTCTCCAGCCGGATGGTACTTTGGACCGTACCGTACCGGGAGGAAGTGTGGGGGTAACCTCAGGAGCTGCCTGCATCATCATGAAGGACGCGAAAAACGTGGAAGATGCTTGGGAATTCCTGAAGTGGTGGACCAGTACCGAAACACAAGTGCGATATGGACGGGAGCAGGAAAGCCTCTTAGGGCCGGCAGCACGCTATCCTACAGCTAATGTTGAAGCTTTGCGACAGCTCGCGTGGACTGCAGATGAATACCAGATCCTTTATGAACAGTGGCAGTGGGTTAAAGCTGTTCCCGAAGTACCTGGCGGGTACATGATCGGACGTCACTTGGACAACTCCTTTAGAAAAGTCGTCTATCAGCAGCAAGACCCGCGGAAAACATTGTTGGATTACAAACGAGTCATTGATGAGGAGATTCGCATCAAGCGGATAGAGTTCGGTCTCGAAACTCTGGAGGATAGGAAAGGAGGAAGTCCAGAATGAGTGTCCGGGTGCCCGCTCAGGCAGGAAAAGCGGTCGATGCTGTCCAGATCCGCCCCAATCCGATCAAGAGCGTGTTTGCCGGACTGAGGCGTCATAAGACATCGTATCTGTTCCTGCTCCCGTACCTTTCCATCTTCGTTGCGTTCACTGTGATTCCGGTACTGATGTCCATCGGCTTGAGTTTTACGCATTACAACATGCTGGAACCGCCCCAATGGGTGGGGTGGCAGAACTACATCAGGCTGTTCCTTAAGGATGACATCTTCCTTATTGCAGTCAAGAACACATTTCTCTTTGCAGCCATTACCGGGCCCCTCAGCTACCTGGCCTGTCTGCTCCTGGCTTGGATGATCAATGAGCTGCCGCCTAAGGTGCGGGCCTTTGTGACCCTGCTTTTCTACGCTCCCTCTATTTCAGGCAACGTTTACCTGATCTGGAGGATCATCTTCAGCGGCGACTCCTACGGCTTAGTAAACGGTTTTCTGCTCCGCTGGGGTCTTCTGAACGAACCTATCCAGTGGCTGCAGGATCCCCGCTACATGATGGCCGTTGTCATCCTGGTGGTTTTGTGGCTCAGCCTCGGTACCAGTTTCCTGGTGTTCATTGCAGGTCTGCAGGGAATAGACCGCAGTTTGTATGAAGCCGGTGCCATTGACGGCATCCGCAACCGCTGGCAGGAATTGTGGTACATCACACTGCCCGCCATGCGGCCGCAGCTGATGTTTGGGGCTGTGATGTCTATCACTCAGTCTTTCTCCGTCAGCTACCAGGCCATTGCTCTGACTGGTTTTCCCAGCACGGACTATGCTGCCCATACCATAGTCACGCATCTGATCGATTACGGCAACGTCCGCTTTGAGATGGGTTACGCCTGTGCCATCGCGACAATCTTGTTCTTTGCCATGATGTTTACTCAGAGAACTGTACAGCGCTTACTGCGGAAAATAGGGTGAAGGGGGGAATGGGAAGATGAAGTTTCTGCGTCGCCGAACGCGGCGTAACCGCTCTGCTGGTGGTGACATGGCCATCACTACGGTGCTTGTTATCGCTGCGTGCTTTATGTCAATTCCGATGATCTATGCCATTAGCAATGCTTTTAAGCCCATCAATGAACTGTTCCTGTTTCCGCCAAGGTTGTTTGTGCGCAATCCTACCTTAGACAACTTCAAGGATCTGTTCATTCTCATGGGCAGCTCGTGGATTCCGTTCTCCCGGTATATTTTCAACACACTCTTCATCGCCCTATTGGGTACCGGCGGTCATGTCCTCTGTGCTTCTTTGGCGGCATACGTCTTGGCCAAACACGAATTTCCGGGATCCAAGTTCGTCTTCAACATGATTGTCCTGTCCCTCATGTTCGCGCCGCAGGTAACGGCCATCCCCAACTATCTGGTGATGACGCGGCTGGGGTGGATTGACAGCTACGCATCCTTGATCATACCTGCGTGGGGCATGAGTTTGGGTTTGTATCTGATGAAACAGTTCATTGAGCAGGTGCCGGATTCGCTGATTGAGGCAGCGAGGATCGACGGCGCAAGCGAATTTCGCCTGTTCTGGCAGATTGTCATGCCTAATGTGCGTCCTGCTTGGCTGACTTTGATTATCTTGTCTTTCCAGCAGTTGTGGGGTGTCACCGGCGGCAACTTCATTTACAGCGAAGAACTTAAGCCCCTGCCCTATGCCCTACAGCAGATTTCTGCCGGAGGGATTGCCCGTGCCGGCGTTTCAGCGGCAATCGGAGTTGTCATGATGATTGTCCCCGTCACAGTGTTTGTGATCAACCAGAGCAAAGTGGTGGAGACAATGGGTGCATCTGGTCTCAAAGAATAGGTGGGAGGAACTGACGTGAAACGCGCTCTTGGGTTCACGCCCTTACTGATAATAGCAGCATTAGTCTTATCCGCTCAGGTCGTTTATGGCGCAGCTTACCGCGGCTATACATACGACTTTTGGCAGGACCCAATGCCCGCGCCCCAAGCCTACCTGCCAGAAAAGGTGATCTTGAGTTCTGACTTGGCCAACGGGGGTCTCAGGGGACCGCAGGATATCTTCGTGGCCGGTGAAGAGATCTACATTGCCGACAGCGGCAACAACCGAGTGGTGGTAGCGGACCACAATTGGGACGTAATTCGAGTGATTGACTCGTTCGACAACAACGGAGTGGCAGACAGATTCAGCAATCCTCGCGGGGTCTTTGTCAGCGCCGAGGGCTATCTGTATGTGGCAGATACCAACAACGAACGGATCGTTCAGCTTACCCTCACGGGCGATTTTGTCCGGGAAGTGGGCGCCCCCACGAGTGATGTTGAGGGGATTATTCCGGAGGCCTTTCAGTACCGGCCGGGCAAAGTTGTGGTGGACCTGGCCCGGCGGATGTACGTGATTGTGGAGAACGTTTACGACGGTATCTTGGAATTCGATGTGTCGGGTGAATTCAAGGGCTTTATCGGTGCCCCCCGCATCGCACCGAACCTTATAGATTATTTTTGGCGGTTGATAGCGACCGAAGCTCAGAAAGCCGGTTTGGCTAGATTTCTGCCTACCGAGTACAGCAATATTGCCCTGGATCAATACGGCTTTATCTATGCGGTCGTGACCGGCGGCGACGTGCGCCGCAATGAGTATGTGCGGCGGCTGAACCCAACAGGCGTTGACGTTCTGCGGCGGAGAGGCTTCCATCCGCCCATGGGTGATATAATCTATCCGCAGAGCTGGGAAGATGTGTCCATTACGGGACCTTCGGTACTGCAGG
>Ga0208693_1002765_pt1 | contig 11304 bp, 9 predicted proteins | sample AD_UKC071_MetaG_FD_184438 | JGI IMG/M metagenome (GOLD analysis project Ga0208693, IMG submission 184438) | Active sludge microbial communities of municipal wastewater-treating anaerobic digesters from USA - AD_UKC071_MetaG (SPAdes) (version 2) | ecosystem: Engineered > Bioreactor > Anaerobic >... | reverse complement strand
CAGCCCTCTGATTCCTGCACCGCCAGTGGTACCTGCATCAATTATTGCTGCCTTATTCAGGGTGCGAATATCTACCCTGTGGCTGTGGCCATGCAGCAAAGTTACCGGCCAATGGCTGAACTCCTCCACAACTTCCCGGTGATGAGAAACAATCAGCGCAGGCTTCTTTTCCTCTTGTTGAATGATCTCCAGCAAGCGGGAAGCTGCTTCCCGGTATTCTTCGGGAGAGGGCACCCGCATTTCGGTGCCAGCTGCTGCCGGGTCGCCAATCCCTGCTATGGTCAAGTCGAACTCCTCAAGGTAGATTATGCCTGCTTCCAGCACAGTGACATTTTCCAACTCTTTCAAGGCCGAAATTACCGCAGGAGAATCATGGTTGCCCGGCACGAAAATCCAGGGTAAGCTGCTGTCGCTGATCTTGCGCAACAGTTCCCCCTCTAAGGGTGTGCCATAATCAGTGGCATCGCCGGTGTCAATTATTAAATCTGCCGCAAAAGCTGCAGCCATTTGGGAAGCCAGAGAAATTCCCAGGGGGTTGTTATGTACATCTGAGACGTGCAGAATCTTTAGTTCTCCTTCCACCGGTGCATTCTCTGCCCCTACCAGGCTGAGGGACTCGAACATCAAGGTCAGATTGGCTGCGACAATCCTGAGGGTGTCATCTAGACTTTCTACCGCCAGCAAGGCTTCCTCGGCAACACCCAACAGCCATGGTGCAGCCTCGACGACGCCAGTAAATTCCGGCTCCTGAAAAGCCCTTTCATTATAGGTAAATACCGCCCCACAAATCAATATGGCAAAGGTCAACAGTCCAGCCAGCCCCGAGAGCAGGGCGTGACTTGGCCTGCGAAACAAAAGGTAGCCCAGGACGCCCCCCCCTAACAGGGCCAAAAACAACAAGCGCACCACATAAGCCAGAAGTTGGGAGCGAAAAGAGGCTTCAATTTCCGGAAAAATGCTTATGGGTTGCTGGGAGACCAGTGCTTTTAGCCTGTCAAGATTGATGTCCTTTAAAGCAATGCGAAACCGCAGGGGAAAAAGATGGGTCTTTGCCCGAATAGTGCCCAGGGGAGGTATGGCCAGTTCTGTATATCCACCTTGCAAAAGCGAAGTGGACAGAGTGAGATCTAAAGCTCTCGCATTTATGTCCTGAGAGGACAGGAGCGATACCAGGACCACAGCCCCCAGTATCCCCACCAGGATTATTTTCAAGACGCCGGCAGAATCAGGCATTGTACCACCTCGCGATATAGGCCAAGAGAAAGTCGATACCAGCATTCACTGCTGCTTCCTTAATAGTCTGCCTGTCTCCGGCGAAATTAATCTGTCTCACCTCCTCCTGCCCCAGTCCGGTTATGCTGATAAAAATTTGGCCCACCCCGATGCTTTCGGCAGGACTGGCAGGCCCCAAGGCGCCTGTAACCGCCAGCGCCAGATCAGTCCCTAACAGAGACTTTGCCTGGGCAGCCATGGCCACTGTCAACTTCTCCCCCACAGCACCCGGAGGAATATCCTCTGCAGGCAGATTGAGCAGGATGCTCTTGGCTTCCGGGGTATAAGCCACCACAGCTCCGACAAAGACCTGACTGGCCCCGGGAACATCGGTAATCCTGTCGGCAATGCCACCGCCTGTACATGACTCTGCGGTGCACAGGGAAAGTTTGTGCTTGTGCAATTCGTTCACTAAGGCGGCGGCCTTATCCAGTTTCTCCATGGGTTTGCCTCCTGGTTATGTAGTGATAAGCCTGTAAAGGCTTATCCGCATAGCATCAGCTGGCGAAATTCCTCGCCGGAAATCCGTTCCCGCTCTGCCAGAATAGCCGCAGCCCTGTCCAGGGCGTCCCGGTGGCTGGCGAGAATGGCCCTGGTTTTTTCGCGGTTCTCCTGGACTATTTCCCTGCTGACTGTATTGAACTCCTGTTTATCGACCCGGTCTATATTAATTATACCTAATCGGGACAGACCGTGGGCAATAATATTCTCACTGATTTCCACCGCCCGCTGATAGTCATTGGCGGCCCCGGTGCTGCCTTCGCCCAAAACCAGTTCCTCAGCAGCACCTCCCGCCAGCAGGACGCATAACTGCTTCTCCAGATAGGATTTTGTCTGCAATACAGGAGCAACATCTTCCTTTTGGCGAATAAAGCCCAGGGTCCTCGACCGGGGGACTACAGTGACTGTAGAAACAGAACCGGGGAAAAACAATTCGCTGATGAGGGCATGTCCCGCTTCATGAATCGCCACTCGTTTTTTCTCAGCAGAAGAAAGCAAGTCTTCCCGCACACTGCCCAGCTGAACCTTGTCAATGGACTCGAGAAAGTCATTGTGTTTGATACAGTCATCTCCCCTGCGCATGGCTTGAATGGCAGCCTCATTGGCTAAATTCGCAAGATGGGCCCCTGAAAAACCATAAGTCTGGTGGGCGATGTCCGTTAAATCCACATCCTCGGCCAGAGGCTTACCCTGGCAGTGAATCTTTAGGATTGCCAGTCTGCCCTCCAAATCCGGAAGGCCAATGTCGACAATTCTGTCAAAACGGCCGGGTCTGAGAAGAGCCTCGTCAAGAAGATCAGCCCTGTTGGTTGCTGCCAGGACGAATATCTTTACATCGCTGGTATCCTCTATGCCGTCCAGTTCTACCAGGAGCTGGTTGAGGGTCTGGTCATACTCCATATGGCTCTCAACTTTGCCCCTTTTTGCCCCCACAACATCCATTTCATCGATAAAGATCAAAGCCGAATCTTTGCCATGTCTGCGGGCAAGGCGCCGGGCTTTGCTGAATAAATCCCGCACCCGTTTGGCACCGACACCGGCATACATTTCCACGAACTCACTGCCGGAAGCAGCCAAAAACACTGAATCAGTGTAGTTGGCGGCGGCCCTTGCCATCAGCGTCTTGCCGGTTCCCGGCGGTCCCTGCAGCAGGATGCCCCCCAAGGGCTTAATTCCCAGCTTGATGTCCCGGGAAGACTGCAACAAGTGCAAAGCTTCCATCAAATCTTCCTTGGCCTCATCCTGGCCCCCCACCACATCAAAGCTGATATCCGAAAGCGTTCCTTTTTCTGACGAATACTTGCTGCTGCTGCCAATTTTTCCGAAGAGTTCAAAGCGGGTAGCCAGCAACAGGCCAATAACTGATACTAACAGATAGGGCATGACATTAACACCGTTTATAGCCAGTACTGCAAAAGCGGCCACTGCTACAGCCGCTGCTAATTCTTTCATGGACTCACCTCCAAAGCCTGCTGGACAATATGATCTTCACTGCTGTTTCCAACCTCGGCCACCAGCCTGTCCCCCCACAAAACGAGGGTTGAGTTGTACCCATGCTCCCGAGCCAGGACCTCAAGCTTCAGGCTGGCCTCATAGTATTGATGTGTTGCCACTGCCTGGGCAACAAGTAATTCTACTTGCCGGACAACAGCAGGTTCAATGGGCTCCAGTCCGGTTCGCTGAAATTTCAAGTCCCTTCCGGCCAAAACTTTGTTGACTTTTCCTTCGTCGAGGCGAACCAGAATATCTGCAAGGTGGCTATTGGCATCAAAGCTGATGACAATGGCAGCATCGGTTTCAGTGAAAATTGCCCCGCTTTCTTGTTGCAGAGCCTCTATTTGCCGGTGAGATGCTGATGCAGCCCAATATTTACTGCTCAACATTCCCAGCAAAGTCAGGACTATTGCCAAGGGCAAGAATAACTTCCAACGCATTAGCATCCACCTCCTAGTTTACATAAAATATTATAACATGGCTCGGTATAATTTTTAATAACAAAATAAGGATTGGCTTAGGCCAATCCCTGCTTAAAAACATAAATATTTTTTATAAAGTAATCCACTCCCGATACCACTGTCATGATGACAGCAACGATGATGGCAATCCTGGAAATAAGCTCTACCGGCAAGAAGTCCAGAACCTTATGCAGCCAGGTATTGCCGCCGGCAAGGCCTGCATTGAGGGTGAGGGCAGTGATGGCGACAATCTGGGACATTGTCTTGGCCTTGCCCAATTTGCTGGCAGCGATTACGATGCCCTGGCTGGCAGCAATCACCCGCAAACCAGTTACCGCAAACTCGCGGCTGATAATAATAAACACCGCCAGGGGACCAACCTGGTTTATCCATGCCAGGGTAACAAGGGCGGCAGAAATCAATAGCTTATCGGCAAGAGGGTCGAGAAATTTTCCAAAAGTAGTCACCGTCTTGTTCTTCCTGGCCAGGTAGCCATCGAGGGCGTCTGAGCCGGCTGCGATTACAAAGACCAATGCAGCCCAGAATTCCTTGTAGGGAATTGGCAGGTAAAAAATTATGATGTACAGAGGGGCAAGAAAAATCCTGGCAATAGTAATTTTGTTTGCAACGCTATTCATTATCAATCTCTCCCAATAGGTCATAGCCATTGAAGCCGGTGCATCTGACTGAAACAAAGTCGCCGACTTTCACAGACATGGCCGGAAAAATGATGTTGCTGTCGATTTCAGGGGCTTCCCTGTAACTGCGTCCATAAGCTGTACCTCCGCTGACAGAATCTACGAGAACCTTGAATTTTGTGCCGGTCAGCTTGGCGTTGCGCTTATGGACAATTTGTTGCTGCACCGTCATGAGTTTGCGGTAACGCCGCTTCTTGATAAAAGGCGGCACATGTCCTTTCATAGCACCCGCCCTTGTTCCCGCCTCCCGGGAGTAAGGAAAACTCCCTAAGTGATCAAACTCTGCCCAGCGGACAAAATCCAGCAAGTGCTGAAAATGCTCCCGGGTTTCCCCGGGATAGCCCACCATAAATGTCGTCCTTAAGGCGATGCCAGGGATGCGATGCCGCAGCTTGTCGATGAGTTCCCTGAGTTCCATCCCTCCTTTGCGGCCCATGCTGCCGAGGATGGCTGGATGGCTGTGCTGAAGGGGAATATCAAGGTATTTGCAGAGCTTGCCGGAGGCAGCCATGACATCTATCAGCTCATCAGTAATGTGGTCGGGGTAACAATAGAGCAAACGAATCCAGTGTATGCCTGGTATTTTTTCCAGTTCAACAAGCAAATTGGGCAACAAGCTGCGTCCGGCAATATCCAGCCCATATTGAGAGGTATCCTGGGCAATGAGGATAATTTCCTTGATACCCATTTGCACCAGCCAGCGGGCCTCGACGAGGATTTGCTCCATACCCTTGCTGCGCAAAGGGCCCCTTAACCGCGGTATGACACAATAAGAACAGCGACGGCTGCAGCCTTCGGCAATTTTTAAATAACCCCAGGGATAGGTGGAAAGCAAGCGCCTTGTTTCTGCAAGGCCGTCATATTGTTCGGGAGGCAATATAAGCTCTTTTTTGCCTGCAATTACTTCAAGAATTTTATCTACACTGCCTGTGCCCAGGAATCCATCCACCTCAGGAATCTCCTCAACCAATTCCCGATGATGCATTTGTGCCAGGCATCCAGCTACCAGCAACTGGCGGCAGCTGCCAGTCTTTTTGAGCTCAGCCATGGCCAGAACCTGGTCAATTGATTCCTGCCTGGCATCATGGATAAAGCTGCAGGTATTGACGATGATGATTTCAGCAATTTCCGGTCTGGAAACCAGCTGGTAACCTTGCTCCGCCAACAGACCGGACATGGTCTCCGAGTCAATCTGATTTTTGGGGCAACCCAAATTTACGACGGCGATTCTTTGCATACACACTCTCCCGGTTACTCGGCAGGGGCTAAACGAATTTCCAGATTAAAGCCCTTTCGCAATTCTGGTGTTTCCACCGGCACTCCATTGACGGTAACGTTGACAAACAGGGGCGCGCCAAACCTGATGCGCACGTTTTCTGTTGCCGCCAACTGTTGCTGTTGGCCGGCGGTAAAAGTACCCTCCCCCGCCTTCTCGCCGTCGACAGTCATGCGGGTCCAACAGGCACCGGTAAAGTCCAGTATAACTTCCAGGCTTTCGGCATTGTGAACCAGGTAGATGGCCTCGGCACTATCCACTTGCAGGGGTTCAACAGTAACCTCGGGTTCCGGCTCCGGTTCGGGCTCAGGCTCAGGCTCAGGCTCGGGCTCCGGCTCGGGAAGGGGATCTTCCTGTCCCGGAGGTGCCGGCGGTTCAGGAGGAACCGGGCTGTTAAAGGAAAGATAGGCTTTGTAAATAAGGCCTCCAACTAATAAGAGGATGGCGAGGACAGCTAAAATGCGCCCAATGGGGATGAGGTAGTTCTTGAGGGGCGTACGGCTGCGGGAGACCTTGACAGGAGCAGTTAAAGGCAGATAGCTGGATTCGATCTGCCAAAGGCTGTCAGGGTCAATGCCCACCTCTGCAGCATACCTGCGCAAAAAGCCTTTGACATAAACTGAGGGACCTATTTTATCAAACTGACAGGATTCCAGATATTCTAATTGCCTGACGGGAATCATTGTCAGTTTGTGCAGATCCTCCAGACTTAGACCGGCCTTTTTGCGGGCTTCAATTAATTGACTGACGATTTGTTCCACTTCATTCACCTCAGCTTATATCAAAAGATGAGAAGGACTGGGAAACAAGGTTGTAGTCAATGACCTCATCTTTATCTCGCCTAAGTTCAATAATATAATCAAAGAAATCCACAGGCAGGTCGTTTTCCCGCAGGAAGATATCCGGGTGCTCGATGACTTTTGGCACTGGATGCTGCAGTATTTCCTCAATCAATTCTTTGTGCTCCCTGCTGCCCCGGACGCAGGAAACGATGCCGTCAATGAGGTATACACAATCCGCGGTCAGTTCCTCCTCCGACAAGACTTTGCGCATTGACTGGCGCATGAGCGTAGATGAGATGAGTACCCATTTTTTGTTGGCATAGACACTGGCAGCGATTGTTGCTTCTGTCTTGCCGACCCGGGGCATGCCCCTGAGGCCGATAATGGGCTTTTCCTGTAAAAACAACTCTCCCAAAAAGTCAACAAGCATGCCCAAATCTTCTCGTACAAAACTGTAGGTTGCAGGGGAGCTTGCCTCCTGAGAAATCACTTTGCCGTGTTTTAAGCTAATTCTGTCTATAAACGTAGGCTCCCGGAAAGCCAAGAGTTTTACGCTGCGCAGTTTTGTGAAAACGTCTTTAGTAAACTCAACTCGGGATAAATCTTTACAGTCCAACAACAGGCCCCGCCTGCCTGCGGCAATGCCATTGATCATAAGAATATTTATGCCCATAAGCCCCAGGAAAGAAGCAATATCGCCCAAAGTGCCGGGCCTGTTATTGATTACTTCATACTCCACATACCACTCCATTGGACTTCACTCCATAAAGTTAATTATAACAAATATGCCCACCGATTGCACTGATACTTTGCCCTGGCAGTATATTAATACAGAATCCGGAAAGGAAGGCTTGCCGTGAATACCATCGATCTTTTTGCCGGCGCGAATTCCGCCGCAGGTTTTTATTGCCGCTACCAATGCCTGGCTGAAGACAGTCTCAACAGGGTTTTCATCCTCAAAGGCGGTCCGGGCACGGGAAAGTCAACGATGATTAAAAGAGTTGCCAGCCATTTTTCCTGCCCCCTGGAAAAATATCATTGCACCGCGGCACCAGATTCGCTGGACGCCCTTTTCATTCCCTCTCTGCTGGTATCAGTGATTGACGGCACTGCTCCCCATACCATCGACCCCAGTTTACCGGGGGCGGTGCAACAGGTAATAGATCTGGGCTCATTTTGGGACGAAAGCATCTTAATTGCCCAGCGGCAAAAAATCCAGGATATCGCTGCCGAGAAGACAGCAAGATTTAAATCTGCCTATGGCTGGCTGGCTGTGGCAGGCAAGCTGGCAGACCAGGTGCAGCAATTGGAACGCCGGGGAACATTTCCCTCCCCCCAGGAAGTTGCCGCTAAAATCAGTGGATATATCCCCAGGACTGGGGCCGGGACTAACCGCCATGCCTTTGCCACAGGGATTACTGCCGCAGGAATTGTAAACTATTTGCCCGGGTTGAAAGCTAGGCACAGCTTTTCTTTAACAGGCGGCAACAGGGCATTTAATTCTCTTGTCCTGGAGGAAATAGCACGCCGCCTCTCCCGGGATAATATTCCCGCCCACTACCTCTATTGCGGCCTTCAGCCCCAGTACTTAGAGCATATTTATATCCCGGGAGAATTTGCAGTTTTTTCAAGCCATCCGCCCCATACCATCAAGGGGAATACTGGAGAATTTGGCCTCGAATATACCGGCCCCTCAGAATTAGAAAGCCAGGTCAGTAAGTTTATCCAGCGCGGAATCAAAACAATGGCGGAAGCCGCCAGGTTCCACAGTGAACTGGAGGAAATATACAGCTCCAGCATGGACTACACACCAATTGCCGGCTTGCCGGAGAGAATAGTTGAGGCAATCCGGCATTCAAGTCCAAAAAACCCGGAGACCGGGTCTTTAGGGAGTACTTAAATTCAGGTTTTCCAAGATTTCCTCTAATTGCGGGAGGGTGACGAGGATTTTCCTGGCTTTGCTGCCCTCATGGCCCCCGACAATGGACAAGCGCTCCATATCGTCAATCAGCCTTCCGGCGCGAGTATACCCAATGCGCAGGCGCCTTTGCAGCATGGAAATTGAGGCCTGTCCGCTTTCTACCACCATCCTGGCGGCTTCGGGAAGCAGTTCGTCTATTTCCAGTATCTCTTCTTCAGCGTCGTCTTCATGGGGCTGGAGGAAGTCGGTGCGCAGCATTGGCACAGACTGGGCCAGGATGTGGGCGACGACATTCTCCACTTCTTCATCGGATATATACGCACTTTGCAGCCGCAATGGCTTAGAGGCCCCCATGGGGAAGAAAAGCATATCTCCACGGCCCAACAGTTTCTCTGCTCCTCCCATGTCCAATATTGTCTTGGAGTCGGCTGCAGAAGACACTGCAAAGGCGATTCTGGTGGTGAGATTGGCCTTAATAATTCCAGTAATGACATCCACAGAGGGGCGCTGGGTGGCGACAAGAAGGTGAATACCCGCTGCCCTGGACTTTTGCGCAATGCGACAAATGGAATCCTCAACATCTGCAGGGGAAGTGATCATAAGGTCTGCCAGTTCGTCAATAATGACGATGACATTGGGAAGGGGCTTCTCCCCTCTTTCCAGGACAAACTCATTATAGCGCTGCATATCCCTCGCCCCCGCCTCGGCAAAGAGACTGTAGCGCTGTTCCATTTCCTTGATAATGTTCTTTAGCCCCTGGGCGGCCTGGCGGGGATCAGTGATGACAGGGCAAAGTAAGTGGGGCAGTCCATTGTAGACATTTAATTCAACTACTTTGGGGTCAATCATCAGAAACTTTAGTTCCGAAGGTTTGGCCTTATACAGCAGGGAGATAATGATTGAATTCAGGCACACTGACTTGCCGGAACCTGTGGCCCCGGCAATGAGCACATGGGGAATATCGGTCAAGTCTGCAATAACCGGCGCTCCGGCAATGTCCTTGCCCAGGGCAATGGCTAACTTGGAAGGGTTGTCGAGAAACTCGCTGGTCTCCAGCACTTCCCGCAAGTATACAGTCGCTTTATTCTTATTGGCCACTTCCAGCCCCACGGCAGACTTGCCTGGAATTGGTGCTTCTATGCGCACCCCTGTAGCCGCAAGATTCAAGGCCAGGTCGTCGGCGAGATTGACGATGCGGCTGACTTTAACACCGGAGGCTGGCTGAATTTCAAACCTGGTAATGGTCGGCCCCCGATGAACGTTGATGACCTTTGCCTCGATGCCAAAGCTTGCCAGGGTCTCTTCGAGAATAGAAACTTGTGAAACCAGCTCACTCCTCCCCTGAGGATCCTTGAGGCGAACGGTTTTTTGCAGCAGGGACAGCGGCGGCAGTTGGTAAAGATCAAGGTCTTCATAATCCACGTCGATAATCTGTTCACCGGCATCAGGAAGGGGTTCGGCCTCGAAAATGACAGGCTCCACTGGAGCAACCCCTCCCTCCTCCGGGATGGGAGCCTGGTAGTCGTGGATATTGGGTTCAGGTGCAGGCTTGTCCTGGGTAGCAGTTCCCTGGGACTGAACCAATTTTGCCACCCCAGCGCTTAGCCGGGACAGGGATTTTACCATCGCCTTGGCTCCTGACTTAATGAGCCGGGAAAGACCCTGGACAAAATTCTTCAAAGATATGTTGAGGAGCAGGAAGAGGCCAATAGCCATCACCGAAATGAGGATTATAACTCCCCCCACCAGGCCAAAGGCCTTGAGCAAACCTATTGCCCCCAAGGCCCCCAATATTCCGCCGCCTGCAACCGGTTCCCTGCGGGAAACAGCCAGCAAGTGACTGGCGGAATAGTTTTTGTCAGCGGCCGCAATGTGAACTGCCGTTAAGATACACAGAATAATCAGCACACTGCCAATAGCCCTGCGGGCAAATAAGGGAGAATTCGGGAAGAAAATCATCCGTATCCCCCATAAGAGCAAAGAAAATGGAATAAAAAGAGCATATTCACCTGCAATAGTCCACTGCAGGCGAGCGAGGAAAGCTCCGATCTGGCCGACATTATCAGGAGAAAACAGACTCGCCCCTGCCAGGATGGCAAGAGCTGCAATAATCAGGCCCCCAACCTCGTTGTGAACCTGTCTGTCCTTTCGCCTGCGCCTTCGGGTTCTTCTGGCCATAAGCACCCTCCTTTACAGCGTAATGCAGATGACGATAATACTGATTATCCAGCAGTATACAGCGAAAATGCGCAACCTGTCCCGCACCAGGAGGCGAATGAAAAACCTGATGGCGACAATGCCGGCAATAGCGGCGACGCTGACCCCGACAGCGTAAAAAAGCCAGTTAAAGGCGGCATCAGCGCCCTCCCGAAATACCTTCACAACCTCCACCAGGGCCCCGCCCAGGATTGCCGGGATTGAAAGCAAGAAGGAAAATTCCGCGGCGGTGCGTTTATCCAATTTGCGGAACAAGGCACCGCTTATAGTTGCGCCGGAACGGGATATCCCCGGGAAAATTGCAATCCCTTGAAAAACACCAATTATGACAGCGTCCAGGTGACTGGTTTTGGCAATATCTTTATTCCCCCCCGGCAGGGAATCTGCCAACCAGAGCATACCCCCGGTGACTGCCAGGGCTATGCCAACGAACAATGGGGTATCGAAGGCCTTTTCCATCCAGTCACTGAGGAGAAAGGCAATAATGGCAGTGGGGATGCTGGCGATTATTAAGCAGATGCCAAAGCGGCGATCACCGCTGGATGAAAACCGTGCCCATTCGCTCTTTCTAAATAAGGCCAGGAAGGACTTCAGGATGTTGATAATGCGTTCCCGAAACACCCAAAACACCGAGAGCAAAGTGCCCAGGTGCAAAAAGACTTCAAAGGTAATGCCCGGCATT
>Ga0208693_1002763_pt1 | contig 11306 bp, 9 predicted proteins | sample AD_UKC071_MetaG_FD_184438 | JGI IMG/M metagenome (GOLD analysis project Ga0208693, IMG submission 184438) | Active sludge microbial communities of municipal wastewater-treating anaerobic digesters from USA - AD_UKC071_MetaG (SPAdes) (version 2) | ecosystem: Engineered > Bioreactor > Anaerobic >... | reverse complement strand
TCGAGAAGCTGGACGAGGTGCTGCACGAGAACGGCCACGAGCGGGTGTACGCCGAGCGGCTCAGCCGCATGGACGACCACCTCACGCAGCGGCTCACCACCTTCGTGCCGTGCGCCGAGTACTTCCATGTGCGTGACGACGCCTTGCGCGCCCACGCCACCCAGATCGACCCCGACGGCTTCTGGTTCGCGGTGCCGCTAGCGATCCAGAAGCTGGGCTGGCCGACCGAGGACTACCAACTGGTGAAGTCGATGGTTCCGGTCACCCTTCCGGAGAACGACCTCTTCGCTGGGCTCGACACCCACTTCGTGGATAAGCTCGACACGTGGTTCTACTCGATCTGAAGGACCTGGTCGCGCCGGGTTGGCTGCCGTTGCTGCTCACGGGCGTGTTGTTGCTCGTGTGCTACCTGCTCTACCTCAGCATGCGTCGGCACATGCGCAAGATCGACGTCCCCGTCGACCCCAGGGCTGTCCAGTCCAGCCCGTTCGCTGGCCCGGGGGAGTAACCCGGGGACGGCGCCGGCCGTCGTCTGCTCGCCTGGGTAGGCTGCCCGTCATGTCGAACCGTCTGGCGTCCGCCACCAGCCCGTACCTGCAGCAGCATGCCGATAACCCTGTCGACTGGTGGTCGTGGTGCGACGAGGCGTTCGCCGAGGCGTCCCGACGGGATGTTCCCGTCTTCATCTCGGTCGGCTACTCGGCCTGCCACTGGTGCCACGTCATGGCGGACGAGTCCTTCTCGGACGCCGGCACTGCGGCCCTGATCAACGAGCACTTCGTCGCGATCAAGGTCGACCGCGAGGAGCGTCCGGACGTGGACGCGGTCTACATGCGCGCCACTGCTGCCCTCACGGGCCAGGGCGGCTGGCCGATGTCGGTGTTCGCCACGCCGGACGGCAAGCCCTTCTTCGCCGGCACCTACTTCCCGCCCGAGCCGCGCCATGGGATGCCGTCCTTCCCGCAGGTGCTGACCGCCCTCGCGGACGCCTGGGACTCGCGCCGCGACGAGGTGCTCGCGTCGGCGTCCGGCATCGTCGCCCAACTCGCCGAGATCAACGAGGTGCCGTCCGCGGACGCTGCCCCCGGCGTCTGGCAGGCGCTGGAGGCCGTGACCCAGGGCTTCGATCCCGTGAACGCCGGCTGGGGCATGCAGCCGAAGTTCCCGGCGCCGCGGCTCATCGACGCCCTGCTGATCAAGGGCGAGACGGGCACGCTCGACATGGCGCAGCGAGCCCTGGAACACATGGCCCGCGGCGGCATCCACGATCAGATCGGGGGCGGCTTCCACCGCTACTCCGTGGACGCGTCCTGGGTGGTGCCGCACTTCGAGAAGATGCTGTACGACAACGCGCTGCTGCTCGGCGCCTACGCCCGCGGCTGGCGGCGGACGCCGACGCACTCGCCGGTCCTGCGCTGGCTGTTCGAGCGAGCCGTCCGGGGGATCGTCGCCTGGCTGACGACCGACATGCTGCTCGAGTCGGGCGCGTTCGCCGCCAGCATGGACGCCGACAGCCTGGACCTGTCCGGCGCGCACCACGAGGGCATCTTCTACTGCTGGTCGCCCGAGCTGCTCACCGAGGCGCTGGGTGAAGAGGACGCCGCCTGGGCGGCCAAGGTCTTCCACGTCACCGAGCGGGGCACGTTCGAGCACGGGCTGTCGACCCTGCAACTGGTCGGCGTGCCGGACGCCGAGCGCCTGACCCGGATCGCCGAGCGGCTCCTGGCCGTCCGCGATCGCCGCTTCTTCCCCGCGCGCGACGACAAGGTGGTCGCGTCCTGGAACGGCTGGCTCATCGCCTCGCTGGTGTGGGCGGCCGAGGTCTTCGGCGAGGAGTCCTGGCTCGAGCTGGCCAGGGCCGCGGGCGAGGCGCTGTGGTCGATCCACTGGACGGACGGCGTCCTGCGTCGGGTCTCTCGGGGAGGCGAGGCGGCACCGGTCGCGGGCTTCGCGGAGGACTACGGCGCCGTCGCGTCCGGCTTCGTGCACCTCGCCGGCGCGACGGGCGACCCGGCCTGGCTGGGCCGCGCGGTGACGCTGCTGGACGCCGCGCTGCCCCTGTTCGCGGCCCCCGATGGCGGCTTCTTCGATGCGGCGGCAGCGTCCGACCTCTACGAGCGGCCCCGCGAGATCGCCGACAACCCGACGCCGTCGGGCACATCGGCGCTGATCGAAGCGCTGCGGCTCGTCGGGCTGCTTGCCGACCGGCAGGATTTCATCGAGCGAGCGGATGCCGCGGCGTCCACCACGTGGGGATCGGTCGAGCGCAACCCGCGCTTCGCGGCGTCCGCGCTGGGTGATCTGCTCGTCGCCGACGAGGGACGCCGAGGGCTGCGGCCCGCCGTCGTGGCCGTCGTGGACGACTCGGAGGCGGCGATCACCCCGGCCACCCAGGCGGCGTGGCGGATGGCACCGATCGGAGCGGCCATCGTCCGCGGACGCACCGGCCAGCAGGGCTTCGCGCACTGGTTCGAGGGCCGCGGCGTCCGGCAGCCGGGCGAGTACCCGCTCACCAAGCCGCTCGGGGCGGCGTCCGAGGAGTACGACGAGCACGACGACGTCGCGACCGGCGGCACGGTGTACGTGTGCCGCGGCGAGACCTGCCTGCCGCCGGCGTCGAGCGTGAAGGAGATCCGCGCGGCGCTCTGGCAGCGCAGCTGATCCAGGCGGAGTCTGGCCCTTCGGAACCGGCCGTGGGTGACCTCGCGGCTCGTCATGCGGCTACGTTGAAGGCATGAAGCTGCTGATCCCGTCCGACGCGCCCTTCACGCTCGATCCGGTGCCCGACGGCGTCGAGGTTGCGCTCTACGACCCCGCCGCGCCGGTCCCCGACGACCTGCTGGACGCCGACGCAGCGGTCGTCTGGGGCTTTGCGGCGCAGAACCTGCACCAGTTCGCCACCGAGATGCCGAACCTGCGCTGGGTCCAGGCGATGACGGCCGGCCCAGACGCGCTGCTCGCCGCCGGGCTGCCCGAGCGGGTGCAGATCACGGTCGGCCGCGGCTTCCACGACCAGACCGTCACCGAGCATGCCGTGGCGCTCACGTTGGCGCTGACGACCAACCTGCCCCACTACCTCGCCAAGCAGTCCCAGCATCTCTGGGACGGACCCGGGTTCCGGCCGCTGCACACCGCCGAGCGCCTCGGTTCGATCATCGACACCGAGGTGTTGATCTGGGGGTTCGGCTCCATCGGCACCAACCTGGCGCGGGTGTTGACCGACCTGGGCGCCCACGTCCGGGGAGTGGCGTCCACCGCCGGCGTCCGGGGTGGCTACGACTGCTTCACCGCGGACGAACTGCCCCGCCTGCTGCCCGAGACCGACGTTCTGGTGCTGGTCCTGCCGAACACGCCCAGCACTAGGCACGCGCTGAACGCCCAGCGGCTGGCGCTGCTGAAGCCGACGTCGCTGGTGGTCAACGTCGGGCGGGGCACCTGCATCGACGAGGCGGCGCTGGTCGACGCTCTCAGCGCCGGACGCCTCGGCGGCGCCGGTCTGGACGTCTTTGAGACCGAGCCCCTGCCGTCCGACTCGCCGCTGTGGGACGCCCCGAACACGATCCTGACGCCGCACGCGGCGGGCGGGCGTCCGCTGGGTGTCGAGACCGCGGTGCGCGTGAACATCGGGCACCTGCTCGCGGGCGAGCCGTTGGAGTTACTGGCCAAGGTGTGACGCCGCCGCCCGCGGCGTCCGACCTCGGACCATCCCCGCGCTGACAGCGGGATCTTCCTCGCCGTAGCGCACAGACGGACGCCTTGAGCGTCGCTAGGCTCCCGCTATGGCGTGGAGAGACAACGTCCGGGACTGGGCGGATCGGCTGCGGCCGTCCGGCCTGTTGTACTCCACGTACGAGACGCGCCTGCTCGGCGACATCGACCCCCAGCGGCTGCCCAAGCACGTCGCCGTCATGGCTGACGGCAACCGCCGCTGGGCGCGGCTCAACGCGCCGGGCAGCGAGCTCACGGTCGGCTACCAGGCAGGCGCCGACAAGCTCAAGCAGTTCGTCGTCTGGTGCGACGAGGTGGGCATCAAGGTGGTCACCCTGTGGGTGCTGTCCACCGACAACCTCTCGCGGGCGTCCGCCGAGGTGGCCCCGCTGCTGGACGTCATCGACCGGCTCGCCGGGGACCTCGCCGCCTCCGGACGGTGGCGCGTCCAGATCGTCGGCGACCTGGACCTGCTGCCGGACGCCGTCGCCGCCAGCCTGCGGCGCGCGGAGTCGTCTTCGGCACAGGCCAGCGGGCTGCACGTCAACATCGCGGTCGCCTACGGCGGCCGCACCGAGCTTCGGGACGCCGTCCGTTCGCTGTTGCAGGGCGAGGCCCGCAAGGGCCGGACGCTCGCCGAGGTCGCCGACACCCTCGAGATGGGCGACATCGCGGGCCACCTTTACACCGCCGGTCAGCCCGACCCGGACCTCGTGATCAGAACCTCCGGCGAGCAGCGCGTGTCTGGCTTCCTGATGTGGCAATCGGCGCACAGCGAGTTCTACTTCTGCGAGGCGCTGTGGCCCGACTTTCGCCGGGTGGACTTTCTGCGCGCCCTGCGCGCCTACTCCGACCGCGAGCGCCGCTACGGTCGCTGAGGTCGGACGCCGCCGCTCACGTCGCGCTCGTCCAGTAGTCGAAGATCTGGGCGCGGTTCAGCGACGCCAGCAGCGCGGCGTCCGTGGAGGGGTCGATGTAGCTGACGTTGCCCGTCACGGGCGGGTAGTCGGTGTGCGGCGCGTAGCGGGTGGCCAGCAGCACCAGCGTCGGCTCGGGCTGCCAGGCGGCCTGGACGCCAGGATCGTCCTCGGTCTCAAGCAGCATGCTTTGCCCCTTATCAGCACGGAGGACGTCGATCAGGGCGGCGCTGTCGGGGTCGGCAGGGTCGAGGATGCCCTGGGCGATCGCGGCGTTGATCCGCACCTCTTGGCTGGCAGCCGCGACCCGCTCGGAGAGCCGGACCCGTGCGCGCAGGCGTCCTTGCTCGTCCAGGCTGGTGAAGCCCGGGACCAGCTCTTCGATGATTTCTTCGGGCGTGTCCGCGTGGACGGTGCTGCCGTCGTGCAGGGTCAGGACGTGCGTCCACTCCGACCCGTCCGGACGGGTCGGGTTGAAGCCGCAGCAGCCCGCGTGGTGATTACGAAAACGCACGTGACTAGTATCTCCGATGCTCCCGGCGAAGGTGCGGGGCGGGGGACCGGTACTTAAGTACCAATCCCATCCGCCCTTAGTGCCGATGGGGGAGTTCAGACTAGGAAACCCCTGGAGGGGTTGTTAGGTTGTGAGTGCGGTGAATCCACAGGCTCGCTGGTCCCGAGCCGACGTTGGTGCGTGAGGCTTCCTCCATAGCCCGCGCCGTGCGCAAGATCCGCCAGCCGTCCCCTGCGGCTGGCGGATCAACGCTTTAACCACCGGTTTCGTTCAGGTCAGAGCAATGGGCTGCGCCCACGGCATGACAACGGGTTTCGCCCGCGCCACAAGCCACCGGCGTCGCCCACGCCATCTCCCCCCTGCGGTACCCGAGGCAGGGACCCCCCTGATCGCCCTGAACGTGAGCAGCCCGGGACCGGCTCGCGGCCCCGGGCTGCCGTTATCAGGCGCGGACAGGCTCCGGAGAGGCCAACAGGATCTCGGCGACCACGCCCCGCACCGGGGCGTCCAAGTCGAAGCCTTCCAGCACCATCATGCGACGCTCGAAGGACGGCTCGGCCGCCAGGGCGTCCCAGAGCCGTTCCTTGGCGACGACGTCGATGTCGGCCGTGAGGAGGAAGGCCTTGATGCGGTCGAGTTCCCGGTTGCCCGAATCCTGCCTCCCTCCCAGGCGCACGGCGGCGCCGGTCGCCGTGGCGACCGGGCCCAGCTCGACGAGCACGCTGCCGGACGCCTCGTCGAACGTCGACGCGAAGCCCTCGACTGATCGGACGCCGGCGCCGACGAACCGCACGGCGTACGAGCGGGTGGTCGGGACGACATCCAGCGCACCCTCGGCCGGGTGGATGGTGAAGGTGCGGTCGGCGTCCGACCACGACAGCCGCGTCCGGACGGACCGTGGCTGGAGCGCATCGTCGTCCTCGTACAGCTCGAAGGCGCCGTCGGCGCCGGCGAAGACGCTGACCTCGAAGGACGCGGGGTTCTCGACGCCGAGGGCGTCCGGGCCGCTCAAGGGGACGATGGCCCCCGCCTTGGCGAGCACCGGCAGGGTCTCGATCGGACGGTGCAGCCGGACGCGGCGTCCGCCCTCGTAGGCCAGGCCGCTGAAGAAGTCGATCCAACGGCCCTCGGGCAGCCAGGTCTCCACGGACGCGTACCGCGTGCGCGGGTCGGCCGGCGTGGTGATCGCGGCGACCAGGAACTCGGTGCCGAACAGGAAGGCGTTCCGCGACTCGTAGAAGGTCTCGCGGCGGGCGTCCACGTAATAGAGCGGCCGCACCAGCGGCTCGCCGGCCGTGTGTGCGCGCTCGTTCATGGTGTACAGGTACGGCAGCAGGCGATGGCGCAGCCGGAGGAACTCGGCCATGACCGAGCCGTTGACCTTGTCGAAGCGCCACGGCTCCTTGGTGGCGAAGGTGCTGGACGTCGAGTGCAGCCGGTTGATCGGCGAGAACACGCCCAGCTGGAACCAGCGCGCCGTCAGCTCGGAGTCGCGGACGCCCCACATGTGGCCGCCGATGTCGTGGCTCCACCAGCCGTAGCCGATGTTCGCGGCCGTCGACGTGAAGTACGGCTGGAAGTCGAGCGACTCCCAGCTGGTAACCGTGTCGCCGGAGAACCCGATGGGGTAGCGGTGCGAGCCCGGACCCGCGTAGCGCGACAGCACCAGCGGACGCTTCCCGCCGCGCGCGTTGTCGAGGTAGTGGAAGTGGTTGAGCGCCCACAGCGGGTCGAGTCCGGGCTCGCGGGAGGCGAGCCCCTGCTGCCAGTCGATCCACCAGAAGTCGACGCCGGCGTCCTCCAAGGGGTGGTGCACCTCCTCGAGGTACGGGGCGATGAAGTCGGGGTCGCCGATGTCGAAGATCACGGGCTCCTCGGACGCCACGTCCACGCCGCGGCGGGCCGCGATGGCGGGGTAGGCGTCCTCGTGGCCGCGGACGCCGTCGGCCGGATGAACGTTCAACGTGACCGCCAGGCCGCGCCGGTGCAGGTCGTCCAGGAACGCGTTGGGGTTGGGGAAGAGGTCGGGGTTCCAGGTGTAGCCCGTCCAGCCCGAGCCATACTTGGGATCGATGTCGACCGGGTGCCAGTCCATGTCGATGACGGCCACCGAAAACGGCAGGTTCTCGGCCTCGAACTGGTCGAGCAGGGCCGCGTAGCTCTCCGCCGAGTACGCGTGATAGCGGCTCCACCAGTTGCCCAGCGCGTAGCGGGGCAGCAGGGGCGTCGGGCCGGTGAGCCGGTAGAAGTCGCGCAGGGCGCCCGCGTAGTCGGTGCCGTACGCGAAGAGGTAGAGGTCAATGTCGTTGGTCCGGCGAGCCACCCAGCCGTCGTCGGTGAGCGCCAGGGAGTGGCTGTCATCCAGCGGCGCAACGCCGACCGTGGCGGCGATCCCGGGTTCCAGGGCGCATGGCCCGTCCACCTCGTCCAAGGTGCGGGCGGTGCCGCCCAGGTTCAGCGGCACCTTCGAGTGGGGGTGCGGCGGCTCGTTGTACCGCCAGATCTGGTGATAGCTCTTGCCGCCGATCGGGGTGACCCTCAGCCCTCCGGTGCTGAACACGCCGCCGTCGTACTCGAGCGTCAGCCCGGCGGTCCGCAGCAGCAGGCCGTCCCCCTTCGCCGTCACGGTGAAGTCCGGCGTGGGGAAGTCGCGGTTCACCACCACCTGGGTCGCGCGGTCCTCGAAGGCGCCGGTCTCGGAGTACTCCAGCCTGATCAGTCGGTCGGTCAGCACCGTGATCCGGTAGCGATCGCCTGTGATGACGGACGCCGCGGGCGCCAGTGGGCTGGTGGTCAGGGTCAGACGAGGATCGATGGCCATGAAGGTGATCCTAGGCCGGACCTCGGCCGCCCGGCAGGGCCGCCGCGGCGGCGTCCGGCTGCCTGGCAGGCCTCGGTCCGGGCAACGTAACCAATCAGCGGCAGGCTCGGCGGCGTCCGGGTAACGGATGGGCGAACGACGCGAAACGCCCGGCGTGGCGCGTGAAGTCGACGCCGCGTCGCTGCTTACCGTGAGGACAGGGACGCCGAAGCGTCGGCGTCCAGGAGTGTTCGACAGTGAGGCCGATTCGCCTCGGCCCTGGCAACGAAGGACCGACGTGCTCGACACCGACCAGACCTCCCACCACACCGCATCGCCGACCGCGCGGGTCGACGTCGACCAATTCGGCTTGTCAAGGGCGGATTCGTCCGCGGCGACCGATCAGAAGGTGTACGTGATCGACACGTCCGTCCTGCTGTCGGATCCGCACGCGTTGCGGCACTTCGCCGAACATGAAGTCGTCCTGCCCTTGGTCGTCATCAACGAGTTGGAGGCGAAGCGGCACCACGCGGAGCTCGGACACGCCGCGCGCGTCGTGCTGCGCTACCTGGACGATCTGCGCGTGCGGTTCGGACGCCTCGACCAGCCCGTCCCGGTCAACGAGCTCGAGGGCTCGGTGCGGGTCGAGCTGAACCACACCGACCCGGAGGTGCTGCCGCCAGGCTTCCGGCTCGGCGACAACGACTCCCGCATCCTGGCGGTGGCGCTGAACTACCGCGCCGAGGGTCGCCAGGTCGTGCTGGTCAGCAAGGACCTGCCGCTACGCGTCAAGGCGGCGTCCGTCGGGCTGCCGGCCGAGGAGTACAAGCACGAGCAGGCGCCAGACACCGGCTGGTCCGGGATGGCCGAAATCGACCTGGCACCGCACGAGATCGACGGGCTCTACGCCGACCACTCGCTGGCGTCCGAACTGGCGTCCGAGCTGACCGACGACCTGCCCTGCCACACCGGCGTCATCGTCCGCGGCGGCGGATCGAGCGCGCTCACGCGGCTCCATCCCGACGGCGTCCTGCGGCTCATCAAGTCCGATCGGGACGTCTTCGGACTGCACGGCCGTTCGGCCGAGCAGCGGGTGGCCTTGGACCTGCTGCTGGACCCGTCGGTCGGCATCGTGTCGTTGGGCGGCCGGGCGGGGACGGGCAAGTCGGCCCTGGCGCTGGCGTCCGGTCTGGAATGCGTCATGGAACGCGGCGCGCACGACCGGGTCATCGTGTTCCGCCCGTTGTACGCCGTCGGCGGCCAAGAGTTGGGCTTCCTGCCCGGCGATGCCGAGCAAAAGATGTCGCCGTGGGGCCAGGCCGTCTACGACACGCTGGGCTCGATCGTGCACAAGCACGTCCTGGACGAGATCGACGGCCGGGGCCTGCTCGAGGTGCTGCCCTTGACGCATATCCGGGGCCGCTCGCTGCACAACGCGTACGTGATCGTCGACGAGGCGCAGTCGCTGGAGCGCAACGTCCTGCTCACCGTCTTGTCGCGCATCGGCCAGAACTCCAAGGTCGTGCTGACCCACGACATCGCTCAGCGCGACAACCTGAGGGTCGGGCGCCACGACGGCGTCGCCGCGGTCGTCGAGCGGCTCAAGGGCAACCCCCTGTTCGCCCACGTCACGCTGACGCGTCCGGAGCGGTCGCCGATCGCGGCGCTGGTCACGGAGCTGCTCGAGGAATCGGGCTTCTAGACGGACGCGCGGTACAGCGCGTAGTCGAAGCGGCGTCCCTCGCGTTTGATCGGAACGATGATCTCGGACGCCTCGGCGACCAGGCGGGACAGGGTCGCCAGCAGCTCCGGCGAGGGCTCCTCGCACCAGATCAGCAGGACGCCTCCCGGCGCGAGTCGCGCCAGGAACGTCGCCAGCAGCTCGGCCGAGTAGACGCGCTCGTTGTGGTCGTGGATGAGGAAGCTGGGGCCGTTGTCGACGTCGAGCAGGATGCCGTCCCAGGGGCCGGGGTGCGAGCGGATCCAGTCGGCGATGTCGCCGGCGTGGAGCGTCACTCGCTGATCGGACGCCACCCGGCCCAGCTGCTCGGTCACGCCGGCCCGCGCCCAGGCGATCAGCGGCTCGGCCAGTTCGACAACGTCCAGGTGGAGCGCGCCCCGGTCGAGCAGGCGGGCAGCCGTGTATCCCAGCCCCAGGCCGCCGACGAGGACGCGGCCGAGCGGTGCGGCGTCCGCCAAGGCGATCTCGGACGTGACCTCCCGGGAGTCCATGGCGAAGACGCCGTTGACGATCAACTCGATCGCGCCCCCACGGCGACGCAGCGCGACCTCGCCTTGCGGCGTACCGGCGCGGGCGATGGTTTCGAGAGTCTCCACGGCTCCATGGAATCATGGCGGCCATGGCCAGAACCCGACCCAACCCGCCGGTCATCCACATGATCGTCGCCATCGTCGTCGTCCTGGCCCCCGCCCTGCTGGCGGTGGCCTGGTTCCAGCGCGTCCCGGACGCCCCGGTCGCGAAGGTCGACCCGGCCCCCGTCATCGCCGCGGCCCAGGCGGCGCAGTTCCCGATCGCGGTCCCGAGCAAGCTGCCCGAGGGCTGGGTCTGCACCCGCGCCCGCTGGACGCCCCTGGGCAAGCCGGGCGTGTCCGGCGCGTACGCGGCCGGCAACACCGCCGGGCTGGGCTACCTCTCGCCCGATCGCGTCTACGTCGCCGTCGACCAGTCGGACGCCGCCCCCGAGGTCCTGATCAGCGACGTCACGCGCCGGGGGCGTCCGGACGGAACGTCGTCGCTGGGCGAGCGAACCTGGACGCGCTACGTCTCCGACGACGGCAGGACGCGCGCGCTCGCGCTGATCTCGGACGGCCGCGTGACCATCGTCAGCGCCGACACCGGCTATCCGGCGATCGAGGCCTTCGCCACGACCCTGACGTGGTCGGGGCAGGCGTAACCGTCGCCGACCGGTACCTTTGACGACCATGAGTGAGGAGTCGAGGCCCAGCTACCGCATCGCGATCGTCGGTGGGGGTGCGGCGGGCCTGGCAACGGCGGCCGAACTGCTGGAGCGCGCCCCGGGGCGCGTCCGGCTGGACATCTTCGACCGGCGTCCGGTGCCGTTCGGGCTGATCCGGTACGGCGTCGCCCCTGATCACTCTGCGGGGCGCCAGCTCATCGAGAAGCGCGCGGCGGTCTTCGACGACCCCGGCGTCCGGTTCCTGGGGGCGGTGGACTTCAACCGGGACCTGCAGCGCGACGACCTGCTGTCGTCGTTCGACGCCGTGGTCTACGCGACCGGGGCCGCAGCGGATCGGCTGCTCGACATCCCGGGGGAGAGCCTGGCCGGCGTCCGCTCGGGGCGATCCTTTGCCGAATGGTGCACGGGCGCCCCGGGGGTGCCTGGCT
>Ga0208693_1002755_pt1 | contig 11328 bp, 8 predicted proteins | sample AD_UKC071_MetaG_FD_184438 | JGI IMG/M metagenome (GOLD analysis project Ga0208693, IMG submission 184438) | Active sludge microbial communities of municipal wastewater-treating anaerobic digesters from USA - AD_UKC071_MetaG (SPAdes) (version 2) | ecosystem: Engineered > Bioreactor > Anaerobic >... | reverse complement strand
AGTACATTCCTTCGGCCTTAAAGTTGGTGCCAAAATCCATGAAAAGGCCCACTCCACTGTCTTCCAGCAGTATCTTATTGCCGCCAATGCAATTCGTCCCATCGTAAAAGGTCATTTTAAGTGACAAAATCATCAACCCTCCTGTTTATTTTCACAAATACTTTGAGAAAACCTTAGGGTAGTCCTTTTTGTTGCAGAGTAACCTTTCCTATTGCTTGCTTAGTCCCTTTTTACATACTATACTGTACATTGCAGTAAACCAAGTGAAACAAAGCAAAAGTATGACTGGTTTTCAGCTATATTTTTCGCAAATTGTCTACAAATATTTTCTTCAAGGGTGAAGTATAAATGGATGTATTGGAACGCATTGCGGATCACCTCAGTAAAAAAGAGGTGGTAGTCTTAACCGGCGCAGGGATGAGCACGGCTTCGGGGTTGCCCGACTTTCGCGGTGACCAAGGGCTATGGAAAAACCGTGATCCTAGACAATTGGCTTCGATAGAAGCGATGAGACACAATCCTGAGGAATTTTATGAATTTTACCGCTACAGAATCCAAGCGCTGCTTGGGGTCAAACCGAACAAAGGACATGAAATTCTTGCCAAATGGGAACGTGAGGGATTGCTTTTAGGCATCATAACCCAAAATGTAGATCGCCTGCACCAACAGGCAGGGTCAGCGAAAGTGTACGAGCTTCACGGGAACCTTCGAGAGGTTCTTTGCTCGCTCTGCGGAAGGACATTCGACAGCGTCACGCTTCTAGATCAAATCGAGTGTCCTGAGTGCAACGGTGCCCTGAGACCAAAAGTCGTGTTGTTCGGAGAACTCCTTCCCCAGGAGGCATTGGCAAAAGCTCATGAACTTTCTATGACATGCAGCTGTTTTCTCGTATTAGGATCATCCCTGGAAGTCTCACCTGCCAATCAATACCCCGTCATGGCCAAACGAAGAGGCGCTAAACTTTTCATCGTAAACAGAACCCCTACCCCCTTTGACGACTTAGCTGACGGCGTAATACACGACGACATCACGAAGACGCTTCAAATCATCGATCAAAACCTAATGTGAACACCCTCGTCACGCGTCACTTTAAAACTCAAACATTAAAGACCCATTTCATTCAAACCAACTATATCGTCTTCGTGATATAACGACAAAAAGAGGAGTAAATAATCGCGAATATGCCTTGTTATGAGAAAGTTGTTTTTAATGTGTTCTTTGCCATTCAAGGCTAATCTTTGAGCATAGCCGGGTTCATATAAAAGTTGTTTTAGATAATGTACCGTTCCGTCAATAGAGTGGGTGAGGATCCCGGAATATTTATGTGCGATTTGAAGGGGGATTCCGCCAACCGCCGAGGCGATCACCGGTTTTGCCTTCCACAGACCTTCCGCAACTGTAAGGCCGAATCCCTCTTTGAGCGACTTTTGTAGAATCACGCTTGAAGCCCTTTGAAGCGCATTGATCTCGATATCGCTGGCAGGCGGAAGGAGCAGCACATGTATGTCAGGATCATCTGCAGCGGCATTCTTAACATCTTCTAGGACTTTGGCTCCTTCCGGGTCATCGGTGGCGCCTCCGCCTGCAAGAACGAGCTGGCAATCGATATGCTTTTTGACCCTCTTATACACCTCGATAACGCCTATGGGGTCCTTCAAATAATCAAAACGAGAGATTTGCGTCACTATGGGGCGAGTTCTGTCGATACCGAAGCGATCCAACACGGAATTTATCACTTCCTGAGGCAATTCCCTATTTTTATCGCTTAAGGGATCTATGGAGGGAGAGATCAAAACTTGAGGTATGCTCAACTTCCTCGCAAAGGCCGGCGCTGAAAACACTGCGCTATCATATTTTTCGATATATAACTTTAGAAAAGCCATAACTTCTTCCTTGGGAGTAGTAAAATCAATGTGACATCTCCACACCCACTTTTTGCCCAGGGTCTCTTTCTGTTCAACCAGGGCAATTGGCTGAGGGTCGTGGATGAACAAGATATCACCGCAAAGATCCATTTCTTTGGCATTTTGTCGGTTAACTTCCTGAAAGTACATGAGCTCTTTGAGCGACACCTCTACGTCAACGCCGTGCAAGGCGTTGTGCATCTTTTTCGTAATGTTAAAAAACTTCTCGTCACCCTTAATTACGTCCCAACGAGCATCCACTCCGAGTTGTCTTAAAAGATTTATCATCCGAGACAGAATCTCTGCTACTCCTCCGCCTACGGCAGTGGAATTTACATTCTGAATGACCTTGCCCTTGAGTTTATCGGCAAGTAAAAATAGCTCATCGATAACAGCTTGTCCCACTATTGAAGAATAATCTTTAATGTTTGCCATCATTTCAATCATCTCTCCCCAATATTCTGATGATTTTCTGCCTCAAGCCCTCGAGAGTAAAGGCGTAAGGGTCCAACCTCGATATTTGATCAGCCAATTTTTCCTCTCCGATATTCCTCAGCCAGGCAGAAAAATCGTTCTCTCTTCTTTGGTAGCGCAATTTAGGCTCAAAAATATGAAAGCAAAGTGAATTAATATGCACCTTCTCCAGATCTTCCCTTAACTCGTCCACGTCTTTTGCGATGAACGGCGTGGGATACACAAAAGTCTTGCAGTCAAAAAAGTGAAATTCATGTCCCTCAATGCAATCGCTAATGTATTCCCCGCTTAATATATGATTTTCAAGTCTTGTGACATATTCCTTTCTGAGATCTTCCAGGGAGTCTATGTTAATGATATCTACGCTTGTAATGCTTTCTCCCAGCTCTCTTAGTCCCAGAATATTAGTTATCCAGTAAGCAAAATCGTTAGGAGGCTCGGGAGAAACTCGATAATGCTGTTGGAGAAATCTGTGGGTGTGATAATATATCGAAGATGAGGGCACCTTTTTAATACCTTCAAGTAGCTGAATTGGATTCCTTGATTTTATGCCAAGCAACATGACGCAATGAGCCTCGGAAAAAAAGCGAAATGCTTTCTCCATTACCCTTCACTCCTCGCGCAGTTATTTATTTCCTTTAATAACTTCCTAACATCTTTATAACTCATCACATTAGATCTTGCACTAGAAGGCACCATTCCCACTCTTATCGTCCAAGCTGAAGGCGGCAAACTTCGGAAAAAGTCCTCGTCTGTCCTGTCATCTCCTATGGCCAGGACGAAATCGTAATCCGCCTTCGAAAGGAAATAAAGAGCAGCTTTTCCCTTATCAATTCCAGCATTTCTAATTTCTATCACTTTACTGCCTTGCATTACCTGAACATTCGTATTAGCAGTAAATCGCAACAAAATATCCGTCAACTCCCTTGCTACATCTGCGGCGTGTTCGGGGTCGGCCTTACGATAATGCCAGCTTAGAGAATATTCCTTCTCTTCGACGAAAGAACCAGGAACTTTATCAGCATATTGCATTAACAGAGGAAGTAGCTCTCTTTTCCAATCGGCGCTTACAGGCCTGAGCAACTCCCAATCCTTTCCCTTTTCTTTAATCCAAACGCCATGCTCAGCCACGAAGCCGGCGTCAAGATCTTCTAACCACGACTGAAGGACAGCCCTTTCCCTGCCACTTATAATCACAATGTCCACCCCATCAATTTCAGACAATTCTTGCAGAAGCTTTAAAAGCTCGGCTGGCGGAGCTGCCTTCGCGGGATCCCCTACAAAAGGCACCAAGGTTCCATCGTAATCGAGCAATAATATGCGCCGTTTAGCCCTTTCGAAGGTGTCTAATAATTCTTTTTTTGCGTTTGCATTAAGCATCCTGGTTTGAAACCTTTTTTGCTCACTTTTAATGCCCTCTAATTCGTCTATAAAACTGGTTGCCCACTTGACTACGTCGTAATTTTTTAACCTATTTTGCATGACGCCAATTCGTTTTTTTTGTTCCTTTAAGGGCATTTCAAGCGCTTCCCGGATGGCAGAAGCAATCTCTTCCCTGTCGTTCGGGTTGATCAAAATAGCTTCACCCAGCTCCTTTGAAGCGCCTGCAAACTCGCTTAGAATCAACACGCCCGGCATATCCTTCCTTGAGGCCACGTACTCTTTTGATACTAGGTTCATTCCGTCTCTCAAGGGCGTAATTAAAGCGACATCGCTCATGCTGTAGAGGGCAACCAGTTGATGAAACGGAACGTGGCCGTATTTATATATGATGGGCATCCAGTTGATCGTTCCAAACCTGCCGTTAATGCTGCCAACCATCTCGTCAATTTTGGTCTTGATGGCCTGATACCGATCAACGCCGATCCTGGAAGGAACAACGACGAGCAGTAAGACCATCTTCTCGTGCCATTGCGGGTTTTCCTTTAGGAAAAGTTCAAAACCCTCGAGCCGGTTTAAAAGCCCTTTTGAATAATCGAGCCTATCGACCGAAATTATCGTTTTCAGGCCCGAAAGAGTATCTTCAAGCTTTTTCCTTTCTGTTTCGGTTTCTTTGGAGCTCACGGCGTTATGAAATCTGAAGAAATCTATGCCCATGGGAAATGTGTCGGCCTTAACCAACCTATCGCCCACGAACATTTTGCCCATGCTGGCTTCAATTCCCAATATGCGCAGCACCGATCTCAAAAAATATTGAGTGTAGTCGTGAGTATGGAATCCTATCAGGTCTGCACCCAAAAGCCCCTCCAATATCCCCGATGCCCATTTTTTGTGCAAAAGGCGAAAGAGCTCATAAGACGGAAAGGGAATGTGAAGGAAAAACCCGATGGAAGCTTCCGGCATCTTACGCCTGATCATGCTGGGAAGCAGCATTAGATGGTAGTCATGGATCCACAGTATATCATTTGGGCGCAACACTTCCATGATGGCATCGCAAAAATATTCATTGACCACCTTATAAGATTCCCAACTTTCCTTTTCGTAGACGACGTAACTTGGGAAATAATGAAACAAGGGCCATATCGTTTTGTTGCAGAAGCCGTGATAAAAGGCCTCCATGGCCTCCTCTCGCACGAACACAGGATGGGCATTGAAATTACTGGCTGCAATTTCTCTTATGTAATCTTTATGCTCGTCTTTTATGGATGCCCCGGGCCATCCAAGCCATACATACTCGACCAGCTCCGTAAAAGCTGAGTGCTGCAGCGAGTCAAGATAGGCGCTCAAGCCCGTCACTAATCCTCCTGCACTCGCCTTTAACTCCAATTTTCCCTCATCCTCCACCACAGTAAAGGGTAACCTGTTGGAAGCAATTATCAGCCTGGCATCGGCCACTCAACCTCGCCTCCTTTTGTGCTACTTTCTATCACATTCTTATCGTTCTTGTCAAGGAAGCGCAGTTTAATTATTTAATTTGTAATGCTATATTTCAATGGTGCTCAAAAGATAGATATTTACCCGTTTAATTATAATCGATAGCAAAGCAGTCAGAATATCTGCTCGTTCCAATAAACTGACCCCTGTCGTGAAATACCATGAACTGCTTCGCTGCCACGATCATTTCAAACAGCCACAACAAGCAAAATATTTTTTAGTTAGACGCAAAACAGGTTAAGGAGTAAGATAAAAATGAAAGGGTGTTGTAAAAGGAGATCTTCAAGGGCCATGAAAATCGAAAGGAAGTTGGCGATACTTGCCCAGGCCGCCAAATACGACAGGGTGTGCGGAAAGGGCAAAGAAGAAATTCAAAGAAAAGCACTGCACAACGACATGAGGGACTTTATTTTCTACAGCCCCTGTGCCAGCGGGAGATATATGCCCCTTTTAAAGGTACTTTTTACGAATTATTGCATCAATGACTGCCTGTATTGTTACAACAGGCGCTCTAACGATATAGAAAGAGCGGCTTTTGAACCTCAAGAACTGGCACACGCGACTTACGAACTCTACAGAAAAAACTACATAGAAGGTCTGTTTTTAAGCTCAGGTATCTTTAAAAATTCGGATTACACTATGGAACTAATGATTTTGACTGTCCAAATCCTCAGAAAGGTGTACGGTTTTAAAGGATACATCCATTTAAAGATCATCCCCGGCGCTTCTTTCGACTTAGTAAAAAAAGCTATTAGATTTGCCGACAGGGTGAGTTGTAACATCGAACTTCCCACGGAAAACAGCTTAAAACTTTTGGCTCCAGAAAAATCGAAAAATGACATCCTTGACGCCTTAAGATCCGCTAAAAACTACACCCTGGAATTAGAAAAATACATCTCCGCCTCGACGCAGTTGATAATCGGGGCGACGCCAGAAACGGATAAAACGATCCTTCAGCTTTCCCACGAACTTTACGCGAATAAGCTGGTAAAGCGAGTTTACTACTCTGCCTATATCCCAATCAACTCAAACGACATCTTGCCCCAGATAGAACAACCTCCACTCTTGAGGGAACACAGGTTATATCAGGCAGATTGGCTCATGAGGTTTTACGGCTTCAAGGCGGAAGACATATTCGAAGGCTCTGAGGATCTCTCGCAAGACATGGATCCCAAGATGTGCTGGGCTTTGAGGAACATGCATCTGTTTCCCGTTGACATCAAGAAGGCCCCCTACGAAAAGCTCATACTGGTGCCGGGCATCGGCCCGAAAACGGCCAAAAAGATAATAAAAGCCAGGCGCGAAGGCTACCTGGACGAACAGGGATTAAAGGTGCTTGGCACGTCCCTTAAACGGGCCAGAAACTTCATAACGATCGGCGGAAAACCGTTGCCAAAGGAGCCTCCTTCACAAAAACGGCCCAAAAAGGCTCCGCGTCCTTCTTCAAAACAGCTCGTCTTATTTTAGGCGGAAATATTAATAAAGGAGGGCAAACGATTAGCGCAATGCCCGCGAAGAACATACTCATCACCGGCCGCCCCGGAGTGGGAAAAACCACCCTGATATTTAGACTGATCGAGCAGATCAATTTGCCCTGCGTGGGCTTTTACACGGCAGAAATAAGGGAAAGCGGAAGGAGAATGGGCTTTGAAGCGATAGCCCTACACGGTCCTAAACTCATCATGTCCCACGTCGACATTAAAAGCCCCTATAGAGTAAGCAAATACGGTGTGGACGTAGCGAACTTTGAACGATTCTTAAAAGAAATTCCTTTCTTCGACCCCAAATATGCTTTTATCGTAATAGACGAGATAGGAAAGATGGAATGTTTCTCGCCCTTGTTTAAAAAATTGATCTTAAAGCTACTGGATCACGATACACCTTTAATAGCCACGATCGCTTTAAGGGGAGACGCCTTCATCGAATCCATAAAGACAAGGCATGACGTTCATGTTTACACCGTTACGTATGACAATAGGGATAAACTTGCCATGGAATTATATCCAGTTCTCAAAGAACTTGCGAAAGGCTGCAATAAAGAGGCAAATTAACTCCTTTGACATCTTTCAAACTTTTATGGAAAGGCTGTGCTTTGAGGCTACGTAAAGCATTTATTTCTGTCTGAATTTATTTTGACCATTACGCTTCATCTGAGACTAAAATAGATACATGATAACACAAAGGAAGACAACGAAATAAACAGGGGTGAATTACATGAAAGGTGTGAACTCACTAAAGATAACCGTTTTGATGGATGATGCCGTTCCGGGAAATATAGACCTCGTTGCTCAACATGGCGCTTCGTTTTTCTTGGAGATAGAGGCTGAGAAAGATAAAATGTGCGTGCTTGTGGACGTAGGTCAGTCTTCAAAAGCTCTTTTTCATAACATGAGCAGGTTGGACATTGACCCCGAGAGTATCGACATTTTAGTTTTAACACATTGCCACTACGATCACACTGGGGCGCTCGTCGATCTGCTTCGAGCTTCGAAGAAAAAAGACCTGCCAGTCATCGCGCATCCTACGCTTTTTCGGCCTCACTTTGCTTGCAAACCCGTCATCAGCTATATTGGAGTCCCGCAAGGAAACGGGCCTTTGGAAATCGAATCGGCGGGAGGAAAGTTACTGCTATCGAAAGATCCTGTCCAATTACGCGAGGGCGTCATCGTTTTAGGCGAAATCCCCAGAAAAACGGATTTCGAAGAGCCCAGCATTAACGCAATTACCATCGAAGAAGGCCGTGTGAAAAAAGACATGCTTTTCGATGACACCGCTCTTGCAGTAAACGTCGAAGGACACGGCATCGTCATTGTGACGGGCTGTTCCCATTCCGGCATAGTAAACATCGCCCTTCGAGCCAAGGACATCTTCCCGGGCATCCCAATAGAAGGCATATTAGGAGGTTTTCACTTAAAAGACGTCGATTCCGAACACATCGAAAAAACCGTATCGCAGCTTGCTTCCTTAAAACCCAGCTGGATAGCGGCAGGACATTGCACGGGGTTTGATGCGATGGTAGCTTTCAAAAACTATTTCGGCGACGATTTTACCCCTCTTCACGTGGGCAAAACAGTGACCATCCCAAAATCGTAAAATGTGGCGTGTCACTTACAGCAAACGCCCTTCTGGAATTTTGGCATGCCGATTATACGCCGAGCGGCCCATAAACGCATGCGGATCGCTAGTATCCTGTTGTAACACTGCCCAAAAGAGGTTTTAACCGCCCTCCTCGAAGATCGGATAAATGCATGTTCAGCTTGCATGCCAATCCTTTATTACTTCTTTACCAGGAAAGCCTGTTATTTGAAATTTATGAACATGTCAAGTTATAATTAAAGAAAATTCTTCCTTCGTAAAATTAAGTGAATTTCGGCAACAGGAACGTTAAACAATCGAGGTGAACGATATGGTCGTTAGGAAAATATGGTTAGAAAGCCTTTTGGGCATAGCCTTACTACAGGCAGCGTTATTTTTCCTTCCGGTCACCAAACTTATAACCTCTATCGGAACAGTAGCAATAAGCTCGCTCATCTTCTTGATGTTATTGAAGAAACACTTGAAGGGAGAAGTCGAATCCGTAGCGCCCGCTAAACCGACATTGTCTGTAATTTCCGGACTGCCCGCTCCAATTCAAGGCCCTCAAAAGCTTGATTTTGACGAAAAAGTTCATGATAACCTTTTTCTCGTCGCCGAAACGATGGGATTTGATACACAGCAAATCTCCTGGCTTTCCAAAGACATCATGAAAACCTTCAATCAAATCTCTAAGATCTTCACTCTAATAGAGGAAAACAGCCATCAAAATGCAGCAAGCACCGAGGAAATAACGGCCAGCATTAACGAATTGTCCGGCATATCGGCCAAAATGCGCGATAACATATTAAATATAGAAAACAACTCGATACAAGCTGCCGATATGTTAGAACAAGACAAAAAGACGCTCACCAATTTAGTACCCCTCTTAAACGAACTGATAAAAGTTATTCAAAAGGCCTCTGAAGACAATCTACGACTTCAAGATTCATCGCGAAAGATAAATAAAATTATAGAATACATAAATTCCATAGCAAAGCAGACTAACTTGCTGGCGCTAAATGCTTCCATAGAGTCTGCAAGAGCAGGGGAAGCCGGAAAAGGTTTTTCCGTCGTATCGTTAGAGATCAAGAAACTTGCCGACGAGACCAAAAACTCCGTGGCCGAAATTGCGCCCATTATCAATGAAATAAATGACTGCGTTTTGAGCTCAAATACAGCCATGAAGTCCTGCATCGACAAGCTCAAAGACGTTGAAAAGGCGTCCGAGGCCTCCAGAGAAATAATTGTAAAAATAGAGGATGCCATCAGCAAGATAAGGGAAGCCTTGACCGAGCTCACTAAAATGTCATCTACACAAATGGCTACGGTAACTGAGATAGAGAGCGCTTCCAACTCTATAGCCAAATCTGTTGAAGAAACCTACAACACTGTCGTCAATCTTTCCAAGGAGATCGACATTCAAAAGGCCAAGAATGAGCAAATGGCAAAGTTTAGTGATAGACTTTGCGATACTGCTTTAAAGTTACAAACAATAATAGCTGTACTGAAAACGGACAAAGAGATCATATTCGGAGTGAATCCCTTCACGTCGCCCGATAATATAAAGCAAATGTACGTCCCGATACTTGAGAGGATATGTCGAAATATAGGCTACAAAGCAAGAACTATCATAGTTAAGGACTACGACGCCCTAACAGAAGCGATGGCAAAAAACTTAATCGATGTGGGATGGTTTTCTCCCTTCGCCTATGTAGCAGCACGCGAGAAAATAGGAGTTAAACCGATAGCTACTCCGAAGGTAAACGGAAAATTTTCCTATAAAGGCTACATAATTACAAAAAAGACTAACAATATACGCTCCCTATCCGACCTAAAGGGTAAGCACTTTGGCTACGTCGATCCCAAAAGCGCCTCAGGGTATTTATATGCAAGACACATACTAAAATCGAATGGCCTGGACCCCGATAGAATTTTTAGCAAGGTTTCTTTCATGGGAACACATGACAACGTAATAAAAGCGGTCTTAAACGGCGAAATAGACGCAGGGGCCACATACAACGAAGCCATTGATTTGGCAAAGACAAAGGGATTAAACGTAAGCGCACTGGAAATCATCGCCGAAACAGAGGACATACCAAAAGACGCAATAGCCGTCAATCCGAACATGCCCAATGATATTGCTTCATTGCTGCAGAAGGCTTTTATCGAGTTCAAGGATTTCCACAACCTGCAAACCCCTGTCGACGGATTTGTCGCCAGCGACGATAGAAGATACAACGTCATAAGAGCAATTGCATAACCCTTCGGGCATTTTTATGATCTAAAATAAAGAGGGGAATATTCCCCTCTTTATTTTAATGCACTTACCAAATAACTTTGTTTCGTATGTTACTTTACTTTATTGAAAGGTATTTTTGCGGGACCTCAAGTTCGGTCATGCCAAGATATCCTTTTCCAAAGACGTACGTGTCCTGATAAACCATGATGTAATTTGCCCTCTCAATTCCAGTGCCAATGTCTATGTAGCGACTCCCATTGAGTTTTATGCCGGGAGTAATTCCCTTACTGGCAGCAATGAGATCCTCGATGGTTAATTTCGCGTTTCCTTCGACTACCCTCTTTGCTAACTCACCTAAACTCGCCGTAATAACATAAGCATGGGAGTAAACCCACGTGCCCAGTCGTCCGCTGGCGCCTTTCTCAACGATGACCTCTTCTATCTTTTTAACCATCGCCGGGAAATCGCCCTTCTCAGCCGTCAGGTCCAGGCCCAACGCTCCGGGATATCCCATAAGAGGAGAAGGATAATCGGCCTCCACGAAATATCCCCCATAATTTACTACCTGCCTTATCAAAGGCTCTGTATGTGCATCGTTGGTGCAGAAAAATGCCGTGTCCTTCCCGTACTTTTCGAGCCATGCAGGTACTTTCTCCAGTATGAACTGCTGGGCACCGGCCACTCCCACGTCGCTTACGGGATCAGGAGCCGTCTCAAAATGAAACTTCAAGCCTATATCGTTGCATGTCGCTTCCATGATAT
>Ga0208693_1002751_pt1 | contig 11343 bp, 18 predicted proteins | sample AD_UKC071_MetaG_FD_184438 | JGI IMG/M metagenome (GOLD analysis project Ga0208693, IMG submission 184438) | Active sludge microbial communities of municipal wastewater-treating anaerobic digesters from USA - AD_UKC071_MetaG (SPAdes) (version 2) | ecosystem: Engineered > Bioreactor > Anaerobic >... | reverse complement strand
ACGGAGTTAATGGAACTAGTAGTGGAGCAGTTTCGTGGGGCGGCGGGTATAGTTATTATACAGGCTTGATTGAACAAGGCGGTAGTCGTCGTGGAGCCTTAATGCTTGGTTTAGCTGTATGGCATCCAGATATACTTGAATTTATTGATTCAAAAACCCAGGCCGGCAAAATAGAGAATGCTAATATATCTGTATTTATAACAGACGATTTTATGAAGGCAGTAGAAAAGGATGAAATTTGGAAACTAGAATTTCCAGATACTAGTTTTGTTAACTACGACGATGAATGGGATGGAGATCTTAATCGTTGGAAGTTAAAAGGATACCCAGTTAAAACATATAAAGTATTACCAGCTCGAGAACTGTGGAATAAAATTATAACTAGTGCCTGGAGAAGTGCGGAACCGGGAATTGTTTGGATGGATCGATATAATAAGCTGTCTAATACTTGGTATTACGAGGATATAATAGGAGTAAACCCATGCGGCGAGCAAGGTCTTCCAGCTTATGGAGTATGTAACCTTGGTCATATAAACTTGTCTAGAATATTACTAGATCCTAATCAGCATTACGGAATTAACTGGGAAGATTTAAGAAACACTATTCATCAAGCTATCCGATTTATGGATAATATAATTGATATGGCATTTTATTTTTTACCTGATAATGAAAAAGTTCAAAAACAATCCAGAAGAGTTGGACTTGGAACTATGGGATTAGCGGAGTTAATGATTAAGCTAGGTATAAAATATGGTAGCAAAACTAGTTTAGACTTTATTGATGCACTTTACAGTTTCATTAGAAACGAAGCATACTTGGCAAGCTCTTTACTTGCTAAAGAGAGAGGATCCTTCCCTGCGTTCGATGCAGAGAAATATTTGAAAGGCAAGTTTATTGAACAACTTCCAGAAGAAATAAAAGCTTGTATACGTAAACACGGCATAAGAAATTCGACCTTGCTAACGCAAGCCCCTACAGGAACAGTAGGTACAATGATAGAAACTTCCACTGGAATAGAGCCATTCTTTCAATGGAAGTATCTACGCAAATGCCGACTAGGAAACGATATACGATACGAGCCAGTTGCTTTTAGGTATATGTTTGAACACAATCTTAAGGATGAGAGCGAATTACCAAGTTACTTTGTAACTGCTATGGAACTAACTCCAGAGGAACACATAAAAGTAATGGCAAGTGTTCAGCGATATGTTGATAGTAGTATTTCAAAGACAGTTAATTGTCCAGCAGACTGGAGCATTGAACAAGTTGACGAACTATATAAAATGGCATACAACCTTGGGTGCAAGGGTATTACAATTTATAGGGACGGTAGTAGGGATACACAAGTCTTAAATAAAATTGAGGATAACTCAGAAAGCTCATCAGGATCGAAGGATAACCCAGAAAGCTTACCAGATCCATTAGAGGCCGAATTGCCAGAATTTAAGTGGGGTGATATCCTTCCTGTTCCAGAGGATACTGTATATAAGAAAGTAAAGCTAAACACTGGATGTGGAAAAATAATATTAATGGTGGGGTGGAGCGAGTCTCTTAATAAAGTTATTGATGTATACACTATTGTAAATTCAACAGGAGGGTGTCAGCTAAACATACAAGGCTTAGCAATAACAATTTCACAATACCTGAGATTGGGAGGCAATATCAACAAACTGCTTGAAAAGTCTAAGGAAGCAGGAAACTGTGGATCCTATCAGTTTAAAAGAGGCCAAGGACAAAAAGATTTGTGCGGTAAGTCTTGTTTTAACGGTATAGTAAAAACTATTGCAGAGTTTAAAACTCAAGTATCACCAAGCTTAGTACAAAATTTGTCAGAGGAAAATTTAAACTCTGTCGAATACGAGCAAAAAGGAATTGAACAAACTTTACTAGAATGTCCTAGTTGCAAACGACATACTTTAAGAAAAACAGAAGGATGTTATAGCTGTACTTACTGCGGATACAGTAAGTGCGAGTAAACTTTAAAAATCAAAGCTCGCTGTATTTTCAGCGAGCTTTCTTTGTATATATTAATGTAAAAATTAGTGTAAATGAGTAAAGGAGGCATTTAATATGCATGTAAGAAGTATTCGAAGAGGAGATATTGTAATAGCAAACTTACCGACAACTGAAGGTAGTATACAGCATGGAAGAAGACTAATACTAATTGTTAGTAATAACATCTGTAACACACATTCGCCAGTAGTTACATACGTACCACTCACTAAAGTTCAAACAAAGGCTTCAATCCCTACCCATGTAAAAATCGCCCGGACACAATATAATCACTTAAAATTTGATTCGATTATTCTTTGCGAGCAGATAATGTCCATAGATAAAAAAAGCATTATAGAATTCAAAGGACGTTGTGATAGCAATACAATGCGTAAGGTAGACAAAGCTTTAGCTATTCAATTAGGAATTAAGGTGTAGTAGGGAGATACCGAATGAAAGTTAGTTAAATGGGCTAAACTATCAAACAACTATTGAAAGGGGGGGTTTAACTAATGAAGTGGTTTTTCATTTGTATTTTCATCTTAATCGTTCTTAGCGGAATATATAACAAATATGAAAGGAGATTGTAGTTCGCAACGTCAATACCCAAATAATATTATGAAAGGATTTGATACGATGCAAATTAAAGAAAAGCTTTTAGAGCTACCAGAAACTATTAAAAGCGTTAAAACTTCAATAGTTGAGTTGACTACTAAATTAGGAGACCTTAAAATGGAACTTAAAAGGTGGGAACTTCAAACACTGAACGAGATAGCATCTGAAGTAGACGATAAGGGAAAAGCTATATACAGCAACGAGGCTAAAAGACAAGGGAGGCTTCTTGAATTACAAAAAGACAGTCCAGAGTATCTACAACTTGAGGAAAAAATTAAATGTCTTGAACAGAAGATAAATGAATTAGATATCGAGTTAACTTATTATAAGGATCTTCAAAACAATTTACGTTCGATATGTTTTTTGTCCAATGACATTCCCTCGAGCTTTTAGAAATTATAGAAATTATAGAATACCTCTATAAATACCTTGTACTTCAAGTAAGATAGTACACATATACTATGTATAACTTATAAAAGGAGTGATATTATGAAACCACAAGAACAAGTAAACATGTTCTCAAATCCAGAAAGAGGAATACGCCCTTCAGAGCTCATTAATGTGTTGAAAGAAGTTCCTGACAACGTAACCCTGTTATGTTCAAAAGTACTGAACATAAACCTAGTTAAAGACGGAGCTGTAGTTGGAAGAGTAGAACTTAACAATCATGTTGCGACATCCGACTCGAGATTAGTAGTTGCTGATATTCCTATGTTACAGGAAACTAAATCATTAGTCACAAAAACAGACACAGGTGGGGCACAAGTTACGTTCGATCAGGATACACTGGTTTTCGGAGGTACGATAGACTATTATACTGACGACGAAGATGGAACTCCCCCATTAGCTGGCAACTATGTTGGAGTAAAGATTACAGCTCCTGAAGGAGTAACAGTGGACACAACTAACGCCACCTTTACGTATGTGAATGCCCTAGGAGAAAGAGTTACTCTTGTTAACGGAGAAACGCCATGGCTAGATGGGGATGATTTTGTAGTTTATTATCCATTAGTCGATGGATACAGAAGGGTATTTGAAGTAGAGATAAACTGGAACCCACTTCTTTACAAAACAGAATATTTCAAAATTACAGTGAGCGATAAAGCTATACTACTGGCCCCCTCTCAATAATAAAAATGTAGGTATAAATGCAGACATTAAAATGTCTGCATTTTTTTATGAGTTGGTCCATTGCAGGCCAAATTGTCAGAATACATTTAAGTTAACCCCGCCAGCGATAAATCAAAGTTTGTTAATCTACTTAATTTCACTTATACTATAATTAGTAAAAAGTATATATTATATTAAAGGAGAATGAGCGATGAAGATGAAAGGATTTAAGGGATTTAATGCAAAGTTACAATGTAGAGATTTTCAATTTGAGATTGGAAAAGAGTATGAGGAAAAAGGAGCACGTTGCTGTAATCATGGATTTCATTTCTGTGAAAACCCTTTAGATGTGCTTATATATTATCCACCAGCAAATAGTAGATACTGTGAAGTTGAAGGTAGTGGAGAGATTGACAAAGGAGGCCAATATGATAGTAAAGTAGCAGTTTCAAATATTCGTATTGGAGAAGAGATAGGGTTACTTGGATTGATTAAAGCTGGAGTGGAATATATAAAATCTAAAGTAGATTGGGAAAATGCTAAAGAATCGAATACTGGAAATCGTTCAGTCGCTACCAATACTGAGTATCGTTCAGCAGCTACCAATACTGGAAATTATTCAGTAGCTACCAATACTGGAGATTGTTCAGCTGCTACCAATACTGGAAATTATTCAGCAACTACAAATACTGGAAATCGTTCAGTAGCTACCAATACTGGAGAGTGTTCGGCTGCTACAAATATTGGAGATTATTCAGTGGCTACAAATATTGGAGATTATTCAGTGGCTACCAATACTGGAGATCAATCAGCAGCTACCAATACTGGAGATCAATCAGCAGCTACCAATACTGGGTATCAGTCAGCAGCTACCAATACTGGAGATCAGTCAGCAGCTACCAATACTGGAGATCATTCAGCTGCTACCAATACTGGAGATTATTCAGCTGCTACCAATACTGGGTATCAGTCAGCAGCTACCAATACTGGGTATCAGTCAGCAGCTACCAATACTGGAAATCATTCAGATGCTACCAATACTGGAAATCATTCAGCTGCTACCAATACTGGGTATCAGTCAGCAGCCACTAATTCTGGAAATCATTCAGCTGCTACCAATACTGGAAATTGTTCAGTAGCTACCAATTCTGGGTATCGTTCAGTAGCTACCAATTCTGGAAATCATTCAGTAGCCACTAATTCTGGAAATCATTCAGTAGCCACTAATTCTGGAAATCATTCAGCTGCTACAAATATTGGAGATTATTCAGTAGCTACTAGTACTGGAGATCAATCAGTAGCTACCGTTGAAGGCGAAGATTCCATAGCCTGTTCTTTAGGATTAAAAGGTAAAGCGAAAGGTAAAAAAGGATGCTGGTTAGTCTTAGCTCAATGGGAAACTAGCTTTGGATACCGTAAACTACTGGAAGTAAAAAGTGTTCTTGTAGATGGGGAAATAATCAAAGAAGATACTTTTTATACTTTGATTGACGGTCAAGTAGTTGAGGTAGTCGAGGTGGAGTCGAGGTAATCGAGGTGGAATAATGAATACAAGTAAGAAAGCGAGGTTCCACATTATAATCAGCTAGACAATTCACTATTCTTACATTGTTAAGCTATTTAATTTCAACTATAATATAATTAGTAAAAAGTATATTATATTAAATAAAGGAGGAGGTTTATGGATAGGGATTTGAAAATCTGCGAAGACTTAGATCACATAGCTGGAGAGACTGTTATTACTTACACTGTAATAGATGGCAAAATTACGATATACCTAAGCAATAATAAGTCGGTTACGTTTACTGGATTGGAAGCCTTAGGAGAGGAGGAATGAGATTAATGAAAGAAGGATGCAAAACTTGTAAATTTAATAGGAAACGAACCCTAAAACAGAAAACTTGTTTAAAAGGGTATAGGGCAGTATATGGATTTGGATGTAATGAATGGAGGAGGAAATAAAAATGGAGGTGAGATAATAGATGATCGAATTACTACAAACTATCGCTAATGGAAATACTGATTTATGGAGGGAAACTGAAGTTGCGTGTGAAATTCTTCTAGGGGCGGCTACGAGGGTCATCAAGAGGACATGGAATATATTCGCGATGTATCGAGTGGGAATGAGCTTGAGCAATTATTGTCACGTGGCGAGTGGCATTTTCAACAAACTGAGAAATGGATGGAGCTAGTATGAATCCGAAATTGAAAAACATACTTAATCAGGCCGGCACAATAAAACACCTTTGTAACATCACTTGCATGACTAACTTTGAAAATTTATCTAAATAGGAGGATTGAGTAGTGTCTAGTAATATTTATCAAGAAAACGGTTATGAAAACAGAAAAGACTACTTAAAAAGTGTTGCTGACGAATACGGAATTGATCTGGGAATAGTGTGCTTATTAGCTGATGTGTTAGGGCCAAATGAAGATTTCGATGGATTAATTTCCGCTCTCGAAGACTTTGATAATTGGGAATTCAAGTAAAGAAAGGGGTATCGCAAATGAAAGAGTATAAATTCATCAGCCCATTAACAGGATGGCTCTCATCAGATAACGGTGAGAGTATAGTAGATAATACAGAGTTGCTTTACAGAATTGATATATTAAAAGAGGCTTGCGAGAAGAGCATTGATGAAGAGAGAGGACTTGCAGAATACATTGGCGAAGATTACCCAGAGGCTAAAGATAAAGTCAAAGATATACGAATTACAGTTGAAGAGATAAACGGAAAGTTAATGGGAGTAGCGATAGTAACTTCAGATGAGTTGACGGACAACGGCATAGAGGAAGTCAAGAAATATCTATCTGGGCAGTATTCAGACGGTTGGGGTGAAGGATTCGAATCCTTCGAAATAGACTCTTGGATTGAAGAAGAGCAATTCGAGGAGTACGATGAAGAAGAGGGAGAGTACTATATGACAGATGCTATGGTACAGTATTGCTTGTACTGTTCATTCTGGTCATCTGATAAAGAGTGGTCAATCGAATTATACGATGAAAGTACTGACGCAAATGCTGATACCAGGCCAGTTGTAAAGATGATTGGACAAGACGGGAATGTTTTCAATCTAAAATGGGTCTGCGAACAGCAGGCATGTTGGTGGGCGTATCAACTTGGGATAGCGAGTAGAGCTTTGAAAAAGGCAGGAAAGATTGATGAAGAAAAAGAGATGATTTCAAGAGTAACAAAAGCAGGAAGTTATTCAGAAGCATTAGCCATTTTATCAGATTATGTAAGAATAATTTAGAAGGTATGTTATTTTAATAATAAAGGCAGGGCTATTAGGATTAAAGGTAAGAAGTATTATATTATGGAGGTGTAGAAAATGGCTGCAATTAAAATGGAATGTGATAACAGTATAACAGTTTTAATTAATCCATGGACGAATGAAGATAAACAGAATATAACAAAAGGTGTATTTTTGACTAGAAGTTATAAAAATCCTAGTGGAGTATTACCACAAGAACACATATTTATTAGTAATGACGAAAGATGGTTTTATTGGTTAGGATATTATAAAGACTTCCAAAAGGAAGTGCCCGACACTACAGAAAATAATGATATAGTTGAAAAAATAATTGATTATATCAATGAATTTTCAAGTGATATAACTATTCAGGAAATAAGGTAAGAAGTATTATATTTGAATATAGGAGGTTATAACATGAATAAAAAAGAAAAAGAAATGAGACTAGAGGCACGAGAAGCTATTATTGAAACATTGAAGGACGGATATAGCGGCTATTACTGCGATTTACACAACGAAGTATTTAATACCGGTTATTACATTGTAGGCACCTATGAAGCTAAAAAAGCACTGGAGGAATACGGCGTATTCGAAGCACTGGAAAAAATACAGGCATACGAAGATTTTAATTTTGGTAAAGTTTATACGGATCTATCAGATCCTGAAAAAGTAATTAATATGTTGTATTACATCATAGGTGAAGAAGTACTATATGAAATAATGGACGATGTAGAAGTATTGAATGAAAACTGGAATAATCAAGCAACTGATGAAATAAACGCTGAAATATTAAAAGCTATTGAAGAATAGCAGAATGGCCCGGCTATAATGCCGGGCGTAATACAGCTGGGCAGGCAGTCACAAGCCCCGACAGCTCAACTGCATAATAAAATTTTAGGAGGTTGAGGAAAGATGAGTAAGGACAAAGACAGATTCCCAAAAGATTGTTGGGAAAAGAAGTGCGAACATTTCCACGTTTGGGATATGAGCATAGATGATATGCGTTGTTTATGTGATTTATTACAACTTGAATGCGATGCTTGCGATGAAGATTATAGTTATGTACGGTGTCCAAAACAAAAGGAAAGTGAGGTCGAGGAAGGATGAGGCAACCAAAATTGACAACGCGTGAAAAAGAAGTATTGAAAGAATATGACGAGCTTTTTATAGAGATGTATTCCAAAATCCTAGAATCTCTTGAATCCAAAACAGTTAACGAATTGCAAGAGATACGAAGTTGCTTTGAAAAGGTTGGGGAAACCAATTGCGCATGGACAACATATGCAGTTAAAGGTATTGTGCTACCGGATTTGCAATGGATACTCAAAGAAAAGAAAATGGAAAGCGAGGTCAAACAGATGCCTAAAGCGATACTGAAGTTGGAGATGCCTGCGAATTGCTGGGATTGTCCATTGCAGGCAATATCTACTGAAAAGAAGATAAGATATTGCACAGTTATAAGGTATTCAACAGATTACTACAGAACCAAAAGGCGTGAGAATTGCCCGTTGAAACCGGTGGATGATAAGGAGGTTGAATCATGAAATACCCTATAAGTGAATACGAAGAAACCGAATTTTACCTGCCTGATGATGAAGTTGTTAATCATCAACAGAAGATAGTAAAGACCCGGAAGCCGCATAAATGTTGCAATTGCCAAAAGGAAATTAAGACAGGCGAAAACGCATTGAGGGAAACAGGATTTATGGACGGTCGGCCTGTGTCGTGCTATACGTGCATTGAGTGTTGCGATGAATGGCTTGATGAAATTAACGGAATAGATGAGGATGGGAGGTTGAGCGATGAAGAGGTATAAATTCAGGGCATGGGATAAAAAGAAGAAGAAAATGATATATCTTTCCCCAAATGATACTATTCTGTTCAAAAATGGAAAATGTACGGTATGGAAAGAAAATCAATACGATGAGACAGAAGAATGTTTTTGCTGTGAAACCTTTAGTGATGTAATCCCGATGTTGTGCTTGGGGCGTATGGATAAAAACAAAGAAGAGATATATGAAGATGATATTGTTTTATATAATGGGCGGAAATTTAAAGTGATTTGGTTTAATAATGAACACTGTTTACAAGTACCGAGGTACGGGACTATTTTTAATGCTGTTTTTTGGGAACTGACGGAGAGAATAGGTAACATCTACGAGAACCCAGAACTGCTGAAGGAGGGAAGCGTATGAGAGAGAAAATAAAATATTGTAAAGATCTTATTCTCATCCTAGTTACTGTAGTTTTTATTTTCTTGACGTTTTTATTAATCCGACTCTGGAATCGACAGCAGTACAAAAAGGAAATTGAGTCCATATATGTTGAACCGCCGTGGATTAAACGAAACGAAGAAACTATTCAGCACGAGGATGAAGAACTTAAACAACTAAAGAAGATTTACGGAGTAGAATAAATAACCTGTTCTTCTTTGTTTGTGTTCTAGTTAAAACTCAAGTATAATAAAATTGTAGTAAATATAATTAATTAGCTTGAAGAAGGAGGGTAATAACATGGCAGTTATTGCTAGAAGAGCAAAAACTGAAACAAAAGTAGAACCTAAGGAGCCTTCAAAGGTCAAGACAAAAGTAAAAAACGAAGTACATACGACAACATTAGAGGACAACAAACAGAAAAAGTTGGAACCAAAACCCTGGCAGAAAATTGTTGAAGAAAACGGAAAACAGAAGCTAGTAAATCAAATCATCTTTATGGGCGAGACAATCGACTACAACGGAGACTTTAAAGTAGAATACAAATGGGGAAACTTAAAACCGAAGGATGGATTAAAGCGAGTTGTAACTGCAAGATTTCCGAAGGCTGAGTCTCCTGATGCAGTTGAAGAAATCAGCTATATGGGATACAAGATCATTATTGAGAAATTTGGAAACTCCGCAGTGTGTGAGCTCTCTGACAACGACAGTGTTATACTTAAATATGTGTCCTTAGCAACTGTGATTGATGTATTACAGGACCTATTAAATCCATGTGAAACATGCGATATTCCTTGGGGCACAATTGATCAAAGCATTAAGTTGAAAAGAGGTCTTAAAAGCAGAATAAAAAATCTCGACGAAAATGACTTGCCTGCCGGCAGAAGAAAAGCTAAAGTTGAATCGACTGATCGCACTTGAAGCTAACACTCCTTAATTTTGTCTTGAGACGCTTGTTGCGTCTCTTTTTTATTCTTTGGTTGATTTTCATTTAAAGTTCCTTTATACTTTAAATGTACATATATATTCTTTTAAAGGAGGAAACGACAATGAAAGTGACTAAGAAGGGATCAGTTACAAGTTTTCAGTTTGAGGATAAAAAAGAACTAGACTGCTGGGCTAACAAGAACATTACAAACCCTAAGGTAAGAGATGCAGTATTAGCTCCAGTATCGATTCGTGGCAAGCTAAAGAAGAACATAAAATACAAGAAACACAAAACAGACAAAGGAGGTTTAGATAGTGAATCCAATTGCTAGTTTAGCGATCTGCAACACGGCTTCTCTCAATATTTATGGAGTTGAATTCGGAATTGAAGATTACGTTATTGCTGGAATGAACGACAAGACTCCTAGAAAATATAAGATATACTATACTACGAAAGGAGCCTATTTTAACTGGGGCGGGTGTAGGTATTATCTCAGCGAATTCTTGCGAACATAAGAAGGCAGTTTTAGTTACAGGTCGAATTGAGGCGGGCTGGGCTTACAGGCCCGCTTTTTATTTGGCCTGGAATGGATCGTTCGCACCGCCCGCCACAAAATAAACAATTTTATTTCTTACAATAATCAAGTATAATTATATTGTAAGCAAATTATATTTTATGTACAAAGAATATTTAGAAGGTTAAAGGAGGACTAATCTATGAATGTAGTACGTAAAAAGGTTACGATACCCGCTTGCGAAAACCACGAGGGCATATATTCCATCGATGTTGAGATTGATTGGATTTGCCCCGTATGTGGACAACCTCGCGGCGAAGTTAAAAAAGGACTTTCATACGACGGTAGTTTACGGCTCGTCGTCGACACTTGGAAAAACCCTTGTGGACACATCGATAAATATGCCGATGTACGCCGAGAGGCACAAAAAACAATAATAAAGGAGTGATTGTATTGAATAATCCAAGCGTATACTATCAACAGTTAGCTGAATTTCAAGAAGAGGATCCAAAAGCCTTACAAAGGTTTCTTGACAAACAATTTAAAGAGGCTCTAGCTAGTTATCCTAAAGGTTGTGACGAGGAATTATACAGATACTGTGGAATTTGTGGAGCATTGTTGAAATACAGATCAATGGCTTACGATGAGGGGTATCATTTCGATAGCTGTTTATAAGGCGGGGCGGGCTTACAGGCCCGCTTTTTATTTGGCCTGGAA
>Ga0208693_1002747_pt1 | contig 11363 bp, 22 predicted proteins | sample AD_UKC071_MetaG_FD_184438 | JGI IMG/M metagenome (GOLD analysis project Ga0208693, IMG submission 184438) | Active sludge microbial communities of municipal wastewater-treating anaerobic digesters from USA - AD_UKC071_MetaG (SPAdes) (version 2) | ecosystem: Engineered > Bioreactor > Anaerobic >... | reverse complement strand
ATAAAAAGTGGTTACTTCGCTTCCCTGCTTTTAATCGATCGCAGGATTTCGTCTACAGTTTTTTGCTCTTCTTTAGTCAGAGGACGTGCTCTGTCTGACCAGATCAGTGAATCCGGATCGTCTTCGTAGAACCGGCGTTTCAATCTGTCCTTATTTTTAGATGTCTTTTTAGGTACCATTTAATTTGCCTCACCATATATTATATGGTGCTACCATATATATGTATGTGTTGGGTTGTAGCATTGATCTCATTACTTTACCAGTAAACAGTGAATGATGCGGACTTCTCTGGCTATCCCCATGTTCCTAGCCCCACCTTTCGGAATAGTTTCTACTGCAACCGGTCTTAGTTGTTTTCCTCGTCCCAATAGTATCTCGTTCTCCGCGCTAAATGGCATGATAGGTTCTCCGAAAGGAAGGTGTAGACGAATCAGATTACAGATCTCCCCTCTCCCTTCTTCTGGGAAAAAGTTGGCGACCTCTGGGTTTGTTGTTGTTGACATGAAACCCGGGTCTGTATACAGTTTACCAGTTAATAGTCTCTTGGCTTGTTCGTCATCAATTCCTCGCCAAACCTTAAGCCCTTCTTTAGGAGCCGTTATCGCCCGGGAATCAAAAAATCGATCCATCGCGAATATTTTCGACTCTACTTCTGCTTTAGCTTCACCAGTTAATACATTGATTCCTCTTAAATGCTCGTTTATATCTGTATAACCCTCGCCTTTATAATACTCAAAAGCTTCATACCCTTTTTCGTCAAGAAAATCTTCTCCCAGATCTTCAAAAACTAAATGTCTATCCTCATATCTCTGAAACTGTTCTCTCCCAGATGGAAGAGAGTACTCTCTTGCAGCTTGTTTACTTTCAAATTGTTTAAGCGGTTCTACTTCGACAGAGGCTTTCTTCTCAGGTACGACAAACGTTACTATTGTACAACGACAGTTGATGTCGTCTTCAGGTGTACCCATGGCACCCGGGTGAGGGCCCCGTCCCCCTGTCTTGGGGTTTACAAAATCTTCGTCAATAGGTACTTCTTTACCATCCATATATTGATGGGAAGCCCGGACTCGTTCATCTCTGGAACTAACCCATCTTTTCATCATCTTGTGAGTGGTTTTTTCAACTGCTTTAACAGCGGTATCGTATCGGGCTTGTTCGTATACCCGGTGACCTTCAGTACGAACTATGCGACTAGATTTAACAAAATCTCCCTCCAATACCTCAGAAATGGATTTAGCCATCTTGTTATAGGTATCCCCGCGATGGATACCTTGAGTCAGAGTACTGTTTATTTGACGAACAATCTCTGCACGATGAGCTCGTAGACGTTCGTTCAAAACCATTCCGGATAGATCATTCTGGACAGCTTTCTTCGTGAACCCAACTGAAGGAACTGTACCCAGTTTGACGTCCGGGAGAATGGTTTTGAGTTTTATGACCTCGTCTTGGTATGATTGTTTGTACAGTTCAGTGGTGGTAGCACGAATCTTGTTATCTATACGGGTTTGGTGGTGGGATACTACTTCCTTTATCTCTTGCTTGAGTTTGTCTAATCTACCATATTTTGAGAGATCTGTATAGTTTATTCTTCCACTAGCATCCGCGTATTTCTCAAAAACGGTGGAGAGTTTTGATTTCACTTCCTTGCTAAAAGTAGCGTAATCAGCCCCTATTTCACGTAGCTGGTTCCGAAGAAGTTTATCCATCTTCGGATCTAGGGATACCATGGATGGGTTACTCCTCTTCTATATCGAAGTCAGGTTCACGCAGGAATTGAGCTAAATCAATTTCGTCTTCGTTCTGTCTAGCTACTTTCTTTAGTTCTGTTACCGGGTCATCGATGAACGGTAGCCTGGAAATCAGGGTTTCGTCAGATACGATTCCACGGAGTTTGGTGATCATGGTAGCAATCTCGTCACTGTTCTCAGGGACGTTGCGAGTGAACGATATGCTGATATCACGCCAATCATATTTAGGCCCAATTGTACCCAGATAATTACAGATGAGTTCGATCCGTCTCTGTAACGCTTTCTTGAACTCTCTCTCTTTCTGGGATGTGTTCTGTTCCATACCCCAGAGTTTGTACTGTAAAGCAACTCCGGAAACATTGCCAGCAAACTGTTCATCTGTAAGGTTAGCGGTATTACTGAATTTATGAATATCTTTGACTAGCCGTTCCTTGAACAATTCTACTCCAGTATAATCCTGGGTTTTGATTAACCAATCTGCGTCACCGTCTCCCTGTAACAGTATAGCCCGGTTCCTTTTCATAGAGTTGATAGTTTCGGTGTCGGTGGCTCCCATGTTCTTGATTTTGAGGTAGGCGTCCGCAAAGTACTCGAAATCGTTGGCTGTATCAGATTGAACTTTGTCGTACGCATCAATCAGAGAGAGAACTTTTTCAAAATCGCCTAGCTTTTCATCATTGTTTGGGAACTCGATTATTGGTACATCTTGGAATGGATGGGATTCGGCATCAATCTCTATTAACGAAGTTCTGTTAGTACCTTCGTAGTAAACAATTTTGTCTGCTGTATATAGTTCGGCTTTTAGAGTCTTACCTTCATCCTCGTACCAGTACCGAATAGCGTATAACGGGTTTGGGACAATGGAGTTATCGTAAGCCATGATCAGGTTTTCTGGATCGACTGCACCAAACCGAAGTTGAGCGTCTTCATCAAAATAGAGAAGTTCGAATGCAGTGCCCTTGATCCCGGCAGTTTTCGCTAGTTTGACGTTCTCTCGCTGTTCGTCGTTGTACTTGAAAATCTCCAGGATGGTATCTACGAAAGTCTCGTCATCTGCTGTGTATGTAATTGGTTTCCCCAGAAAGTAGCCGAGGTTCACGTCTACGATGTAACCAGGAAAATTGTTGATAATCCTGTTATCGGGTTTGTTGGGGTCGGTGACTGGACGATGTAAAATCCCGTAATGGTTGCCTCTGTAATATTCCGCTAGTTTTTGGTACCTGGTGATATCGTGTTGTTTGATGAGTTCGCTTACTTTCTTAGCCGTGATTTCTTCCATGGTTATTGTTTCCTTCCTTAAAGAGTTTCTATACTTTTCAGTATAACCATATATTCGTACTCAATACTTCGGTTACTTTGTGATATGTCCCGTCTCCAATATGGTAGTGGTACTACCTGGACAATTTCAAATTGATCAGTATCGATTTCAACGATTCCAGCTAGTAAATCGTCTATGTTGCTAAACGTTTGAATTTCGTATCCTGTCATAATTTTTCACCTTATTATAATCCTAGTAACTTTTTGTTGAATGGTAATACATCTGAAATACGGTTAAACTTACTTAATGCTTGTGTAGCCGCATCTACCTGGTCAGCATAAGTCCCGTTCGGGAACATGGCTGCTTCTTCAATAAAATCGTTTACCCATGGAGCTATATGTGGGTGTGGTAGGTATACGTTCCCACTCTCTATCTCCGGGGTAACAGCATAAGCCCGTGATTCTTTGCTGCCTTCTGGTTGAACTGGGATAAGACCGGGTACCCTGCTTTTCAATACCGAAATAACAGCAGGGCCGTTCGCCTTGTCCTCTACCCATTTTGTACGGGCTTCTGGCCATTTCATGGTTAGGGTTAGGACTGCTTGAATAGATCCAACGAAATCCAGTTTCTCACGGATCTGGTCAAGTAGGTACCGGTTAGCTCCACTTTTAGCCCATACCTGACCTGCTACATAGGCAGAACTTTTAGTATCTTTGAACGCCATGTCCCAGGACTGTACTTGTTGTTCCAGTTTCTTTGGTAATGGAATTGCTTCTATTGATACAAATTCACCGTATTCATCCCGGACTGTGACTGGGGGTAGTTTCTGGCCCGGGTAGCACCAGTATCTCCACCAATGACGTTTCAGGATAGACCCTTCTTGTGAGGATGGTTTCTGTTGGTATAGAGCTGACCAGACTCTGGTACCTACTGCTTCTTTTGTAGCTTCCATCCATTTGTGATCGTAACCGTGTTCAGGCCAGAGTGGTTCACCCACTTCTCTACCAAGAGGATCGTTCTCTTCCGCTTCTGCTGGTAGTGATACCACTGTCCATAAATCTGATTCTGATGCTAATAGTCTACCTACTAAATCATCTTGATGCCATCTTGTCATGATGATAATGATAGCCGCCCCGGGATGTAACCGAGTGAGAAGAGTGTTTTGCCATTCATCCCATACCTTTTCTCGGTAAGTGGCGGATTCAGCTTCTTCCCGATTCTTGATTGGATCGTCTATGATGAGTAGATCAGCACCCTGACCGGTAATCGGGCCACCTATACCAGCACTGATCATCCCTCCTGTATCACCTTCTATATCCCAGCTGTTCATGGAAGCATTTTCAGTAGAAACAGATACCCCGAACAGTTCTTGGCCAAACTCTTCTACTTTACGACGATTAGATCGACCAAACCGTCTGGCTAAAGCATCTCCGTAACAAACCATGATAACTCTACGAGATGGGTCTCTGCCAATGAAATAAGATGGGAACGTTTCAGATACAGTCATGGATTTAGAGTGACGGGGTGGCATGGTCAGGATTAGACGGTTGATATCCCCTTGTTCTACTTGACTTAGTAGTTCACCTATGTAATCTGTGTGCCTGGATGCTATATGCCTACCCCTGTGTACGTAATGTACGTAGTAGGGGTAATCATTCGCCGCTAGAGCCGTCCGTAATAGCGGGTCGGAGAATTTCTCGAAGTTTTCTGGCAACGTCTGGGTGATGTTGGATCACTTCCTGGATGATTCGGTATTCATGTTGCTGTCTCACATCTACTCTACCTGAGTATTCTACATCTTGTTTATCTTTCCATTGACCAGGTCTCCTATTTTTCAACCAGAATATCTGAGCGGTAACATTACCGTTCATAGCAGCCTTATACAGGGCGTTTTCCACTTCATAATCTACTACTTCTTTAGTCCGTTTAAAGACTTCGTTGAACTCGTCGAACCTATTCCGCCAGGCGTACAGGGTACCGATATGGATTCCCATATTATGAGCTATTTGTTTATCGAGTAGCCCTTCGCGTACCCAACCCTGAATAAGCTCTAATCCTTCACCGGAAATCCATTTAGTGTATTCTGGTTTTCTTCCAGCTTTGGATACAGGTTTTGGTTTGGGTGGAGGTCTTGTTCGTTTGAACCCTGTAATTGTGGTCATGGTTTTATTATTTCGTTTTTTATTACGTTAATTCATATATTTATAGACTACGCCGCTGGTTATAACGAATCGAAATCAATTTGTGGTAGGTTTTCGATGGGTTCTTCGTCAACCAAGGTAGCCATATCTTGTATATGTAGGATGAGAGCGGCTTCAATGTATCGGGATCGGTTGATATCCCCTCTTAATCTATCGATATGTTCCAGTACCAGAGGATCGATAGTGATACAGATTGTTTGTCGCCATTGTTTAGGTGATGTGAGTGTTGGGTTATCCATGGTTAATACGATCATCCTTACATCCTACATTCTTTTCTGGTCGCATATCGTAAGCTACCCAGATCTTGTGTAGTACGTGACATAACCGGTACACTTTATTCGGTTCTAACCCGGCTTTTATACGTACTTCTTCGGGTATCCGTATCCGGCAATGGTTATTAGGTTTCAGGGATTCCATCTAGCTCATCATTCGTATTCGTTATTGATTCTTCTATTTCCTCTACCTTGCGGGCAAGTGCTTCGTTGCAAACCCGGCTGATTACTAACCCATGACGTTTAGCTCGCTGTTTCAAATCCAGCGGAATCTGGATTAGTGTTGGGGAGTAAACCGTTTTCTGTCTCTCAATTGTTCTCATTGTTTAGTTTACCTCATAATTTATCTCATAATATATATAGACATACTCTTATTTATTATTTGCGATGGGGAACACAAAACACAATCATCTAATAGCATTAAGGCCAGTGAACTACCACGCCCTAAAGGGCGGGGTAGTTCACCTTAGATCTAATCTTCCCCACCAATATACGCATCCAGACGTTTCTGTTTTTCTGTCACTCTTCGTACTGGTGGGATGTATGGTCGTAACTCACAATCCACAATTGTATCACAGAACCGATTATAGTGATAACCGCAGAACCAGCAATCCTCGTCATCATCCTCTTCTATTGGTTCACCTAATATTGACCTTTTCCAATGACAAGGGCCACATCTAGCTTCCATCTCTTCAATCGATATAACAGACCGCCACATTTTTTTCTCTACACCTCCTTTGTATTCATTTCTGAGTCCAGTGGTAACCCCATTGGTAACCCCATCCATGTCGTGTACTTAGATGAGTCTTTTATGACTTCGTAACCCATCTCCTGTAGGATGTATTTTATCAACCGAGAAATTACCGCGCGATTGGTTTGCAGTTTTCTTAAAGCCTTCTCCTCATCCACTAATTTTTTTGTTAGTGATTTCACTGAGACCACTGAAATCCCCTGTACCCTTGAGACTACCAATGGTCTCAGAACCTCTATCAGTTCTCGTTGTCGTTCGTATTCAGTTGGGTTTTCGAGATAATTACGGTTTATCGCCATTACCATACCTCCACATCTCTTAACATCCTCATAACAGCGAGCTTCTCATTCCGAGTGAGTAAACGATGGCCTACTCCAGCTAGATGATCAGAAGGATGCTCGGTTTTTAGTTCATAATGAGCGGTTAGCTGTCCTGAACCATAAATACGTATGTGAATCTGGTAGTCACCTACGATTTTTCGTGCAGTATAAATCTGTCCCTTGTACCGGAACGAAAAATCGTTGTAGAAATACCCGTGTTCATGTAGAATCCTTACGATGTCGTCCAGTTTTGAAGGCTCTACATACATAATTAGATGATCAGCACTTTCTACGCGCCAGCCAACATAGTTTAGGATGGAACGATACCATCGAACTAACTTCTGCCAGATATTCATTTATACACCACCTTTAGTCTGTTTAACGCTTCAACCGCTTCCTCCATGTAACTCAACATCGTTCTCATCTCCTGTTTCTTCGTGTTCGTCGTTTCTTCCTAAGATCAATTTCTGAAGAAATGGGGTTGGAAGCCTTTCAGGATCATCCTTCAACATTTCTTCGTGTTTCTCCAGTATACGCTGTAGTTTCCTCTCCCTTAGCCAACGCCTCTGATTCTCCCGGTTAATAACCCTCCACTTGTCCCGGTTCAGTTCTCGCCACCGTTTATTGACAGCATATTGTTTCTGTTTCATCTACTAGCACCTCCCAATCAATCTACTCTTCGAACTTTGAATCCTTGAAGCCGTGCACCTGCTTTGATCATCTCCTCCATACTCAAGTCTTTCCCCCGCATCTCTTTAGTGAGGCGAGGCATCTCTACTGCGTATGTTATCAACGTTTCTGCAGCTAACCCGAGAGGTAGTGTACCGTACACAATTTTACCCTTTATCTGCTGAGGGTTGCTGATATGGTCAATCACCTCCCCAACAATCCCTTGAGCAGCTAACCATTCGACTAGCCCCTTATGCCGGGATACAATAACAGTCTTTGTTTCCCGGCATTTAGGGCAAATTGCGGATATCCCAAGTTCGTGTTTCTGATACATCTCGCCACAACAACGGCACACCCAGTACGAATCCGGGCTAGCCGTTTCATAAGTAATAATCTGGTTACTCGTTTCCATGTGTCATTCCTCCATCCTCATATTTGCGATTTAAAGGCAGTTCTATGTTTAGACGTGTTCTTCCATAGGGAAGAGTGAGATCCTTTGTTAAATCGCAGATATGAGGGTCTAAGAGCATGTCTAAGACCCGGTTCCCCTCATATCTACGCACAAATTTCTCTCCGCGGTACATCACTCCATATAGTTCTGTGCTTCTTCAGGGTAGTCAACACGGTAAGCATCGACTTCTCGGATAATCCTAGATCGTAGGGAATCCGTAACAGATACGGATGTGGATACATTCTTCCCAACCCGAATCGCTCCGGATTGGCCTACGAAGTAGTATTTCCCGTCAGGTCTCATAAACGCTGTGTATTTTGAGGAGGTTTGCTTACCCCGCGGATATCCCAGCATCTTCTCGAAGTAGAAGCAGATGCTTTTCCGCATTGGCCACTTTGGTAGTTTTGTCATTCTTCATCACCACCTAAAAATTTAGAGGGGTTATTCCTCAGCTTCCAGTTCATCCAGCTCATCCTGCAGTTCCTGGGTCATCATTCTTTCTTCCTCTAACTGCTCCAGGCTTCCTCTAACTGCTCCAGGACTTGCAGCAGTACCTCCGGGAGGGCTAAACCGATAGCCCCATCATAGTCGGTTAAATACGCCCGGAGCTTCTGTTGGGCGATCTCTTCCAGGATGTCGTACCCGAGAAGGTCGATGAGCTTCTCCCGAACCTCCTCAATGGTGTCTTCATAGACGGTGTCCATGTTTCTTTCACCTCCGTTTTTAGTTGTAGTTCAGGGGCACCCCCACCCCCTCCCTACAATATCTTATTAGCCTTCAAACCTTATAATACTTTTGATTTAGTATGGGGTGGGGACAGTCCTCACTTATCATGGGATGGCTCGTTGGTCTATCACTAATCCCTTAGTCCAGTTGTAACATCCGGGAGGATCTACCACCTCTCCCGGGGTCTCGTATCCAACGAGTTTCATGTTTTGATAGCGGCAATACCAGAATGTGAAAAGCCCATTCTGCCGCTCAAGTAAATGGTGACACCCAGTACGGCAAGGGTGGATAATCGTAGAATCTTTTTTACCTGACATACTCCCCCAATTCGCTATTTCAACATCCTTGGTCGTAATTCGTCTAACGAAACAACAAACCGAACTGGTTCCCGGCGTATGTTCAGGTATTCTACGAGGGCGGTCTTTTCTTTGTTGTTAATACGAACTATCGTAACGGCTAAATCCTGTTTCTTCGGAAACCGTTCATACCATGGTGGTAGAACGTTTTTGGGTCTCCACCATACAGGTTGCCCTTTACGCATATTAATCACCGTCTCTACTACTAAACGTTATCAGTTTTTCATAATAATATACGGATCAAATATACCATGTCCACAACAAGCATACTCTACACCTGGAAGATACCCTAAACATGCATCATGCCCTTCTGGTGTAGGAGAACAACCACATCGTATACATGGCCTATCTTCCCAATCAGAGACAGGAATCCCGATATCACAATAAAACCATTCACCAGTACTATCATCTAACATAATTTTATGCCCACGAATATGCCCAGTTACCGTCATTTTAGTCCTCATCCTCAAAAAGCCAGTTATTCATTTTAGATTTATTTGTAAAAGGTATTGCGGTATATTTTCTAGTGCGTTCATCATCTTCTAAAGCTGACCATCTCAAAAATATAGTGGATTGCTTTTTCTCAAGTTGTGGTAAAATCCTGATATTTACCGTGTCTTTACAGATCCAGACATAGTATTTATCAGGATGTGATACTGCGTACTTGATAAATTCTACCTGTTTTGTATGACTCTTTTTAGTGGTGGTACCCCATACATCACCGCTATTTGAACCGTACCAAACCCCATCCTGTAAAACCCAGCATTTAGTGAGTTTGTTGGGAGCTTTGATTACAACTTTTGAAATTCCTGAGACATTTAATCCATTCAGTTTCATTTTTCTTCTTCCTCCTTTTTCATCTTCTTCAATAGTTCAAAGAACCGTTCCGCATCCATAACTACAACTGGTTTAATTCGATTCTTTTTCATCACCAATAACCAATCAGTTCCGGGATTCTGATTCTCTTGAGCTTGTTTGATCCAGGATACTACCTTCCAAACCTCCTGCCATTTACATTCAACTGAAAATGGAAACAGCTGTTTAGCTTCCCCTACTAATCGAACATCTACACCACTCTGCCCACCCTCCCGGGAGGCAATCATTTCATCCGGGCCCCATGATAGCCCAGTTAGATCAGATATTTTTTGACAAACCCATTTCTGAAGTTCACGCCCCTTAGCTTTAGCTGACGATACTTTTATAGTCATTCACAAAACCTCGGTTTCCTTTGTTCACGGAATTGAGCTTCAATCTGGTTCCATAGATCGATTACAGCGTCTTTCAATTCTTGTTCTAGATGGTTTTCTTCTACAGCGATGATAGCGTCCTCCAATGATCTACCTAGATTCCGGTCATTCAATTTGTACGTAGTATCCCCAGTGTTGGTTTTTAGGTAGCGAAGATTTGCTCTGATGTCGTCGATCCCGTAATCATACATAATATAAACTTCAGCTTCTCCATGTGGTTTCCAGACTGATGATTTGTACACTTCGATTACTGTTTTTACACCTACTGTGCGTTCATGTTCTTTTCCCTTGAACTTACGTTTTGCTTTGATGCGTTGGGGTGTACCACATCTAAGTCGGAGACTGGAATAAAACCCGATTGCTTCTCCTCCAGGAGATTTGTACCGGATTCCGTAAGGGCCGGCATCCAGGTTTTGTCGAATCTGATTTGAACAGACCATCAAAATATCTTTACGAGCAATCAAGCGACAAGTTTTCCGTAACTCTTCACTGAACTCTTTTGCTCGTCGCATCCCCATTTTATCGCCTTCATCTTTATCCATTTCCATGTTGGTGGATAAAGCGGCAAGAGAATCAGCAAATATACCGTAAATCGGTTTTTCAGCTTTCGATTCGTCGTCTTTAGGTATCCATTCTCTTACCGCTTGAAAAACTTCTGTGACAGTGTTAGGATTAGTGTATTCGATTTCGTCCGGGTTAAGCCCGAACATCCGGGCGAATTGTTTGTTTAGGCGGGCTTCTGGATCGTGAAACATTATTGCTCCACCAGCACGTTGAATATTACCTGCTATTTGACAGAGTAAAACAGTTTTCCCAGCACCAGAAGGCCCAAAAATCTCTACAAGAACACCAAGCGGGATACCTCCTTCTCTAAACCTACCACCACTGATAGCTAGATCAAGAAGAGTTGAACCAGTAGAAACAGTAACCCCCGTTCCATCGTATTCCGGTTCCTCAACCTTAGGTTCGCTATGCTTTTCTACCTTTTCTATCATCTGTTCACTTAACCGTTTTGCTGGTGGTTGTAACCGTTTCATAACTTCTCCTCTACAAAAAAATTAGAGATTATGAAGCATCCATACAGTCTTCCCATAGAACACATCCCATACATTCAGGAAACTCGTCTGCGTCTTCCCCGAAAGTGTGTCCATGTGGGCATTCTTCTGCACTAACTTCCTTCTTCCCCTTCTTCTTAACAGTCTTCTTAGTAACCGGTTTTTGAGTAGCACTCTTCTTGACAGGGATCGGTTCCTCATCCTTCTCATCATCAATCTCTGTTTCTTCTTCGTCTTCCTCTTGTTCAGAAACAGGTTTAGGTCTTGAAGAAGAGGGCTTCCTAACAGAAGAAGATTCCTCTTCTCCTT
>Ga0208693_1002741_pt1 | contig 11377 bp, 10 predicted proteins | sample AD_UKC071_MetaG_FD_184438 | JGI IMG/M metagenome (GOLD analysis project Ga0208693, IMG submission 184438) | Active sludge microbial communities of municipal wastewater-treating anaerobic digesters from USA - AD_UKC071_MetaG (SPAdes) (version 2) | ecosystem: Engineered > Bioreactor > Anaerobic >... | reverse complement strand
CAGTCTCATCGAACAGCTTGTAGCGCCGTTCGCGGGGTTTGGCGTTGCGTACCAGGGCATCGCTCAAAGGCATGGCGGGGTCGCTTTCTCGCAGCAGGGCGAATGGGAGTGAAGATTTCCAGGGTCGCCGGATGCAAAATTGGATAGTGACCCTGAGTTGTAACCCCAAGCATACTGCGGATGTTTGCGGAAAGCTACGGACGACTAGGGAAAGAAAGGCATGAAAAAACCCGCACTTGGCGGGTTCTATTTTCCATCATGGATGGTGATGGATGGGAATTTGGCGGAGAGAGAGGGATTCGAACCCTCGTTAGAGTCACCCCTAAACAGCATTTCCAGTGCTGCGCCTTCGACCGCTCGGCCACCTCTCCAAGAGCTGCCCTTTCCCTGGCAGCAAGCGTGAAACTATACTCGAAGTGACCCCGCCAAGGCAAACCGCCTTGGCGTGTCGTCGGCTCAGTTCAGACCTTTCATGGTCAGGCGGATGCGGCCCTGCTTGTCGATTTCCATGACCCGGACCTTGACGATATCGCCAACCGTCAGTTTGTCGCTGACGCTCTGCACCCGCTCCTCGCAGATTTGCGAGATGTGCACCATGCCGTCGCGGCCGGGCAAGATCGCCACGAACGCGCCGAAGTCCATGATCCGCACCACCTTGCCTTCGTAGATTTGACCGGCTTCGACATCGGTGGTGATCTGCTCGATGCGCCGACGCGCCTCGTCGCCCGCGGCTTTGTCCACGGAGGCGATCTTCACCATGCCATCGTCGGTGATGTCGATGGTGGCGCCGGTATCCTCGGTGATCGAGCGGATGGTGACCCCGCCCTTGCCGATCACATCGCGGATCTTTTCCGGATTGATGCGCAGGGTGGTGTAGCGCGGCGCGTACTGGGACAGCTCCTGGCGCGGCTTGACGATGGCTTCGCTCATCTTGCCGAGGATGTGCATGCGCCCTTCGCGAGCTTGGGCCAGCGCCGTTTCCATGATCTCGCGGGTGATGCCATCGATCTTGATGTCCATCTGCAAGGCGGTGACGCCCTCGGTGGTGCCCGCCACCTTGAAGTCCATATCGCCCAGATGATCTTCATCGCCGATGATGTCGGTCAATACCGCAAAGCGATCTTCTTCCTTGATCAAGCCCATCGCGATTCCGGCCACCGGAGCCTTGATCGGCACGCCGGCGTCCATCAGCGACAAGCTGGCCCCGCACACCGAAGCCATCGAGCTGGAGCCGTTGGATTCGGTGATTTCCGACACTACCCGCACCACATAGGGGAATTGATCGGATTTGGGGATGACCGCCTGCACGCCGCGCTTGGCCAGACGGCCATGGCCGATTTCGCGCCGCTTGGGGCTACCGACCTGGCCGATTTCGCCGACCGAGTAGGGCGGGAAATTGTAGTGCAACAAGAAGGACTGACGATATTCGCCATCGATGGCGTCGATGATCTGGGCATCCCGCTCGGTGCCCAGGGTGGTGACCACCAGCGCCTGGGTTTCGCCACGGGTGAACAGGGCCGAACCATGGGTGCGCGGCAACACGCCGACCCGGACAGTGATCGGTCGCACGGTGTGGGTGTCCCGACCGTCGATGCGCGGCTGGCCGGACAGGATGCGTCCACGCACGATCCTGCTTTCCAGAATCGAGAATGCGCGTTCGATCGCCGGCGGGGTCCAGCGTTCCGGCTCCTGGGCGGGGATCTCGGAGAGCACCTGGGCACGAATCTCGCTGACCCGCTGCTGGCGGGTCAATTTCTCGGCGATCTGGTAGGCTTCGTTCAGCGCCGTTTCGGCGACGGCGTTCACCGCGCTGGTCAGCGCGGCGTCTTCGGCCGGCGGTTGCCAGTTCCACGGCTGGACCCCAACTGTCGCTGCTAGTTCCTGGATGGCCTGGATGGCCGTCTGCATCTGCTCATGGCCGAACACCACCGCGCCGAGCATGACCTCTTCGGGCAATTCCTCGGCCTCGGATTCCACCATCAACACCGCCCGCTGGGTGCCTGCGACCACGAGGTCCAGTTGCGAGGACTTCAACTCGCGGCGGGTGGGGTTGAGGATGTACTGGCCGTTGCGATAGCCGATCCGGGCTGCGCCGATGGGACCGTCGAACGGTGCGCCGGACAGCGCCAGGGCCGCCGATGCGCCCAGCAGAGCCGGAATTTCCGGGTCCACCTGGTTGTTCAGGGACACCACGGTGGCGATGATCTGCACTTCGTTGGTGAATCCGTCGGGAAACAGCGGGCGCAGCGGCCGATCGATCAGCCGGGCGGTCAACGTTTCGCTCTCGGAGGGACGCCCCTCGCGGCGGAAAAAACCGCCCGGGATGCGACCTGCCGAGTAGGTGCGCTCCTGATAGTCCACGCGCAAGGGGAGAAAATCCCGGCCTTCCTCTTCTTTGGCGACGACCACGGTGACCAGCACGACGGTATCAGCCATGTTGACCAACACCGCGCCACTGGCCTGACGGGCGATTTCACCCGTTTCCAGGGTCACGCTGTGTTGACCGTACTGAAATGTTTTTTTGATGGGCGTCACAAAAGCGTCCTTGTGCGATGGTGAGATCGGAGGGCAATGCTCAGCGGCGCAAGCCGAGGCGACTGATGAGATCCTGATAGCCTTGCAGATTTTTCCGCTTCAAATAGTCCAGCAGTTTACGGCGCTGGTTGACCATCTTCAGCAGACCGCGCCGGGAATGATGATCCTTTTTATGCGCGCCGAAATGCGATTGCAAACCGTTGATGCGGTTGGTCAGCAGGGCGACCTGCACTTCCGGCGAGCCGGTGTCGGCGGGGCCGCGCTGAAAATCGCGCAGAATCTGCGCCTTCTGTTCGGTATTGAGTGGCATCAGCTCAAACTCCAATTCGGTTGTGTCCAACGTTTGTCAAAAATGTTAACCCCGCCGGGGTCAATCAACAAGCAGACCCTGTCCGTCAACCGGCTTCGCCGACGCCGACCAACAGTCGTCGTGGCGCGACCCGGCCATCGTCCAGGATTTCACCCAGGCCCAGGAATTGCTGTTCACCCAGGTATAAGCGCACCCACCCCTGAGTGGGCGCGCGCGGCGCCAGCACAGGCTGGCCTTGCCGCAGGTAGAAAGCTGCATCGCTCTGCACCCGTACAGCCGGCCACGGCGCGACGGCGCTGTCTGGCGGCAACAACAGGGCATCCAACGCGGCCCAGCCTTGTTCGGCCTGAGCGCGTAGTGTTTCCAGGCTGACCATTCGCTCCGTCTGGTACGGCTCCACCGCAGTGCGCCGCAGTGCGGTGATATGCGCGCCACAGCCTAGCACTGCACCGAGATCGGTCGCCAGGGTCCGGACATAGGTCCCCTTGGAACAACGCAACTCGCATTCCAGTTCCGCGCCGTCCAGTCGCAGTAGCCGCAGTTCGTGGATGGTCACCTGGCGCGGCTGGCGTTCGACTTCGATCCCGCGCCGAGCCAGCTTGTAGAGCGGCTGGCCGTCGCGTTTCAAGGCGGAATACATGGGCGGAATCTGCTGGATGATCCCGGTGAAGCGCTGGAGCGCCGCTTCCACCTCTGCGCGGTTCAGTGCGGGGACCGGCTGGGTCGCGACGATCTCGCCCTCGGCGTCGCCGGTCGTAGTGACGACGCCAAGCCGGCAACTGAAGCGATAGGCTTTGTCTGCATCCAGCAAATAGCCGGACAGCTTGGTCGCTTCGCCGAGACAGATCGGCAACAAGCCGCTGGCTAGCGGATCGAGACTCCCGGTGTGGCCGGCCTTGGCGGCCTGATACAGACGCTTGACCGCCTGCAAGGCAGCGTTCGAGGTCCAGCCGACCGGTTTGTCCAGCAACAGGACGCCATTGACCTGGCGGCGGTTGCGGATGTTCATACCGGTTTCTCCGCCGTGTCAGCGTCTGGCTCCGGGTCATCGTCGCGATGCTTGCTGACATCGGCGGCGACCGCTGCGTCGATCAACGCCGACAGGCGAGCGCCATGCTCCACGACCTCATCGTAGCGAAAATCCAGCTTCGGAATGGTGCGAATCCGCATACGCCGCCCCAACTCGCGACGCAGCAGCGGTGCAGCGCGATTGAGCTCGGCTACGCGCTCCACTCGTTCGGTCGTATCGCCGATCAGCGTTACGTAGATACGAGCGTAGGCCAAATCGCGGCTGACTTCGACACTGGTCATGGAAATCAGCGCCAGCCGCGGATCGCGCAGTTCGTCGCGGATCAATTCCGCCAACTCCCGGCGAATCTGCTCGCCGATGCGGCGGGTGCGCGGATAGGCTTTCATCGTTGTTCAGCGTCCTTTCCAGCCATCGCCTACAGGGTGCGCTCCACCTGTACCCGCTCGAACACTTCGATGTGGTCGCCTTCATGGATGTCGTTGTAGTTCTTGACCCCCATGCCGCACTCCATACCAGCCCGCACTTCGCTCACGTCATCCTTGAAGCGGCGCAGCGAGTCTAGCGCCCCTTCGAAGATCACCACGTTGGCTCGCAGGACCCGAATAGGATTGTTGCGGCGCACCACACCATCGGTCACCATACAGCCAGCCACCACCCCAAACTTGGGCGAGCGGAAGACTTGGCGTACCTCGGCCATACCGATGATCTCTTCCTTGAATTCCGGCTTGAGCATGCCGACCATGGCCTTTTTGATATCGTCGATCAGTTCGTAGATGACGCTGTAGTAATGCAGCTTCAACCCTTCTTCTTCGGCGAGCTTCTTGGCCATGCTGTCGGCGCGCACGTTGAAGCCGATCAGGATGGCTTTCGGCGTGCGGGCCAGGTTGACGTCCGATTCGGTGATGCCGCCTACGCCGCTGGCGATGATCTTGACCTGCACCTCGTCGGTGGATAGCCGCGTCAAGGCATCGACGATGGCTTCGGCCGAGCCCTGCACGTCGGCCTTGATCACCAGGTTGAGTATGTTGATCTGGCCGGCCTCGAACATCTTCGAGATCCCTTCGAGATCGATCCCCGGTTTGCGGGACTGCTCCTCCTTGAACTTGTTCTGGCGGAACAGGGCGATTTCACGGGCTCGACGTTCGTCGGTGACCGCGATCACCTCATCGCCGGCCTTGGGGGTGCCCGACAGGCCCAGAATCTCGACCGGAATCGAAGGACCAGCCTCGCCGACGCCCTGGCCGTTTTCGTTGAGCATGGCGCGGACCCGGCCATATTCCAGGCCGCTTAGAATCACGTCGCTCTTGTGAAGCGTGCCGCTCTGGACCAGCACCGTCGCCACCGGGCCACGGCCTTTGTCCAGCCGTGATTCGATCACCACGCCCTTGGCGGGGCCATCCACCGGCGCCTTCAGCTCCAGGACCTCGGCCTGCACCAGGATCTGATCCAGCAGATCATCGATGCCCATGCCGGACTTGGCCGAAACATAGGCGAACAGGGTATCGCCACCCCATTCCTCGGAAATGACGCCTTGGGCGGAAAGCTCGCTCTTGACCCGCTCCGGATCGGCGCTGGGTTTGTCCATCTTGTTGACCGCCACGACGATCGGCACGTTGGCAGCGCGGGCGTGCTGGATCGCTTCCAGGGTCTGTGGCATCACCCCATCATCGGCTGCCACCACCAGCACCACGACATCGGTGGCCTTGGCGCCCCGCGCGCGCATGGCGGTGAACGCCGCGTGTCCGGGAGTATCGAGGAAGGTGATGACGCCTTTCGGAGTACGAACATGGTAGGCGCCGATATGCTGGGTGATCCCGCCCGCTTCGCCAGCCGCGACCCGAGTGCGGCGGATGTGGTCGAGCAGGGAGGTCTTGCCATGGTCCACATGGCCCATGATGGTCACCACCGGTGGGCGTGGCAATGCTTCGCCGCCGCCGCCTTCGGCGGTCAGCGACTCCTCGATGGCGTTTTCCTTGAGCAGCTTATAGGTGTGCCCCATCTCCTCGACCACCAGCGCGGCGGTTTCCTGATCGATCACCTGGTTGATGGTGACTTTCAGGCCCATCTTCAGGAACGCGGTCTTGATCACCTCGGTGGCTTTGACCGACATCTTCTGGGCCAGGTCGGTGATGCTGATCGTTTCGGGAAGACCAACCTCGCGTACGATCGGCGCAGTGGGTTTGGCGAAGCCATGGCGCGGCGACGGCGATGCGCCGGGTTTGGCGTTCTTGGCTTTGCGGAGCTTGCCAGGCCGTGGAAAGCGCTCGTCATCCAGCTCCTCTTTCCGCCGTTGGCTGGCGGCGTCGACGCCGCCTTCGCTGCGCGATTTGCCAGCTGGGCGGGCGGGTGTTTCGGAGCGTCGTTTGACCTTGGTGTCTGGCGTCGGCGCTGCTGCCGGCGTGCCCGCAAATTTACGGGGTTTGGCTTCGGCATCACCACCGGGTCCGCTGCGACGTGGAGCCTGGGCCGTAGCTGGCCTGGTGGCTCCCGCTCCCGCTCCCGTCTTATGGGCTGGGGATTCGGTCGAGCGGGGCACAGTCGATCTTTCCACCGGTCTGCGACGGGCTTCCGGTTCGGATGTACGACGGGCTTCCGGTTCGGATGCACGACGAGCTTCCGGTTCGGATGCACGACGAGCTTCCGGTTCGGGTGCACGACGAGCTTCCGGTTCGGATGCACGACGAGCTTCCGGTTCGGATGCACGACGAGCTTCTTCCTCGGGCGCACGACGGGCTTCCGGTTCGGATGCACGACGAGCTTCTTCCTCGGGCGCACGACGAGCTTCTTCCTCGGGTGCGCGTTGTTGCTGCAACGCCTGCTCTTGCTGAGCACGAGACTCGTCGGATTCCTTCGGGGGGTGACGCCGTTCCTCGAGTTCCACCACCGGTTGCGCTGATGCTTCGCTGCGAAGTTCAGGCTCAGGGCGGCGAGGCGTCTCCTCTTCCACTAGGCTGCGCTTGACGTAGGTGCGTTTCTTGCGCACCTCGACGCTGACCGTCTTGACTTGCCCGGTCGTGCCGCCGCCCATCTTGATTTCGCTGTGCGTCTTGCGCTTGAGCGTGATCTTCTTGGGCTCGACCGCCCCTTGTATTTGTCGACCGGCGTGACTCTTACGCAAGTGCGTCAGTAAATCCACTTTCTGTTTTTCCGTAATCGTAGCGTCCGCCCCGGCCACCAAGATCCCGGCTTCGGTGAACTGCTCCAACAGGCGATCCACCGGTATGCCGACGACCGTCGCGAACTGCTTGACCGTTACATCCGTCATTTACCACCCCCAAGACGAGCCGGTCCTACCGCTCGCTCTTCGAAAACCAAGGCGCCCGCGCCGTCATGATCAATTTTGCGGCTCGCTCGTCGCTCAATCCGGCAATATCATTCAGATCGTCCACCGACAATTCGGCCAGATCTTCCATGGTTGCGATCCCATGGCTGGCCAAGGTGAACGCCAATTCCTGGTCCATGCCTTCCATCCGCAGCAGATCCTCGGCTGGTTCGGTGCCGCCGAGCCGTTCTTCGGCAGCGATCGCGCGGGTCAGGAGCACGTCACGCGCCCGTCCACGCAATTCCTCGACGATCTCCTCGTCGAACTCGGCAATCTCCAGCATCTCGTGGGTGGGTACGTACGCGACCTCTTCCAGCCCCGCGAACCCCTCGCGAACCAAGATGGCAGCGATGTCCTCATCCACACCCAGCTGTTCCATGAACATGCGCAGCAAGGCGCCATCTTCCTGGCCGCGCTTGGTTTGCGCCTGCGCACGGGTCATGACGTTCAAGGTCCAGCCGGTCAACCGGCTGGCCAGCTGCACATTCTGGCCGCTCTTGCCGATGGCCTGCGCCAGCTGCTTTTCGTCGGCGACGATGATATCCATGCTATGGGTGTCTTCATCGACGACGATCGATTCGACTTCTGCCGGCGACATCGCATTCATGACGAAGCGGACCGGATCGTCGTCCCATTGGACGATGTCCACCCGCTCGCCGGCCAATTCATTGGTGACGCTTTGTACCCGCGCGCCGCGCATCCCTACACAGGCCCCCACCGGATCGATGCGGGCGTCCTTGCTCTTGACGGCGATCTTGGCCCGCGAGCCGGGATCGCGGGCAGCGCCCTTGATTTCGATGATGCCCTGATTGATTTCCGGCACTTCCAGGGTAAACAGTGCGATCAGGAATTCCGGGGCCACGCGGCTGATGAACAATTGGGGGCCGCGGCTCTCGGTGCGCACGTCCTTCAGATAACCGCGCACCCGCTCGCCGATGCGAAACGATTCGCGGATGATCAGCTCCTCGCGGGCGATCTTGGCCTCGACATTGCCGCCCACATCGACGATGACATCGCCGCGCTCCAGCCGCTTGACCACACCGCCGATCAGTTCGCCCTTGCGGTGCAGATAGGCGTCCACGATCTGGGCACGCTCGGCGTCGCGCACCTTCTGCACGATGACCTGCTTGGCGGTCTGGGCGGCGATGCGACCGCCGAAATCGGCGTTTTCCAGCGGCGTTTCGGCATAGTCGCCCGCCTGGATGCCCGGCTGCAACCGCATGGCTTCGGCCAGGGTCATTTGCCGGTCGGGATTTTCGATCTGGGCAGGTTCAGCCATGACCAGCCAGCGCCGGAAGGTTTCATAGCCGCCGGTGCGCCGATTGATCACGACCCGCACGTCGGGATCGCCCTCGTAACGCTTTTTTGCTGCCGATGCCAATGCCACTTCAAGGGCGCCGAAGATGATCTCCTTGTTGACACCCTTTTCATTGGAGACGGCATCCACCACCAGCAGAATCTCTTTATTGCCTTCTTTGCTGTCTTTAACGCGCATGTCGTTCTGCCTCCCAGCCGGGTCCTCATACTCGGTCATCCGATCCTAGAGCTCGGGTACCAGTCGCGCTTTCTCGATTTGTCCGAGTGGTATCCTCCATTCCCGTGTTTCGCTGTCAACGATCACCACATCGCCGTCACGCATTCCGAGCAGGCGCCCGATCAGCTTCCGTCGCCCATCCAACAGTTCTCGCAACTGGATCCGCACTTCCGAGCCGGCGAAGCGCTCGAAATGCGCGGTGTCGAACAGCGGACGGTCCAACCCTGGCGAAGAGACTTCCAGAACATATTGGCCGACAATCGGATCTTCGACATCCAGCACGCCGCTGACCTGGTGACTGACCCGTTGGCAGTCGTCCACCGTAATCCCGGTTTCGCTGTCGATATAGATCCGCAACAGAGAATTGCCGCGGCGGGGATGGAACTCGATCCCGACCAGCTCGTAGCCCATGGTATCCACGACGGCCGCCAATATCCGTTCAAGTCTCTGTAGGTCCTGGCGCATTTCGATCACCGGAAATAAAAAATGGGCCTGCGGCCCACTCGTTCGCCCATCTTGGTTGACCCTTGCGGCTGGGCATCTTGCGCAGCTGACCCCAAAGTCGAGGGGCTACTGCTGCATTTGCCTGCCGTTTAACGGGCATCCCCTGTCATAGCGGGGCATGATCTCTGCCTGCCATGGGCCGCCAGACGCGGAGATCTTCGCTCCCAACTGGATGCGGCCGCATAAAAAAAGCCCTTGACGGGCTTCCTTGATACTTTGGTAGCGGGGGCAGGATTTGAACCTACGACCTTCGGGTTATGAGCCCGACGAGCTACCGGACTGCTCCACCCCGCATCAGAGATAGAAAATATAACATCAATTATGACTGTATTGCAAGAGGGGATTATTTCGACCGCGCCTCTCGCGAAGGTTCGTCGCCTGGTTCGGCTGACGCGAGACTTCCCGATGAGACGGTCGAATCCGCTGCAAGTTCACTGGCGCGTGCCGGATGTTGTTCGCGCCCCCAGGCGCGCACGTACAAGAGCGTCCCCAGGAACAGCAGGACACTGAAACCGATGGTCAACCAGGCCAGCCAGGGTCGGGTCATCGGTCCGGCGACCTCGAATACGCCGACCAGGAAATAGAACAGCGCCAGAAAACTGGTCCAGGCATGGGTATAGGGCCGACCGTGCAACAGGCCACGCATGGGAATCAGCAAAGGACCGGCTAGCAGGATCAACGCCAATGAGATCGGAATCTGGCGTGGCGGTTCCAGCCAGGTCAACCAAAGCAGCAGCAGACCGAACAAGCCGAAATGGCCGACCAGCGCGATTCCATGCCAAAAGCGGCTCATGCCACCGCCTCCAGCCGTTGCGCTGTTTCCGCCAGCCGGCGGCCTAGCGTCCGGCACAGCTGTTTCTCCTCGGCGCTTAGCGTGTTTTTGGACAGCGCGCCCGACCAGTGGCTGGCACCATAGGGGGTGCCGCCGCTGTGGGTCTCGTTCAACGCCGCTTCGGTGAAAGGTATTCCCATCAATAGCATACCGTGGTGTAGCAGTGGGATCATCATGCTCAGCAGGGTGGATTCGTGGCCACCGTGCAGGGTGGAGACCGAGGTGAAGACTGCAGCCGGTTTTCCGGCCAACGCGCCCGCTAGCCACAGCCCGCCGGTCGTGTCCAGAAAATACTTGAGTGGCGCGGCCATATTGCCAAAACGGGTCGGGCTGCCCAGCGCCAGTCCGGCGCATTCCCGCAGGTCGTCCAGCTTGACGTAAGGCGGACCGGCTGCCGGAATCTCATCCTCGACCGCTTCGCAAACGGTCGAAACCGGCGGTACGGTCCGCAACCGCGCCGTCATTCCCGCTACTTCCTCGACGCCGCGAGCTACATAACGCGCCATCGCGGCAGTGCCGCCGGTGCGGCTGTAGTACAGCACCAAAATCTCTGCCATCGATTTACACCTTCCACCGGTGCTTCCCAGCCTGGGGGCCTTGATCGAGCCCTCGTCGCAGCCGCTTGCGCCGCTCCAGCTTGACGGTCGGGATAAGCGGTGCTAGCTTGACACTAGCGCTAGTAAGCCTCATGTCGTTACTGACCCTGTGCGGTCATACCGTTGTCTTCTCAGAACCTTGATTACCAAATTTCTCCTGCTCCCCGTTGCGATTCTCGTGTTGGCGGCTTGCGCGACAGCGCCCGTTCAAGAGATGAGCGATGCCCGACAGGCTATCCATTCCGCCGAGGCCGCCGGCGCGGTCCAGCACTCGCCCGATCATTTGCAGTCGGCTCAGCGCCTATTGCGGGAAGCGCAAACGTATCTGGAATCGGGGGCTTATGACGATGCACGGCGCAATGCGCTAGATGCGCGCGACGCGGCCATCAAGGCGCGCGAGAAGGCCACGCAAAACGCTGTGCTGCGTTCGGTGTCGCCTTGAACGGCGCAGCGATGGGCCGGTGAATTCCCACTGCCTTGGGGGAAATCGGTGAAAACCTGCTTGCACTGTTATGTCAGCGGCCGTGTCCAGGGCGTCGGCTTTCGCTACGCCACTGCCGATAAAGCCTGGGGGTTGAGTATAACCGGTTATGTCCGCAATCTGCCGGATCGACAGGTGGAAGTGCTGGCCTGTGGCGAAGAGCGCGCCGTCAACGCCTTGCGTCATTGGCTGTGGCAAGGCCCGCCCCATGCCCAGGTGACCGCCGTTCACTG
>Ga0208693_1002738_pt1 | contig 11390 bp, 17 predicted proteins | sample AD_UKC071_MetaG_FD_184438 | JGI IMG/M metagenome (GOLD analysis project Ga0208693, IMG submission 184438) | Active sludge microbial communities of municipal wastewater-treating anaerobic digesters from USA - AD_UKC071_MetaG (SPAdes) (version 2) | ecosystem: Engineered > Bioreactor > Anaerobic >... | reverse complement strand
GCCTGTCTCGCCATGAGTTTCAAACCTATGCTGAAGCCTATAAACGTGTCAGTGAGTTCATGGATTACTACAATCACCGGCGACGTCATGGCAGTCTGAAGAATAAAGCACCCATGGCGTTCTACCACAGTAATGTTGGCCAAGATGTCAAACCAGCAATGATGGTGGCCTAAATAAAGGGCAACCATGTGATAGTTGAAACATTAAGCAGATATTCTCCAAAATTGGGGGGTCAAACCGCTCGGCTCATAGGGTCATCCTTGCTACAATCTATTTCCAGACCACCAATGATAAGTTTTATTCGCCTCGCCTGAGCCATTTCGATAATTTCGCACAACTGTTTAGTTGACCTTGATAGTCTACTTACCTCAGTTGCTGCTATCGTGTCACCTTCTTTAATCCTCTCTAATAGCCTGTTCCATTCAACTTTTTCAGCTTTCCTTCCGGAGACATACTCAAAGAAGATGTTATCACGGGTAACTCCGAGTTTTTGTAGCTCTTTTATCTGTCTGTCTATGTCCTGACGACTCTCGTCAGTACTACATCGACAATACCCGTATATACTCATTAATCATCAACCTCCCTTAAAACAAATTATGATACCCTCAGTCTGCATATCAAAAACTCTATATTGTCAACAAAACCCCTCCTTTAATTTCTTTGACATTTTCGCCTCTATATTCCACATTAAACCCGTCCACATCGACCTTCCTAAGTTGTCAACGAAAAGAACTGGTTTTCTTTATACCTAATATATAGAGAAATTTATTGATTTATAAAGCAGGATATAAAAAAGCTACCGCCTTATTTTGCAGTAGCTAAAATAATAAATACTTATTCTCAATTTCAAGTCTTGGATATAATGACCATAATTCTAATACATAGGATTTTAACTTTTCCTTACTCTCAATATCTTTTGTCAATATCTCTTTAGGCTTTCGACTTTTATATGAAGTGTACAGCCATAATTTTAATGTGTACATTTCTTTATCTTGATATATGACCATCTTATTAAGCCATAGCTTATTATCTCTACAAAACGATTGTATGCCTTTGGGGCTTAAGTAGCAATTATTCATAAATCAATTCCTCATTACTAAATATTACGAATGGAGAGAAAGGCTTATTTTCCTCCAAATAATTTAAGAGGGATTCTTCTGCGTCCTCATATTTACTAAATTGATAAACAATAGGGGCAGGCATTTTGTCCGCTGAACCTTCTTTTCCATCCCAGAAACAAATCCTTAATTCATATCCGTTTTGTATTTTGTCTAAATAAGCTATATATGGGGCAATAGAACCTTTAACCGCTTTCGACATTTTATTTATTTTTGTTCTCAATCCTGTATATCTTTTCATCTGCTTAATTCCTCCTCATATATCTTTTCTAGCTCGTCCATTCTATCGAATATATCAGTCTTTTCTATTGACCTTTCCGCTAATTCAATTAAGACTTTAGCCGCATTTAATTGTGTAGGTCTTGAAGATTTTGGGTCATTCATTATGGCGAACACTTTATCTACTGCCGTATTCATAAACAATTTATTTCTATTGATGGATTGAACAACTAATGATTTTCTTAATCTATCTAAAGTATCATTTATCTTTTCAGACTTTGCCCATTTATAAGCTGTATTTCTTGTTATCCCTGCTTGTTCTCCTGCCTTAGTAATTGACCCATGAGATAATAAACCAATTACAAACTTTGTTTCTTTTACATTCAATCCTGCTATTTCATCTGGTAGCTTCAAATCATCTGCTAAATTACTCATCTATGAAATTCCTCCTTTCCATACCAATTTATACAATTTTATACAAACTTTGATTATGTTTTTACAAATAAAGGAAGTATGATAGGTTTAATCATATCTTTAAAAGAGTGTACATGCGGTTTAAATCGATTTAAATGCTTTCCTAATACATTTATATGCCTATGAGCTTTAAACTCCTTTAAAAGCGATTTTACAAGGTCTAAAATATTCCACTATCTATCTTGACCTTTTTATGATGATTAATATTTGTTTCTTTTACCGGGATAGGCTTATCCCTTAATCTATGCATTTCTTTTCTGAAATTAACTTCGTCATCATCTCCAAAGCTGAAATTCTTATTTGTAGGCTTTATAATTTCGATTGTACAAGCTTTTTCTTCTTCGTCTATATCTTTATCTATGATAACTTTTTCCTCTTGTAAATGAGCCTCTACATCGTCTAATTGATATAAGCTACGCATAAAGTCTAATGCTTCATTTCTGCTAGTAAATGGATATGCGAATTTCTTAACTAAATCTGGAGTAATTCTTTTAACAACTATTACATCATAATTTTCAATATATCCTTTTCCGTAAATATATTCTTCATTACCTCTAACTATATAAATATCCTCAATAGTAGGGTCTTTATATTCTGGCTTTGTAACGCTTAATGGATTGATTTTAATGCTATTAACATTAGGGTCTAATTTACTCATTTTGATTTTCCACCTCCGCTATTTCATTATCGAATTGTCTTTCTAAAGTAGGAATACCAGCTTTTACATCTCCTTGTAGTATTTTAATTGCTGCTAAATATGAACCATAATTACATTTTTCAGCCTGCTCCTGCTTTATAGCCTTAATCTGATTATCTTTGTTTATTTCAAAGTCTAATTCCGCTTGGCTCTTGCTATTGATATAAGCCTTCTTAAAGGTTTCATCTGTCCAGTATGAATCGTCAATCTCTTTATTCTGGATAAGCTCTAGTAATGCTTGTGAGCCTATTTTAGTGGATAATGCTTTATTGATAATATTTGTTTTATCATTTGGATTGATTTTCATTTCTGCTAATAGACGGGATTTTGTCAATTTAACATTTTCTAAATATTCAGGGGAAGTGCTATAACCTATATAAAATGAATTTTCAATCTCTCTAATTTTATCCTCATACATTTTATTTACCTTTTCAAATTCTTCTATTGCTTGATTAAAGGCTTGGATAGATTCCGTCTTGAGCTTTTTAAGCTGCTCTTGTTTCCATATCGGACTATAATATTTTGCATTCTCATTTATTGATTCCTTTGCCTTTCTAAGATTTTCAACTAAATTATTAATTAACATTTGATTACCTCCATTGATATTGTTATTTGTCATGATTTTAATCCCTTTATACATTTTCATTTTCTCCTTTCAATTCTTCTAATTTTGCTTGAGCCAATTGCTCCGCTTTGATTCTTTTTTGTTCCTTTTTTCTGTAGTAATAATCTTTCATTACTTGATTATGCTTTTTTCTTTTTCTCTCATAATCTTCTAAAGTGTATTGTTTCATTGTTTAATTACTCCTTTCTATATAGTTATATAGATATACTTATATAATAGATATAGGATTTCGGATGCTAAAAAGTCTATTCAAACCCTTGCTATATAAGGCTTTCAAGCTTTTATCTTGATTAAAACTTTCACAAAATAATTCAATATCTATGTTCTTGATAAGCCTAAATAATAATCATCATCACAATTTATAAAATCAAAGTCTCCACCTTGATGAAATGTATCTGATTGGGAATAAACATAATTTATAAATCCTGCATTTACTGGCTGTATCTTTGTAATCTTTTTTCCTGCTCTTTTATTTATAGAATTGGCTACATTCTTTGCGACTGAATATCCAGACTTTTCAGCATTACCCATCACACCAATATGAACATGTCTTTTTACTTTATTGCCATCAACTTTTGTTTTCGGTCTACCTCTTTTGCCAGTCCTTTCAATATGCTTAAAAGCGGTCTTGCTATCTGTATTACTTACACCTACAAAATGACTGATGAAGGGATATTTTTTTCTTTGATAATTAAGGTAATTTTCATAAGCCATAATATCCTTTTCACTTACTTCGCTATATACATGAATGGCATATAATACGGCTGGTAATTTTGTAGGAATATTTACTTTTGGTACTTTTGATAATTTAAATACTGCCATCCCTCTTTCACCACCTTACATTCTCCATGGACATTCGTAATAGCATTTTTCATCATCTCTACAACTTCTAATACATCTTTAGGGTCAATATCTTCATCACCTATAAATTGCAATTCAGTAATGCCATTAGGTATTGATACAAATTTAACTCCAATTGCCTCCCCAGTAGCTATTCCTAACTCATTACGCTTTTCTAAAATAATCATTCTTGGATATTCCTTTTTCATTTCCTCTAACATCTTTTTTGTAATTTTCATTTGAACCATCCTCCTTATTTATATTTTATATGATGATTAACCGAATTTGCTATTATAGTAAAATTCTTATTAAAGAAATCCAAATAAAAAACGCCTACAATTATCTTTTAAGAGTTTTGTAAGCGTTTAAAAGTTTTTAAAGTTTATAAGATATGATTTTGACCTATTTACCTACTATCTTACATGTATGATTTTGTCCCAATTACCATTTGTCAGATAACTCCATACAAATACCATTGCTGTGCACGGTGCTGCTCCAAGTAGTATTGCTCCTGCAAGATAGTCTTGTGCTAATTCTATCGGAATTAGAGATTTAAAAATAACAAAGAAAAATAGCCATGCAATACCGAACATGGTAAAAGGCTTTATCAACCAGTTGGTTATCCATGTAACAAAAAGACCCTTAGGATTTTTGCCTACATTTTTGATGCTAGCGAAATCCACCTTCATCATCATTGGGTAAATCATCAACCATATCAAAATGGCGATGGGAATGGAAACCTGTGCATATTCAAATTGACCCAAAAAATTAGGAATAGCGGGCAGGAATTTTCCGATGAGCACACCGACAATCATGCACATGGCGACCCATAGTGTCAGATATTTTTCAAAAAAGCCTATGCCTGCATTTTTCTCTTTACTAATAACCGTCACTCTCCATTTCAGCAGCATTCCTCACCGCTTGAACAATCACAGCTCGGCTCGCTCCCTGTAAGCCAGCCCATAATCACAGCTGCGGCACATCCCACTCCGGAGTCAACAATGATGGCGTTTGCAGGACAATTTTTCGCGCAAGCGCCACACTCCATACAACTGTCTTTATCTTCGATCTTTGCTTTTTTTTCATTGACACTGAAAACCCGATGGGGACAAACTTCCGTACATCTTCCACAACCTATACATTTTTCAGCAGACAAACGAAGCGTAGCAACATTTTTCAAATATATATGTTTCATAATGTCCTCCTTTATCCCCAGATACTATTTATCAGCAACAATACAATCCCTACTATTAATGAAATAGCCATAAGCGGCACAGCTATTTTCATTTCTTTAATAACGCCGGAAAAGGATGTATATGTTGACGAGCCTGTGAAATTCATCGCCAAATAAGCCGACAATGACGGCAATACCAGCAAATACCCTATGGCAAGTAACAAGAATCCGGGAACAACCCCGCCGCTATACCATATAAATCCCAACGTCCATAACAGCCCCAGTAGCCAGCCCTTCCATGCAAAGGTCCTGCCGGGAATCACGGGAAGGAGCAAAGGCGTTATGACAGTTCCCGTAATCACAGCACCCGTATACGCAATGAAATCCGTAAGCCCGAAAGGTCTTACAACGAACAGGTTTAGAAGAAACATTACGCCAAAAACCATCAATGAAGACTTTGCGGCAGCCACCAGCTCCACTGGAGTGAGAACTAATCTGTCCCACATCGTAAATTTCACGGTACGCATTTCTTGTGTGGCTTTGAAACCCGAATCAAGAAATGTCTTTATAGCCTTCGCCCTTACAGGTCCGTAAACAACAGAAAAGCCGGTTTGTTTTGTCACTTCATGGGCACTCACACCGGGCGCACCTAATTGCGGCAGCACCAATTTCCTATGCGATACTATCTCAGACAGCCCAGTTTTCAATATACGGCCCACTAACTCATGGGTGCCGAATGTACCTTTACCAGCAGCACACCATACATTGATGCCCTTTGTATCAAGTATCAAAATCCAACAATCCAGGCCAGATAACTCTTTCCTCAAGACATCAAATGTCAGCTTGTAGTTCGCGCTTACAAGCACTGGAGATGTATGATCAGGCTTACCTATAGCATAAAGCCCCGGATTGATCTTGTAATTCATCCTGCCGATACCCCAGCGCACCTTCCACGCTCCGAGTATGTCTTTAAAGTGAAGATTTGTTGAAACCACAGGCACGCTGCCTTTAGGAGTATGGATTTCACCCATTACCCATTCATCATTTTTTTCATACGGCGTGATGGATTCCGTGTTGCAACAACTACTAGCCGAGCAGCAACATGACTTCTCGTTACTCATTTTCATCACATCCTTTACAACAGCCAGTATCTTCTTTGCAGATGCAATTTTCTTTAACAGAGGTAATGTCACAGAGAAATCGCATTATTCTGCTGACAGTATTTGTATCCAATGAGTAATACGTCCACTTACCTTGTTCTCTGCTCTTGACCAGCCCACATTCACACAAGAGCTTCATGTGGTGAGACAGCGTGGATTGGGACATCTCGAATTTCTCTAAAATCATACAAGCACAAAGCTCCCCACAGGAGAGCATATCCACGATCATGGCTCTTTTAGGATCTCCCAGCGCCTTGAACACTCTGGCAAATTTCAAATAGTCTCCCATATCGGCACCTCAAATCTATAAATATCCATATGACAATTATATGTGCCAAATCGAAGTGTGTCAATATGAAGGCAGGAAGTTAATCTTTCGAACATATAGTAATGCATCCCGAATTTATTTTGATACCTTAAACCCACCATCAACAAATATTGTTTCGCCATTTATGTAATTTGATATATCAGATAACAAAAACAACGCCACATTTGCTATATCTTCTGGTTTCGCTATCCTTCCAACCGGAATAATGCTTTCGGAGAATTCTCTTATCTTTGGATCATCAAATGATTTTGCTGTCATTCCTGTGTATGTAAATCCGGGGGCAATAGAATTTACCTGTATGTTATAGGATGACAGATCTAAAGCCATTGCTGATGTCAATGCAACCACACCACCTTTTGATGCAGCATAGTCTGCCATGTTGGGTCTGAAGATTTTAGACCTTATGCAGCTAATATTGACGATTTTTCCTCTTTTGTATTTCATCATTTTTTGTGATACATACTTCGAAAGGATAAAGACTCCCGTTAGATTTGTGTCAATCACTCTATTCCATTCGATTATACTTAACTCATAAAATGGTTTTGAATTTGCATAAATACCGGCACAATTCACCAGCCCATCCACTCTACCAAACTTTTCATCGATTTCATATAAAACAGTGATCACTTGTTCCTCGTCTGTTATATCAAGCAAATAATGTATGTAACTTTCATGGGTTATGGAAGCCTTCTTCAGGTCTAGACCAACTACTATTGCTTCATTGTCAAGTAACGATTCTGCACAGGCTTTTCCAATTCCTGAATTTGCTCCTGATACAATAAAAACCTTTGTCTTGAAATTCATTTCGATTCCCCCTTTATATGAGTAGGTAATTTTCATAAACAATAAAAAGACAAATTCACATAAAGCTGTTTTTTATTGTTTAATTATGATGATAAACAACAAGGTTTTCTTTCACTCCAGCATTCCATACGGCAATATACCCGATTAACCGAATCGTTATTGCTTGGAATTAAGACAATCAAGCCTATCAATGCAATAATAACAAAAGCCATGTATTCACCTCCGCTTTTAACTCAAATACCTACTTTGGTGCTTCTGTGCTCCAGCAACAGCACATCGTGCCATTATCCTTCAGGCATCTGACCGATTCTTTCTCGTATGCCAATCTATCCGAAACCGAACTTTTTATAAACACTTGTTGTTTTTAACTGCATCAGTTAAGAGTTGCAAACTTTCCAGCACCTGATTTCTTCTGTTCTCTGGAATGGCACCGAATACGTTTTTGTAATAGGTCTCCATACTTTTCTCGATGTTTTGAAATACACTCCTGCCATTATCGGTCAGCTGGATAATAACGTACCTTCTATTCGCAGCGTCCAATTCCCGAGCGGCTAAATCCGCCTCAACGAGATTGTTCACTGTCCGGCTCATGGTACTCTTATCGACGCCTAACAAATCGGCAAGATCGACCAGTGATATTTTTTCTCTTCGTCCTATCTCCACGATGGCATGGCATTGAGTAATTGTAACACCACAACAGGAAGCATCACTTTTTTCCAAAATGCCTAAGTTACGAACTAATATCCGAATTAATTCTCGAAGGATGTGACTTCCTTTGTTTACCATTTCATCACCTCGTGATAATTATAACATACAACAGTTGTAATTCGCAACTGTTGTATGTTTATTTTCTCCATATCTATATCATAAAGCTCTTTCATCAGACGCATGACAGTTCAGTACGTGAATGACATACGGAGGCTCATCCCGTGCGAAACATTTTTGCTTCATTATTCAGGCACCACCAGTAGTTATTGCAGCAAGAATAAAAGAAAAGATGTGATGGCGGTTTTTAATGCTAATACTTACCACTGGGAACCGGCAGGGGGTGGTAAAAAGCCTCTGCTATTGTCTTTATCGAACAGAACAACAGTAGGCTCAAAGTCATCTGTGTATTTTTAAACCTAAAAGACAGGTCAATGCGAACTCTATCGGGATAAATCATCATATAATTAAAACTAGGAAGTGTAAAGAATTTTGTGTATTCATATGGTTACTGCCTTTCCAGCAAGTAATCTAACCTTAATTAAATGGCTGTGCATTTTTCAACGTCCGGCAGTATTATTTCCAGAAAAATGTTATTTCATACATAAAACATTATATCTGCAGGCAATAATTTAAATAATGGGCTAGACTGCTCTTTTACCTGAGGAATATTTTGTGAGGTCTAGCCCGTCCGGCGATGAGGACCGTTTTCTTTGGATACTTTCTTTTTCGCAAAAGAAAGTAGCAATACCAAGATCAGGATGGTGGTACCTGGGTTACAGGTACCTTTCCACCCGATCTCCGAACATTATTATCAACTGGCTTAAAACCAGGTCCCAATTCCGGATCCTTACGGTCCATTTCTTCATCACATTCATTGATGCCAGGTACAGCATCTTTTCAAGCGATGTATCCGATGGGAACACGCTCTTTGCTTTTGTCACTTTCCTGAACTGTCTGTGCAGGCCCTCGATGATATTGGTTGTGTAGATTATCTTCCTTATCTCAGGCGGAAACCTGAAAAACGAGCTTAACACTTCCCAATTGTTTTCCCAGCTCCTGAAAGCAAACGGGTACTGCTTTCCCCATTTCTCCTTGAGTTTATACAGGTTATCGAGAGCTTCTTCCTCGTTCACAGCCGTATAGACCGATTTAAAATCCTTGCTGAATTCCTTTATATTCTTGTATGATACGTATTTAAAGGAATTACGCAGCTGGTGGATTATGCACCTCTGGATCATTGCGTTTGGATATACTGCTTCTATTGCTTCCTTTATGCCTGTAAGCCCGTCTACACTGAACAGCAGGATTTCCTCCACGCCTCTGGCCTTAAGGTCATTTAGTACACCGAGCCAGAATTTCGAGGATTCATTTTCCCCGATCCATATGCCAAGAATATCTTTGTTTCCGTCTATATCTATGCCTATAACCACATATGCCGCGCGGTTCAATACATGCCCATCTTCCCGTATCTTGTAGTGTATTGCGTCAAGGAAAACAAATGCATAAACAGGCTCCAGTGGTCTGTTCTGCCATTCCCTTATCTCGGGCACCAGCCTTTCTGTTATCTTGCTTACCATTTCAGCAGATATTTCCACGCCATAAAGGTCCTTGATTTGCTCATGGATATCACGGGTAGACATTCCCCTGGCATACAGCGAGATAACTTTTTCTTCGATGCCGGAGATGTCTCGCTTGTATTTGGGGACTATCCTGGGCTCAAACTCTCCGTTCCGGTCCCTTGGTATATCGATTTCGATGGGTCCCAGTTCACTGCGTACCGTTTTGTGAGTATAGCCATTCCTGCTGTTTTCAGTTTTTTTGTTTGATACATCATTTTTGGAATATCCCAGATGACAGTCCATTTCCGCCTCTAGCATCTCTTGCAGAATGTCCTTGCATGATTCCTTGAGAAATGCAATCACTTCTCCCGGGTTTTGAAAATTTTTCTGTTCAATTATTTCCCGTACTACTTCTTTTGGCAATGCCATAGAAAAAACTCCTTTCCGACTTTGATATTACTAATTCTTGCCAGAAAGGAGTATTTCTCTACTTCTCATACACAAAATTTTTTACAGCCTCTAAAACTACTTTCTCCGATCGGATAACACATAGCTTCCGGCATCTGTATAATCAGAGGTTTGCCATAGTGTTCTTCAACCCACTGGATTGTTATAGAACCTCTCATCCATCACTGAATTAGTTCAACATCCAATCTTACCACACAACCTCGGCAAAAGACAAAAACATCTATCCTGACTACACCACATAACATCTTATTACATCTATCCTGTCTCCTCAACCCTATAAAAAAGCTTGTTATCTAATCTGCCAACTCAACCCTATCACTTTCAAGGCGGTTGACATGTTCCAACTAACAATAAAAATAAGGGGTTTCCTGACATTGTCACCTCAGGCAGAACAGCCGAGAGAACATCTCAACGTCTGGAAACCTTTTATTTATCAACTCTTGATAGAGTAGAGCAGTGGGGTTTCCACCGCCCCCTCATCAAACCGTACGTGCGGTTTTCTCGCATACGGCTTTCCGATATTCTTCTTCCTTCAGCATTCAGCCGCAAATACTAGTCAGTCCTGCCTGTAAAGTCAATTCTCTGACCTTGGCCGCATTTCCAAGCCTGTAGTTGCGTTGTTTCTTCCGATTGTACCAACGAGTAAATTTGTGATTGATATACTTATCTATCTTCCACAACCATGGTCTGGCAAACCGTCTGGCATAATAATTTCTCATGCCAATAATTTTAGGATTGAGCAGCTTCACCATTTCCTCCACACTCAACAGCAGTTTGATTGGACTTGCAAACACCTCTTTGATGTTGGCTCTCATTTTCTTCATAGCCTTTTTGGACGGTACTTGCTGTAATGTCCAATACCACTTCCAGCTTTTGCTCCTGAACCGCTGAAATCTATTGTTGAAACCAAGAAAATCAAAGCTGTCTTTACCGAAATACATATCAACAAGCCTTGTTTTCTCACCGTGCAGTGTCAATTCCAGCTTATCCATAATCAGTTTTACCACTTTCAGGGCTTCTTCTGCCTGCGCTTTCCGCTTGCACAATATCACAAAATCATCTGCGTATCGTACTAGCTCGCCCAGATGCCCGAACCTCTTATTCCAACATATATCAAAATAATTCAGATATATGTTGGATAACAGTGGAGAAATAACTCCGCCTTGTGGTGCTCCAAGTGTACTTTCGCTATATTGACCGTTCTCCAGCACTCCTG
>Ga0208693_1002734_pt1 | contig 11404 bp, 12 predicted proteins | sample AD_UKC071_MetaG_FD_184438 | JGI IMG/M metagenome (GOLD analysis project Ga0208693, IMG submission 184438) | Active sludge microbial communities of municipal wastewater-treating anaerobic digesters from USA - AD_UKC071_MetaG (SPAdes) (version 2) | ecosystem: Engineered > Bioreactor > Anaerobic >... | reverse complement strand
AATATGGGCAAGCGCCCGAAACAAGGCCGAAATCGACCTGATGAGCGGGAAATCAACCGGAAATTCAGCGCTGGTTTCGCCATGTGAATATTCATGTATCAACTTGCGCCGCGGCGGAGGTTGTGCAGACCTTCCTTAAATGCTCGTCACGGAATTTGCCGTTGAAGCTCTCGATGTAGCCGTTTTGCATGGGGCGCCCAGGCTGGATCAGGATGTGGCGAATGCCATGCGCCTGCGCCCAAGCCATGAAGGCCCGGCTGGTGAACTCCGGGCCGTAGTAAATGCATAGTGGTTGTCAGCCACTGCCGGCAGCAAGCATCCTTTGGATCGCTGACTTCCGAAGGAGACCACCCCAATGGCTGACACGAACCATCCTATCGCCGCGCTGCACTGGGTTGCAATAGACGTAGCCCGCTACTGGAACGCAGTCCTTGTTGAGACTGCATCTGGTCAACGACACCGATTTCGCATGACCAACAGCGCTGCTGACATGCAGCGCCTGATCGACTTCTTGCTTGGTCTTGGCGGGCGCTGTCGGGTGGCCCTGGAGCCCACTGGTGACTACCACCGTCCAATCGCCCATCGGCTGCTGCGTACCGGCTTCGAAGTCGTCTCGATCTCATCGGTGGCCCAGTCCCGGTTCCGCGAAGCGATGTTCAACTCATGGGACAAGAACGATCCCAAGGATGCCGCGGTCATCCTGGAGATGCTCAAGCAAGGACGCACACAGCGCTATGTCGACCCCATGCTGGCCGGACACCACGACATCCAGGAGTTGTCCAAGACCTACTATCAGATCAGCCGCGCCAGAACCAAGGTCCAGCACGCCATCATCAACCACCACGTGCCGCTGTACTTCCCCGAGATGCACAAGTACTGGACCAGCACGCGCAACGAATGGTGGGTGAAGTTCATGATCGAATTCCCCACGCCGGCCCATGTGCGCCAACACACCTGTCAGGAGTTCATCGAACTGGCCTCGCCAGTGGTCGGTCGCCGCGTCCATCGCGTGGCCAAGCTCACCGAGATCTGGGAGTGCTGCGCAGACTCCGGGGCGCTGCCGCACGATCCGCACAGCGTCGCCGTGCAGACCTTTCTGTTCACGCTGCACCACTATCAGCACCTCAATGACATGCGCCGCCAGCTCGAAGAACAGGCGCAGAACCTGCTGGCCAGCGACGCGGACTACATCAACCTGATGTCTTTGCCGGGTGTGGGGCCCATCAACGCCCTGACCATCCTCGCCGAGGCCGGCAACCTGCGCCGGTTTGGGCATCACCGGCAGTTTCTGAAGTATTGCGGATTTGACCTGGCCAAGAGCCAGTCGGGTGTCCAGCGCGGCCGAGAACAGCTGTCCAAACGAGGCAACGCCCGTTTGCGTCTGGCGTTCTGGCTCGCCGCCGTCGTCGCGATTCGAGCTCGCGAGAACTCGTTTCGGGAGAAGTACGACCGATACGTCAGCAGCAACCCCAAGGACCCCGACCTCAAGCGCAAGGCGCTCACGGCCGTGGCAGCCAAGATGGCGCGCGTGGCGTACGGAATCATCAAGAAGAACCAGCCGTACAGGCGGTTCTTCGAGCAGAGTTTGCCCAGCGGATCGATCCCTCTCAATAGGGCCGTCGGGGCGCCGACGTAGGTCGGGGACCCCCTAGATAATGCTCGGACCTTCCGCTGGGCTGCCTACGCTGTTTTAGGTACGGTGAAGATCACGACGAAGGCGTCGTGAATCTTGTTTCCACTATGGTTAACCGAGGCGCCCTTGTGCGGCGGAACCGCGTCGCCGATTCTGCTCATCGCTCTTTGTCATCTGCCGATCTGCCCTGCAAGACCGGCGTGCGATGCTGTTGCCGTTTGTCGGAACACCTCTTGCATTTAGTACGTTGTCGGTACGCACCGCCTGCGGGTAACCACGGAACAGCGCAGCGCGATCCAGCACCCGGGTGACGTACTGACCTGAGATGCCAAAGTCCACCGCGATCTCAACACTCTCGTGGCTGAAGTCATCGGCCACGGTGAGGTACTTCAGCCGCCGGCCACCCGAGAGGCTGTCGCTCACGAAGTCCATGCTCCAGACCTCGTTGACCGTGCGCGCCAGTTGCAGCGGCACACGTTCGTTGACAGGGCGCTTACCCTTTTTGCGACGGCGCACTGCCAGGTTGGCCTGCCGGTAGAGGCGGTACACGCGCTTGTGATTGACCCCGGGGAACTGCGGGCGCAGCAGGTCGTGGATACGCCGGTAGCCAAAGCGGCGGCGCACATGCGCGATCTCCACGATCTTCTCGTGCAGATCCTGCGTGGCCTGATCGGCCTGCGGCGCATGGCGGTAGCTGTCGCGGGAAAGCCCCACAAGACAGCACGCGCGGCGTTCGGACAAATGGTGTTTACTGACCATGATCCGGATCGCCTCGCGCCTGGCCTGTGGGGCTAGCGCTTTACCCCCAGAACGCTCTTGAGCGCGTGCATGTCCAAGTGGGCTTCTGCAAGCAGTCGCTTGAGCTTGGCGTTCTCGGATTCGAGCTCACGCAGGCGCTGCGCCTCAGAGACCTGCATGCCGCCGAACTTGGCGCGCCACTTAATGGGATGGACTCCCTCCAGGTTACAGCGCACGATGCGCAATTGCCGCTGTATCCCCACCCCTGTCAAAGGAGAACACCATGGCCGAATGCTGCTTCCTCGCGATTGACATAGCCAAGAACGTGTTTCAACTGCACGGCGCTGCTTCCAACGGCTCGATTGTGTTTCGTCGACGACTGATGCGGGATCAGCTCCCTGAATTCATTGCCAAATTGCCTGCCTGTGTGATCGCTATGGAGGCCTGTGCCTCAGCTCACCACTGGGCTCGTGAGTTCAGACGCTTTGGGCACGACGTTCGGCTGATCAGCCCCCAGTTTGTGCGTCCGTTTGTCAAGGGCAGCAAGAACGATGGGAACGATGCAGAGGCGATCTGCGAAGCCATGCAACGCCCCAACATGCGATTCGTTCCCGTAAAGACCATCGAGCAACAAGACATACAAAGTCTGCACCGAGTCCGATCTCGACTGGTCAGCGAACGAACGGCGTTGGTCTGTCAAATCCGAGGCATCCTGGCTGAGCGCGGCATCGTATTCGCCAAAGCCCTGACCCGAGTTCGCAGAGAGGTCCCGGTGATCGCGCAGGATTTGAACAACCCGCTGACGCCCATTCTGCGAACGATGCTCACTGAGCTCATGGACGAACTCAGCGCACTTGATGTGCGCATCAAGCGCTTTGACCACCATATTGATGCGGTCTTCCAAAGCAATGAGGCTTGCCAGCGCATTGCCCGTATCGAAGGTGTCGGCCCCAAGACCGCCACTGCGTTTGTCGCCGCCATTGGGGATCCCCATGAGTTCAAGAATGGCCGGCATTTCGCGGCATGGTTGGGCTTGGTCCCGCGCCAGCGTTCCAGCGGCGACCGGCAGCTTCTCCTGGGAATCACCAAGCGAGGTGACAAATACCTGCGAACCTTGCTTGTCCACGGAGCTCGAGCTGTGCTCAGAACCGCCCCCAAGAAGAATGATGCCAAGCATGCCTGGGCGCTGGAGGTCGCTTCACGACGAGGTGCACCTAAAGCCATCGTCGCGATTGCCAACAAGATGGCCCGAGTGATCTGGGTCCTGCTGGCCAAGAAGGAGGACTATCGCCCCGCAGTCTGATCAAGTTCTGTCAAGCGCGCTGTAGTTCATTGATGGCACATCGGTCGATCCGGCATCCAGGGAACCTGAGTTTTACATCGGCCTTGTCTCGAAGGCCTGCCATTTGTTGAGGCCTGGGTGCGCGGATTCCATCGGGGCGCCGACTTCGTCGTGACGCCGAATATATGTACGCAATCGACACGCATGTCTTCCGTCAGTCCACAAGCAGCGCTCACCAACGGTTGCATCTAACCGGGAGTCCATATATGTAGAAAGTGGCATCGCTGAAGCCGCCGTTGCGGCACAGCTCCTTGATCGGCATGCCCGCTTGATTTCGTCGAGCCGTTCGCGCAAGGGCTTGGAGGCGCCCTTGTCGCGCACGCTCAGCTCCTTGAACACCTCCTGCACCTGCTCGGGCGTGGGGTTGCCGGCCAGCCACTCGCGCACGCGGGAGGCCCGCTCGCCGGAGGTGGGGGCAGAGAACGCGCCGCCGGTCAGTGCATCCAGCGGATGCACTTCCGGGGTCTTGGCAGGCGCCGGGGTGGCTTCGGGCACGTCGGACATTTTGTTGCGGGAGGGAAAAGGAAACATGGATCAGATGCTCAAGGGGGAGATGTTCAGGATGCCTGCCACCTGCCGAGCGGGATCGGCGGCTAAAGACGTCCCGACGCAGGTGGCGACACAGTCTTGCAATGCAATACCGCTATTTTCGCCGGGTTTTTGGCCGGCAATCATCTGCTGGCCCAAGAGAACATATGTCTTGTAGCAACAATGCGCTGAATCCATCTACGTTCCCCCTAAAAACAAGGGGCCGATCACCCAGTCGGCAATCGGCCCCCTTCGCAATCTACGCCAGCCGCGCTGGCGATGTCCTTACCGCATGTGACGCCGGCCTTGCGCCTGGCGCATCGCCAGCAGGCCCACCATCACGGACAGCAGCAACAGCATCCACTCATTGAGCGTAGGAACCGCTGTGGGCACTGCCACCACAATCGCCTTGCTGTCGTCGTTGTTGGAGCCGCTTGCAGGGTTGCCGTCCTCATAGCCGCCATTGGCGGTGCCGAGCGGGTTGCTCTCGGGCACTGTTTCGTTCGCCGCAGGGGCCACTTGGGCATGGTTCACCAGGCTGGTTCCGATCGCCACACTGGCATCAACCTTGGCCACGACGGTGATGGCGTCAGCGCTGGCGTTGGCGGCCAGGGTGCCGGCACCCGAGGCGCGGGTGCAGGTGACGGTCTGGCCTGCGGCGGTGCAGCTCCAGTTGGTGCCGGTGGCGCTCACATAGGTCAGGCCGGCAGGCAGCAGGTCCTTCACCACGATGGCAGCTTGGGCGGTGGCCGGGCCGAGGTTGCGGGCCAGCAGACTGTAGCTCACGTTGCTGCCCGGCGCATAGGCACCCGCACCCACGCTCTTCGCAATGGTCAGGTCGATCGCCTGCACCACCGTGATGGCCTTGCTGTCGTCGTTGTTGGAGCCCACGGCGGGGTCGCCTGTTTCGTAGCCGCTGTTGCTGCTGCCCAGAGGGTTGGATTCGGCCAGGGTTTCGTTGGCGGCGGGGTTGACCTGGGCCATGTTGACCAGCGAGCCCGTGGCCCCTGCTGCCACCTTGGCGGTGACGGTGATGACGTCAGCGCTGGCATTGGCGGCCAGGGTGCCGGCACCCGAGGCACGGGTGCAGGTGATGGCCTGGCCTGCGGCAGCGCAGCTCCAGTTGGTACCAGTGGCGCTCACATAGCTCAGGCCGGCAGGCAGCTGGTCTTTCACCACGATGGCGGGCTGGGCGGTGCCCGGGCCGAGGTTGCGGGCGAGCAGGCTGTAGGTGACGTTGCTGCCCACGATGTAGGGGCCGCTTGAGGTGACTGCTTTGGCAATGGTCAGGTCGATGCTGTCGGTGACCGCAATGGTTGCCGATGCGTCGTTGTTCGAGCCCACGGTGGGGTCACCTGTTTCGTAGCCATTGTTGCCGGTGCCCAGGGGGTTGGACTCGACCAGGGTTTCGTTGGCTGCGGGGTTGACCTGGGCCATGTTGACCAGCGAGCCCGTGGCCCCTGCTGCCACCTTGGCGGTGACGGTGATGACGTCAGCGCTGGCGTTGGCGGCCAGGGTGCCGGCACCCGAGGCACGGGTGCAGGTGATGGCCTGGCCTGCGGCAGCGCAGCTCCAGTTGGTGCCGCTGGCGCTCACATAGGTCAGGCCGGCAGGCAGCTGGTCTTTCACCACGATGGCGGGCTGGGCGGTGGCCGGGCCAAGGTTGCGGGCGAGCAGGCTGTAGGTGACGTTGCTGCCCACGATGTAGGGGCCGCTTGAGGTGACTGCTTTGGCTATTGCCAGGTCGATGGCCTGCGGTGCAGGATCATAAGTGTAAGTAATTGTCGCACCGCACCGGGCCCTTGTCTGTTGCGAATAGGCCACATTGCCCCCCCCCGCCGCTCACACTTACGCCGGATTCCGATCGGCAATTCAAAGTAAAGTTACCACCGCCCGGAGCACTCAGTATGGCCAATGCTGTGTTGAGATTTTCTGTCCGTATTTTCTGACCGGTGAGAAGGGGGCTCGTGTAGGTGGCGCCAGGCGCCAAGGTCTGCAGCCCGGTATCGACGCTGACAGAGACGTCCGAGTAATGATCGAACAGCTGATCAACTACGCCCAAGGAACTGGTGAGTCCGACATCCGAACTACCGATTAGCTTTACCCGCTGACTTTGCGCGGCCCTGTTGACAAGAGTTACGATGGATTCTAAATCTCCGGTGACAGTCAAGCTTGCGCCGGTAAGGGTGCCCAGTTGGCTATCGAAAAGAGCTAGCGACCCCGTTTGATTGATCTCGGTGGTAGACAATGGGTTGGTAAAAGAATACGAAATTGTCGCTGCGTTGGCGCTTGCGATCGCAAGTGCAGCGCACACTCCGGTCAGCACCCTGAATGCTCGAGACATTAATATACCTTTTGATTTACGATTAGAAAGAAAAAACCGATGCGCGCGAACGACTCTACAATAAAAACTTGATAGAAGAAAATTATTTCTATAAATAATTTTATTATTATGACAACCTCGGAAATCCTCGCTTCGAATTACAGCCATGCCGATATAAATACGCGAGATTCGCAGAATATATTTTCATGCCGACCGGATTTTTTTAAATTTATTCTAATATTCATAATGACCCCCTAAATTCCGGGCCATGAACAGCGCGGCGTCAAGCTTTCATGCAAATTTTATTTTCGTAAAAAATTTTACTAGAATACATTTCTTGTAAACTATTTTTTGCAAAATTTAACAATTCCGAGTTGTTTTTTTGTGAAATATTGCGCATTTGCTTATCTGTGCACAATTCTTCATGCAGCCCTAGAATCGGCCAGTGCCTCCCACCTACCTCAACGCTGATCTCCACTGCCATTCCGTCGTCTCCGACGGCACCCTCACACCCGAGGAACTGGCGCCCCGCGCCGCTGCCAATGGCGTCGAGTTGTGGGCACTTACCGACCACGACGAAATCGGCGGCCAGCACCGGGCCATCGCCGCCGCCCATGCGGCCGGCATGGCCTACCTGACGGGGGTGGAAATCTCGATCACCTTCGCCGGGGTCACCGTCCACATCGTGGGCCTGGGCTTCGACCCGGACGACGCGGCTCTGCGCGAGGGCCTGGCCGAAACCCGCGATGGCCGCATCCCCCGTGCACGGGAAATGGCCGCGCAGCTGGCGGCGGTGGGCATTCCCGGTGCCTATGAAGGGGCGCTGAAGTACGTAGGCAATCCCCAGCTCGTCTCGCGCACCCACTTTGCCCGTTTCCTCGTGGAAGCTGGCGTCTGCAGGGACACCCCCGAGGTGTTCCGCAAATACCTCACCGAAGGCAAGCCCGGCTATGTACCCCACCGCTGGGCCGCGCTGGGCGACGCGGTGCGCTGGATCACCGATGCAGGCGGTGTGGCCGTCATTGCCCATCCGGCGCGCTACAAGTTCACCGCCAACGAGGAATACGCCTTGTTCTCCGAGTTCAAGGCCCACGGCGGCCAGGGCGTGGAGGTGGTGACCGGCAGCCACACGGCGGCTGAATACGCCACCTATGCCGACATGGCCCGCGAGTTCGGGCTGGCCGCCTCGCGCGGCAGCGACTTCCACAGCCCCGAGGAGTCGTATACCGACCTGGGCAAGCTGCCTTTTCTTCCTGACACGCTGACACCGGTGTGGGAGCTGCTGGAACACCGCATCCGATGAGCACGTCCTGACGATGCGGCCTGTCCGACATTCCAGCGCGCTGGCGGGTATTGCCATGGTGGTCACGGCCACCGCCTGTTTTGGGGTGCTCGACACCATCACCAAGTTCATCAGCACGGCCGGTGTGCCCATGGCCATGGCACTGTGGGTGCGCTACATGGTGCAGGTCACCGTGACAGCGCTGGCCACCCTGCCCCAGCGGGGCCTGGGCGCCCTGCGCACCGAACACCCGCGCTTCCAGCTGCTGCGCGGCCTGCTGCTGCTGTCGTGCAGCACCCTGGCCTTCTTCAGCCTGCGGCTGCTGCCGGTGGCCGAGTTCACGGCCATCCAGATGATCGGCCCGCTGGTCATCACCCTGATGGCGGTGATCGTGCTGAAGGAGCGGGTGTCCGTGCTGCGCTGGGCGCTGGTGGCGGGCACCTTTTCGGGCACGCTGTTCATCATCCAGCCGGGCTCGGATTCGTTCAACTGGGCCATCTTCCTGCCGCTGGCGCTGGTGGCATGTAATGCCTGGTTCCAGATCCTGACCAGCAAGATGACGCGCACCGAAGACCCGCTGATCATGCACCTCTACACCGGCTGTGTGGGGGCCATCGGCATGGCGCTGCTGCTGCCTTTCACCTGGGTGTCGCTCGATGCCCGCGCCTGGCTGCTGGTGCTCAGCATGGGCATCATGGGCACACTGGGCCACTGGCTGCTGATCCTGGCCTACCAGCGCGCCCAGGCCGCCACGCTCACCCCCTACATGTACGCCCAGATCGGGTTCGCCATGCTGGGCGGCTACCTGGTGTTCGGCCACATCCCCGACCGCTGGGCGCTGCTGGGCATCGGCATGGTGGCCGTGTGCGGCGCCATGGGCGCCTGGCTGACGGTGCTGGAGCGGCGTATTCCTGTACAACCACCGGAATCCTGATAATTACCCCATGGCCCAGTATTTTGAAGTTCACCCCGACAACCCGCAGCAGCGCCTGCTGAAGCAGGCCGCCGCCCTGCTGCACCGTGGCGGCGTGGCCGCCGTGCCCACCGACTCCAGCTATGCGCTGGTGTGCCACCTGGACGACAAGGACGCCGCCGACAAACTGCGCCGCATCCGCCAGGTGGACGACAAGCACCACCTCACCCTGCTCTGCCGCGACCTGAGCGAGCTGGCCAGCTACGCCCGGGTGGACAACCGCCAGTACCGCCTGCTCAAACAAGCCACGCCCGGCGCCTACACCTTCATCCTGGAGGCCAGCAAGGAAGTGCCGCGCCGCCTCAGCCACCCCCAGCGCAAGACCATCGGCCTGCGTGTGCCCGACCACCGCGTGCTGCAGGAGCTGCTGGCCGTGCACGGCGCCCCGCTGCTGGCCACCACGCTGATCCCGGCCGGCGAGACCGAGCCGCTGAACGACGCGGCCGACATCCGCGAGCGCTACGAGTCCGCCCTGGCCGCCGTGGTGGACGCCGGTGCCTGCCCCCTGGAGCCCACCACCGTGATCGACCTCACCGGCATGGGCACCGGCGGCGACCCGGAGCTGGTGCGCGAGGGCCGCGGCAGCCTGGCCGCGCTGGGCATGTAGGCTTGCCATCGTCTGAGACAATCCAGCGGTGGACATCCAAAACCTTATCCAAACCGTTCTGATCTACGCCCTGCCGGTGCTGTTCGCCATCACCGTGCACGAGGCGGCCCATGGCTATGCCGCGCGCCACTTCGGCGACAACACGGCCTACATGCTGGGGCGGATCACCCTCAACCCGGTCAAACACATCGACCCCATCGGCACCATCCTGATGCCGATCATGTTGTATTTCGCCACCTCGGGCGCCTTCCTGTTCGGCTACGCCAAACCGGTGCCCGTCAACTTCGGCCACCTGCGCAACCCCAAGCGCGACATGGTCTGGGTGGCGCTGGCCGGCCCGGCGTCCAACTTCGTCCAGGCCATCTTCTGGGCGGTGGTGATGATCACCCTGGTGGGCACGGGTGTGGAAGAACGCTTCTTCCTGGAGATGGCCCGCGCCGGCGTGCTGGTCAACCTGGTGATGTGGGCCTTCAACCTGTTCCCGGTGCCGCCGCTGGACGGCGGCCGCATCCTGGTGGGCCTGCTGCCCTGGAAACAGGCGCAGATGGTGTCGCGGCTGGAGCCCTATGGTTTCTTCATCGTGATGGGCCTGGTCATTTTCGGCGTGGTCGGCACGGTCTGGCTGCGCCCGCTGATGTCTTTCGGCTACACCGTCATCAATTACCTGATCACCCCGCTGCGCATGCTGCTGGTGTGACCCGTTCCGCTACTGCCCTCCCGACATGACGACCCCTGTGCAACGCTTCCTTACCGGCATCACCACCACCGGCACGCCCCACCTGGGCAACTACGTGGGCGCCATCCGCCCCACGGTGCAGGCCAGCCGCCGCCCCGGCACCGAGAATTTCTACTTCCTGGCCGACTTCCACGCGCTCATCAAGTGCGACGAGCCGGCCCGCATCCAGCGCTCCACGCTGGAGATCGCCGCCAGTTGGCTGGCTGCCGGGCTGGACCCGGACCACGTCACCTTCTACCGCCAGTCCGACATCCCCGAGATCCCCGAGCTGACCTGGTTCCTCACCTGCGTCACCGGCAAGGGCGTGCTCAACCGCGCCCATGCCTACAAGGCCTCGGTGGACAAGAACAACGCCGCCGGAGCAGAGCCCGACGACGGTGTGACCGCCGGCCTGTTCATGTACCCCGTGCTGATGGGCGCCGACATCCTGATGTTCAAGGCGCACAAGGTGCCGGTGGGCCGCGACCAGATCCAGCACATCGAGATGGCGCGCGACATGGCGTCCAGCTTCAACCACCTCTACGGCGAGCACCTGGTGCTGCCGGAGGCAGCGGTGGACGACAACGTGGCCCTGCTGCCCGGCCTGGACGGCCGCAAGATGAGCAAGAGCTACAACAACACCATCCCGCTGTTCTCCACCAGGGCGCAGCTGCAGAAGCTCATCGGCAGCATCCTCACCGACTCGCGTGCACCGGGCGAGCCCAAGGACACCGAAGGCTCGGCCCTGTTCCAGATCTACCAGGCGTTTGCATCGGAAGAAGAAACCACCGCGCTGCGCAAGGCCTATGCCGACGGCATCGCCTGGGGCGACGCCAAGCAGGTGCTGTTCGAGCGCATCGACCGCGAGATCGGCCCCATGCGTGCGCAGTACGAAGCGCTGATTGCCAACCCGGCCCAGGTCGAAGCCGCTCTGCTGAAGGGCGCCGAAAAAGCCCGTGCGCTGGCCACACCGCTGCTGCGCGAACTGCGCCACGCCGTGGGCCTGCGGTCGCTGACGACACAGACAGGAAAAGTTCAGGGAACAAGTTCAACAAAGTACGGTACGCCGAAACTCGCCATGCCAAGCTTCAAGCAGTACCGCGAAAAAGACGGCAAGTTCTACTTCAAGCTGGCCGACGCCCAGGGCCAGGTGCTGCTGCAAAGCACCGGCTTCGACGCCCCACGCGAGGCCGGCCAGGCCATCGCCCGGCTGCAGCAGGCGCCCACCGAGGCCCTGGCCGAGTTGGCCGCACGGCTGGAGTT